>ODAI012082668.1_pt1 | contig 19643 bp, 16 predicted proteins | sample 1539321 | NCBI WGS metagenome assembly ODAI01 (sample SAMN02144231, study PRJEB22623) | gut metagenome | biome: sheep rumen | host: Ovis aries | place: New Zealand
TGGGCATCTTTGGGCTTAATCCCTTGGGCCATAGCTCGCTATGCCCCTGCGGTCTTGCACCCAAATCTACTCCAAAATCAACTAAAAACAATTGAAAGCTAATTTTTAGAACATACCATAAGTGCATTTAGTCAGGGAAGTCCACTCATCATTACAAAAAGTATTTAGGTTTCCGTTGACGGGCTTCTTCGAGACTCAGCATGTCAGATTTCGCATCTGATTGTTCCGAGCGGAGTTCGGCATATTTCTTGTCCAGTTCGGAAGTCAGTTCGGCTCTGGTAGCAGGGTTCAACAGTTTGGCACTGGCAATCACGTTTTGCGAGGCATCTTTCATCCAAAGCACAGGGGCATGATAGACGGGCGCAATCTTCAAGGCGGTGTGGAGTTCGCTGGTGGTGGCTCCACCAATCATGATGGGGATGTTCGCCCCACGCTCTTCAAGTGCGCGTGCCACATTCACCATCTCCTCCAACGAAGGAGTGATGAGACCTGACAAGCCAATGATATCGACCTGCTCTTCAATAGCTTTATTCACAATCTCCTCTGCCGGCACCATCACACCAAGGTCGATGATTTCGTAGTTGTTGCACGAAAGGATGACACTCACGATGTTCTTTCCGATGTCGTGCACATCACCCTTGACGGTAGCCAGCAGCACCTTTCCGGCTTTCTGCCCCCCCTCCGATCGGCTTGCCTCGATGAAAGGTTGCAGAATGCTTACAGCTTTCTTCATGGTGCGTGCCGTCTTCACCACTTGGGGGAGGAACATTTTACCGCTTCCGAAAAGTTCGCCCACCGTGTTCATCGCATCCATTAGCGGACCTTCTATCATCTTCACAGGATTGTCGTATAGTTTCAGGGCTTCATACAAATCGGCTTGAAGGTAGTCGCCTATGCCCTTCACCAAAGCGTGCTTCAGTCGGTTCTCCACCGTGCTGTTTCGCCAATCATCAGCAACGCTATTTGGTACAGCCAAACCTTTTTTAAGTATTTCCTTTTCAGTCTCTTTTTCCTCCTTAATTCGAGCAGCAATTTCAATCAGCCTCTCTGTGGCATCGGGGGTACGATTGAGCAGCACATCGTCGATGGCGGTCAGCACATCGTCGGGGATATCGCTGTAGAGCACCTGTGTGGCTGGGTTGACAATGCCCATGTCCTGCCCCACAGCGATGGTGTGGTAGAGGAACACGGCATGCATGGCCTCGCGGATGTAGTTGTTGCCCCGGAAGGAGAACGAGAGGTTGCTGATGCCGCCCGAAACGTGGGCACCAGGCAGGTGCTTCCTTATCCATTCGGTGGCACGGATAAAATCGAGGGCATAATTGTTGTGCTCCTCCATTCCGGTGGCCACCGCCAATACATTGGGGTCGAAGATGATGTCATGGGGGTTGAAACCAACCTTCTCGACCAAGAGGCGGTAGGCCCGCTGGCAGATTTCTATCTTGCGCTCGTAGGAGGTGGCTTGTCCCTTTTCGTCGAATGCCATCACCACTGTGGCAGCACCGAGCCGCTTGATTTCACGTGCGTGAGCAAGGAAGACTCCCTCGCCCTCCTCCAGGGAGATGCTGTTGACGATGTTTTTGCCTTGCCCACATTTCAATCCCGCCACAATGACCTCCCAGTTGCTGGAGTCAATCATCACGGGCACCTTCGATATGTCGGGGTCGCTCATCAAGAGGTTGAGGAAGGTGACCATTTCGTGCTTGGCATCGAGGAGTCCATCGTCCATGTTGATGTCGATAACCTGTGCCCCATCCTCCACTTGCTTGCGGGCGATGGAAAGAGCTTCTTCGTAGTTCTTTTCGTTGATGAGCCGGAGGAACTTGCGTGAGCCAGCCACGTTGCACCGCTCGCCTACATTCACAAAACGGCGTTCGGGAGTGAGTTCCAGCAGGTCAAGTCCGCTCAGCCACAGGTTCTTAGGTTTTTCTACGGGCACATGGGGTTTGCGCCCCTCAACAATGGCGGGATACAATTCGATGAATTTCTCCGTTGTTCCGCAGCAACCACCCAAGATGTTCACCAAACCTTCCTCCACGTACTCACTAACCTGTTCAGCCATCATGGAGGGCGTTTGGTCGTAAAGTCCCAATGAATTGGGCAAACCTGCATTGGGATGGGCTGAAATATAATAAGGTGCTTTTTCGGCCAGCACTTTCAAGAAAGGCTTCAGTTGACTCGCTCCAAACGAGCAGTTCAGTCCTACGGAGAAGAGGTCGGCATGCTGCACACTGGCCAGAAATGCTTCTAAGGTTTGTCCCGACAGGGTGCGCCCGGCTGTGTCGCTCACGGTGACGGAGAGCATCAAGGGCACGCGTCGTTTTACGGATTCCATCGCCACTTCTGCCGCATAGATGGCAGCTTTGGCATTGAGCGAATCGAAGATGGTTTCGATGAGCAGGGCATCCACCCCTCCTTCCAAGAGTGCCTCCATCTGCTCCACGTAGGCCTCGACCAGTTCGTCGTAGGTGAGGCTGCGAAGGGCAGGATTGTTCACATCGGGCGAAATGCTAAGTGCCTTGTTAGTCGGTCCCACGTCGCCCAAGACAAAACGCGGTTTCAAGGGCGTTTTTTGTGTGTATTCGTCGGCCAACTGACGGGCTATCTTGGTAGCTGCCAAATTGATTTCACGACAAGAGTTCTCGACGTGGTAGTCGGCCATCGACACTCGTTGCGAGGAGAAGGTGCAAGTGGTAATGAGGTCGGCTCCTGCCTCGAGGTACTTACGGTGTATATCCGCGATGACATCTGGCCTTGTCAGACAGAGTATGTCGTTGTTGCCCTTCATCTGTCCGGGTATGTGCTGGAAGCGTTGGCCTCGGAAATCGTCTTCGGTCAACCCATATTGCTGAATCATGGTGCCCATTGCACCGTCCAGAATCAGAATTCGCTCTTTGATGATATTGATCATAAAAGTGAAGAGTGAAAAGTGAAGAGTGAAAAGTCATTTTTCACTCTTCACTTTTCATTTTTAGCTTAAATATATTTCTTTTTTGCGCGGTCCATTTCTCGGCGGTCCTCCTTCTCCTTCAACGACTGGCGCTTGTCAAACTCCTTCTTGCCTCGGGCCAATGCGATGACGAGCTTGGCAAGACCTTTTTCGTTGATGTACAGACGCACGGGCACGATGGTGAAGCCAGGGGCCTTGGTGTCGTTCTGCAGGTTGCGTATCTCCTTCTTGTTCAGCAACAGTTTCCTTTCCCGACGCTCCACATGATTGTTGTAGGAACCTTCGGAATAGAGAGCCACATACATGTTCTTCACCCAAATTTCGCCATTGTTGATGTAGCAATAGGTATCGACCAAGCTCGCCTTGCCCGCACGGATGCTTTTTATCTCTGTACCCGTGAGGACAATACCCGCGGTGAAAGTATCGATAAATTCGTAGTCGAACGATGCTCGCTTGTTCTTGATGTTTACTTGCTGATTTTTTGTTATCTTACTCTTTGCCATTGTCTTACATATACTTATCTATATTCTCCACAATCATCTTTGCCACCATCGGGGTGAGTTGCTCCTGATGGTCGTCGAGAAAGTCGTCGCCCAACTCGTTCAAGTCCTCCAATTGCTCGTAGAGAGCCATGAAGTCCTCGTCGCTCATGTCCTTCGACAGTTCCTCCCGATGTCTGTGGTACTCGTTCTTCACTTCGTAGAGCAACTTCGAGAAGTCCTTCATCGCCTTCTCCTGTCCTGCTATGGCTCCCCACTCTTTCTTCACCACCATGGGGAATGGGCCTTCGAGCACGTAGGGGGCGTAACCATTGAGAATCAGTTGAATGAATCCGCCCTCCATCACCTCGTCCAGCACATAACGGTAGCACAACACACCATGTTGGTCGGCACTCAGCATGTCCATATTCTCAGCGGTCAATCCGCCGCCAATCGCAGCCAGATAACCGTCGGTCAGCCATTCGATGAATCCGATGCCATCCAGTGCCTCATATTGTTCGCGAGCCAGTTGCTTGTCTAAATGTACCATAATCGATGCTTTTAAGTGTGCAAAGGTACGGAAATAATGTGAAAAGAGAAAAATGCAGGCCGAAAATTCGTGTTTTCCTCTAAAGTTTCTCCTCAAACACCATTTCCGAGGATGGATAAGGAAGGGAAAAGGATGCCGCTATTGAACCTCAACTGAACCGCTATTGAACTGCTATGAAAAGATGCTTTTTATCGAAGCGAGGTAATAGCGAGGTACTATAGAGGTACTATAGAGGTACCATAGAGGTGCTTCGGGGGATTTTTTGCGCGAACGGGATGGAAAACTTTTTTCAACGGGATGGAAAAAGTTTTCGAACGGGTTCCAGAAAAAAAGACACTTTCGTGAGATTTATTAGATTCGTTCATTTCGTGGTCGAAAAGGGACTTGTGGAACTTGAATTAACGGTTATTTGCAGAGAAAAAAGGATATTTTCGGCAAGAGCGACTGATAAGTCAGGAATTTTCCGTACCTTTGTGGCGTTTTTTGCGCGTGCGTATGTTTGTGCGCACAGATAGGCGCGTCAATTAATGTACATTTGAATGGTAACAAAAAATTATATCTACCGTTCCTATTCGATGGAATACGGAACGTTTGTTGGACTGAGTTGGAGCGCACTGTTCCTCTCGTATGTGGAGGGCATCAGCTACAGCAACGTGCTGCTCATCCTCTTGTGCCTCCTTTTGTGTGTGGTAGGCTTGTTGCTTCCCTTTATTTTGGGGTTGCGCCTGAATCGGAAAGTGTTTGCGACAGGCGAGAAACTCAGCTATATGCAGGGACTCTTTTTCGCCCTTTCAATGTTCATGTACGCGTCTCTGATGAACGGACTGATTGTTTTTGTTTATTTCCGCTTTTGGGACAACGGTCTGCTCTATGAACAAGTGAACAGTATGCTGACGATGCCGGAGATGGTGACCACCTACCAGCAGTTGGGCATGGGCATGCAGTATGAGCAGATGATGCAGATGGTGGATGAACTTGACAACATGAGCGCTTTCGACAAGACGCTCCTCATCTTCAACAACAACTTTTTCTTCGGCCTCATCATGTCTTTCTTAGTGGCTGTGGTGGCTTCCTACGACTTGAACCGATTGCAGAAACATCAAAAGGAGTAGGAATTTCGGCTGGGAATTGACAACAAAAAGAATCAGATATACAGTAGAGATAAACAGATATGGACATTTCAGTAGTAGTGCCTCTTTTTAATGAGGACGAATCGATAGCGGAACTGCATGAGTGGATAAAGCGTGTGATGGATGAGCATGGCTTCACCTACGAGGTCATTTTTGTGAACGACGGATCGACCGACCGCTCGTGGGAAGTGATTGAGGAACTGAGCCGTAAGTACCCAGAGGTGCACGGCATCAAGTTCAGGAGAAATTACGGGAAGAGCCCCGCCCTCTTCCACGGTTTTGAGAAGGCAGAGGGCGATGTGGTCATCACAATGGACGCCGACTTGCAGGACAGTCCTGACGAGATTCCGGAACTGTACAAGATGGTGAAGGAGGACGGCTACGACTTGGTGAGCGGCTTCAAGATGAACCGTCGCAAGGGCGACCCGCTCTCGAAGACCATCCCCACCAAGCTGTTCAATGCCACCACCCGCATGGTGAGCGGCATCCACAACCTGCACGACTTCAACTGCGGGCTGAAAGCTTACCGTAAGGACGTGGTGAAGCACATAGAGGTGTATGGCGAAATGCACCGTTTCATCCCCTATTTGGCCAAGAACGCCGGTTTCAGCAAAATTGGCGAGAAGCCTGTGCACCACCAGGCACGTCAGCACGGGGTGAGCAAGTTCATGGGGTGGAACCGCTTTGTGAATGGCTACTTAGACTTGATGAGCCTCTGGTTCATCAGCACCTTCGGCATGAAGCCGATGCACATTTTTGGTTTCATCGGCACATTGATGTTCTTCGTGGGCTTTGTCGCCATCATTGTGGTGGGTGCCCTGAAGCTGGTGGCGCTCTACCAGCATGAGCCCCACATCTTAGTGACTGAAAGCCCCTACTTCTACATCTCACTCACCATGATGATTCTGGGCACTCAGCTCTTCGTGGCAGGTTTCTTGGGCGACCTCATCAGCCGCAACAGTCAGGAGAGGAACAAGTATCAGGTGGAGAAGGAAATTTGAGCCTTCAACGCATTGACTCATCTTACCACGCAGAAGAAAGTGAAAGGATTCTTTAGACATAGAAAAACGCTTGGATGGGCAGCGGTGCTGACCATGCTGATGCTGGCCGGATGCTATTCCAACAACTGTCCGTTGGAGAACACCGTCACGTGCAACTATGGGTTTTACGATGCAGCAGGCACCCCCATCACCTACGTTGACACCATCACGGTGACCACCCTCAAGCCTGGCTACAAGACGGTATATATCTATCGGAAGTTGGGCAACGTAACTGTCACCAAGGACTATCCCGACTCCACCCTGACGGCGCAGGGCTACTCAGAGACAGCGGTTCGGCAGCGCAAGGACACCATTTTGCGCAACAAGCAATACGACATCTCAACCCTGAAGGTGCCCATGAGCTTTTACCACAATGCCGACACGTTAGTGTTTGCTTACGGACGAATCTCGCTCAGGGACACCTTAGTGATTCAGCACGACAGCTACCCCTACGTGGAACTGCCCGAATGCGGCACCTACCGTTTCCACACGCTGAAATCCATCACCGCCACCGACGCAGCCATCGACCATGTGGAAATCATCCAGCCGAAGGTGAACTATGACGGAGAGACAAACGTGAAGATTTATTTCAATGGAGTGGTTGAATAAACTGATGTACAGAGCATGAACGGAACAATGAAACATATCGCCTTGCTTGCCGTTGCGTTGCTGGCTGCCACCTGCCTCTATGCGCAAGAGCCGCAGAACACCCCGCAACCGCTGATGCCTGGTGAAAGTCCCAAGCCGACAAAGTATGTGGCTGTGGAAGAAGAGAAGAAGCATTTGGTCTTCTTTCAGGGTTTCACCTTGTCGGTCGATGCCTACGGACCTATATCCTACGCAGTATCGGATTATGGTACAGCAGAAGGAGCACTTCGGCTCAACCTGAAGAACACTTTCTTCCCCATCATTGAGGCGGGATATGGGAAGTGCACAAAGGACGACTTCAACACGAAGGTGAAATACCAAGTGAGTGCCCCCTTCGGACGAGTGGGCATTGACATCAATCTGCTGAAAAATAAATTTCAGGCCAACCGCCTCTACGTGGGTGTACGCTACGGGCTGTCGGTATTCAAATATGACATGTCGGGACCTGCGATGACCGACCCCTACTGGGGGGGCAGCGAGGCTTTCAACAAAAAGGGCATCAGTTGCACCAGCCACTGGGCGGAATTTGTCTTCGGCGTGCAGGTGAAGATTTTCAAGAACTTCCACATGGGGTGGGCAGTCAGATACAAAAAGGAAATATCTTCGACCAAAAGCGACTTTGCTAAACCCAACTGCATTCCCGGCTATGGCTACACCACCGACGAGACGTGCTGGGGTGGAACGTACAGTCTGATTTTCGATTTGAACTGGGGCATGAAGAAAAGCCACAAGCGAGGGGTGAACATCGACATCAGAGACATTCCGCAGCCAAACAACAAAATTCAGCAAACAGAACAAAAAAACAAGAACGAAGAAAAGGAAGGAGAAATAGACAATGAAGAAAGAAATGAAGAAAGAACAGGAGAACCCGGAACTGAACAATCAGCAGAAGAAGGAGGAGAAGAATAAGTTCGACCCCTACGCCCCTCACCGCATCAAGTGGTGGGGATGGCCGCTGCTCCTTTTGCTGATTGCCGGCACTGTCTATATCATCAAGACGCACGACCAGGGCAAGCAGACAGCCACTACACCAACAGCAGGCAAAGCATGGGAGGCTCAAGAAACACAGCGGGGCGAAGGCAGCGTGTTTGGCACCTTCTACCACATAACCTACCAATCGGGACAGAACTTGCAGACAGGGGTGGAAGCCACCTTGCAGGAAGTTGACAAGTCGCTCTCGCCCTTTAACAAGGAGTCGGTCATCACGGCTATTAACAACAACACGAGCATGGACACCAACACGATGTTCACCGACGTGTTTCAGTTGGCTCAAGAAGTGTCGGTAGCCACCAACGGTGCCTTTGACATCACAGTGGCTCCGCTGGTCAATTTGTGGGGGTTCGGCTTCAAGAACATGGACAACGTGAGCGAGGAGAAAGTTGATAGCTTGCTGCAATATGTGGGGTATGAGAAGGTGAAACTTGTGGAGGGAAAGATTGTGAAGGAATGCCCTGAAACGATGCTGGATTGCAGCGCGATTGCGAAAGGATATGGAGTGGATGCCGTAGGTCTGTACTTGGAGAGTCAGGGGGTAAAGAACTACATGGTGGAGATTGGCGGCGAGGTGCGCGTGAGGGGCACAAACCCGAAGGGAGAACTTTGGCATGTGGGCATCAACAAGCCCAATGACGACCCCACCAACATGAACAACGAAATTGAGCAGGTGCTCCAGCTCACCCAAATGGCGATGGCCACATCGGGCAACTACCGCAACTTCTACGAGAAGGACGGCAAGAAATATGCCCACACCATCGACCCACGCACAGGTCACCCCGTGCAACACAGCATCCTCTCCTCCACCGTGTTGGCAAAGGACTGCGCCACAGCCGATGCTTATGCCACCGCGTTCATGGTGCTGGGATTGGAGGAAGCCAAGAAGGTGCTTGCTCAACATCCCGACCTGATGGCTTTCTTCATCTATTCCGACGATGAGGGAGGCACACACGACTGGTGTAGCCCAGGCCTCAAGGAGATGATAAAGTAGAGAGAGGTGAGCTCAGGAGAGAACGAGATAACGTGATAAAGAAACAACAAAAAGAATGCGCCTATGGAACTGACTATGTTTGAGCGCTTGCTCCAGCTACCACTATTTCAGGGTTTAACCAACCAGGAAGTGTCGGATGTGATGGCGCATGTGCGCCTGGATTTCTGCAAATACCATCCCGATGACGAGGTGGTGGTTCAGGATGATCCTTGCCGCAAGCTCATCTATATCATCAGTGGGGAAGTGGAAGCACAGTTTAGCGACCCTGATGGGCGGTTCTTTCTGAGGGAATATATTCCCGACGTGAAAGCGATAGAACCTTATAACATGTTTGGAATGTACCAAAAATATTCCCGCACCTACAGGTTCCTCACCGAAGGCACTACCCTCTCCATCGAGAAAATGGTGGTGCTGCGGCAACTGATGGTGAACGACATCATCAAAATCAACCTGATGAACATCACCAGCAATAAGTATCAGCAGACACAACGGCTCTTGTGCCAGTTCCCCGACGACACAACACGCAACAAAATCATCAAGTTCATTCTCGCCCACTCCATCTCTCCGAAGGGGAGGAAGGACTTCAGAATGAAGATGAGAGTCCTGTCGGACATTGTTCACGAAACTCGGTTGAATGTGTCCTCTGCACTGAACGAGATGCAAGACGAAAAGCTCATTACTTTGCAGAGAGGAGGCTTCACTGTACACGAACTTCAGAATATGTATCGATAATCATCAACCTATATAAACTCAGTAAAAAAGAAACTGAAATGAATCCGTTTTACACTACATACGAACACATTCCTTTCGACAAAATTACGGAGGCTGATTACGAACCGGCCATGATGAAAGGAATAGAAGAGGAAGACAAGGAGATTGCGGCCATTGTCAACAACCCGGATGCTCCCACCTTTGAAAACACCATCGAGGCACTTGACTGCACAGGCAAGCTGCTGGGAAAGGTGACGGAGGTGTTCTTCAACCTGCTCAATGCCGAAACCACCGACTTCCTCGACGAACTGGCACAAAAAATGTCGCCCATTTTGTCAGAGCACTCTAACAACATTACACTGAACGAGGGACTGTTCCAACGCATAAAGACAGTGTATGAAGACCATGCAGCTGACCATTTCGGCCGCCTCAACGCTGAACAGAAAATGCTTCTGACAAAGAGCTACGAGGGCTTTGTGCGCAATGGTGCCAATCTGCCCGACGAGAAGAAGGAAGAGCTACGCAAGATTTCAGCCGAACTGGGCGTGCTCTCGCTCCAATTCTCGCAGAACAAGCTGAAGGACACCAACGACTTCTTCCTCCACTTGACGGATATGGCCGAACTGGAGGGACTTCCTGAAAGTGCCATTGAACTGGCTCGCCAGACAGCGAAGGAGAAGAATATGGAAGGTTACGTCATCACACTGCAAGCCCCCTCCTACTCGCCCTTCCTCACTTACAGCGCACGCAGAGACCTAAGGGAAAAATTGTATATGGCCTACAACACGCTCTGCACCCACAAGAATGACAACAACAACGTGGCGATTGTGGCAAAGATTGTCAACCTGCACAGGGAAATGGCACAACTATTGGGTTTCAACACCTATGCCGACTATGCGCTTGCCCACCGTATGGCTGAAACATCGGAGAATGTATATCAATTGCTATACAGCCTTATTGATTCTTACATGCCCACAGCAAGGACGGAGGTGAAAGAAGTGGAAACGCTCTATTATGCAGAGAACCACATCGACCCCGCCACTCTTTCGGCCGACGACGCTCGCCGATTCAAACCATGGGATTTCTCTTACTATGCCAACAAACTCAAGGAGAGCAAGTTCAACATCAACAGCGAGATGCTGCGCCCCTACTTCGAACTTTCGAAGGTGAAGGAAGGTGTTTTCGGCTTGGCTACCCGGCTTTATGGCATCACGTTCCGCAAGAACGAATACGTCCCCGTCTATCATTCCGATGTGGAAGCTTACGATGTGTTTGACAAGGATGGCTCTTACCTCGCCTTGTTCTATTGCGACTTTCATCCTCGTGCTTCGAAGAAGTCGGGCGCATGGATGACATCGTTCAAAGAGCAGTGGAAAGAAAAGAATGGCACGAACTCGCGCCCGCAGGTGTCCATCGTGATGAACCTTTCGAAACCCACCGACACGAAACCTGCATTGCTCACCCTCGGCGAGGTGGAAACCTTCCTGCACGAATTTGGGCACTCGCTACACGGCATGTTTGCCAACACCACCTACAAGAGTCTTTCGGGCACCAACGTGTATTGGGATTTTGTGGAGCTGCCCTCACAGTTCATGGAGAACTTCAGCATCGAAAAAGATTTCCTCAATACCTTTGCAGCACATTATCAGACAGGCGAACCGATACCCCAAGAACTTATCGACCGCATTACGGCGAGCCGCAACTTCAATGTAGCCTATGCCTGCATGAGGCAGGTCAGCTTCGGATTGCTCGATATGGCTTTCTACACGCTCACCGACGCATTTGAGACTTCCCTGTTCAAATTCGAACGTCAGGCCTGGAGTAAAGCCAAAGTAATACCCGAAGTGGAGGGTACCTGCATGTCCACCCAGTTCTCCCATATCATGGCTGGCGGATATTCTGCGGGGTACTACAGCTACAAATGGGCAGAAGTGCTCGATGCCGACGCTTTCTCGCTCTTTCAGCAGAACGGCATTTTCGACCAAGCCACTGCACAGAGCTTCCGCGACAACATTCTGTCGAAAGGCGGCACAGAGCATCCTATGACCCTGTACAAGCGTTTCCGCGGACAGGAACCCACGATTGACGCGCTGCTGCATCGCAACGGTATTAAATAATAATATGTGTACATCACTCAAAAAACAATAGAATTTCTCAATGAAAAGATTATCTATCATAATCTCTCTACTCATAACTTTTGTTGTGCTCACAGCATGCAGCAAGGAAGATGACCTCGACGAAATATTCACAGGAAAGACCTGGTACATGAACGGGGCCACCATCAATGGGATGAAGCTCAACAGCGACATCAAGAACTTCTACACCGATGCGGGAGCCAGAGCCTACTACATCACATTCAGCTCCTCCACGTTCCAAGGAATGCTGTCGGAGGGAACGGCCATCTCTGGCACATGGACAGCGGATGCCCATAGGCAAACCATCACGCTCACCTTCAGTCAGAAACCCTCAACATCCGTCATCTTCGATAAGCAAATTTACAACATCTTAGCTGCCACCACCGCCTATCGGAGCGGAAAGGATTTTCTCCAGCTGAAGCAAGACGACGACAACATTATCCTTTTTGGAGACTCCAGAGAGAAAGTATATAATTAATGTATAAGAAGAAATATTCACAGGTTCATCAACAAAAACGTTCTGTATCATGACTGAACAAGAACTAAAACAATATAGACTCGACTGCCGCTACGTGCGCATGGCACGAATATGGGCAGAGAATTCCTATTGCAAACGCCGTCAGGTGGGTGCTTTAGTGGTAAAGAACAAAGCCATCATATCCGACGGGTATAACGGCACGCCATCGGGTTTTGAAAACATTTGCGAGGACGAGAACAACCTCACCAAGCCCTACGTGCTCCATGCCGAAGCCAATGCCATCACCAAACTGGCCCGCAGTCACAACTCCAGCGACGGCTCCACGCTTTACGTCACGGCTTCCCCCTGCATTGAGTGTGCTAAACTCATTATCCAGGCAGGCATCAAGCGAGTGGTGTATTCCGAGCACTATCGCCTTGAAGACGGCATAGAACTTCTCAAACGCGCAAACATTCAAGTAGAATACCTCAATCCAGACGAACAACATGAGCAATAACATTAACCGCAATAACCGTTGGATGCCACTCATCATCGCCATCAGCGTGGTAGCAGGCATCATTATCGGAACTTTTTTCGCCAATCGCTTTTCGGGCAATCGGCTGAACATCATCAACACTTCGTCCAACAAACTAAACGATTTATTACACATCATTGATGACCAGTATGTTGACACGGTCGATATTGCCAACATCGTGGAGCAATCCATGCCCAAGATTCTGGAAGAACTCGACCCCCACTCCACTTACATCGCGGCCAAAGATGCCAAAACCGCCAACGACGATTTGAAAGGCTCGTTCAGCGGCGTAGGCATCCAGTTTGTGGTGCGCGAAGATACGGTGCGCGTTACAGGCATCATCAAGGGAGGCCCCTCAGAAAAGGTGGGCGTGCTGGCTGGAGACAAGATTGTGTCGATTGACGACGAACCCTACGTGGGTGAAATGGTGAGCAACGAAGAGACGCTCCACCGTCTGAAAGGAGACAAAGGAACGAAGGTGAAGATTGGCGTGCTGCGACACGGACAGAAGAAACCCATATCCTTCACCATCGTACGCGGTGACATTCCGCTGAAAAGTATCGATGCCACCTACATGATCAACAAGGAATTGGGATACATCAAAATCAAGAACTTCGGCGAGACGACTTACGCCGAACTGCTCACTTCGCTGGCCGAACTGGAAGTGGAAGGATTTAAAGGGTTGGTGGTTGACCTGCGCGGCAACGGAGGTGGCTACCTCTTAGCAGCTATACAGATGGTCAACGAGTTTCTGCCCAAGAACCGCCTGATTGTCTATACGCAGGGACGACGCTCAAGACGCGAAGAATACCGAAGTGACGGACGCGGCTCGTACCAAGACCTGCCCATCATCGTGCTCATTGACGAAACCACCGCTTCGGCTGCCGAAATCTTCTCAGGAGCCATTCAGGACAACGACCGAGGATTTATTGTGGGCCGACGCTCCTTCGGGAAAGGACTGGTGCAGCAACCCATCGAATTCGCCGACGGCTCCCTCATCCACCTCACCATCGCTCGCTACTACACGCCTGCTGGCCGCTGCATTCAAAAACCCTACGTAAAAGGGCAGCCAAAGGAATACGAGATGGACCTCATCACCCGCTACGAACGTGGAGAGTTCTTTAGCCAGGACAGCATCCACCAGACGGGCGAAGAGTACAAGACGCAACTTGGACGCATCGTATATGGCGGAGGCGGCATCATGCCCGACTTCTTCGTGGCTGAAGACACAACCGCCCTTTCGCCTTACTATACCGAATGTGTCACCAAAGGCACCATTGCACAGTTCTGCTTTGAATACACCGACAACAACCGCAGTGCACTCTCAAAATTCACTAATGCCGCCGAATTGGAGAAACACTTGCGCCGACAAGGACTCATCGACAAGTTCATCCGCTATGCCGACTCCAAAGGCATTGCCCGCCGCAATAACATGATTATACGTTCACAGCACTTGTTTGAGCAAGCCATCTACGGCAGCATCATCTACAACATGCTCGATATGAGCGACTATGTACAATACCTCAATCGGGATGATGCCACGCTGGGCAAAGCCGTACAACTCTACAAAGAAAAGAAAACCCAACCCACACTCGATGACCAAACAGGAACTCCGAGCAATCGTTCGTCAAAGAAAAAAGCAGCATACCAACGAGGAACTTTCGGCATTCAGCCGCTCCATCGCAACTTCATTGCTTAAACGCATTGAGCAAGAAAAGGATTGCCGCACCATTCTTCTCTATCATTCTTTGCCCGATGAGGTCTGCACCCACGACCTCATCCGCACGCTTCATGCAACAGGGAAAAGGGTGCTGTTGCCAACCATAGAGGGAGAGGACTTGTCGCTTCACATCTATGATGGTGAGCGTTCCCTCGTGAAGGGTGCTTCGTTTGGAATACAAGAATCGGAAGGTCCGCTTTTCACTCGATTCGATTCCATCGACCTCGCCATCATCCCAGGCATGGCCTTCACGCTTCGGGGTGACCGACTGGGACGCGGGAAAGGGTACTATGACCGTCTGCTCCCCAAGCTCCATTGCCCCCTCATCGGCATCGCCTTCCCCTTCCAAATTGTCGAGGATATTCCAACGGAAAAGCACGACATACGGATGACAGAGGTTTGCACAGGATAAAATGAAATGGAATTTAGACGTAAGGTGCTGAAAAAGTGCGTTCAATAGCATAGATAATTAGGATGATTGGTGGATAGTTCGGGATTTTTTTCGTACCTTTGCAAAGTTTTTATGGCTACAATTTTACGACATATAGGCTTGTTGGCTTTCCTGTTGATAATCACGATGTCTGTTTCGGCACAGGATTCACTCAAAGAACAGGAAGCGAAAACAGCGTCCAATGCCCCAGTATCAGACTCCATCCAGCCTATTCATGGCTTAGAGTTGCCTGATTCACTCAGCATTTCCATCCTGACGTGTACACCTGGTCCAGACCTCTATTCAAAGTTTGGGCACACAGCCGTGAGGGTGAAGGACTGCGTGAACGACCGCGACGTGGTGTTCAACTACGGATGTTTCGACGGTTCGGCCAATGATTTTGTGTTCAAGTTCCTGCTTGGGCAGACTGACTATCTCTTAGGGGCGGAACATTTCGACGACTTAGTGGCTCGCTACGGTTACATGGGCGTGGGTGTGAAAGAACAAGTGCTGAACCTTTCTCAGACCGAGGCTCGCGAAGTGCTGAACCGCTTGTTAGTGAACATTCTTCCCGAGAATCAGCAGTACCGCTACGAGTGGCTGGGCGTAAACTGCACGAATATGGTGCAGTTCATGATAGAATCGCTGGTAGAAGATGAAGGGGGCAGAGTGGTGTATGATTGGGGAGATGAACACGCAAAGAAAATGACTGTGCGCGACATGCTTCATGAGCAACTCAAACTTTGTCCATGGGTGAGCTTTGGAATCGATATGGTGCTGGGATATGAAATTGATGACTTCACGCTCACAGATGTCAATCCTTATTCCATGCAGCTAAGGAAGCTGTTCTTGCCAGCCTACTTCATGGAGGTGGTGGACCGCTCAAAGATTGAAGATGCTCAAGGCGCACAGCGAAACTATGTGGTGGAGGAGCACGAACTGATTCCGCCCGTGTATGTAGAATCTACTCCATCACATTTCACCCCGAAGGTGGTTTTCCTACTGTTGCTGGCGGTGGTGATGGGTGTGTCGGTGTATGACATGAAGCGCAAGAAAGCATCGCTGTGGATGGATGTTACGCTAAACATTGCGCAGGGGTTGGCAGGATTGCTGGTAGCATTCCTCTTCTTTTTCTCAGAACATCCTGGGGTAGATACCAACCTGCTGGTGGTGATTTTCAATCCTCTGCCTTTGTTCTATGCCGGATGGATGCTTTCCCGCAAAAAGAAAAGGAAGAAGAGCCACTGGGGAGCGGTCAATGCATTGGTGTTAACCACCTTTCTGGTGGCGATGCCTTTCTGTCCGCAGTCGTTTTCCCCAGCCATGTACATACTGATATCGGCCTTGTTGGTGAGAGCAATAGCTTATTGGGCTATTGACGCAAGAGCATACAGACCTAAAGTTTAAGTGGCGATGAACGGAAAAGAATTGATACATTAGCAGAAGAAAAAGATAGATATAAATAAATTGTCAAGAAGAAAACTTATATGAAGCGGCAGATACTAACAACATTCCTCGCCTCCATGACGGTAGTGACAGTGGCACAGACAACCTCTGTGCCTCGATTGGTTGTGGGTATCACGATTGACCAGTTTCGTTCCGACTACTTGAATGCCTTCATGCCGCTCTACGGTGAAGGTGGGTTCCGACGACTCTTGGAGAAGGGGCAAGTCTATTCGAACGTGCAGTATCAGCATCTACCCATCGACCGCGCATCGGCCATTGCCTCGATTGTGACGGGCACGGTGCCCTACAACCACGGCATCGTTGCTGAAGAGTGGATGAACCGTGCGGAACTGCACACCAACTTCTGTGTGGATGACCACCAGCACAAGGGGGTGGACACACAGGATTGTTCGTCGGCCAAGAATCTGCTGGCCAGCACCATCGGCGACGAACTGAAGGTGGCCACGAAAGGGAAAGGGTTGGTCTATAGCGTGGCTCCTTATCGCGAGGCGGCTATTCTTGCAGCAGGTCATGCAGCTGACTGGGCTATGTGGATTGACAACCAAAACGGCCGCTGGGCTGGCACAACCTACTATGGAGAGATGCCTGCCGGACTCAGATATCTGGACAGAAGTTCGCTCTCCAGCAAAATCTCCACACTGACTTGGAAACCAACGAGCGACTATGCCGGCACCTACAACTACTACCTGCTCACTGGACAGAAAGCTTTTACCCACAATTTCACTGGTGATGGTCGCTACCGCGTGTTCAAGACATCGGGTTTGGTGAACGAAGAGGTGACGAAGGCGGCACGAGCTTGCATGGAGAGTGCACAAGCAGGCATAGACGAGGTGACTGATTTCCTATCCGTATGCTACTATGCTGGTGATTTTCACGATGATAAGAGCACTATCACTACAACCGAATTGCAAGATACCTACGTGCGCTTGGACAATGAGCTGAGTATCCTCTTGCAACGGATTGACCAGTTGGTGGGTTTGGACAAGACACTGGTTTTCGTCACTTCGACAGGTTACGATGAAGTGGGAAGCACAGACGAGCTATCGCAGTACCGCATTCCTACGGGCGACTTCAACCTAAGCCGATGCGCCACTTTGCTGAACATGTATCTTTGTGCCATGTATGGCAATGAGCAGTATGTAGAGAGTTTTTTCAGCAACCAAATCTACTTGAACCACAAGTTGCTGGAGCAAAAACAGCTCAAGATAGCCGAAGTGCTGGAACATTGCGAAGACTTCCTCTTCCAGTTTAGCGGCGTGCGCGATGTCTTCACCTCTCACCGAATTACGCAAGGTGCTTGGACACCGGGCATCAGCATGATTCGCAACGGTTATTGTCCGAAATGTTCGGGTGACATCATCATAGAGGTCACCCCGGGATGGAACCTCGTCAACGAAGAGCGCGGTACGAAGAAAATGCAGCGCGACTCATTTTTTGAATTTCCACTTATTTTCTTTGGATATACCATCCAGGCAAAGAAGGTGGATACACCGGTTACGGTTGATTGCATCGCCCCCACCGTGGCCCACCACATCCGCATCCGCGCTCCAAACGCATGCACAACTCCCCCACTCTTCTGAACAAAGCATATCAACCAAAACTAATCAAATTAACGAAACTATACATTATATTATATATGGGATTTTCATTAAACAAGATTCTGAGCGCGCTCTTTGGCAACAAAGCTGCTCGCGACATCAAAGAGATACGTCCAATAGTGGAGCAAGTGCTCGCTAAGGAACCCGAAATACAAGCACTTTCCAACGATGCTCTTCGCGCAAAGGTGGATGAAATCAAGGCTTTCCTTCAGGAAAAAGTGAAGGATAAGCGCGCTGAAATCGCTGAACTGAAAGACAAGATTCAGAAGACAGAGATTGACAAGCGCCAGCCCATCTTTGAAGCTATCGACAAGAAAGAGACTGAGGTGCTCGACCTTTTTGAGGAAGGTCTGACTGAGGTGCTGCCTACAGTCTATGCCATTGTGAAGGACACCGCCCGCCGCTTTGCTCAGGCAGAGAATGGCGACATCATCGTCACGGCCACCGACTTCGACCGCGAACTGGCAGCAACCCACGACTTTGTAGATATCGATGGCGATCAAGCCGTGTGGCACAACCACTGGGTGGCTGGTGGCAATGAAATGACGTGGGAAATGATTCACTACAACGTGCAGCTCTTCGGTGGCATTGTGCTGCACCAAGGCAAAATTGCTGAGATGGCGACAGGTGAGGGTAAGACTCTCGTAGCCACGCTGCCTGTGTTCCTCAATGCACTTTCGCGCAACGGTGTGCACGTGGTGACGGTGAACGACTATCTGGCCAAGCGCGACTCTGAATGGATGGGACCACTCTATATGTTCCACGGACTGAGCGTGGATTGCATTGACAAGCACCAACCCAATTCTGAGGCTCGTCGCCGGGCTTATCAAGCCGACATCACATTCGGTACGAACAACGAGTTCGGTTTCGACTACCTACGCGACAACATGGCCATGGCTCCCAAGGATCTGGTGCAGCGCATTCACAATTTTGCCATTGTCGATGAGGTCGATTCTGTGCTCATCGACGATGCCCGTACGCCACTCATCATCTCTGGTCCCATTCCCAAGGGCGATGTGCAGATGTTTGAGGAGTTCTGCCCCATTGTGGAGCAACTGGTGGAGGCTCAACGTCGCCTAACACAGAGCTATCTGAGCGAGGCAAAGAAACTCATAGAGTCGGATAATAAGGACGACGTGACAGCTGGTTTCCTCTCCCTCTTCCGCGCCTACAAGAGCTTACCCAAGAACAACGCACTCATCAAGTTCCTCTCGCAGCCAGGCATCAAGACAGGACTGCTGCAGACCGAGGAAATCTATATGGAGAACAACAACCGCCGCATGCCAGAGGCCGTAGAACCCCTTTTCTTTGTGGTGGACGAAAAGCTGAAGTCGGTGGAGATGACAGACAAGGGTAATCAGCTCATTGCTAACATTGTCAAGGACGACAAGTTTTTCGTCCTGCCCGACATCACCACCCAGCTGTCCAACCTGGAAAACGAGCATTTTGACAGCGAGGAAGAGAAACTCAACAAGAAGGATGCTCTGCTACAGGACTATGCTTTGAAAGCCGAACGCGTGCACACGATTCAGCAGCTTCTGAAAGCCTATACCATGTTTGTGAAGGACGATGACTACGTCATTATGGACGGCGAAGTGAAGATTGTCGATGAGCAGACAGGCCGCATTATGGAAGGTCGCCGATGGAGCGACGGACTGCACCAGGCTGTCGAAGCCAAGGAGCGCGTGAAGGTGGAAGCCGCCACACAGACCTTCGCCACCATCACGCTGCAGAACTACTTCCGCATGTACCACAAGCTGGCGGGCATGACTGGTACGGCCATTACAGAGGCTGGTGAGTTCTGGGACA
>ODAI012570481.1_pt1 | contig 19639 bp, 16 predicted proteins | sample 1539321 | NCBI WGS metagenome assembly ODAI01 (sample SAMN02144231, study PRJEB22623) | gut metagenome | biome: sheep rumen | host: Ovis aries | place: New Zealand
GCTCTCTAATAGTCGGTAAGACTAACCAATTGTTTTTCCGAAGGTCTGTCGTTTCTTACGGCAGACCTTTTTAACTTACAAAATACAGGTAAGATCAAAGATTTTTAAACTATGAAACTGAAAACTACTATCCTCTCCATTTTGAGAGGAATTGATGAAGCTGCCCGTTTACACCGAAGACTCTCCCTTTGTGGAAGTTTTATGCGGACATCTGCACTTTAGCTGGGACGGACAGCTCACCGAAAAAGTCCACCAGCACGTTTTCTCCGCCGCCTTTGACAGATATATGGGACTGATTACAATATCCGGCAATTAACATTAACCGAATAACTTTATATATTCGACAATTTAGTATATATTTAAATTACACTTATAGAATAGGAGCAAAAAATATGGATGGTAGAATTCATTCGCTTGAAAGCTTTGGAACAGTAGACGGACCCGGAACAAGATTTGTTGTTTTTGTTCAGGGCTGTCCTATGCGCTGTAAATATTGCCATAACCCCGATACCTGGCCCATGACAGGCGGTCAGATGATGACTACGGATTATATACTTGAACAGTACCACCGAAACGAGCCTTTCTATCGTAACGGAGGCGGATTAACCGTAACCGGCGGTGAACCCCTGATGCAGATAGACTTTCTCATCGAGCTCTTCGGAAAATGCAAGGAGCAGGGAATCCACACCTGCCTTGACACATCGGGAATAGCCTTTAATCCGGACAATGAGATAATGATGGAAAAGTTCGAGCGTCTTATGCCCCTTGTAAACCTTGTAATGCTTGATATAAAGCATATCGACCCCGAGCACCATAAGGAGCTCTGCCAGCAGCCTAACGAGAACATCTTAAAGTTCTGCGCATATTTAAACGAGAAAAAAGTTGATATGTGGATCCGGCACGTGATCGTACCCGGTATCACGGACGATGATAAGTATCTGTACGACCTTGGATACTTTATCGGTCAGTTCAGCAATTTAAGGGCGCTTGATGCCCTTCCATACCACACGATGGGAGAAGCAAAATACGAAAAGCTGGGTATCGAATATCCTCTTAAGGGTGTTCCCGCTATGGACAAAAAAATCCTTCTCGAGAAAAAGGAAAAGATACTCGACGGAATCCGCGCCAGAAGAAATGAAAATCATTAATGTTGAAAATATTCTGACATTTTATCAATAAACACATAACTAACCAAGATTAGTTGGGACTTTTTATCAATAACCCTTGATATTATCTGACTATTACGATATTATTACATCATAAAATTTGTCAAATATTTGACGAAAGATAAAAGACATTAATCTGATTTATAACAGGAGGAAACTATTATGGCATATGTAATTGGAGATGCTTGTGTTGCTTGTGGCGCATGTGAGGCTAACTGCCCCGTTGGTGCTATCAGCATGGGCGACGGAAAGTTCGAGATCGATCCCGATAAGTGCATCGATTGCGGAAGCTGCGCAGGCGGATGCCCCGTAGGAACTATCCAGCAGGGATAATCTAAAGAAGCCCAAAGTTTAAGGCTTCAAATAAAGCGTAAATACAAAACCCCGTGGTTTAGATTACCACGGGGTTTTATCATTTTACGCCAGCACGCCTTCCTCAAGGTGGTCGTACTGTTGCATAACAAGGCTGTAATAATAGCCCTTCTTATCCATAAGTTCTTTATGGGTACCCTTTTCAACTATCTTTCCATCACGTACCGCAAGGATAATATCCGAATCTGTGATGGTGGATAGTCTGTGGGCAATCACAAAACTTGTACGTCCTTCGGTAACAGTACCGATAGCGTTTTGAATTGTTCTCTCCGTAACAGTATCAACCGAGCTTGTAGCTTCATCCAGAACAAGGATCCTGGGGTCTGCAAGGATAGCTCTTGCGAAGGAGATAAGCTGTCTTTCTCCGGTGGAAAGCATTCCTCCGCCTTCGCCTACATCGCTGTCAAGGCCTTTGTCCATCCTCTTAACAATTCCATCTGCCGAAACCAGTTTAAGTGCCTCCCAGATTTCCTCATCTGTAGCGTCTGTCTTACCGTAGCAAAGATTCTCTCTTATCGTTCCGGTAAAGAGGTGCGGTGTCTGCAAAACGTATCCTATGTGGCTGTGGAGCCAAAGCTGTGAACGCTTTCTTGCATCCTGTCCATCTATAAGAACCCTGCCAAGTGTTGGCTCAAAGAACCTGCAGACAAGGTTAACAAGCGTAGATTTACCGGCACCTGTTTCTCCAACGATGGCAACGCTCGAGCCCTGGGGCACTTTAAGATTGAAATGCTCAAGGACCATCTCGTCTCCGTCGGGATACTTAAATGACACATCATCAAACTCGATATCTCCGTTTAGATCCTCCCAGTTTTCCTTCTTAGGATTAAATGTGTCTCCGTACTTTTCAATTACCTCAGCAGTATCAGCTACGTCGGACTGTGTGGTAAGAAGCTTGTTAACACGCTCGATATTAACCTGAACCTGCACGAGGGCTGCAAAGTCGGAAATAATAGTCTGTATGGGGTCCATGATTCCGAGAGCATAGCTCATAAATACAGAAAGAGTACCTACAAGCATTATCCCTTCGGAAGTCATATATCCTCCTCGCCAAAGGACGAGAGAAAGGATCACAGATCCGATAAGAGACACTAACGATGCAAAGAGCGCAGAGTGGTGCGCAGTTTTGACAGAAGCCTTTCTCATCACATCAGTATCTTTTCTGAAATCGTCATTCATCTTATCTTCAGCGGCAAGAGTCTTGATGGATCTTACGCCTGTGATACCTTCGTTGAAGTCACCGGTAATCTTGGAGTTTAACTCCCTAACCTTTCGGTTAAGGACGGTAAGCTTTTTCTCAAAGAAGATGATGATAAACACCGCAACCGGGATCATAGCAACAACTATAAGCGCAAGCTTGACATTGGTTATAAACATAACCACGATAACGCCTACGATATAGGAAAAACTCCAGACAAATTCCATCATAAACCAGCTTACAAGCTCTCCTATCTTTCCGGAGTCACTCATAACTCTCGCATGTATATAACCGACATTATTCTGGTTAAAGTAAGAAAAAGACAGGGTCTGAAGGTGGTTAAAGGATGCATTTCGCATATCTCTGTTAACCCAAAGCTCAAGTCTGCTGCAAAGGAAGGTTGTAAAATAATCGATAACAACCTTACCGATAAGGAACACCATATAAAGTGCAACAACATAACCAATGGTGTCCAGTGTCTTAAGGGCTACGTTATGGTTGATAACGTATTTGTTAAAGAGCGGAAAGATCGAATCGATTCCGCTGCTTACAATACCCATAAGGATCATAAACACGATCCTTGTACGATATTTTTTAAGGAAAGGCATAAGCGTAGGTATTCCGAAAAACGGAAGCTTAACCCTTTCTTCTGTCTTATTTTGATCTTCCATGTTTATTCTCCTAGATATATATGATATACGGATTGCTACGGTGCTTAGCACCTCTCGCAATCCTAACAAGCATTCGCATTACGCCGGCCTCTGAAGCATAAATATCTTCTTATACAGACCTTCCCGGCCGATAAGTTCGTCATGAGTTCCCTCCTGAACAATCTTTCCATGGTCAAGAACAATGATCTTGTCAGCGTGCATAAGTGTAGATATTCTGTGGGCAATAAGTATAGTGGTTGTACCCTTAGATTTCTCTTTGAGGGCACTGCGGATCTTTACGTCCGTTTCCGCATCAACAGCCGAGAGCGAATCGTCAAACACCATAATAGGAGGTTCTCTCAGGAGCATCTGAGCTATAGCTGTACGCTGCTTTTGACCGCCCGAAAGAGTAACACCTCTTTCGCCTACGTAAGTCTCATATCCCTTTGTAAACTTCTCGATTGCTTCGTCAAGAGCGGCAACCTTTGAAGCCGCTTTTACATTATCCATATCGATGGAATCTGCAGTAATAGCGATATTTTCAGCAAGAGTACCCGAGAAAAGATAAGGCTCCTGCAATACTATACCGATATTCTTTCTAAGAAAGCTTCTCTTTATATCTCTGATATCCTTACCACCAATGGTTATGCTTCCCGAGCATTCATTTTCCTCGTCAATCTCAAGAAGTCTGTCAAGAAGTTGGATAAGAGTAGACTTTCCGGAGCCTGTTCCTCCCAAGATTCCAATTGTAGAACCTGCGGGTATTGTAAAGGAAACATTATCAAGTACCTGTGTATACTTCTTCTCCTCGGGCTTAGTTTCTTTCGCTTCTTCCTTCTTTTTATCACTTCCTGAGTTGTCCTCGTTCTCATTTATAGGATATGAGAATGAAACATTGTTAAATGCAATTTCCCCTCTCATATCGGCCTCTCCGGCATCTTCGCTGTCGACTTCCTCTTCGGAATTCATGATGTATCTGATACGGTCGATCGATATTCCCGCTTTACTCATCTCAGATATAACTCTTCCCAGAGATCTTACAGGCCAGGTTAACATCGCATTATAGGAAATAAATGCAATAAGCTCTCCCGTAGTAAGCTCGCCTCTTACGCAAAAAGCTGCTCCAAAAGCTACAACAAGCATTACCTGCGTTCCGCTTACAACGTCTCCCGACGCCCAAAAGAAAGACAAAAGCTGCATCAGTCTGATCCACATGCCGCAGTACTTTTCGTTTGCCTTGCCAAATCTCTCTCTCTCGTAGCTTTCCTTTCCGAAAGCCCTTACGACTCTGACTCCGCTGAGATTCTCCTGTACCATAGCGGAAAGTCTTCCCTCCATATCGTCAACCTTTTGGAATGATGCGCCTATCTTGCGATGGAATATAAGGGAATAACCGATGATTACGGGTACAAGTGAGATTGCGATCATCGCAAGCTTAACATTGATATTGAGCATAAAAGCGATGGATAAAGCAATCAGTATGATCACCCTCACAAGGTTTGTCATCTGATCGGATAAGAATCTTCTTACCGTATCAACGTCGGAAGTACATCTCTGGATGATATCTCCGGTCTGATTCTCATTATGCCACTTAACAGGAAGATGGATTATGTGGTCATAGAGAGTATCTCTCATATTGCAGACCAGCTTTTCTCCTCCCTTTGCGTTAAACAGTCGGAAGAAATACCTGCTGATAACGGATAAGAGCGCAACTCCAAGGATTACAAGTGCGATAACATAAAGATGCGTCTTCAGGAAGTCCTCTCCTCCTATGGTCGCGATAAGTCCCGTTAAAAACGAAGGGATATTTGCCTCCTCTTCTCCGATAACCGCGTCAACTGTGTACGCTATAATTCTCGGATTAACAAGGTCAAGCAGCGCCATTAACGCGCCACTTATCATACAGGCAATAAAGAATCTCTTACTGCCCTTCAAAAAAAACATTAATAAACTACTTCTCTTTTTAAATCTCTTTTCCATAATTCAAGCCTCAAAAATAAATGTAAAAAAACCGTCTACCTACGTAAGGCAGACGGTCAGAAAATTTATATAAAAATATAAACCAAACCGGAGAGAAAGTCACATGCATCTGCAGCTGCATAGACTCTCACTTGCCTTACAGTAAGTTAATAAATCATTAATATGATCATTACGTCTAATTACAACTGTGCTCATGGCTTCTCCTTTCCGGAATTAATCCTTAATTTATCGCATGCTTTTCAAGCACTACGCACGCGACCGTTTCATAATATCATTTATTTTGATTATTGTCATTACTTTTTTTAAAAAAATTTCAAATTGACAAATAATTCTAAAAAGATCAGTCCTCGTCCTTCTTTTTGTGCTCCATATTTGCGAATCTGGTAAGTTCCGGGATCCACGCGAGCTCAACCGTTCCGACAGGGCCGTTTCTTTGCTTGGCGATTATGATCTCCGCGCTGTTTTCCTTGCTTGTGTCCTTCGTGTAGTAAAACTCACGATAGATGAACATAACAACATCCGCATCCTGCTCGATGGCTCCGGACTCACGAAGGTCCGAAAGCATAGGGCGCTTATCGTCTCTTTTTTCAACCGCACGTGAAAGCTGGGAAAGGGCTATAACAGGAACCTGCAGCTCTCTGGCTACCGCCTTTAGGGAGCGGGAAATCTCGGAGATTTCCTGGTTCTTGGAATCAGCGTACTTTCCGCTGCCGCTCATCAGCTGAAGATAGTCGATGATTATACAGTCGAGTCCCTGTGTCATCTTGAACTTTCTACACTTTGAACGAAGCTGGGATATTGAGATAGAGGGCGTATCGTCGATTATAAGATTACTCTTACCTATCTCATTTGCACTGTCCGTAAGCTTATTCCAGTCGTCAAGAGTAAGCCTGCCCGTACGAAGCTTTTGGGCGTCAACCGCCGACTGCAAGCTGAACATACGGTTTATAAGCTGCTCTTTACTCATTTCCAGACTGAATATGGCTACGTGCTTCATATTCTTGATCGCCATATGCTGGGCAATATTAAGGACGAACGCCGTCTTACCCATTGAAGGTCTCGCTGCGATGAGTATGAGGTCAGAAGGCTGCATACCTGCGGTCTTGTAATCAAGATCGATAAATCCGGTCGCAATTCCCGTAACAACGCCCTTATTGTAATAAGCCGTCTCAATCTTGTTAAGAGCGTTTGCTACCACTCTCTTGATCGGAACAACGTCTGAAACATTTCTGTTTTGAACAAGATCAAAGACCGTCTTCTCGGTATCGTTTAAGATGATCTCAAGGTCTTCCTCGTCCTGGTAGCATCTGGCTGCTATCTCTTCATTTGCCCTGATGATCTTTCTAAGAGTGGACTTTTCAGCCACGATATCAGCATATGTCTTGATGTTTGCGGATGTCGGCACAGCGTTGATGATCGTCTGGATAAACTGCACGCTGCAATACTCGGGCGGAACATTCTTTTCCTTGAGCTTTTCCTGAACAACAACGGGATCGATAGGGATTCCGGCTTCGTTTAGATCGACCATCGTGCTGAAATATATACCGTAATTGCGATTGTAAAAATCATCGCCGGTAATTATCTCGGCCGCAAGGTTGACCGCCTGGTTGTCTATAAGCATTGATCCGATAACGGACATTTCGGCTTCTTCGCTGTGCGGAAGTATTCTTTTAAAGGTTTTTTCTTCCCCTGCCATAACCTTCTCCTGCGCTCTACTCTTCGGTTACCTTAACATTAAGCTTACCGGTAACCTGGGGATGAAGCTTTATTGATACGTCATAGGATCCGAAGTTCTTTAAAGGATCCGCAAGAACGATCTTCTTTTTATCAATTTCAATACCAAGCTGTTCCTTGGCGGCTGCAGCAATCTCTTTGCTGGTAACGGAGCCGAAGCTTCTTCCGCCCGTTCCCGCTTTGATCTTTACGGTTACTGATTTGGAATCAAGCTCAGCAGCAAGGGCCTTAGCTTCATCAAGAAGCTCCTGGGCCACCTTCGCATCATTTGCCTTTTTAAGCTTAAGATCGTTGATATTTGCGGCAGTAGCCTCTACACCGATCTTTTTGGGCAAGATATAATTTCTTGCATATCCGTCACTGGCCTCGATGATATCACCTTTTTTGCCAAGTTTCTTTTCATCCTGTAATAAAATGATCTTCATTTTGAAGTTTCTCCCTTCATAAATATTAAAGCTCGTTACTTTCGATCATCTCGTCAATGGTCCTCTTGAGCTCTCCGATGGCCTCGTCGATTCCGATTCCCTCAATCTGACAGGCGGCAACGTTCATATGTCCTCCGCCTCCCATACGCTCCATTATAAGCTGCACATTGACTTCATCTATTGAACGGGCACTGACATAAATCTTACCCTGAAAATCGGTAAGTACAAAGCTTGCCCTGATACCTCTGATATTGAGAAGTTCGTTGGCCGCCTGAGCTCCGATGACCGTAGGACTCGGAACGTCATCTGCCGTACAAACCGAGATTGCAAAGGACTCTCTGTAAATCTCAGCCTGGCTGACTGCATCGGCTTTGGCCTTGTACTCGCCTGCATCGGCTCTGAACATTTTTCTGACACGCGTGACATCTGCTCCGCATCTTCGAAGGAATGCTGCTGCCTCAAATGTTCTCACACCGGTCTTTGTAAGGAAGTTGTTGGTATCAACCATAATTCCGGAGTACATGCAGTCCGCTTCCTCGATATGGATCTTTATATTATCCTGTACATACTGGAGGATTTCGGATATCATCTCACAGGCCGAAGACGCATATGGCTCGACATAGGAAAGGGTCGCGTTCTCGATAACTTCATTTCCCGCTCTGTGATGGTCAAGGACAACAACCGACTTAACTTCATGCAAAAGGTCGGGGCACTCCGTAAGGGAAGGCTTATTTACATCAACAACTACGAGGACCGTATTGTTTCCCGCCATCTCCATTGCCTGCTGCCTTGAGATGATGGCATCTTCATTTCCGGATACGGATTTAAAGCAATCAACAAGGGGCTGAATATCCGATGTGATTCCGTCTAAGACTATATGGGATTTTCTGTCAAGGACTCTTGCCATGCAGTAGATACCTACTGCGGATCCGAAGCTGTCCGCATCGGGTCTTGAATGTCCCATAACAAGGACAGTATCCTTCGCAGTCATGATTTCTCTGAGGGCATGGGCCTTAACTCTGGCCTTGACTCTTGTATTCTTTTCGATCTGCTGGCTCTTGCCGCCGTAGTAGGTTACGGCCTCGGGCGTCTTTATAACGGCCTGGTCTCCTCCTCGTCCGAGAGCAAGGTCGATAGCGTTTCTTGCAAACTCATAGTTTTGAGCATAAGTAAGACCGTCAACTCCGAGACCGATACTGATAGTTACCGCCATCTCGTTTCCGATGTTAACTGTCTTGATATCCTCGAGAAGCTCGAAATGTGACTCCTGTAAAAGAGTAACTGCCTTCTTTCTAAGGATTATAAGGAATTTATCCTTTTCCATCTTTCGGCAGATACCGTCGATACTTGCAACATACTTATTGACCTTACGATCGATAAGAGCAACCAACAGGGACTGACGTACTTCTTCTACGCTCTCCAAAGCCTCATCATAGTTGTCAAGGTATACCATACCTACGCAAAGGCTCTGGTCGTCAAGTTCCTGAAGAGCTATATGAAGCGCTGTCTCATCAAAGAGAAAGCACGCGATCAAAAATCCGTTATAACCCTTGGCCTCGATGATGTCGCTGTGTTCCGCCATCTCGCTAAGGGGAATACGGCGAAATCTCGCGGTATAGTCTCTTCCCTCATACTCGATACTGCATTCGCTCTCCTCGACGCCCTCTGCGATCGGAAGCCTGTCCGGAGTAATAACGGGGAAAAGAGACGATATGTTTTTGGAATAACCTTTGGTTTGGTGAACGGTGTGCTCAAAAGCACGGTTGGTCCACATAACTTTACCGTCCTCATCAAGGAGCGCATAAGGAAGGTTAAGCTCTCTGAGAAGCTTTCGCTGGATCTGTCCGTACTCCGTAGCGAAGCTGACAAGTTCGTTCATTATAAGAGGCTTGTTATAGAAATACAGTATAAGGGTAACCGCGATATAAACAACGGAAAATACCGCCAAAAGCCACCCTGCCGTCCGGTTAATGGTAAAAGCTGCTATATCAATTACAAGCAGCAAAATTCCAAGGTAAATTGTAAATCTCAGGTACGTACGAAGGCGACCCTTTATCCTCATTTTAGTTTTCATGCTAATCCCTTTATAAAAAACAGAACACGAATAACTTTCTTCGACATGCCTAAAATAGAATAGGCCAAATCAGAATATATTTTAGCACAAATATAACTTCAAGTCTATGTTATGAATTTATTGCCTTATTGATAAAATTATATTACAATAGCCTCAAGTAAATATTGTTTCTATTGTCTAGCACAACCTACTTTGGAGGACACCGCATGGCTAAAACTAACAACAATGAGACGATTGCAAAATCCCTTGGCAAGATGTCGGCTTTCACAAGCATAATGATCGTAGGTCTTTCTGTTCTGATGTTCCTTTTCCTTGTTATTATTGGTGTGAATTTCCTTAATTTCTACAATGTTCAATACGTTACCGAGAAGTACCAGATGGAAATCCGTAAGGATGTCCAGACTATCAATAAAAGACTGCTCTTTGCGCAGGCTTCCAACGACGCTGCCGTTACCGCCGAACAGGCAGAGGATCTTGAAAAGCGTTTCGACAAGATCACATCCTATTTCGCCACAATATCCAAAAACCTTGGCGACGAAGCCTTAGGCGCCAAGCTTACAAAAGCATGGGATGACGTAAAAAGCGCATCTTTCGAGATGCTTGACCTTGTAAACTCCGGAGACAGTGCAGCCGCCCTCGACTACTACAACAACAATCTGAACGCAGTTTCAGAGGTTCTCGCAGACCTTCTTGACGAGACCGGTGAAAGGGCCGATGCAGCCGCCCTCGGAAAATATCAGACTATCCTTGCTATATCTATTGTAGCGATCGTAGTACTTATAATTGCCTGCGTTACTATTATCATCGTCAGCAGGATCAGAAATCGCAATCTTATAAGAAATATTGAAAACGACCTGCAGGTACTTAAAGACGCCTCAGCCGAAATCGAAAAAGGTAATGTTCACGTAGACATCAACTATGATAAAGAAAACGAGATCGGAGAGGTTGCCGCATCCCTTAGGAACGCCGTTTCTTCCCTCTCAACCTATATCGACAAGATAAGCGAAGTAATGTCCACCATGGCGGACGGAAACTTCAATATTGATTTCGAGAAAGATTTCGAGGGCGATTTCAGATCGATCCAGGATGCAACCTTAAGCTTCTCACAAAAGATTTCAGAATCTATGCGCGAGATCGTCGAGGTATCCGGAATGGTATCTGCCGGCGCCGGACAGCTTGCCGACGCAGGACGTAATCTTGCCGATACTACGACAACCCAGGCAAATATCGTATTCGACCTTTCAAAACAGGTTGGAACTATAAGCGACGAGATTTCAGGAAACTCCACAGAAGCCGAAAATATTTCAAAGGATGTTGACAGAGTCGTTGACAGCATCATCCTCGGCAACAAGAAAATGGAAGAAGTCGTCGAGGCGATGAACGCCATATCCGCTTCCTCCGAACAGATAAGCAATATTATCGATACCATCAACAGTATCGCAGACCAGACCAATCTCCTCTCCCTCAACGCTTCAATAGAAGCTGCAAGAGCCGGTGAGGCCGGAAGAGGATTTGCGGTTGTTGCTACCGAAGTATCCCAGCTGGCTAACCAAACCGTTGACGCCGCTTCAAATACCGCCGACCTTATCAATGAATCCATTCGCACAGTGGCTCAGGGAATTGACATTGCGAATGCCACCGCGAAAGAGCTTGATATTATGGTTAAACAGGTTGAAGGAATCCGCGATCAGGTTAAACAGATTGCAGACGCTTCAACCAAGCAGTCAGCTTCCGTAAGAGACCTCTCCGTAAGCATCGACCAGATTGCCGAGGAGGGACACAACAACGCAGCTACCAGCGAAGAGTCCCTTGCCCTCAGCTACGAGATGAGCGAGCATGCCGATTCCCTTAAGGATATGATAAACCACTTCGAGCTTAAAGCGTAACCGCTTTAAAAAGTCCTTGTTTTTTCAAAGAAGTTTTTAAGTTTCTCGAGAAGCGCTTCTTTTGTGATAGTCTTCAAGAGATAATCGGCGGGACTAAGTCCCACAACAGACAGAACGCTTTCTTTATCCCCGTGACCCGTAAGGAACATCACGGGGATATTTCCTGTATCGGAATCACCTTTGAGCATCGAAAGAACCTGTGGCCCGTCAGCAATCGGCATCTCGTAATCAAGAAGGATCAGGTCCGCCTTGTTTTTGGCAAGATAGCTTATGGCCTGCACTCCGTTTCCCGCCATTCCCACGTGATAAGTACCCTTTAGCCACTCGTAAACCGTACGCATGTAGGTAATATCATCATCCACGATAAGGATTGTTTTTCTTCTCTTCTCCCCGGTATTTTCATCAATATACAGGCTTACCTTTTTAACAAGCCCATCGATGTCGAGAGGCCTTTTAAACCATTCCGTAATAGAAGTTTCGGGAATTGTCTTTTTAACGATTTCAACCCCCTCTTCATCCCCTATCACAATAAGCCCCAGTTCCTTATCCTGTATAATGTCCTTTAGATAAACCAAAGACTCCGGAACACCGTCAAGCTCTTCGCTCATAAACAAAATAGCCAGAGCCATGCCTTTTGTGTGCTGTTCCAGTTCCTTTAACCCGGCCTTTGAAAAATCAGCGTTTAAGCCTGCGCCCGAAAGTTTTGTTATAAGACTTTTTGCAAGAAAACTGTCTGAATGACTGATTATTAAAACCTTGTTTTCACTGTCCATTTTATACCTCCGAACCTTCCAAATAATTCTCGGCTGTCTTGGTTATTTCATCCCAATCAAGATCTGTCAAAAGACCCTCTATCTTCTTAAGATACCCCTCGCTTCTTTCATCAAGGCGGTAGCTGCGAAGGTCACCGAGGAGATTTTCCATCATCTCGTAGTCCATACTCTGCGAGACCTCTGATATAGTCCAAAACGCCTCTTTAAGGGACTTTTCATCAATCTCCAATAGGTCCTTTTCTTCACTGTCCCTTTCCCTTAGTCTCTTTTCCAGCTCCCTGTACATCTGCAAAAGAGTCTCGGTCTTTTCTGTGATAAGCGCTTTATTTTTCTCTTTGCCCGCGCTTTCAAGTTCCTCTGCAAGATGTGAAAGCTTAGCCGCTCCGATTATCCTTGCGGAAGATTTAAGAGCATGAACCTTTATGGTATAGTTTTCGATATCGCCTTTGTCGTAAAAGCTTTCAATCTCATCTGCTTTCGCGCCGGCTGTTTTGTAAAAGACATCCAAGACAGACATATAGCCGCTTACGCTTCCGCAGTTTTTAAGACCTGCTTTTTCGTCTATTTCCGGGATTCTTGCTATCCATTCGGGAAGCATCTCTTCCGGCGCCTTTTGCGATTCCATCTCCGGCCTTCGGCCTTTGCCTGCTATCACATCCGATTTTCCAAGTTCGGCGTCATCCGGTTTTTCCCAAAGTCTCTCGTATCCCTTCCAGATGTCACCGCCGGATGAATTCTCATTCATCCTGTAATCCTTGTCCTCGTCAATCATAGCGAGCATCACATCCGCTATCTCCGGGTCAAACCATTTTCCTTTGCACCTTTCTATCTCAGCTCGCACATCCTCCTGCCTTTTAGGTACGGAATATGTTCTCGTACTCGTCATAGCGTCATAGCAGTCCGCGATGCAGGCTATCCTTGCAGACTCGGGGATTTCATCCCCTTTTAGCCCATCGGGATAACCGCTACCGTCAAATCTTTCATGGTGCCACCTTGCCCCTTCTCTGAGCTTTGGCATATCATGGATATGTTTAAGTATCTCAAATCCCTTCACGGTATGGGATTTAACTTCCGCAAATTCATCATCCGAAAGTCTTGTATTTTTACGGATAATGTCTTCCCTGATGCCGATCTTTCCTATATCGTGGAGCAGACCTATCTCGTAGAGAAGGATCTGTTCGGACTCGCTCTTTCCGAGTCTTCTTCCGATCTCGGCGCAAAGAGCCGCTACCCTTCTGGAATGACCATCTGTGTAATGGTCCTTTGTATCGACCGTCTTAGAGAGTGTGATCATCATCTCCCTTGCGAGTCGGCGGCTTCTCCTCGTCTGTACCTCTACTTCTTCCTCGATTGATCTCTGGTAATGATAAAGGTCTATTATCCTCTTTACCCTCTGCTTAAGTACATCGGGAACAAAGGGCTTTCGGATATAGTCAGAAGCTCCAACCTTAAATCCGTTTTCCTCCGTAACGGTATCATTATCACCCGTCACAAGCAAAACCGGAATGTCCGATATCTGCTCATTTTCCTTAAACACGCGCATTATATCAAAGCCGTTTGCATCCCCTAAGTGAATATCCAAAAGGATAAGATCCGGCTTTACACTTGTAGCGGCATTTTCGGCTTCAGCCCCTGTATGGATGACGCTGATGTCATATAAATTTCCAAGAATACTTTCTATTAAGGCACATACCGATTCATCATCATCGATGACAAGAATCTTCGATCTTCCGGCCGTGCTTACACTATCCCGGGACTCTTCCGGGGCAGTCAAAAGCAGCTTGTCCTTAGGTATAAGCCCCGCCATAAGTTTTTCAAGCTTCGATCCGTCGACAGGCTTAGAGAGATAATCGTTAAATCCCGCATCCAGGTACATCTCTCTTGCGCCCGAAACGGCATTGGCAGTAAGGGCGATGGCGGGAGTCTGTGTGTTTTTGCCGGACGATCTTATGGCCTTAAGAGTCTCCACGCCGTCCATATCCGGCATCATATGATCAATGAATACTAAATCATATTTATTTACCTCGCAAAGCGAAACGGCATCCCTTCCCGAGAGGGCAGTATCAACCCTTACTGCCGTCTTTTTCAGGAGACTTTGCATAACGGTAAGATTCATCTCCGTATCGTCAACAACAAGTATCCTTGCATCGGGAGCGTGGAAAAGCTCATGGTACTCCTCGAAGTCGCCCCCTACCTCATCTAATCTTCCGGCAAAGTTTCCGATCTCGTCTCTTGATACAATTTTTTGTTCTACTTCAAAGGACACGCTTGTTCCTTCGCCGTATACGCTCTTTACATCAAGCGAAGAACCCATAAGTTCAAGCAGCTGTCTTGTGATAGTCATCCCAAGGCCGGTACCTTCGATATTGCGGTTTCTCTTTTCGTCGATCCTCTTATAAGGCGAGAAAAGCTTTTCAATATCCTCCGGCTTCATTCCGATACCGCTGTCCTCTACAGAGAACTTAAGCATGACATATTCGTCATTTTTCGCAGGCAAGAATCCCACTTTAAGATTAACAAAGCCTTTTTCCGTATACTTGACCGCATTGGTAAGGAGATTAAGGACGCACTGTTTGATCCTGATCTCGTCTCCCAGTAAAATATGCGGAATCTTTTCATCTACGGAAACATTAAAGCTCAGACCTTTTTTATCCGCTCTTCCTCTTATCATATTTACAAGGTCGTTTATCAAAGAAGAAAGTTCATATTGAACCGGGATGATCTCCATCTTTCCTTCTTCAACCTTTGAGAAATCCAGAATATCGTTGATAAGTGAAAGAAGCGTTTTCCCCGCAGACATAATATCCGACGCATAGCCTCTTATCTGCTTTTCGCCGGACTCTCTGAGGATCATCTCATCCATTCCGAGGACCGCATTAATAGGCGTACGTATCTCATGAGACATATTTGCAAGGAATCTGGATTTAGCCTCATTCGCATTGTCCGCGATATCCTTTTGCTTTTCGAGCTCCTCCATATATCTGTAATGCTCTGTATCGTCCACCAAAGCGTACAGCTTTCCCACAATCTCACCGCCATATATGAGTTCATTTTCCTCGGGTGTATAGATGTGTTCTCCGATTGTGATGCTTGTGTCATTTCTTGCGGCATCCTTTATCTCTGAAAGGGCCTTAGCCTTATCGGAATCAACGCGGTATCGCTTTTTTTTGTTTGCAAGGGCAGGGAAAAGTCTTTTTGCCGGTGCGTTTACATACTGAACCTCGCCTTCATTATCAACAGCTATAATTCCTTCCGAAAGCCTGTCGATGATATATTCCCTAGCCAGCTCCTGAGTCCCGAGAAGGTCGTAAGAAAAGATAGCCACGAACATTATTATTGTACTGATGATAAATCCGATCATCGTAATATCGTAATACTCTGTTAGTCCCGGAATCCCTATCAGCTTGATTATAAAGAAAAGACTCTCAATAAATACCGCTATGATAACCGTAGTAAATCTCTTTACAGCAAGCTTACTCTTTGACTTTATTCCCGCCGCAAAAAGCCAGGCCATTCCGATCACGATATATATGATCTGAAACCCCATATTTATGTGGTGGAGTATTCCGTCGCCGTGAACAAAAAGCGGCAGCGCTCCGCTTGTATCAAAAGAGATATCCGTATAGTAAAGGTTCGTAAGCGGGGTTAAAAAGATGGATGTATTTACCGTAATATTAAATATGATGATTATATTTCTGACAAATAAGGGGAGTTTCTTGCCCGTAAGCTCCGCCACAAAAAGGAACATAAAGAAGACGTACCACTCTCTACCTACGTAGGAAAGCTTAAGAGCAGTCAGGTATGATTCGATCGAAGTTGATAAAAGCTCCAGAAGATAACCGATACAGTTGACGAAAAGAGCTATGCAGCTCATAAACAAGAATGTATGAACAGATCTTTTCCATCTGCGAAGTACGATCATGCATTCAATGAAAACAACAAGAACACATATGATCTGTAAAGCTATAACAAAAGTATGCACCCTCTAACCCTCCGATATAGTTCCAAAATCAGTTCCACCGATATTCATCTTACCATATAATCAGGTTTTGTTGTAAAGAATTTATATTCCGTTTTTAGAAGATTTAAAATAACCGCCGGATAAAAAAAAGAGTGACAGATAATGAATAAATCAATATCTGTCACTCTTAATAGATTCAAATAAATCTAACTATGCCCGTAGGATTAATCCTGAACGTAAGGCATGATAGCGAGCTGACGAGCTCTCTTGATAGCTACGGTAAGCTCTCTCTGGTGCTTAGCACAGTTACCGGTGATGCGGCGGGGAAGAATCTTTCCTCTCTCGGAAACAAACTTCTTAAGCTTTGCTGCGTCCTTGTAATCGATAACGTTGTCTTTACCACAGAAAATGCAAACCTTCTTACGTCTGCGGATGCCGCCTTTTCTCTTAGCGGGGCCATCGGGACGCTCGGTCTTTGTGAATGCCATAATAAAACCTCCTGAAAATTAACTAACTCTTAGTTGAACGGTAAATCTTCGACTACACCATCCGGAATGTTCATGAAATCATTTGCATTTCCGGCAGAAGGCTGTGTGGGCTGGAATGTATTTCCGGCACTTTCAGAAGAGCTCTTGCTCTCTGCAAACTCAATCTCGTCAACCATGATCTGCACACTGTATACCTGCTGACCGTCTTTGTTGGTGTAATTATCATTCTGGACGCTGCCGACTACGACAACCTTAGTTCCTTTATGAAGATATCTCTCAACAAACTCAGCCTGTTTACCAAATGTAGTGCAGTTGAAGAAATCAGCCTCAGGCTGTCCTTCTCTCTTAAATCTACGATCAACTGCGATTGAAAATCTTCCAATAGTAGTCTGTCTCTCACCGGTAGATACTCTTACTTCCGGGTCGCGGGTAAGTCTACCCATAAGAATTACTTTGTTCATACTCTACTCACTTTCTTAAGCTTCGTCCTGTCTAACGACTAAGAATCTGATAACGCCATCCATAATACGGATTCTGCTTTCGATTTCAGCAGGAGCGTCTACATCAGCCTCGAAACGAATGAAGTAATAGTATGCTTCCTTCATCTTCTGGATTTCATAAGCAAGCTTTTTCTTGCCCCATTCATCCACCTCTGTGATGTTGCCCTTGAATCTCTCAACGAGAGCTTTTACCTTATCAACGGTAGCATTTCTCTCTTCGTCTTCGAGGTTAGCGCTGACAACAACGGCTAATTCATACTTGTTCATCTGTTACCTCCTTTTGGTCTCTGGCCCATATTAAAATACGAGCAAGGAAAATATATCACGAATAGTTATGATATCATACTAAGTGCCTAAAAGCAAGCACAAAATATTGATTTTTCAAGGTTTTTGCCACTAATTAAAGCTTTTTCTATTAACCTTTTCCAAATTAAAGCCACTTTTTCTTCTTAAAGAAGATAAGCGCGATTATCACGATGAGCAGACACACTCCGGCAACTACCGGATAACTCCATTTCCAGTCAAGCTCCGGCATATACTTAAAGTTCATACCATACCACCCCGCAATAAGAGTAAGGGGCATGAATATGGAAGTGATAACCGTCAGTACTGTCATAATTCTGTTTTGCTTGATATCCAAATGAGACTTGTAAAGGTCTCTTATCTGTACAGTGTAGTCTCTAAGGGATGCTGCCCTGTCATTAAACCTCTCAACTCTGCTAATAAATAATCTAAAGTATCTGAGATTCTTTTGAGAGAAGAAATTATTTTCATTTTCTTCAAGTTCTTCACCGAGGTCGATAAGCTGGTTGTAATGCGTCATAAGATCGCGTATATCGCTTCTTATCTCATTAACTCGGTCTGAACCCTTATCCTCGTTTTTATCATGCTCGATCTCATCTTCGATAGCATCAAGCTCTCGCTCATATTTCTCCATGATCCTCAGATCATCCTTAACGATCATATCAAGAAAGTCATAGATAAAACGCTCAAGGCTTGGGACGCGCCACTTTTTCGTCTTAATAATGCTTTCGATTATCCGGGCGGCATTGTCAGCGTCATCAATAAATACGATTCCCTTTTCATCAAGGGCAAATGAGAATTTCACGTCTTCTTTTGAAAAATCATCGCGATCAGCGATTGAAAAGCTTCCGGTCAGTGAGTCATAGTTAACCTCTGCCTTTGTAGTAAATATATCTACCAGATCCGGCTCGATCTCAAGCTCGATTCCCATATCAAACACGTCACGGCTCTCGCGCCATTCCTCGGAGGTCAGGATAGCAACATATTTTGCCTTTGTTTCAAGCAGTTCATCAAGAGTTATTTCCTGTAATGTCTCTCCAATCTGATAAAACATATCTCTACCCTCCTTGTTTAAAAGCTTAAACCACACACTTTCGAAGAAGCTTTTGCGAAACACGGTTAAATCCTGATGTTAAGACTTCGCCTGTGATCCTTACTTTAATATCATCATCACGATTTGTGATCTCTCGTCTTATTGCTTCGATATCTGTATAGTCATTTCCGATAATCCTGTTTAACAGGTGATTTGTTCTATCATACCCTCTAACAAGCATATTCTCGATGTTTTCCTTTGTAAAGATCAGAGAATGCTTTACAAATGCATCATCGGGGAAAGGTATATGGATTATCTTGCTGTCGAAATTCTTGCTCTCGAATCTGTAACTGTATGTATCAAAGTAAATACAGATAATATAATCAAGGTTTTTATTTTTTAAGGGATAAACGGGAATATTATCGATGATCGCCCCGTCGTAATACATGCTGCCGTCAATCTTTACCGCCTTATTATATATGGGCATTGAGACGCTGGCTTTTAAATACGAATATATCTTCTCATGATCCTCCTTACGAAGATTCTTGTAAAGGAGCTTCATATGAGAATAATCAAGTAAAGAAGCATAAAAGTTTCTGTGGAATGTATTGTCAGGATCGTAGACCTTTTTTATATCTTCCTGGATAATGCAGCTTCGAAGAATCTGAGAAATAAAGAGTCTGTTATCATCAATACAGATTTCCTTCCAGATTTCCTCGGCAAGATCAAGCTTATCCTGATCGAATGCATATCCGTTAAGGACACCAATAGAAGCACAACTCATCTGAGTTATTGCTTCCTTTGGAATGAAATTTGTAATTGCCTTAAGCGCACCGACTTCATATGCGCCCTTCGCCATTCCCCCGGCGAGAACAAGACCAACTCTTGTTTTCATAACTACCATCCCTAAAACTTCTGTTTTCATAAAAATCCCTTAAACATAACTGTTTAAGGGATTTTCATTTAGAGGTGCCAGACGGATTTGAACCGCCGATCAGGGAGTTGCAGTCCCACGCCTTACCACTTGGCTATGGCACCATATATATTTAATGTCGTAATGACACCGACGGGAATTGAGGCGCCGCGTGCGCCGATA
>ODAI013392804.1_pt1 | contig 19633 bp, 14 predicted proteins | sample 1539321 | NCBI WGS metagenome assembly ODAI01 (sample SAMN02144231, study PRJEB22623) | gut metagenome | biome: sheep rumen | host: Ovis aries | place: New Zealand
CTGCTGAGGAGGACTTTGAAGCGGTTGTTGAAGCCCTGAAGGCAGAAGGCATCGAGACGGCCTCCGCGGAAGTCACCATGATCCCGCAGAACTATGTTTCTGTAACAGATCCCACTGCCGTCAAACAGATCCGCAGGATCCTGGATATCCTGGATGAGGATGATGATGTACAGGCGGTCTATACCAACTGGGCGGAAGCAGACGACTGATCCTTTCCCGCGGCTGCGGCGGCAGGTATGTGACAGTCGGGGATTTTCCGGCCGACCGGGATCTTTTTCCTTTGCCCGCCGCGTCGGGATGAAATGAATTACACGGGTATTTTCCGGTCAGGAAGGTACGTAAATCCAAGGAGACTTTCGAGAAAAGGGGAAGTCTCCTTATGTTCTTTACATGTTCTTACAACAGGAATGGGAAATTCCTGTTGAATAGAGGAAATTCCCTTTGGAATTTCTCTGACTGCCCGGCGTCCGGGCCGTGTGAGACGGGGACAATGGGAGGAAGCCGCACAATTAACAGCGGACGGAAAAAATCAATGTGAAAACAGCGGTAAAATAACAGTTGTGTACAGTGTATGAGCGAAGGGAGCAGGGATGGACCAGGACAAAAGACAGTACGGCCCCGCGGAGGGAGAAGAGATCAAATACCTGCGTAATCCCCTGCCTGTACCGGCCCGCCGGGCCCACAGCGTCATGGAGTTTGACCTGCAGGAGGAGGACCTGGCCCCCGGTGATGAAGACGATTTTGATTTTGACATTGATGATGACGATGACTTTGATCTTTAGGAAGGAGCCCCTGCCGGCAGCCGCCGGCCCGCTCCGGAAAGGGATTTTTCTATATGGCGCGTAAAGCAGCAAAGACCGCCGTCAAGGCTTCCGGTACTAAGAAAAAGACCGGGGCCGCCGGCGGGAAAAAGACCGGCAGCGGCGGAAGCCGCAAAACCGGTAATAAGACCGCTTCTTCCGCAGGCAGGAAGAAGAGCACCGGCACGTCCGCATCGGGACGCCGGACTGCTTCCGGAGCAGCGGCGCAGCGCATGGAACTGGAAGAGGAAATGCGGCGGCAGGAGACTGTCCGGGACGTCTGTCTGGTCATTCTTTTCTGCGCCACGGTCTTCCTGATGCTGTCCATGTTCGGGGTGACAGGCCCGGCCGGTGATATTTTTTCCGAGATCATGTTCGGGCTTTTCGGCCTGACTTCCTATATTCTGCCCCTGTTCGTGTTCTTCACGGCAGCGGCCGCGGTGATCCGGGGGAAGGATCGCTTCGGCGCGCCTGAAGTGCTGTCTCTCTGCGGCATTATGCTGGCTGTTACCATGATCTGCGGCCTGCTGGAGCAGGACCTGTATACATCCAAAAACTATTCCGCGGAGGAAATCTTCAAATTCTGCAGGGATATGAAACGGGGCGGCGGCGTGATCGGCAGCAGTCTGGACTGGCTGCTTTATCACGCGGTCAGAGTACCGGGGACGGTCATTGCGGTCATTATGATGATCGCTGTCTGCCTGGTCGTCCTGACAGACCATTCTTATGTCAACGCTCTGCGCCTTTACGGCAGCCGGCGTAAAGAACGGGCCGGACAGAAAAAGCTTGTACGGAAGGCCGCCCGGGAAGAGCGGGAACGGCGCAGGATGGAAAGTCTGGAGCAGGAAGAAACGGTGGAGGAAGAGGACGACGGTTTTGTATTCCTGGAGCCCGGGGAAGAAGACAACCCGGCAGATCCCGGCCGTCTCGACCGGATGGTCATAGGACCGGAGAAGACCGGTAACGGCCGCGGAAAAAAGGCAGGCGGCAGGAAAAAGGCCGATCCTGTCTATACCCAGCGTGATGACCGGCACGGGATCGTAATCGAAGACTTTGACGAGATCCCCTTTGATGAGGAGGAACCTTCCAAAGGCAGACCGGAAGAGACTTCCGAACGCAAGGGCTTCCGCAAAGGAGAGACGTTTGAAAGCTACCGGCGCCGTAATGCCGGCCAGACGCCGGCCGGTGCGGAGCAGCCACAGGATTTTTCCGGTGTAAAAGCGGCAGAAAAAGATACGGATCTGTTCGGAGAATCATTGGTCAGATCTTTCGAAGACCACGAAACGTTTACCGGGAAGAACGGGATGTCTCCCGTATCTGATGAGGAACGGATGGAACCGCCTGCCGGTGTTGACAGCATGGGCGAAGAAGTCCGCAGGCTGCCGGAACCGGGCGGCTTCGAGAAGGTCACAGACAGACGGGCCCGGCAGGCCGTTACGGTTCCGGAAGACAATCCGGAAGACGGTCCGGCAGAAGTATGGGCCGCCGCCGCGGACGGGACGGAGACCGTGGAGAAACGGGCTGCCTATGTCAGGACCGTCCTGCCTTCCGCCAGCAAAGAGGACCTGGACGGGATCGAGGTCCACAGGGCCGGGACAGGGAAGAACACCGGTGTCAGAACGAAAAAGCCCGCCAGGAGCGGCAGTTATATCCTGCCGCCCATGGATATTCTCAATCAGCCTGACAGGAGCCGGAATCCGGAATCCGACAGGACGCTGCAGGAGACTGCCTACCGGCTGCAGGAGAGCCTGCGCAGTTTCAATGTCGGCGTGACCATTACCGATATCGACAGAGGACCGGTCGTCACCCGCTATGAGCTGCAGCCGGATGTGGGCGTCAAGGTCTCCAGTATCGTCAGCCGTGAAAATGATATCAAGCTGGCCCTGGCGGCCACCAATATCCGGATCGAGGCTCCGATCCCCGGCAAGAGCGCCGTCGGTATCGAGGTACCCAACCGGCACAAGGAGACCGTTACCATCCGTGAGCTGCTGGAATCCAGGGAATTTGCCGGGTCCAAGAGCCGCCTGACCCTGGCCCTGGGCAAAGACCTGGGCGGTCAGAATGTCATTTCGGATCTGTCCAAAATGCCCCACCTGCTGATCGCGGGCACAACGGGCTCGGGCAAATCCGTCTGCATCAATACGATCATTATCAGTATTCTTTATAAAGCGGGACCGGAAGAAGTGCAGTTCCTGATGATCGATCCCAAACAGGTCGAGCTGTCCGTTTATAACGGCATCCCCCACCTGCTGCATCCGGTGGTGACGGATCCCAGAAAGGCGGCGGTGACTTTGAACTGGGCCATCCAGCAAATGAATGAGCGCTATAAGAAATTCAGCGACGCCAATGTCCGGGATATCCGGGGCTACAATCAGCTGGCCCTTCAGTACGCGAAAGAAGGGGAAGAGACAGATATCACCTACATGCCCCGTCTGGTCATCGTTGTCGATGAGCTGGCAGACCTGATGATGGTCGCCAAAAACGATGTGGAAGCGGCGATCATCCGTCTGGCCCAGCTGGCCAGAGCGGCCGGCATCCATCTGATCCTGGCCACCCAGCGGCCTTCGGTCAACGTCATCACCGGCCTGATCAAGGCCAACATGCCCAACCGGATCGCGTTCGCCGTATCCTCACAGGTCGATTCCAGGACCATCATTGACGGCGCGGGCGCTGAAAAGCTGCTGGGAGAGGGCGACATGCTCTTTTATCCGCAGAATTATCAGAAGCCGGTCCGCGTGCAGGGCGCCTTTGTTTCCGACGACGAGGTCTCCAGAGTCGTGGAAGCGGTGAAATCCCGGAATGCCGCGGCGGCTTCTACAGCCGGCGTGGAGGAACAGATCGATCAGATGGCGGTCACCGGCCTGTCCCAGGCGGCCGGCGGCGCGGAAAACGGAGCCGCCGACGGAAGAGATGAATATTTCCCGGAAGCGGGACGCTTCATCATTGAGAAGAAACGGGCGGCCATCGGTATGCTGCAGCGGCGTTTCCGGATCGGTTTCAACCGGGCGGCCCGGATCATGGACCAGCTCTGTGAAGCCGGCGTCGTAGGCCCCGAGAGCGGCACCAAGCCCCGGGAGATCCTGATGACCCAGGCGGAGTTTGAGAATATGCTGGCCAACGGCGGCTGACAGGGGCTGTCCGGCATGTGAATTCAGCACCCGGGTATCGGGCAGGCAGTCTTTTTTGTATGATATTAAATACTGCCGGACAGGCAAATTTAGCAGTTGGGTATTGCCTTTTGGAAAGCAACTGCTGTATATTTGTATACAAATGCATGAATCTGCTTATATTTCCGGTATCCGGCAGGGTTCCGGCCCGGCAGCCTGCCGGCACCTGATTAACTGGAGAGCCTGCCGGCACTGGATTAATTGGAGAGCCTATCGGCACCGGATTCACCGGGGAGCCTGATGGCACCGGATTTGATTCGTCATCAAAAGGGAAAGACAAAACAGTAACAGGATATGACGTAAAGGGCATATCATGATCCGCAGGGCCGCACTGCGCCGCGGATCATAGTAAAGGCAGTGCAGAAATGAGTAAAAGTTATGTTCAGGATTGAGAAAAAGGAATATCTTGCACCCAATATTGTCCTGATGGACGTGGACGCGCCCCGTATTGCCAAAAACGCGCTGCCCGGCCAGTTCCTTATTGTCAGGGTAGACGAGGAAGGCGAAAGGGTTCCCCTTACCATCTGTGATTATGACGCGGAAGCCGGTACGGTCCAGATCGTATTCCAGGTCGTCGGCGCTGAGTCCTATCGTATGGCAGCCCTGGAAGAGGGCGACTGCTTTGCCGATTTCGTAGGCCCCCTGGGAAGACCCTCCGATCTGTGCGAACTTCCCCTCGAGGAACTGCGCGCCATGAAGCTCTGCTTCATCGCCGGCGGTGTCGGTACAGCCCCTGTCTATGCCCAGCTGAAATGGCTGAAGTCCCAGGGCGTTACCGCGGACTGCATCCAGGGCGCAAGGACCAAAGATATCCTGATCATGGAAAAGGAAATGTCAGAGGTTTCCAATCTGTATATCTGTACAGATGACGGAAGCTACGGGATCAACGGCAATGTCTGCGTAGCCCTGCAGAAGCTTTACGATGAGGGCAAACGTTATGACCGTGTCATTGCCATTGGTCCCATGATCATGATGAAATTCGCCTGCCAGCTGACCAGGAAGCTGGAGATTCCTACCATCGTCAGCATGAACCCGATCATGGTCGACGGCACCGGCATGTGCGGCGCCTGCAGACTGGTCGTCGGTGACGAGGTCAAATTCGCCTGCGTAGACGGTCCTGAATTCGACGGCCACCTGGTCGATTTCGAACAGGCCATGCAGCGTATGACACTGTATAAGACGGAAGAGGGCAGACTGTATCTGGAAGCCAAGGAAGGCGACAGCCACCACGGCGGCTGCGGCCATTGCGGCTGATCGTATTATCCAGGCAGGATCTGACTGACGGTTTGCGCAGCCCCATGCGCAGGAAAGGAATTTTGAAATGGCAATGAATATGATGGAAAAGGTCCCTGTCAGGGAGCAGGACCCCAAGGTGCGCGCCACCAATTTTGAAGAAGTATGTCTGGGATATAATAAAGAAGAGGCGGAAAAAGAGGCCCTTCGCTGCCTGAACTGCAAGAACCCCCGCTGTGTGGAGGGATGCCCCGTATCGATCAATATCCCCGGCTTTATCACGAAGGTAAAAGAAGGCGACGTGAAGGCCGCTTACGATGTCATCAGCGAATCCTCCGCCCTGCCGGCCATCTGCGGACGTGTCTGTCCCCAGGAGTCCCAGTGCGAAGGCAGGTGCGTCAGAGGCATCAAGGGCGAGCCGGTCTCCATCGGCAAGCTGGAGCGTTATGTGGCCGATACCGCCAGGGAAATGGGCATCAAGCCCCAGGGCGCGACAGAGAAGAAGGGCAAAAAGGTCGCCGTTATCGGTTCCGGTCCTTCCGGCCTGACCTGCGCCGGCGATCTGGCCAAGATGGGCTATGATGTCAAGATCTTTGAAGCCCTGCATAAGGCAGGCGGCGTTCTGGTCTATGGTATTCCCGAATTCCGTCTTCCCAAAGAGCGTGTCGTTCAGGAAGAGATCGAGAACGTCAAGTCTCTGGGTGTGGAGATCGAGACCGACTGTGTCATCGGCAAGTCCACCACCATTGACGCCCTGATGACCGAAGAAGGCTATGACGCCGTATTCGTAGGCTCCGGCGCGGGACTGCCCAGATTTATGCATATCCCGGGCGAGCAGGCCATGGGTGTTTTCTCCGCCAATGAGTATCTGACCAGAAGCAACCTGATGGGCGCTTTCAGCAGCAAGTCCAGGACCCCGATCATGCACGCCAAAAAGGCGGTCATCGTCGGCGGCGGCAATGTTGCCATGGACGCGGCCAGGACGGCCCTGCGTCTGGGCGCGGAGACCCATATCGTATACAGGAGAAGCGAGAAGGAGCTGCCTGCCAGGGCGGAGGAAGTCGAGCACGCCAAACAGGAAGGCATCATCTTCAACCTGCTGACCAATCCTGTTGAGATCCACGCCGATGAGAAGGGCTGGGTCAAGAGCATTACCTGCATCCGTATGGGCCTGGGCGAGCCTGATGAGTCCGGCAGACGCAGACCGGTCGAGATTCCCGGTTCTGAGTTTGAAATCGAGTGCGACTGTGTTATCATGTCACTTGGAACCTCTCCCAACCCGCTGATCTCCTCCACGACCAAAGGCCTGGAGATCAACAGAAGGAAGTGCATCGTCGCCAATGAGGAGAACGGCCAGACATCCAAGGAAGGCGTATTTGCGGGCGGTGACGCCGTGACCGGCGCCGCTACCGTAATCCTGGCCATGGGTGCCGGCAAGGCAGCCGCCAAAGGTATCGACGAGTATCTTTCCAATAAATAAGGGACGGACCGCGGCCCTGCAGGCCGTCTGATTCCGAACAACTTCCGGGACAGGGACATCAGGTCTCTGTCCCGTTTTTTAGCGATTCTGTTACAGGAGCTTTCCTGTATGCCTGGAGTGTAAATGACTGAAGAACTGAATTTTTCTGCGGAAGTGCAGAGGGATATTTTCGGCCGTCATGACCGTTATATCCGCAAGATCGAAAAGAACCTTGGGATCTCGGTGGTCGCAAGGGACGGCGTAGTCCGTGTTTCCGGTGAGGAGCACCACGTTAACGCGGCTGTCAGCATCCTCAATCAGCTGGCGGGCCTGTCCGGCAAGGGCAGTCCTATTGAGGACCAGAAAGTGGATTATGCCCTGGAGATGAAAGAAGAAGCGCCGCCCAACATGCTGCTGGCCATGGATGAGGATACCATCTGCCATACCATCAACGGCAGACCGGTCAAGCCCAAGACCATAGGTCAGAAGAAGTATATCGACGCCATCCGCCATAACCTGATCGTTTTCGCCAACGGGCCTGCCGGCACCGGCAAGACCTTCCTGGCCATGGCCATGGCGATCACGGCCTTCCAGAATAAAGAGGTGGAACGGATCATCATGACCCGGCCCGCCATCGAGGCAGGTGAAAAACTGGGCTTTCTGCCCGGTGACCTGCAGAGCAAAGTAGACCCTTATCTGCGGCCTTTGTATGACGCCCTGTATCTGATCATGGGCGCGGAGAATTTCAAGGCAAATATGGAAAAGGGCCTGATCGAGGTAGCGCCGCTGGCTTACATGCGGGGACGTACCCTGGACAACGCCTATATCATTCTGGACGAAGCCCAGAATACGACGCCGGAGCAGATGAAGATGTTCCTGACCAGGTTCGGTTTCGGCTCCCACGCTATCATTACCGGCGACGCCACGCAGAAGGATCTGGACCCCGGCAAACGGTCCGGCCTGGATGTGGCCATGAAAGTCCTGCGGGGCGTGGAAGGGATCAGCTTCTGTCAGCTGACCTCCCATGACGTGGTCCGCCATCCCCTGGTACAGAGAATCGTCAAAGCATATGAGGACTATGAACGTGGTAATACTGAACACAGAAGTGGAAACCGAAAAAAAGCCTGACTATCCCTGGGAGGAGGCCGCCTACTGCGTCTGCAGCCGGGTCCTGGAGCAGGAGGGCTTTCCCTATGACGGGGAAGTGGAGCTGCTGCTCACGACGCCGGAGGAGATCCGGGCCATGAACCGGGAGCACAGGGATACAGACAGAGTGACAGATGTCCTGTCCTTCCCCATGCTGGACTACGAGGAAGGGCCGGCGGACTTTTCCATGGTCGAGGGCATGGAGCTTATGTACGAGGATCCCGAGACCGGCGCCATCATGCTGGGCGATATTGTCATCAACCTGGACCGGGTCCGGGAACAGGCGGAGAGCTACGGCCATTCGGAGCTGCGGGAATTCGCTTTTCTGGTGGCCCACAGCATGCTGCATCTGTGCGGCTATGACCACATGACCCCGGAGGAAGCCGCGGTCATGGAAGAAAAGCAGGACCAGGTCCTCCGGGCCATCGGCATCACCCGGGAGGCATCGACAGAGGAACAGATCCGCAGCCTTCACCAGTACAGACAGCAGCTGAACCGGGAAGTCTGACGCCCGGTCCACTTTTTGAACCGGGAAGTCTGACGCCTGGTTCACCCCCTGACAGGGAACAGATATGACAGATTACAGGAACGGAACCCTGAACCAGAAGTCTGACGCCTGGTTCACCCCTGAGAACGGGGAGACAATCAGAACAGAGATCGCTGTCATAGGAGGCGGAGCCTCCGGCTGTATGGCAGCCATCGGCGCGGCGGAGAGCGGCGCCTCTGTTGTCGTGTTCGATAAAAATGACAGACCGGCCAGGAAGATCTGTGCCACCGGCAACGGCAGGTGCAACCTGGTCAATTTATATCAGGATGAAAAATGCTGGTATACCTCTTCCGGGGTATCCGTACGGGAAAGGCTGGCTTCCTTCAGTGAGCGGGACCTGCTTGCCTTTTTTGAAGAACGGGGCATCTGGTTCCATGACCGGCAGGGATATGTGTATCCCGGGACCGATCAGGCTTCCGTGATCGCGGATCTTCTGATCCGGGAAATGAACCGGCTGCAGGTCGGCGTTTTCTCCGGGACCCGGGTCACCGGCATAGAAAAGGATCCTTCCGGTGCCTTCCGGATCACTGTGGAATCCGTCGGAGGATCAGATCCGGGAAAAGAGAAAAATAACAGGAACCGCCGGAAAAAAGAGGATCCGCACAAGTTTGACAGGAACAGGTATGACAGGGACAGGTATGACAGAAACAGGTATGCCAGAAACAGGTATGACAGGGACAGAAATCTGAAGACAGAATCCGTTCAGGAAATTCCCGAACACAGGATCTGTATTGCGGACCGGGTCATCCTCTGTACCGGAGGACTGGCCGGACCGGTCTTTGGCTGCGGCGGAGACGGATACGCCCTGGCGGAAAGCCTGGGACACAGTCTTGTCCCGACTGTCCCTGCCCTGACGCCCCTGATCTGCCCGGAAAAGGCCCTGAAGATGGCGGCAGGCGTACGCTGCCCGGCAGCCATCACCCTGATCTGTGACGGAGAGGAGACCGGGGCCGAACAGGGAGAACTGCAGATCACGGAAACAGCCGTCTCCGGGATCCCGGTCTTTCAGCTGTCCAGACTGGCAGGCTATGCCCTCCGGGAAGGCAGAGAGGTACGGGTCCGGGCAGATTTTCTTCCGGGCATGCCGGAAGAGGAATGGCAGAAACATGTGGACCTGCGCCTGCGGGATGACAGAAACCAGACCCTGGAACAGCTCTTTATGGGCCTCGTACACCCCAAACTGCTGCGTTTCATTCTGAACCGCCTGGGACTGGTTTCAGAACAGAAACGGGCCGGTGTAAAAACAGAGCAGATCAGACAGGTCCTGCAGCTGATGCGGGGACTGGATTTTGAAATAACAGACCTGGCTGGCTATGAAAAGGCCCAGGTGACGGCCGGCGGTATCCCGCTGACGGAAACGGATCCGGATACCATGGAATCTCTGGCCTGTCCCGGCCTCTATCTGGCCGGTGAGCTGCTGGACGCGGACGGAATCTGCGGCGGCTACAACCTGCAGTGGGCCATGACCGGCGGACTGCTGGCCGGCCGGGCAGCAGCCGGAAAATGAACCACGAAGTCTGACGCCCGGTTCACGAAAATGAACCATGAAGTCTGACGCCCGGTTCACAATTGGGAATATTAGATAAACTATGATCAGAATGAACCAGCTGAAGCTCCCCTGCGGACACGGAGAGGGAGATCTGGAGATCCGGATATTAAAGACCCTGAAAATGAAGAGGACCGCGGAATCCCTGACCTACAGGATCGTCAGGCATTCTGTGGACGCCAGGAAGAAGCCGCTCCTGTATGATGTATATACAGTGGATGTCAGCCTGGGCGGCGGTCCCGCCAGGGAGAAAAGCCTGGTCTCCAAACTGAAGAATAACAACATACAGTACTGCCGTCCGGTCATATACCGCTTCCCCAGAGCGGGAGAAACGCCCATGGCAGAAAGGCCTGTGGTCATTGGAGCCGGCCCTGCCGGACTCTTCTGTACCCTGCTGCTGGCCAGGCACGGCTACAGGCCCCTGCTGATTGAGCGGGGGCGCCCGGTGGAGCAGCGGCAGGAAGACATCCGACGCTTCTGGGAAAGCGGCAGGCTGGATCCCTCCTCCAATGTCCAGTTCGGAGAGGGCGGCGCCGGAACCTTCTCGGACGGCAAGCTCAATACCCTGGTCAATGACAAGGAAGGCAGAGCCGCCTTCGTTCTGGAGACCTTTGTAAAGGCAGGCGGTCCTCCGGAGATCATGTATGAGGCAAAGCCTCATGTGGGATCGGACAGGCTGCTGCAGATCCTGCCCCGTCTGCGGGCGGAGATCCAGGCGGCCGGCGGCGAGATCCGTTTCGAGACCTGCTGCCTGGGCTTCCGGACAGAGCAGGGCGTCCTGACGGGCGTGGAAACGGACAAGGGACTGATCCGGACACATACAGCCGTTCTGGCGCCCGGACACAGCGCCCGGGATACCTTTGAAAGGCTGTTCGCCCAGGGCGTTCCCATGATCCAGAAGAATTTCGCGGTGGGCATGCGGGTCTCGCATCCCCAGTCCATGATCGACCGCAGCCAGTACGGGATTGACGATCCGGCACAGATGCGGGCGATGGGCCTGACAGCCGCCCCCTATAAGCTGACCGGAAAAGGCAGATCCGGCAGAGGCGTTTATTCCTTCTGCATGTGTCCCGGCGGTCAGGTAGTCAACGCTTCTTCCGAGCCGGGAAAACTGGCGGTCAACGGCATGAGCCTCTACGCCAGAGACAGCGGACGGGCCAACAGCGCCATTGTCATGACTGTCGGGACGGAAGAGTTCGGCAGCGATCATCCCCTGGCAGGAATGGAATTCCAGAGAAGACTGGAGACAAGAGCCTGGCAGCTGGGACAGGGAAGAATCCCTGTGGAGGCTTATACAGAACTGAAAGAAAAGTTCGAACAGGCAGAAAAACAGGATCTTCCCGTCTGTTCCGCGGACCCGCAGGCGGCCCCGCTCCGGAACGATGCGGAGCTGACTGCCCGGCCGCAGAATCATGCGGCGCAGGCAGCTGCGAACGCCGCGATTGCGGAACGTTTTGCGCCGGTCTGTATCGAGGGCGGCTGGACGTCCGCGCCCCTGCATACCCTGCTGCCCGCGGACATGACCCGGGATTTTATCGACGGCATGGAGGACTTCGGACGCAGGATCAAAGGCTTTAACGGAGAGGAAGCCCTGGTCATCGGCCTGGAGAGCAGAACCTCATCACCGGTCCGGATCCCCAGAGGTGAAGATATGCAGTCCCGGATCAAAGGACTGTATCCCTGCGGGGAAGGCGCCGGCTACGCGGGCGGAATCATGTCAGCCGCCATGGACGGTATGAAGACCGCCGAAGCCATTCGAAAAAAATACAGTCCCATGGCACAGCAGGCCGGGACAGATGATAAATAAAAGGAGGCTCTGATGGATACTCAATTTCTGACCAGGAGCGAAAAGAACAGGATTTACAGAAAGACCCTGAAGGACAGGAAACGGATCGTCGTCAAAGTAGGCTCGTCCTCTTTGCTGCATCCCGAAACCGGAAGGATGGATTACCATAAGATCGATATACTTGTCCGGGAGCTGAGCGACCTGAAGAATCAGGGCAAGGAAGTCATCCTGGTCTCTTCCGGCGCTACCGCTGTCGGACGTGAGGCCCTGCTGTCCGGTTCCAATTTCAGGGAGATCCAGGAGGACAGCCCCATCACCATCAAGCAGGCCTGTGCTTCCGTGGGACAGGCAAGGCTGATGATGATCTACCAGAAATTCTTTGAAGACTACAACCAGATCGCGGGCCAGGTCCTGATGACCAAGAACACGGTCACCAACAACCTGAGCAAATATAATCTCCACAATACCTTCTCGGAGCTGCTGAAACTGGGCGTGATCCCGATCGTTAATGAGAACGATTCGGTCGCTACTTATGAATATATGGTAGGCGACAATGACAACCTTTCCGCCATCGTTGCGTCCCTGATGGAGGCGGATCTGCTGATCCTGCTTTCGGATGTGGAGGGTCTCTTTACCGATGACCCGCGTAAGAACCCTAACGCCGGTTTCATCGAATATGTCGAGAAACTGGATGCGTCCATGATGGGCATGGGCAAGGAGTCCTCCGGGTCCAGTTACGGTACCGGCGGTATGAGCACCAAGCTGCAGGCGGCCTGGACCGCGACCAAATCCGGCTGCGATATGGTCATTGTCAATGCTTCGGATATGAAAGTCATCCATGATATCGTGCAGGGAGAGAACAGGGGCACCGTCTTCTGCGCCGATCCCGATCCCGATTTCGACCTGGTGGAATATATTGAAGAAAATGTTTGATACGGCGGATGGCAGAACAGGAGCGGCAGATCCCTCTGCCGGGGCATTGAAACGGGAACTGCGCAAACAGGCCAGGAGAACAAGGGACGCCATAGACCCGGCGGTCCGCGCGGCCTGGTCTGCCCGGATCGCGGAGAAGATCCTGCAGACCCCCGCTATGGAGAAGGCAGAGCATGTCCTGTGCTATGTAAGCTTCGGCAGTGAAGTCATGACCGACGGGATCATAAACCACATCCTGGAACATACAGACAAAAAAGTCTATATTCCGAAGATCATCCATCCGGAAAAAACGCAGGTCTTTAAGGGCGGCCGGATTCCGCCGGAAAAAGAACGCACCCTGCCGGAAGAAGGAGAGACGGTTCTGCGAAAGCAGCAGATCCCGCCGGAAAAAGAGCGGAACCGGCCCGGCAGAAAGCCCCGCCCCGAGATGGAATTCTACAGGATCACCACCCTGCAGGACCTGCAGGCTTCAGACTGGGGCATCCGGGAGCCGGAGGGGGATCCGTCGCTGAGATTCCCGTGGGAGACATACAGCAGCGGCCCGCGGCAGAACGATTCACGCAAGGAAGCCTGGGGCGGTCCGGCCGGAAAAGCGGATACACTGCTGGTCCTGATGCCCGGGGTCGCCTTTGACAGGCGGCGGGGACGGATCGGATACGGGGGCGGCTTCTATGACCGTTACCTGGCAGCCCTGGGCGGCTGCAGGACCATAGCCCTTGCCTATTCCGTTCAGATCCTGGACAGGGTTCCGGTCCGGCCTTTTGATATCCGTCCGGACCGGATCATTACAGAGACGGAAGAGATTTGCTGATACGCGCAGAGCGAAGGAGACGAGAGAGCATGGAAACGAATGGATCTTCCAAAGTATATGCCGGTGATTACGCGGTCGAATGCTTCCTGACGCCGGTCATGGAAAATTATATGTACGGTAAGATGACAGAAGAGGAATTCTGTACGGCAGTGAAACAGTACTATGATACCCATATTATTTCTGTCTCTTATAATGATGAACTGAAGATGGTGACAGAAAAACTGCTTCCGGAACTCATTGAAAAAATGGAGGCGCTGGCTGTCTCATCCGGTTCCGCGGAGGAAGATCAGAAGAAAAAGATCGAAGCCTGGATTTTATTCAAAGACTGTCTGAATCTTCTGGAAGAGCGTACTCCTTTCTCGGAAGAGCGGGAAGAATATCTGACGACCGGATTGGCCAGGGCAGATGAAGTCGAGTATTCGGACCCTTATCTGCTGATCGAGCGGGAGTTGGAAACACTCGTCCGTGAAGAGACCGGCGAAGGCGGCTATCTGGGGTACTGCCATCTCTACTGGAGCGTCAAGAAGAAAGTGCTGAAGGAGAAATTCGGCATAGACTGGCGCAGCCCTTCGGAACGTTATCCCGGAATCATTTTCGACTGAATGCAAGCCATGGAAAGCAATAAGTCCTGCCCAAAATGCAAAGGTCTTTCTTAACAAAAATGGAATGGTATGGTAAAATTTTACTAAGAATGGTAACAGGTCCCGTGCCTTTGGGGAGGCCCGGACCATACGAGGAACCCGGCCGTCCGGTCTAAGTAACAACAGTTCCGTTCGGTATTATTTGATCTTTTTATGGGAGAACAGCTTATGGATGCAAATAAGGAAAAGAAACTGGGGTACGAATATGAAGAAGGCGCCAGGTATGTGGCCTATGTATCTTCATATACCAAATCAAGAGAGCACAAATACGGCATCAGGATCTACGATGTTGATATGGAAAATGGCTATCTGAAAGAGAAGAAGCAGGTTGAGATTACCAACTCTTCCTATGTTTCCATTTCCCATAACCGTAAATTCCTGTATTCCATTACAGATGAAGGCGTGGAGTCCTACAAGATTCTGAAGGGAGGCGATCTTGAGAAACTGAACCGCGCTTCCATCAACGGCATGAGAGGTTCCCACCTGTCTTCCGATTATGAAGATAAGTTCCTCTTCGTCAGCGGCTACCATGACGGCAAGATCACAGTCCTGCGTCTGAATGAAGACGGTTCCATCGGCGAGATCTGCGACGAGCTGTTCCTGAAGGGCCTCGGTTCCATTGCGGAACGTAACTTCCGCCCCCATGTCCAGTGCGTCAAGATGACCAGAGACAACAAGTATCTCTGCGCCGCTGACCTTGGTATGGATCATGTCAATGTTTATCGTCTGAACCACAAGACAGGCAAGATCAAACAGTGCGCGATTCTTCATTCTGAGCTGGAATCCGCGCCCAGGCATATGAAATTCTCCAAGGACGGTCATTATCTCTATGTAGTCCATGAGCTGAAGAATATCATCGATGTCTATTTCTATTATGAAGTCGATGGCAATCCGGATTTCGAGAAGATTCAGACCATCTCCACCCTGAATGATTACCATTCCAAAGGCTCCGCGGCGTCGGCCCTGAACTTCTCTTCCGACCATAAATATCTGGTCAGCTCCAACGCGGGCGATAACTCCGTTGTTGTATACGGCATTGATCCCGACAATGGTTACCTGAATAAGATTTTCTGCCTTCCGATCAGCGGTGAGTATCCCAAAGACGCGGCCCTCTTCCCTGACAACAGGCATCTTGTATCCCTCAACCACGAATCGGATACCATGACCTTCTTTACCGTGGATCTGGAGAAGGGCCTGATGATCATGCATGGGCAGGAGATCCATATTCAGAAGCCCAACTGCATCATCTTCCACAAGCTTTCAGATGACCAGCTTTGATGCATGCTTATGATCAGAACCTGAATATACAGACTGAAGATGCGGACAGCCATTGTCCGCATCTTTTTTGAGTGCATTTTCAGGAATCACTTACCAGAGGCATTTTTTTGAGATCATTTTTAGAAAGTAATTTTTATATTTATTGGAATCATTTTTTGAGACCTGTTGTGAAATCATATATCAGAATCTTTTTTCGAAACCGGATTGGATACAATCTCCGGTTTCTTTTTATTTTTCTTATGTTATACTGGAAAACAGATTTTACGGCCCGGAGCCGGGAAAGACGAGGTGAGGAGATGGCAGGCTCTACAATCGGCAGAATTCTGCAGCTGACGACTTGGGGAGAATCCCACGGACCCGCCCTGGGGGCGGTCCTGGATGGTTTTCCGGCAGGTATGGAGATCCGTGAAGAGATGATCCAGGCTTATCTGGACAGAAGAAAGCCGGGACAGTCGGCCATTACCACAGCCCGCAGGGAGGCGGACCGGGTACAGATCCTGTCCGGCGTTTTCGAAGGCAGAACGACCGGTACGCCCATCTCCATGGTCATCCATAACGGGGATCAGAGATCCAAAGATTATGGTGACCTCAAAGACTGCTTCCGGCCCGGCCACGCAGATTATACCTATTTCCGCAAATACGGGCTGCGGGATTACAGGGGCGGCGGACGTTCTTCCGCGAGGGAGACGGCAGCCAGGGTGGCGGCCGGCGCCATCGCGGCCGGATTTTTGTCACAGATGGGGATTCAGGTCCAGGCCTTTACCCGGGCGATCGGCCCGGTGGAGATCAATGAGGAGCATTTTGATCCGGCACTGATCCTGACACTTCCGACTGCCATGCCGGACGCGGAGGCGAATGAAAAGGCCCTTGCCTATATGAAAGAATGCATGGCAGCCGGGGATTCTTCCGGCGGCGTCATTGAATGCAGGATCACGGGACTGCCGGCCGGCATCGGGGATCCTGTCTTCTACAAGCTGGACGCCGCGCTGGCGTCCGCGGTCATGTCGATCGGTGCAGTCAAGGCGGTCGGGATCGGGGACGGCACCGCTGCCGCCCTGGCCAGGGGCTCGGAGAATAATGACGCTTTCTGCCTGGATGAAAAGGGCAGGACTGTAAAAAAGACCAACCATGCGGGCGGTATCCTGGGCGGGATCTCTGACGGTTCCGACCTGATCCTGCGGGCTTATATCAAACCCACACCTTCCATCAGCCGGGAACAGGAAACGGTGGATGAGGACGGAAGGCCCAGAAAGCTGTTCATCAAAGGACGCCATGATCCGGTGGTTGTTCCCAGAGCCGTCGTTGTCGTGGAATGTATGGCCGCACTGACGATCCTGGACGCCATGCTGGTCAACATGACGGCCAGGGCGGAAAATGTACTGGCGTTTTACAGCTGACAGCAAAGTCTTCATATCGACTTCTATATCAATACGGTCTCAGGCTGTAGATCGATAAAATAAAAATCATCAGGATAATAATCAATAAAGATAAAATTTAATAAAAATAAAAATTAATAGAGATAAAAATCGATAAAGATAAAAATCGACAAAGATAAAAATCGATAAAGATATTAAGCAATAAAGATATAAACAATTAAAGATATACCAATAAAGACATAAAACAATAAAGGAAAGAATTGTATGTACACATTACTGAAACAGGAAGGGATGGCCAAGCGGGCCCGGATGGAAACGGTCCACGGTACCATCGAGACGCCGGTCTTTATGAATGTGGCCACTGCGGCCGCCATCAAGGGAGGCCTGTCTGCCGGTGACCTCAGGTCCATCGATACCCAGGTCGCTCTCTGCAACACCTACCACCTGCATGTCAGAACGGGAGACAAGACCATTCATCAGCTGGGCGGGCTGCATCATTTCATGAGATGGGACAGGCCCATCCTGACGGATTCGGGCGGCTTCCAGGTCTTTTCCCTGGCGGAGCTCCGCAAAATCAAAGAGGAGGGCGTCTGGTTCCGTTCCCATATCGACGGGGCCAAGATCTTCATGGGACCGGAAGAGAGTATGCAGATCCAGTCCAACCTGGGCTCTACCATTGCCATGGCCTTTGACGAATGCCCGCCGGCCCTGGCGGACCGGGATTATGTAACGAATTCCGTGGACCGCACGACAAGGTGGCTGGAGCGCTGCCGGAAAGAACTGGCCCGGCTGAACGCCATGGAAGATACCGTCAACCGGCATCAGCTCCTGTTCGGCATCAACCAGGGAGCCATTTATCATGATATCCGGATCCGCCACGCCCGGGAGATCAGCGACATGGATCTGGACGGCTACGCCATCGGCGGCCTGGCGGTGGGTGAATCCCATGAACAGATGTATTCGGTCATCGAGGCAGTTACGCCCCACCTGCCCAAAGACAAGCCCACCTATCTGATGGGCGTCGGTACGCCCCAGAATATCCTGGAGGCCGTGGACAGAGGCGTGGATTTCTTTGACTGTGTATATCCCAGCCGGAACGGACGCCACGGCAACCTGTACACCCACAAGGGTACGGTCCATATCCGCAACGCCCGTTATCAGCTGGACCAGCGGCCCATTGAAGAAGGATGCGGCTGTCCGGTCTGCAGGGCCGGCTACAGCCGGGCTTATCTGCGTCACCTGGTCAAGGCCCAGGAAGCGCTGGGACTGCGCATGTGCGTCATGCATAACCTCTATTTCTATAACCATCTGATGCAGGAGATCCGGGACGCGCTTGATCAGGGACGCTACGCGGCCTTCAAGAAGGAGACACTGGAACGGATGGAAACCGGTGAGAATGATTAAGGACCGTGGCCGTTGGCTGTGCCGCGGAAGAAAGCCCTGGAGAAAATGCGGAGAAAGCTTCTGGGGAAACATAATCGTCCGCAGGCGGCGGACGATTGTATAAAACAGTTGCACAAATCCGATTAATTGTTGTAATATATGATTTGTCCGATTTGCAGGCCCTGTCCTGCGCGGATCCAAAATGAGTATACCCACGGGGTCAAGGAGGAATTTTTCAATGAACGGAGCAATGTTGCTTGCAGAAGGGGGCGGAATGAGCCCTATTATCCTTATTTTGTATGTAGCGGTTTTCGGCGGAATCCTTTATTTCATGATGTACCGTCCTTCCAAGAAGGAAAGAGAAGCCAAGGAAGCCATGATGGCGGCCCTGGAAGTTGGAGATACAGTCAAGACCACGGCCGGCTTTTACGGTACTGTGATCAACATGGATGAAGACGTCGTAGTCGTTGAGTTCGGAAACAATAAGAACTGCCGCATTCCCATGGATAAGGCTGCAATCATCGAAATCGAAAAGCCCGCCGACGCAGAGGCTTCCGAATAAAGCGCTGGTCCTGAGACGGAGACGGGAGAGGCAGTAAGTGCCTGCCCGGAATGCCCGGAGGACCGGTAAAATGAGTTCTGCTGACAGGTGATTTTCACAGGTCAGCAGTTTCATTTAGTCAGGAAAATTAAGTGCAGATCTGAATTCTTATAAAAAATTCATATAAAAATTCATTTAAAGGGGAAAATCATGAAGAGTGATTCTGTAAAAAACGGTATCGCGCAGGCGCCGGCAAGAAGCCTGTTCAACGCGCTTGGTTACACCGAAGAGGAGAGGAAACGGCCTCTGATCGGTATCGTATGTTCTTATAATGAGATCGTTCCCGGCCACATGAACCTGGACAAGATCGCCGAGGCGGTCAAGCTGGGCGTTGCCATGGCCGGCGGCACACCTGTTATGTTCCCTGCCATTGCTGTATGTGACGGCATTGCCATGGGACACATCGGCATGAAGTATTCTCTGGTCACCAGAGACCTGATCGCCGACTCTACCGAGTGCATGGCCAAGGCCCACGGTTTTGACGGTCTGGTCATGATCCCCAACTGTGACAAGAACGTGCCCGGTCTGCTGATGGCGGCAGCCCGTGTCAACGTACCTGCCATATTCGTATCCGGCGGCCCCATGCTGGCCGGCCACATCCACGGCAAGAAGCGCAGTCTGTCTTCCATGTTCGAGGCGGTCGGAGCCTATTCCGCCGGCACCATGAGCCTGGAAGAGCTGACCGAGTTCGAAGAGAAGGTCTGCCCGACCTGCGGTTCCTGCTCCGGTATGTATACAGCCAACTCCATGAACTGCCTGACCGAGGCCATCGGCATGGGCCTGGAAGGAAACGGCACCATTCCCGCCGTTTATTCCGCCAGGATCCGCCTGGCCAAGCACGCCGGCATGAAGATCATGGAGCTGATCGAAAAGGACATCCGTCCCAGAGACATCATGACAAAAGAAGCCTTCATGAACGCCATGAC
>ODAI014657157.1_pt1 | contig 19631 bp, 15 predicted proteins | sample 1539321 | NCBI WGS metagenome assembly ODAI01 (sample SAMN02144231, study PRJEB22623) | gut metagenome | biome: sheep rumen | host: Ovis aries | place: New Zealand
CGATAGTGAGGCGGACCATACGCCATTAAGCACCAGGGGATGGATGTGACACCAGAGTGATCGGATGACCATATACTGACTCCTCTTCCTTTCTGTCATATTCTTAGGCGGAAAACAAATACAATTTAGTTATTTCCAATTCTGATGAACACTTTTCTGCGACGTGTTGCTGTTTTCTCGATATTAGTGCTTGCCGTGATTGGGGCAGCGGAGGTTTACGTGGAGCATCTGTCCCATCCCTCCCGCATCAAGCATGAATGGCTTAAGCGACACTCGGCAGAAGTACGCACGCTCGTTCTTGGCAACAGCCATACGTTTTACGGCATTCCTCCAAGTGAACTTAACGACTCTGCTTTCTCTCTTGCGCAAGTGTCGCAGACTTACCGCTATGACGACTATTTGCTCTGTCATTATGACTTCCCCAATCTGGAACAGATCATATTACCCTTCTCATATATGTCGCTATGGGAAGATTTCGAAACTCAGACAGACAAGCGCTTCAATGCCGTCCGCTACAGGCTCTACATGAATTGCGACATCCATTCCCGCTTCAGTCAATATGGTCTTGAATGCCTGCATATAGCACCTTTCAAGGAAAAACTGAAAAGCCTGTATAATCCTTCACTATTGTCATGCGACAGTCTGGGCTGGGGCAACAACTACGAAGGCCACCGCCTGACCGATTGGGACAATGGCGCACAACGTGCTAAAGAGAACACTTACAGTGACGCCTCACTTGTCTCCCTGAACACACATTTCCTGAGAAACATACTTTCCAACTGCCGCACACATCATGTGAAAGTTATGCTGGTCACCATGCCCGTCTCGCCAAATTATTATAAGAACGAGGACATACAGCAACGCCGAGTCAATGAAACTGTGATTGCACATATCTTAAAAGAATATCCCGATATCACATATCTTAATCTGGAAAGAGACAAAAGATTTAATTCGGCAGACTTTTACGATGCCGACCATCTCAATACCCGTGGTGCGCACAAGTGTGCCTCCATTTTGCGCCAGTATATTGAGAGCCCTTCTGCTATATCCAAGAGCAGTCATCCTTAAAATTTTAACCCGAAACGAAAAAAAAATCTGCTATGCGCTTAGTTTTTTCTGGCGCTGAACTGTATTATTATTGTATGACAAAAGACTATTTTGAAACGCTGTTCAAGATGTACTACACCAAAATGTACCATCTGGCGCGCACGATACTATACGATACGGATGAGAGCAAAGACGTAGTTCAAGAGGTTTTTACACAGCTTCTGGACACTAAAACGACCTTGCATGCTGAAACTATAGAAGCTTATTTGCTTACAAGCGTGCGTCACCGCTGTTTCAGCGTGCTGGAGCATCGCAAGATTACTGAACAGTTCGCCCAGCTTTACCTCTCGCAGACAGAAGAACCGATAACTTCCTCTGACGATATGGAGCGACTTGATGACCTGATTCAATATATAGAAGACAACCTCCCGCCCTTAGGACAGCAGATTTTCCGCCTGCGTTTCCTGCAAGGCATGAGTTACCAAGAAGTTGCCGATGCTATAGGCGTAAGCAAAGTAACCGTATACAACCACCTGTCACAGACATTACACAAAATAACCCTCTATTTCAAATCATAACAATAATAACAATGGATGTAAACAACAAAATCCGCCTTTTGCTAACATTACAGGAGCACCCCGAAAACCTGACTGACGCCGAGATAAAGTCTCTTATGGCTGACGAGGAAATGAGCGCTCTTGTGCGTCAACTCACAGCAACAAAACGCGCCTTTGTGAAACAGTCGCTGCATGAAGATGATAATCTTGTCAATGCCGAATGGGAAAAATTTAGCAAGACACACTTTGCTCCGTCAGAAGACAGTCGGCGCTGGACACGCATAGCAGCAATATTTGGTGGCATCACACTTTCAACAGGCCTTGTGCTTGCCGCAATACTGACCGTACGCCACTATAACGCCTCATCTACACAAAAAACCACAACGGCAATAACAGCACCGGCTTCTGTGAGCACCCGTCAGATTATACCTGCCGACAGTACAGACAATTCTGTTGTCGTATTCCACAAATCAACCCTGGATGACATCCTCGCCGACATTGCTGCATACTACAATGCTGACGTTGAGTTCCAAAACGATAACGCCCGCCATATGCGGCTCTATTTCGTATGGAAAAAAAAGTATAGTCTGGAACAAGTCATAGAGAATCTCAACAACTTTGAGCATATAGACCTCCAGGAAGAAAACAACCACATCATTGTAAAGTAATCATGTACCGATTTATTCTTGTCTTCTTTTTCCTCCCTGCCATTCTTCAGGCGCAACACGTCAGTTTCGTTTTTCAAGACATATCCTTTGCCGAGGCACTGCAACAACTCAATGAACAATCGAAAGAGTACAGCGTCAATTTTATGTACGATGAACTGGAGGATTTCCATGTAACGACAACCATCAAGCGCAAAACCATCCCTGAAGCCATACGACAGCTGATAGGTTTCTACCCTATCAGGATGACTGTAGACACAGACAAGAATATCTATGTAGAATGCACCCACAAGACAGACCGCCACCTGACAGGTACCGTTATCAATGAAAACGGCGAGCCTGTAGTATATGCCAATATCGTGCTACTCCATCCTGCCGACTCCTCTGTAGTAGGCGGTGGCGTTTCAAATGAAAGCGGTGTTTTTGTCATTCCGTACGAACACCCTCAGGTCATCGCCCGTATCTCCTATATCGGTTACAAAACAGTTTATCAGCTCTGTTCCCAAGAAGACATAGGTATAATCCGTATGCAACACAATACAGTCAAACTTGACGGTGTAACTGTCAAGGGAGATATTCCTATTGTCAAAGCCGAAAACGGCCACCTCGTCTACAACATGCCGCAGTTGCTTGAACAGCTGCCTGCCGATGATGCCTACGAGGCACTGACACGCATCCCCGGTGTAATGGATTCCGGTGAAGACCTCACTTTTTGCGGACAGGCCGTCACCCTCATTATCAACGGGAAGCCTACTACGCTAAGCGCAGATCACGTCAAAGAGCGACTGAAAGAAATGCCTGCCTCACAACTGGCCAAGGCCGAAGTGCTGCCATCAGCACCTGCCAAGTACCACGTGCGCGGTATGGCCATCAATATCGTGACAAAGGACTATACCGGCAGCCACCAGCTGTTAGGGCAACTGCGTGGACTTTATCGCCAAAATAAATACGGGTACGGCAAACTCAAAGGCAGCATAATCTTCCAAAATGGCAAATTTGGCCTGGATGCCTATTATGACTTTGGCTATGGCGACGCTTACGGCAAAGTGAAACATGAAGCCCGTCACCCCTTAGGCAATCAGCGGATAGATTATTCCGACCATACGGAACGCACCAGCCGCAACATCCGCCATAACTACCGCATAGGGATGGACTATGCCTTCACGGACAACCACCGGTTAAATCTTGCTTATACAGGTGAGTGGCTGTCTAACGACGGCATAAATATCAGCACTGGTTTGGAAAAAGCTGTACAACACTCCCTGCTGCACAATTACATACACAATGTCGATGCCGGCTACTACCTGCCTTTCGGTCTGGAACTCAACGTGTCGTACACCAACTACCAGAATCCACGCACCCAGCATCTGGAAAGCAAACTATATGACAGGCAGCGCAACTTGACAGCCGAAAATAACCAACGCATTAGCAAGTGGCAGTTCACAGCTGACCAGACACATACCTTCAAAAAAGGTTGGCAACTGAATTACGGCATAGAGGCGCAATTGACCGATAACAACAGCTATCAGATGACGCTTAATTTTAACGGCCAGACACTGCCTGATGCCACAAGCCGTGTAAATTATAACGAACGCATCCTGAATGCCTATGCAGGCTTCAGTAAACAGTTCAGCCCATCGCTCAGTCTGGAATCCTCCATCGCAGCCGAACAATATCACGCCCCGAGGTGGAACGATTGGCGCATTTACCCTTCGCTGAGCTTAATGTGGAACATCAATAAGCAGAACCTGCTCAACATGGCCCTCAGTTCACAAACCGTGTATCCTTCCTATTGGAGCACCATGAGCAGCATCTTCTACTCATCGGCCTACAGTGAGATATGGGGCAATCCCGACCTGAAGCCATCATCAATTTACAAATTCGACCTCATGTGGCAGCTGAGCCAACGCTACACATTTGGCACCTTCGTCAGCCTGCAACCCGATTTCACCGTACAGTTAGCCTACCAACCCTCAGACCGCATGGCGGTAGTAATGAAAGAGACCAATTTCAATTACTCTAACCTGATAGGTGTCTATGCCTCAGCCCGCTTCAATGCCGGCCAGTGGCTTAATGGTAATGTTAATCTTACCGGTCTATATCGCCATGACAAGAGCGACTATTTCTTCGACCTGCCCTTCAACCGCCGTCATTTGTCGCTGATTCTGGGCGGAAATATAGCCTCCAAATTACTGAAACGTCATAACCTGATGCTCATGCTTAGCCCCTTCGTGCAGTCAAGTGCCATTCAAGGTGTCTATGACATTGAGGCTTTCTTCCGGCTTAACAGTTCGCTACGCTGGACCTCTAATGACGGTCAATGGAGCCTCACCATCAGCGGTGACAACCTGACCAACAGCCATATCAAGACCCGTTCACGCCTCAAAAACCAAGACTACAGTATGCGTTTATGGCTTGTCATACCCAATGTCACCCTTACCGCCATCTACCGCATAGGCGGATATAAGGAGAAGAAACACAAAGAGGTGGACACCTCGCGTATGGGTTACTGACAAGAAGCCAACTGCCACGGGAAAATATACGGGAAGATAGGCAGAAACGTCTCATTCCTCGCGATATATTTTCCGTTCCATCGGATGGAATGTAGATTCCGTCGGATGGAACATATATTCCATAGGCTGGAACATACGTCCAATGGAACGGAATGGAAAAAATATCACTTGGACGTCCCACACCCTTCCTGCAAAATCAGAAACATTTTCAATGATTCAGAAATGAAACATACAACAACCCTTCATTGAAAGATTTTCACCCATTTATCCCCGAATGAGCTTTTTGACATACAAAAGAATAGACTAAAAATAAATGTATTAAATAAAAAAGCGTTATCTTTGCACCCGATTTTTTAGACGATATAAAAATAATTTATTTTTTTGAAGATGAACGTAATTACTAAATCGGTTCAATTGCCTGATGGTCGTACCATCACAATTGAGACTGGAAAGTATGCGAAGCAGACCGACGGATCCGCCGTCTTGCGTATGGGCAATACAGTCCTGCTCGCTACTGTATGTGCGGCACAGGATGCCGTACCGGGAACGGATTTTATGCCACTGCAATGTGACTACAGAGAGCAATACTCTGCTGCAGGTCGTTTCCCTGGCGGTTTTACTAAGCGCGAAGGTCGTGCTTCTGATTATGAGATTTTGACAAGCCGGTTGGTAGACCGTGTACTCCGCCCGCTTTTCCCAAGCAATTATCATGCTGAGGTTTTCGTGAACATTATGCTGTTGTCTGCCGACGGTGTAGATATGCCCGACGCTCTGGCAGGATTTGCCGCTTCAGCAGCCTTGGCATGCTCCGATATACCCATCGAGGCACCTATCTCCGAAGTTCGTGTGGCACGCGTTAATGGCGAATATGTCGTTGACCCCACATTCGAGCAGATGAAGAGCGCCGACATGGATATCATGGTCGGTGCCACCGAAGACAACATCATGATGGTGGAAGGTGAAATGGACGAGGTTTCCGAGCAGGACTTGCTGCAAGCGCTGAAAGTGGCTCACGAAGCCATCAAACCACAGTGCCGTCTGCAGCTGGAACTTTCCAAGGAACTGGGCACTGATGTCAAGAGAGAATATTGCCATGAAGTAAATGACGAGGATTTGCGTGAGGCTGTGCGCAAAGAGTGCTATGACAAAGCCTACGCCTTCTCCGCAAGCGGCTGTGCCGACAAGCACAAGCGCGAGGAGGAATTCACCAAAATCCGCGAGGACTTCAAAGTGGCTTACGCTGAACAGCATACAGACTTGACTCCTGAAGAATTGGAGGAAAAGAATGCCCTGATAGACCGTTATTACAACGATGTTGAGCGCGACGCTATGCGCCGTTGCATCCTGGATGAGGGCAAACGCCTTGACGGTCGTAAGACCACTGACATACGTCCTATCTGGTGCGAAGTCAGTCCGCTGCCTATGCCTCACGGTTCATCCATCTTTACCCGTGGAGAAACCCAGGCTCTGGGTACAGTCACACTGGGCACAAAATTGGACGAAAAACTGGTGGATGATGTTCTTGACCATAGCAACATGCGTTTCCTCCTGCACTATAACTTCCCGCCATTCTGCACAGGCGAGGCAAAAGCACAAAGAGGAACAGGACGCCGTGAGATAGGTCATGGCCATTTGGCATGGCGCGCTTTGAAAGGTCAGCTGCCAGAGGATTTCCCCTACACCGTACGCGTAGTATCACAAGTGTTGGAGTCTAACGGATCTTCCTCCATGGCAACAGTATGCGCCGGAACACTGGCCCTGATGGATGCAGGTGTACCCATCAAGAATCCCGTATCAGGCATCGCCATGGGACTGATTAAGAACCCTGGAGAATCAAAATATGCCATCCTGAGTGATATCCTCGGCGATGAGGACCACCTGGGCGACATGGACTTCAAGACAACAGGTACAGCCAAAGGTATTACAGCTACACAAATGGACATCAAGTGCGACGGTCTTTCATATGAGATACTGGAAGAAGCATTGATGCAGGCTAAAGCCGGCAGGGAACATATCCTCGGCAAACTGACAGAAACCATAGACAAACCGCGCGAGGACTTCAAGCCTCAAGTTCCCCGCATCGTTGAACTTATTATTCCAAAAGAATTCATCGGTGCTGTCATTGGTCCTGGCGGTAAGATTATTCAGGGTCTGCAGGAAGAGACAGGCACAACCATCACAATAGATGAGGTGGACGGTGTCGGCAAGGTACAAGTATGCGCCGCAGATAAAGCCTCAACAGAGGCCGCTGTAGCAAAGATACGCGCTATCGCTGCTGTGCCGGAAGTGGGCTGCGTATATGATGCCAAAGTTGTAAGCATCATGCCTTACGGCTGTTTCGTAGAGTTTATGCCAGGCAAGGAAGGCCTGCTCCACATCAGCGAAATAGCATGGAAGCACCTTGAGACTGTTGAGGAAGCAGGTATCAAGGAAGGCGACAAAATTACTGTCAAATTACTTGAAATCGATGAGAAGACAGGTAAATTCCGTCTTAGCCACCGCGTCCTGCTTGAGAAACCGGCTGACTGGGAAGAGCGTGCGCCACGTCAGCGCAACAACGGACCACGCCATGACCACCGTGACAACAGGGGCTCACATCACGAACACAGAAAAGAAAACACTGAAAATTCCAGAACAGAATAACAGATAATTTCTTACCTTAACCCAAAGCCTCAACTCTTGTAAACCCTAATGTAAAAAGAGTTGAGGCTTTTTCTATTGTCTGACTTCCTCCTACTAACCTTACCATAATAATATAATAACACCCTGTTTTTCCAAAAGGCACACGCAAAGTTTAGATATATTCAGTAATTTGAATAGACGCTCTTTCTGCTATCGTTAAAACCGAATGCAACTATTGAAAAAAACATACCCGATAAATCAACCTATCTCTTGGGTATTACTACTTTTGCACCCGCAATGAAAGAGTTAATATTAAATGGAGGAACCGCCAGCGCCATATTGATACTGGCATTGGTAATAGGATTAGGACTATATGTGGGACGTTTGAAATTTAAAGGCATCTCACTCGGTTCGACATGGATATTGTTTATTGGTATCCTACTCGGTCATTTGGGATTGCGTGTGAATCCTTCTGCGTTATCATTTGTCAAGGATTTCGGACTTATATTGTTTGTCTTCGCTATAGGTCTGCAGGTTGGTCCGGGTTTTTTCCGCTCCTTTAAGAAAGACGGCCTGCCGATGAATATGCTGGCCATCCTGCTCGTAGTGCTGGCTGTGGCTACGACTTTTATCATACATCTTGTCACGGGTGAGCAACTGGACATCATGACAGGTGTCATGTCAGCCGCAGTAACCAACACACCTGGGCTGGGAGCAGCACAGCAGACCTTAGCCGATGCAACAGCTGCTATGGGCGGTACACCCGAACAAGTTGAAGCGTCCTCTTCTCGACTGGCATCCGCATATGCAGTGGCTTATCCCCTTGGAGTGCTCGGGGCAATCCTTATTGTCATCACACTCAGAGTAATGCTACATATAGACATTAGCCGTGAGAACACACAGGTATTGCAAGATGAAGATGAAGAAAACAACGCATTCAGAATGGCCTGCAAGGTAGAAAATCCTGCCATCTTCGGACGTAGCATCCACAGCATAGTTGGAGAGGAAAACAGCGAACATATGGTTGTTTCGCGTATGATGCGCGGCGATAAGGTGTTTTTCCCTGACCTGGACAGCGAACTTCATGAGGGAGATAAACTGCTTATCGTAACAGACGTACAACATAAGGACAAAGTGCGTATAGTCTTCGGTGAAGAATTCCCCGTTGACATGAAACAGTGGCAACGTCCCGGCACGAAACTGATGTCGCGCCGACTGTCAATTACACAATCAAAAATAACGGGCAAAAACCTAAGAAAATTAGACATCCGGCAGAAATATGGCGTTACAGTGACCCGCATTCTGCGCGCAGGCATCGACCTGCAAGCGGACCCGGACCTCGTATTGCAAGTAGGAGACAGCATCCAAGTGGTAGGCTCGGAAGAAGGTATCATGCAATTAGCCAAACTGGTAGGCAACCAGCCCGAGACGTTGCAAAAGCCCAATCTCGTCGTCATCTTCTTCGGCATTGCCATCGGTGTGCTCGTGGGCATGACACCCATTTATTTCTCATCCATGCCACAGCCTCTCAAGCTGGGACTGGCGGGAGGTCCCCTGGTAGTTTCCATCCTTTTGGGACACTTTGGCCCTAAATTCAGAATAACAACCTACACGGCCCTCGGCGCTAATCTTATGATCAGGGAAATAGGAATTTCACTCTTTATGGCTGCCGTTGGACTGAGTGCCGGCGAAAACTTTGTCAACAGCCTTGTTAACGGTGGCTACATGTGGGTTCTCTACGGATTTCTCATTACCGTAATACCAATGACTATTGTAGGTTTATTGGGCAGACTGGCACTGAAGATGGATTTCTTCAAACTTTGCGGTCTGCTGTCGGGAGGAACCACTGATCCTGCCCTGCTGACATTTGCAGAACAGATGTCTGGCAGTAGCCGCGTGGCTGTACACTATGCGACCGTCTATCCGTTGACAATGTTTCTCCGTGTTGTGGCGGCACAAATATTGATAATGATAATGTTATAATAATTCTGTTAATATGAAGAATTTCTTTTTAGCCCTTGTGGCACTGGTACTATTAGTTACCTCATGCAAGAACAGTTCCCAATCTCCATTTGTCAAGAAGGTTGGCAACTACTCTGTCGTTACGATAGAGGCTCCTGATTTAAGCGGTATCTCTGACAACGGCAAAGAAGTATTGAATCTCTATCGCTTTGCAGCCGACGAAGTCGATGCAATCTACTGGGAACAATACTTCGGTGACAAGCAATCACTGCTTGGCGGATTAAAAGATTCCATGCAAAAGGTTTATGCGGAAATCAACTATGGTCCTTGGGACAGACTGGACGGCAAATCATTTGTAGAAGGATATGCTGACCGTACTCCTGGTGTAGAATACTATCCTTCCGACATGACTACGGAAGAGTTTGAGCAATTTGACAATCCCGATAAGATGAGCCCTTACACACTCATCAGAAGAGGCGAAAACGGCACTCTGGAAACCGTATGGTATCATGACGCCTATAAAGCACACGTGGAAAAAATCGCCAATTACCTGAAAGCAGCTGCCGATATCACCATTAAGCCCAGTGTGAAAAAATATCTGTTGAGTAAAGCTGACGCTCTGCTGACTGACAACTATTACGATAGTGATATCGCATGGCTGGACATGGTAGACAGTAAGATGGATCTGGTCATCGGCCCTAATGAAACCGTTGACGACCAATTGATGGGCTTGAAACGCTCCTACGAGGCTTATGTCCTGCTGAAGAACGAGGAAAAGACCAAAGAACTGATGCAATATGTGTCCCGTCTGGATGAATTCCAAAAGGATCTCCCCTGCGACGAAGAGTACAAAAACTTCCAGCCTGGCTCTGGCTCAAACATCTTCTCATGTGATGCTCTGTACTATGCAGGCAAAGCCAACGCCGGCATTAAGGTAATCGCCTTGAACTTGCCGTTTGACGCACAGGTGCAGAAGGATAAAGGCACACGTACAATATTGCTTGAAAACGTAATACGTGCCAAATATAACAACATTATCCATCCTGCCGGCGCCGTACTCTTAGATGAAGATTCCAAAGAGCACATGTCCCCAGAGGCTTTTTTGTGGAACATTGCCTTCCGTGAAGTGTCACATGGCTTAGGTGTCAAGGAGACCGTCAACGGTAAGGGCAGTGTAGACGAAGCCCTTGGCAGCTCCGCAATGACATTTGAAGAAATTAAAGCAAATGCGGCTGGCGTATGGCTCGTATGCAAACTGCAGGAAAAGTTTGATTTGAAACATATATTTACCAAACGTGATGCTTTAACCATCTTCTTCGTATCACTGATACGCTCAGAGCGTTTTGGCGAGGGATCTGCCCTTGGTCGCGCCAATACTATAATTTACAATTATCTCAGCGAAAACGGTGCTTTCACTAGAAAGCCAAACGGACAATACACTCTGGATCTGGCAAAAATGGAGACCCTGCTGGGAGAATTGACCGGCATCGTATTAAAGACACAAGCTACAGGTGACAAAGAATTTGCACAAAACTTTGAGGCAAAATATGCTCACCATTCCGAGGCTTATAAGAGTGACGAAACCAATCTGGACCTTGCCGATGTGCCTGTTGATATAAGATTTGACTTCCAGACACGCAAGAGCTCTAAATAAAAACTATTTCTTTATAAGCGCAAACCTCAATGCTTTCAGCATTAAAGCTGTCAAAGTATTGAGGTTTTTTGTTTTCAGCAGGCTACCATGATATAAAGAGAACAATCGTACATTCAAAACGCTTATCGAATCAACAAAATGGCTAAAAATTAATGGCATAAATAAGAATTTGGTTACTTTTGCAATAAATGAACTAACTATTTCTACATTATGTCTGCACGTATTTGTTGTTTATTCATGCTTTATCTAACCTTTTGTTGCGGCAACATCATGGCACAGGATGAAAGCATGACAAAACTGAAACAATTTTTCAGGAACATTTCCATGTATCATAATATGTATACACAGGAAAAAGTATATCTGCATTTAGACAACAACGGCTACTTCCCGGGGGAAACAATATGGTTTAAAGCCTATGTCGTCAATGCCGGGACACTGTTGCCGACAGACATGAGCAAGGTTTTGTATGTTGAGTTGCTGACACCAGAAGGTGAAGTCTTTCAGCGTAAAAAATATCCCATAAAGAACGGACGCACTTGGGGAGAAATAAAACTGGAAGACCTCATTCACTCCGGATATTACGAAATACGCGCTTATACACGGGCCATGCTGAATTGGGACGAAGCATATATCTTCTCACGTGTCATTCCTGTATATGATATTCCTAAAGACCCTTTAAAATATGGCGAACTGACATTGCATACAAATGACATTGATGACAAGGCTTTCAGTCGAGCCACTGCAAGACCAATGACAGAGGAAACAACGCAATCGGAACATAAATTACTGATGACCTTCTATCCTGAGGGTGGTTACATCACCAAAGGATTGGCATCGCGCGTAGCATTCAAACTGATAAACAAGTACGGCACGCCCTTGTCAACGCCAGTCAAATTGTTTCGGGCAGACAATACCGAAGTCCATTCCTTCACACCTGTTCATGAGGGAATGGGCATTATTGATATTCCCACTAATTGGAATGGCGGATATGCAGAGGTGACAAGCGCCTCCGGAAAAACCGCGAAATTCACATTGCCGGCAGCAAGAGAGGCCGGATGTAATGTCACTGCATTTACCGACAGCACAGGCATGACCATTAAGGCAGCAAGTAATACCCTGTTTATACCACAAACGTTAGGCGTGTCTGTCACATGCCGCGGGATGCCGTGCTATTTTGACACCATACAAATGTTACCTTCCAGCATCTGTACGAAACACGTTCCCCGCAAGCAACTCCGCGACGGCATACAACAGGTAACCGTATTCACCAGCGAAGGTGAAATCCTAAGCGAGCGCCTTGTGTGGGTGGAACCTTACAGAAAAGACATGCAACTGAAAGTCGCACAAAACGCAAAAACCTATGAGGCCTTCTCCCCCGTTGTACTGGACTTTACATTGACCGACGCCAAAGGCCATCCACAACGTGGCGAATTCTCCCTGGCTGTTCATGATATTGACGGAGAGTTGGCTGCAGACGGTGCAGACATAAATACGGAACTCCTGTTGTCCTCCGACCTGAAAGGCTACATCCATAAGCCAGAATATTATTTTGAAACAAATGATGAGCACCACCGTCAGGCACTTGACCTGCTGATGATGGTACAAGGTTGGCGGCGCTATGCCTGGCAGGAAATGTCTGGTGTGACCCCGTTTGTCTTAAAGCAACCCGTAGAAGAGGGACTTCTGATAGATGGCAAAATCACAGACCTCTCCTCTAAGCACAGAAGCAAAGGGAGCGTGGATGTCAATCTGATGATCACGAAAAACCTCACTTATGCTAACGGCTATGCAAAAACCGATGCCGAAGGAAACTTTGCCTTGATGGCATCAGATTTCTATGGTGATGCCTTAGGATTTTTCACAACCACGCTTAATGACAAGCGCATATCATGCAGTATGACTCTCAGACGGGGTTTCTCGCCTAAACCTGTTCCATATGATCCGCAGGCATTGATTTTTGATGTTCCTGACTTTAAGGAAAAGAATGCGGACACAGAGTCCGCTCTCTTCCAATGGACAGACACCTTACCCCGTATCATACACCTCCCTGAAGCAAAAGTAAAAGAAAAGGCCCGGCGGCACCCTTACGGCTCACGGTTCACATGGATGGGTGGCGAAAATGCCGGCAAGTGTGCCGCAACGCTCTTTTACAACGTTGAAGACGCCTTAGAGAAACTTCTTGACACAGGTGAGCATGAAATGTCCTTGTGGGACTGGCTGCAAAAGGTCAATCGGCATCTTGTGACAGAAATTCCCGACATTATTCCCCCCAACATCAGTGAAAACGCTATAGGCGATATCAATGAGGCCAAGGTTTTTGACCCTATTCTGCACTACAAAGGCAGACCTGTGAGAATTCTGCTGGACAATGAAAGACCTATCGGCTCAACAGATTTCATGATGAGTGACATACGGTCACTTGCCATTTGTGAGGACATGGATACTTACCAACGTTTTAGCAATTCAGAGAGCAGTATCGTGAACAATGGTGTGCCATACGTCACTTTCCTGTTGTACAGCACCATTCAAAGAACAGCTTCAAAACAACGCAAAGGCCAACGTTCTACAGTTCTCCACGGATACTCAAAATACGAAGATTTCTACAGTCCGAACTACCGCACCTTAGACACTCCGACACCTGAGGACGTGAGGCGTACACTCTACTGGAATCCCAACATCACCACTGACGAAAACGGCAAAGCAAATGTATTGCTATTCAGCAACAGTCGCCCTAATGAGCGTATAAGGGTGACTGCGCAAGGTATAGCTGTCACAGGACAAATGTTCAGCTATAAATAATTTGTTTATTTCTCTCAAATACAACAAACGGCCATTATAAGGATTAACATCTTCTTAAAACTTCATCTTGCCGGCTCGTCAAGTTGTCGGTTCCACGGGATAGAACACATATTCCATCCCGCAGAACGTACATTCAGGCAAAGGGAATTTACGTTCCATCCTTTGGAATGAAAAACATATCAGCAGAAAAACATCGACCTATCCTGCTGTGATACAAAAAACATCGTATAAAGACAAAGGAGACTGCCTTCTGCAATGTTGGCAATCTCCTTCAAATAAAGATAAACATACAATATACTTGATTCTGACGGCAGAAGGAAAAAGTCTGCCGGAAATCGTTTACCTGCTTTTGAATACAACGTCTAAACCGTCATAAGCAGCCCTGAGAGGTGCGGGCAACGTTTTGTCTAAGCCTTCCTGAGTAGGCCAGCCCGTTTTTGACATATGGGTGATATATGCCGGTTGTCCGTCCAACGGCAAATAACGGCCTTCCTTCTGCAACATATGAACGATACGCGCAACCTGTTCCACGCTGGAGTGATTGAACATACGCCAATCTTCATTCATTCCCATACCTATAGTCGCCTCCATGATGAAAGCCGTAATGGGCCGTCCTACCTTGAGATGGGGATCAATGCCGGAGATTCGCCCGGCAATACCCATAATGCCTCCCGTATCGGTAGCATAAAGTAAGCGCACGCCGAGGCTTTCTTTAGTCGTACCCTTTTCTACCAAATAGATTAACGCCTGCTCTTTATAGTCGCCTGTGGCATGGTTTGCAGGCATAGGCGTAAAGACAAGTCCTTCCTCCTCTACGCTCTGTCCCACGCTCAACGGAAGTAATTCCGGCATCGGCAAATGTTTTTCATTACTATATTTTTGAAAATCCTTGCGTGCTTTGTCCATCCATGTTTCGCTGAGATAAATTCTCTTGATTCCTGCTTCTATGGCCGTTGCGGGTTCGTAGTGGTCGGGGTGAGAGTGAGTATAGAACAACACTTCCGGGCGACACCTCTTTGGCATCATCTCCCAGCCACACTTGTTAAGGTCTATCAATATTTTCCTATCCAGCAGGACACTGCTGTGCCGGCGTCTTGTCGTGTCTTTGTAATATCCTGATGCACCTGTTCCGAGAAAACGCACGGATAAATCCTGCGGACGGGCTTTTATACCCTCTGTACTGTAAGGTGCTTTTGGTGATGTTGTTTCGGTTGCAGCAAATACTGGTTCCTGATTGGTGCCTGCTGCGACAACCATTGCAGTGCTCAATTTCAAAAAGTTACGTCTGTTCATTCTCTGGTATTTTTATTTGTTTTCTTTCATCTCAATCTCTGCAAGTATGCTGTAAGGCACACCGTTCAACACATCAGTGCGTCCCGTATAACTTGTACCATATTTTGTTTCCACGGTATCGACTGTCGTATTGCAAAAAACAGAGAGATACATTTTACCGGCTTTAGGTTGTGTGATAACCAACTTTTTTTCACTGCCTAATGCCGTATTCTTATACAATGCCTCATCTAAATAAGCGAACTTTTGGGGTTGGGCCAAAAGAAAGAGGTCGTAATTGCTGTAACCCGGTTTGGCCTTGAGAGAAAGTGTTATCTTCCCAGTTCCTTTGGGTACATCGATAACAAAATGATGATATTGCTTGTCACCTATAGCCGTAAAGTCCGGATTATTGTCATGTGTAAAACAATACATTTTGCGTTCTACACCGTTTTCCAACTTTCCCTTAGCACGGGGCGTGCCGTTCCCCTCCATGGCATATCTCATCATAGCAGCCATCAGGTCAAGCCGCTCGCCAGTTTCCACAGCCTCAGGATGCGATCCGCACATAACGATGCGACCTGCATTCTCATCAGTTTTATAAGCCCAGATAACAGGTTTGCCGTGAATATCCTTTCTCAATTTTCTACCAATGGTATAATAACGCGCCAGGATTTCCGTGCCTTCGGGATACATGGAGTCGATGACGGCAAAGCCTCCTCCGTTATGGCGCACACTGTCTACCTGCATATCCTTGCCAAAATCAGCATACTTCAGCAACGGCGATTTTTTCTCAAGAGATACCGTTGTACTGGAATTACTCAGTCCCGTATGGCAAGTGTAACCCGGCCAGATGCTATAATACAAGCCTACATAAGTAGGTTTGCCTGTTGAAACGACAGCTTTACTGGCAAGGAACGCACCTGCGCAAGTGCCGACATAACTGCCACCGTGGTTGATATAGTCATTGATGTGCTGATTACCCTTCTCCGTGACTGTACGGGCATGCTTCCACGACCTGCCTCCATTAGTGTACAACATACGGAAACGGGGAGCCCCATCAGGATAAAGCAGTACGCCGTTTTCATCTATCGCGCTGCCGGCAAATAATTCCTTTTGTAACAAACTGTCTGTGTAATTATAATTAGCTTTTTGCTCTACAGTCGCTGGGCCGCATAAAAACGACTCCATGGTCAATCCCATATAACGCACTGCAGGAAGATCATTTCTGGATGTCAGATAGATTCCGCCATCTACGAATACGTCCTTATAATAACCTTTCGTATTGTCTTGCGCAAGAGCTGAACTCATAACTGCAAGCATACTGATAAAATAAAAATACCTTGTCATTGTCATGCTATTTAATTGTATTTCCTTATGCAAAGTTCGCAAATAATATTAACAACAGGGTCTATCTCAGGGCTTTTGTTGAATAATTTCCCATACACACTCTGCCGAATCCATATGGCCACTTTTGTTCTTCACTATGGCAATATCATCATAAGACATCCTGGAATCAACTCCGGCTATACTGTCTGAACAATCCATCAATAAAGTCATCCAAACAAGGCTTTAAGTTCCTCAGGCCATTGGGGCATAGCGCCGTCCTGAGTGCAGACATAAGCAGCAACTCTTACTGCAAGAGCATGCGCATCATAGATAGATTTTCCCTGCATGATACATGAACAAAATGCCGCAGTAAAACTGTCACCCGCTCCTACGACATTGACAACTTCACATTGTGGTGTCTTCATATAAGACTCTTCTGTTGGCGTAAACACATAGCTGCAGTTTCCTCCACATGTAAGAATAACTATCTTCTGGTGAAAATCTGAGAGAAGGCGACGGCTAACATCCACTATATCGGAAAGTCTGTAATCAAACATCTCATTGAGCACTCCAGCCTCATCTTCATTAAGCTTAAGGATGTCACTTTTACCCAGACTCTCTTCTATCATCTCCCTGTTGTAGAACTGTTGGCGCAGATTGACATCAAAGATTTTCAATGCATCACTCCTCATCAACGACAGGAAAGTTTGCAATGTCTCACGGGTCTTAATGCTACGTTGCGCTAGTGTACCGAAACACACCGCATCGGCTTTTTGGGCCCAACTCTCCAATTCTTTGGTAACAGGAATATAATCCCATGCCACATCTGTACGGATAGTATATTGAGGATTGTTTATATCGTCTTCATTAATGTCTACCACACTCGTCGGTTTCTCAACCTGAGCAACAATACATTGTAACCCGTGGCGTTTTGCTTCTTCCAGCAACCTGTCGCCCGATGCGTCCTTACCAACAGCACTGACAACATAACCATCCAACCCACACTGCGTAGTATGATAAGCAAAATTACCGGGCGCTCCGCCTATAAACTCGTATGTCTTATGCTTATCCCAAAGCAGTTCTCCAAATCCAATGATTATCTTTTTCATTTCTGCATTTTTATACTAAGCAAAAGTAACAAATCTTCTTTAATCCTTACTTTTTGGCTGGATTTAAATTGCAAAACTGCTTGAACATGGATAAACGCATTGGAATTTAAGATTATGAGACTACCGCTTCACACATAATTTTTGTAAATTTGCAGTATGAAATATTCTGGTCATAACATCTCACGCGCAAAGAACTTCGTTTTGTTCTTCTTATTTGTGCTAACTTGCTGTATCTACTCTTCCTGTTCTCAGAAACCATCCAAGAACAAGAAAGCCCTCTTAATGGTCAGCATCGAACCATTACGCTATTTCACTGAACAAATTGCGGGCGACATATTTCAGGTAGAGTCCATTGTCCCTGACGGTTACAATCCTGAGAGCTACAAGCCCACGCCTAAACAGCTGATGCTTCTTGTGGATTGTCAGGCATTCTTCAAGATCGGGCGACTGGGGTTTGAGACGACTTGGCTTGAAAAAGCATGCAAGGAACAACCGGGGCTGAAAGTTATAGATACTTCTGACAGCATACGCACTAACGCCAACGGCATGACGATGGCAGAGTTTGACCCTCACACGTGGACGTCAGCAAAAAATGCCAAACTGATATGCCGGTCCATCTGCAATGCTTTATGCCAAATAGACTCGACACACTCGGCTTTTTTCAAGCAAAATCTGGACAGCATCATTCTGTGCATAGAGCAGACAGACAAGCAAATCCACCAGATTCTTGCTGATGTTCCTTCCAGAACTTTCATCACAGTTCATCCCTCACTGACTTATTTTGCCGAAGATTATGGCTTGCGTCAGTTATCCATTGAGAAAGAAGGCAAGGAACCCGCTCCCGCGGATATCAAGGACCTGATTCGCCAAAGCAAGGAAGACGGTACGCCGGTCATCCTGATTCAGCGGCAGTTTTCCAAAACTCAGGCTGAGATTATCGCCAAGGAGACAGGTGCCCATATCGCCAATATCAATCCTCTTGGTTACCAATGGGACAAAGAGATGATAAATATCGCCAGAATCATTCACGATGGAAAATAACAGCCCGATTATTCAACTGGAAAACATCAGTGCCGCTTACGGTTCAAAGACTGTTCTCCACGATATATCCCTACAACTTTGCCAACATCACTTTTTGGGCATTGCGGGACCTAACGGCGGAGGTAAAACAACTCTGCTCAAACTGATTCTCGGACTAATGTTTCCTAAAACCGGAACTATCTCTTTCTTCCGCAACGGTCAAGTTTGCGACCATCTGCCAATGGGCTATCTCCCCCAACAGACCACCTTTGACCATAGTTTTCCTATCACAGTCAAGGATGTGGTTTTGTCGGGAGCATTGAGTCGTCGCCACCACCTCATGGCATACAACAGCACTGAACAGGACTATGCCCATAGCCTGTTGGAGAAAGTCGATTTAGGCAACAAATCCAATTGTCTGATTGGCCAGTTAAGTGGCGGTGAGCGTCAACGCGCTTTGTTGGCCCGCGCGCTGATGTGTCAGCCTGAAGTATTGATTTTGGATGAGCCTAACACGTTCTTTGACATCAAAGCACGTGCATGGATGCTTCAGGAGTTAAAGGAGATTCAGAAAAAGTGTGCCATCATTATGGTCAGTCACGATTTACGTGACCTCTTCTCTGTTTCCGACAACATCGCCTACATCCATCGTCACTTGCATTTGTACAAAACATCCGACACATCCATCAATCAATTGGAAGAGGATATTCTGCACAGCAACTGTCTGCAACGAGAAAAACATTTTCATTAACAACATATAACTTAAAATATCATAAATATATGGCACTTCAATGTGGTATAGTCGGTCTTCCTAACGTGGGGAAATCCACACTTTTCAATTGTCTGAGTAGCGCTAAGGCACAAGCGGCAAATTTCCCTTTCTGCACTATTGAGCCCAATGTCGGTGTTATTACTGTCCCGGACGAACGCTTAGGCAAACTGGCAGAAATCGTTCACCCTGGACGTATTGTCCCGGCAACAGTAGAGATTGTTGACATTGCCGGATTGGTTAAAGGCGCCAGTAAGGGTGAGGGTTTGGGCAACCAGTTCTTAGGCAACATCCGTCAGACAAACGCCATCATTCA
>ODAI013328647.1_pt1 | contig 19628 bp, 13 predicted proteins | sample 1539321 | NCBI WGS metagenome assembly ODAI01 (sample SAMN02144231, study PRJEB22623) | gut metagenome | biome: sheep rumen | host: Ovis aries | place: New Zealand
CCCCGTGCCCTCGGCGAGATGCTTGCTGAGCGTACCCGCTCAACCCTCGTCCAGGTCATCGGCAAGAAGATAGTTCTTTATAAACCTAACAAAGATAAACCAAAGATTGAATTGCCTCCTGCAAAAAGGAATTAGTACGTTAAATCAATAATTCGCAGCGTAGGGGTGGCCGGCGACAAGCCTGGAGCCGACTTCGCCGGAGGCGGAAGGCTGCGCCGGGACAGGACCCCGTAGCGTCACTAAGTTTATATAAGGAACATACTATGAAAAATCGTCTGATCGTATCCTTAATTGCATTAACATCATGCTTGTTCGTACTTTCTTCTTGCGGCAAAGTCAGCGCTACGACCATGAAAGTCATTAAGGTCGAGGGCGTTGCCACGCTTGAGAATAACGGAAAGCAGGCCGAGCCTAAGGTCGACCAGAAACTACTGAACGGTAATAAACTCAGTACCGGCGATATGAGCCTCGCAGCCATCAGCCTTGATGATGCCAAGATAGTCACACTCGATGAATCAAGCAGTGCAGAGTTTACTCAGGAAGGCAAAAAACTTGCACTTAATCTAACTGAAGGTAATATATTCTTCAATGTTAAAGAGCATCTTGCAGACGATGAATCATTTATGATAAGCACTTCCACCATGGTTGTAGGTATCAGAGGTACTTCCGGGTATATCTCTGCAAGCGATTCAGGTGTTGAGACCCTTATCATCACCGACGGTAAAGTAACTGTTACCGGTATCAATCCTCTTAACGGAGAGAGAGAAGATATCGACGTAAACGCAGGAGAGAAGCTCACTGTAACCGTAGTAACGGAAGGAGACGAAGTCACTCTTCTTATGGAGAAAGAGGAGATAATGGGCGGTGATCTTCCTGAATTCGTTAAGTCACGTCTGTATGAAGACGGATCATTGCTCGTGAGAGTATTCACAGATACCGGATGGGATAATCTCGATGATACTTCGTCCGATGATGAAACCGGCGATGCAAACGATGATGAAAACAAAGTCGCTGATGCTGATCCGGCAAATGACGAAGGATTGGGCGATTTTGAAAGTGATGATATCCCGGCTGTCATTAGTGATTATTTTGTTATGAATGATGCTTTGGGTATAAAGAATTATATCTTATATAAAGAAGGATCATCTTTCTACATTAAGCCGGGATTCTTAAATGCAATAGATAAATACAAAGTATTTGACATCGCAAGGTATACCCAGGATCTTTCCGGGCAATCGGTAAGAGGAGGTGTATATTTGCTCCGGGGCGACGATATAAGGACTCCTCAGACAGGTGATATATTCTTCTATATTCATGAATATGACAATCAAGGTGATGGTAAGCCTGACAGTTTTAATTTCTGTGTAATGACTTATAATGATGTGACTGATATTGAATATAACGAATCCGAATTAAATAATGATAATCTGCATATCGAAATAACCGGTCATCAGAATGAATCCGGCAAACAGGTCATATGCAGCGGATATTATGAGAATGATATGTATGACCTGGAATTCTTTGGCGATGGATATGATATTTCTTATGATCCTGTCGAAGATACATTAATGATGGGCTGGCCTTATGAATTCGGTATAAGCTGGGGATTTGACTGCAGAAATATCGGAAGCTGATAATCTGTAAATAAAAGGAAAGATCATGTCCGAAAACAGTGTAAACGAAAATAAGATGGGCGTTCTGCCCGTAAATAAACTGCTCATATCGATGTCGCTGCCTATGATGGCATCGATGCTCGTACAGGCACTTTATAATATCGTAGACTCTGTATTTGTTGCCAGAGTATCGGAGAACGCTCTGACAGCCGTATCAATGGCATTTCCACTTCAGACACTTATGTTTTCCCTTGCCGGCGGTACTGCAGTCGGTGTTAATGCGATCCTTTCCAAGTCCCTTGGAGAGAAAGATCAGGAGAAGACCAATAAGGCTGCAGAGAACGGATTATTCCTTGCGGCAGTCAGTTTTCTGGTATTCTTTATGCTCGGATTCTTCATCATCAGGCCTTTCTATGAAAGTCAGACTGCGGATATCGATATAATCGAGCACGGAGTTCAGTACCTTTCGACTGTAATGATCCTTTCGTTCGGTATGTTTGGACAGGTGATGTTTGAGAGACTCCTTACATCAACGGGCCGTACATTCCTTACCATGATCACTCAAGGGACCGGAGCTATAGTAAATATCATCCTTGACCCCATATTCATCTTCGGATATTTCGGTGTCCCTGCGCTCGGTACCAAAGGCGCTGCGATCGCAACCGTCATCGGCCAGGTGACCGCAGCCGTACTGGCATGCATCCTCAATATCAGGAAGAATCCCGATATCCGGCTCAGCATGAAAGGATTTAAGCCGGATCCTATTATGATCAAGGATATCTATGCTATAGGAATCCCTTCGATAATCATGATGTCCATCGGATCCGTAATGACTTATACCATGAACAGGATCCTCATTAAGTTCTCATCGACGGCTGTTGCAGTATTCGGTGTATATTTCAAACTCCAGAGCTTTGTATTCCTGCCCGTATTCGGCTTAAATAACGGACTTGTACCCATCATAGCATATAATTTCGGTGCCAGGAAAAAAGACCGTATGATGAAGACCTGGAAGCTTGCCTGGGTATATGCGACTGTGATCATGCTCGTCGGAGTTATTGTATTTGAAGCTATTCCGACAGTGCTTCTCAGATTCTTCGACGCATCCGATTATATGATGGAGATCGGAGCTATATCACTCAGGATCATTGCCGTACATTTCCCGATAGCAGCATTCTGTATCGTTACCGGATCCGTTTTCCAAGCTCTAGGAAACTCTCTGTACAGCATGATAGTATCGATCATGCGTCAGCTCGTTGTACTCTTGCCCGCAGCTTACCTGCTTTCGCTCATGGGTAGTGTTAACTATGTTTGGTGGGCATTCCCTATTGCCGAGCTCATGAGTGCAGCAACTACGGGATTTTTCTTTAAGAGGATATATGATTCCGTCATTTCACAGATAAAGGATAATGGAATTCAAAACGCTGAAGTCTGAATTTGATGCTGATCTTGCATCTCTTATCAGGCATATTCTTGAAAAATATCATTTAGACATCCCGGGGACTGCATATTTTGACAGTACTCTTGACCTTCTTTCGGATTTTTATGAAAGAAGCGGGAGAGTGTATTATGTGCTTTTTGAAGAGGACAAGCTGATAGGCGGTGTCGGTCTGGCCGAACTCGATCCGAAGATACTTGGGCTGAACGACTGCTGCGAACTTCAGAAATTATATCTGGATGAAAGATTCAGGGGGCAGGGACTGGGTGACCTCATGATGGATCATATTGAAAAAGCGGCTAAAGATCTTGGATACGGACATATCTATCTTGAAACGCATACCAATCTGTATGAAGCCTTAAATCTGTATGACAAACATGGGTATAGACATATTGATAAACCCGAAGCAGTGGTCCACAGTACCATGAACCGTTTTTATCTTAAAGATCTGTAGAAATACAAAAATCACATGTGAACCGATATATGCTTATTTACATATATAACTGTTCGTTAAACTTGTCTTTTGCGAATAGTTGTATAGAGCTCCGCTCATACTCCCTCAAGGTCAAACGCCGGAATAAAGCTTTCTTTGGCGGCTGAGCCTTCCTGTATATAGGCATTTTCTATGCCGATCTTGTCTGCAAAATCCACGACTCGTTTATATTCATCGGCAGATACGGATCTGTTTAATTCATCAGGCAGATTGTTTTCCTTTAGCGGCGTATATTGGCTCATGATGCTGATATATATATCATTGCCGTATCTGTCATGCAGATATCTTAAGATCTTTTTGGATTCACCGATAAGCCCGGGTAAAACGAGGTGCCTGACGATGACGCCTTTTTTCATTTGCCCTGAGCGCGGATAAAACTCCGGAATACCTGCCTGGTGTACCATTTCGTCCAAAACTTTTGAGGCATGTTTAAAGTAGTCCCTGCAGTTCGAATATTTCAGGGACAGATCGTCATTCATATACTTAAGATCCGTCAGATATATGTCTATATAGCCGGTTAAAAGGGATATTCCGGCATCTGATTCGTACCCGCCGGTATTCCAGACAATGGGCAGATCAAAATTTTTCATCCGGGCCATATCAATTGCATTTATGATCCCCGGTATATAATGGGTCCCTGTGACCAGATTGATATTGAGAGCGCCTTTGTCTTTTAACTCAAAGAAGATTTCAGAGAGCCTTTCTTCGGATATTTCCTTTCCGATTTCTCCTCCTGATATGTTAAAATTTTGACAATATATACATCTAAGATTACAACCGGAGAAAAATATAGTTCCAGACCCCACATTTCTTGAATCTTCGCCATTGAAGTCGGAACTATTGGTTCCGGATCCGGTAGATCCGCTGATTCCGGGTTCTTCCCAATAATGCAAAGCGGCGCGGGCGACCTTAATTCGGTCACTCATGCCGCAGAATCCCTTCTCTCCTGCTGTTCGGTCTATCCCGCACATCCTCGGGCAAAGATCGCATTTATGATAATGTCTGTCTGGGTAATCCCTGAAATAATCAACCAATTCTAACGCCTCTGATACGCATTAATCTTCCAGATCGGGAAGGATCTTCTCGTAATTGCTCTCATATGCATGAGCATGTGTCGAAGTCTGCTGATTCTGGAGTATGGCAGTCTTGGACTTGGCCAGAGGCATGACGGTACCTGCGCCTCCTATACATCCACCCGGACATGCCATTCCCTCGAGGAGGTATCCGTTATACTTGCCTGCCTTTGCGAGCATTAGCATCTTACGGCAGTTATCCAGACCCTCGGCTCTCTCTATCTTGACCTCGCGGTCGGGATATTTCTCCTTAATGACATTTGCAACGGCATTGGCAACTCCTCCGCCTACTGCAAATGCTCTTCCGTCGCCGCTCGCTCCGTGCATCGTATTGTGAGACTCTATGGTCGTAAAGTCTATTTCCTTTGCTTCGAACATACCCATTACTTCTTCAAAAGTAAGTACGAAGTCTATATCAGTCCTTATGCTGGTGCGCATAGCTTCGAGCTTCTTAGCTGCGCAGGGACCTATGAATGCGACCTTACATCCGGGATGTTCTTTTTTGATAAGCCTTCCTGTAAGGACCATGGGGGTGAGTGCCATGGATATGCAGTCGGCCTGTTCGGGAAAATCCTTCTTAGCCATTACGGACCATGCGGGACAGCAGGAAGTACCCATGAAAGGGAGCTTTTCCGGGACTTCATTTACAAAGTCCTCAGCTTCCTGTAAGGTACACAGATCCGCACCTATCGCAACTTCTATGGCATCCCTGAATCCGAGTGCCTTAAAAGCTGCACGCATCTTATCAAGTGAGAGGTCTGAACCGAATTGACCGACTATAGCGGGTGCGATCGCAGCATATACATGTACGCCTGATTTGATAGCCTGTATGCACTGGAAAATCTGGGCTTTATCGGCTATTGCACCGAAGGGACAGTTAGCCAGACACATTCCGCAGCTTACGCACTTTTCCTGATCGATATCGGCTCTTCCGTATTCATCGGAGCTGATCGCTTTCATGCCGCAGGCCATTGCGCATGGGCGCTCTAAGTGGATTATAGCCTTATAAGGGCATGCCTCTTTACACTTTCCGCATTTGATACATTTCTCTTTGTCTATAACGGACTTGCCATGCTTAAATGATATCGCACCCACAGGGCATACTTCGCTGCAGGGATGAGCGAGGCACCCCTGGCACTGTTCGGTTACTACCATTTCATTCTCAGGACATGCATGACATGCGAACTTGATGATATTGATAAGGGGCGGTTGGTAGTACTTCTCCGGCTTAACGGCTTCTTCGGCGCCTGCCGTAACGGGTGCATGCTCTGATGCTGTACGGAAATTAAGTCCCATAGCAAGACGCATTCTCTCTCTTACTATGGCTCTCTCGAGAAAGACGTTTTCATTGTAAACAGATACTTCTCCGGGGACTATCCTGTACGGGATGAGGTCCATTTCCGATAAGTCGCCCTCCTTGTAATTGTAAGAAAGCTTTGCGACTTCGGTGAAAACCTGCTTTCTTATTTCGTTTACTGATGTGTAGATACCTCTGATACTCATTTATTTGGTGCCTTTCCGCATATTATTGTAATGTCTCATATAGCAGGCCGAATGTACCGGGACCGCAGTTTATTGCTATCGAAGTTGATGATTTTACAAAGTATACCTTATCAAACGCAGGCCTGGTCCTAAGTATTCCTGCTATGTATTTAAGCTCACTCTGGCTTAAGCCTATATAAGTGACATACAGTACCTTATGATCGATCTCATCAAATCCGTCCAGTACCGAATAGATGTATTTTTCCCATGATGCAAGTCTGGATCCTATATATATGCTGCCGACCTTCATCCTGCCTTTCTTTATCTTGATAACAGGACGGATCATGAATGCCTTGGCAATATTTGATACGAAAGGACTGATCTGCTTTTGCTTAACGAGTAGATCAAGAGTATCGACAACGAATGTAGTCCTTACTTTCTTTTTGTATCTGTCGAGTTCTTCGATGATTTCGGCAATGGTGTAACCCTTAACCGCGAGTTCGCATGCCTTTATAACCATCATTCCCTGTCCGGTAGAGAGTTCCTCAGTATCATACAGAGTAACATTTTCAAATACTCCGGCAGCTTCAACCGCGGATTCATAATTGTGGGTGTATATTTTGCTCGTGGTAGACAGGTGCAGTATATTATGGGCACGCATCAGCTGTTCAGCAAAGAAGTTTGAATAATCATCGACAGAAGGGAATAGCGTGGTTATACCCGATGATTCATTCATCCTCATATATGCAAGAAGACCGTTTGCTTCGATCTCATCATCAACTTTAAATACGCCGTCATCTGTTTTGATCTTGAAAGAAATGATCGCTATATTGTATTTATCAATGATCTCCTTGGGGATATCCGAAGGTGAATCAGTGGTGATGACAACATTTGCTTTTTTGGTATGATCGTTTACCCAGGAGAATGATTTATCGATAAGGTCAGGTGATCCGGTCTCTTTTACCAGATTGCCGGGCAGCTGATTATACAGAGCTCTTTCGAGTGCATCACCGCTTATGGGCTTGACGAGATATCCGTCGAATCCCTCACCCATATAGAGCTTTTGCATATCCGAACCGGCATTTGCGGTAAGCGCAATAACTCTGGATTCTTTGGAGAGGCCTCCGATCTGATTCCTGATACTGTGCAGACAGTCTATACCGTTCATCTCAGGCATCAGGTGATCCATGAATATGACATCATATTTTTTCTTTAATGTCTTATCGAGAGCTTCTATACCGTTCGATGCAGTATCAATCTTGACCTGAGTCTTCTTAAGGAGCTTCTGAACTACCATCAGATTGGCTTTGGTATCGTCGACTACAAGAATATTGGCATCGGGAGCTTCGAACTTCTGCTTATACGCAGCCCTCGTATAATTAGACTTGTTCTTGCCGATATTGATATCTCCGAGTTCTCCACTGTTTATTACCTGCTGAGGTATCTCGATGATAAATGTCGATCCTTTGGTATATACGCTGTTAACGGTTATCTTACCGCCCATCAGGTCGATCAGCTGCTTAACAATGGATAACCCAAGTCCTGTTCCTTCGATATTTCTGTTTTTGTCCTCATCTACTCTCTTAAATGCATTGAAAAGATAAGGGATATTCTCCTTCTTTATACCTATACCCGAGTCGCTGACAGAATAGACCATGACAGTAGTATTGTCTTTTCCTTTTCTGCAGCTTACTTCCAATGATACATACCCCTGTGAGGTATACTTGATAGCATTATTTATGACATTGATCAGTATCTGCTTTATACGCATCTCATCTCCGAAGAGTTCCTTCGGGATATCGGGAGCAATGCTTATCTTGAAATCGAGATCTTTCTCATTAGCCTTGATCCAAAGCATTCCAACAATATCGGAAAGCATATCTCCGGGGAAATAATTATTCTCCGTGAGCTCCATCTGACCGGACTGGATCTTGGACATATCGAGGATGTCATTGATAAGGTGCAGGAGCATATTACTTGCAGACTGGATGTTGGCTGCATCTTCGGCTACTTCATCCGAGATATTCTGCTCCCTGAGGATCATCTCATTTAAGCCTATGATCGTATTGATAGGCGTTCTGATCTCGTGGCTCATGCTTGAGAAGAATCTGTTCTGGGCCTTGTTGAGATCTTCTATCTCCTCACGCTGTTTATTTGCTTTGTTATTCTCAATGCGATAGAGAAATGTTTGGAAACTGAGGAGTATGGTAAGTATGATACCTACTATGTAGAACGAGAAGATCGAATCAAAGAATATGGTCTCTCTGTAATGTGTCATAACGGTCGCAGGATAGAAATACTGTATCGTATAGCATGCAAGTGCGACTATGCATTCCGCGATGATCATAGCCACTTTCTCATGTTTCTTAAGGACCATTCCGACGAAGATCATAACGAAGAGGAACCATATGGGAGTACCTCCGTATACACCTCCGCTGGTAAAATATGTATATGGCAGGGATATGAATATCAGTATAAATGCAGCGCCATTTGCTGCGATAACGAGCTTGTTCTTCCTCTTACCGATAGTGACTACGAGCAAAAGGAAAAGGAATACAAGGAAGGTACCAACCAGTCCTTCGGTATTCTCTCCTATAAAGAAACCAATCACAATCGCTCCGAGGAGTCCAAATAGCGATATTATTGATATCAGATAAAACAATCTGTCCTGGACATCTATGCTGCTGTCGTACAGGAATTCTTTGGTCTTCTTGATCATTCGTAGTTCCTCACTGTGACGATCATCTGTATATTATTGAACTAAGTGCATTTATGAAATCCGTATAGCTGTCTATGAATGAAGGAGTCAGTATCTTAACAACCTCCCAGTCATCTTCCTTGGCCATCATCTCGAGATTCTCGGCAGATGAGGCAATCTCCGTAGCCCCGATAGTCTTGGCGGTTGATTTGATCGAGTGAACTCTGATAATGAGATCATTCTTATCATCATTATCACACGCTTGTATGATGCCCGACCTTCTCTCGTCCGTATCGGTTATAAATTCTAACAGAAGTGAATCAAAGAGTTCGCGGTCGTCTCCGCAATTTCTGATACCTTCAGGTATATCGATGCCAATATCAGCGAGTGCGCTGTCATTATCGGGAGTATTGACCTGCTTGTTATCGGAAGAGGATGCGCTGTCACTATAACTCTTTGCTATGCTTGCGGAAAGACTCTCGGGAAGATCTCCCTTCGCGCATTTGACAGAAACGGCGAAGCTGCTCAGAGTACGCCTCAGCACTCTCTCGAGCTCGGATCTTTCTACAGGCTTACTTACGAAATCATCAAATCCTTCATTGAGGAAGGTCTTCTTTGCTGAACTTACCGCATTAGCTGTAAATGCGATGATGGGTATCGAACGATCACGTTTCTTGTCGATCTCTCTTATGATCTTCATGGCTTCTATACCATCCATTCCGGGCATCATATGATCCATGAAGATAATGTCAAAGTCTTCTTCCTTGTACATGTCGATACCAATGGGACCTGATATGGCAGTCTTTACGGTTATTCCGTACTGCCCGAGTATGCCTCTGGCAACGGTGAGGTTCATTCCTTCATCGTCAACTACAAGAGCTTTGACATTCGGGTAGTACATCTTCTCTTCGTCCGCAATCCTCTCGACCCTTCCGAGTGAAAGGAGACTTAGTACAGGGAAACAGTATATGGGCTTATGTATCAGCCTTAATCTTGAACCTGCGGGAAGTTCATATCCTTCTTCTGCGATCAGGATGACTTCAGTAGTATCAGTGAGCTTCTCGAGGAAATCTCTATCCTTTTCAAATTCATATACGCCGACAAACAGATGCGTAAGATTGACGTTAAGGAGCAGAGATTTGAGCTCGTCCAGACGTTCAACCCTGTACTTTTCTGCTTTAACATTCTCGGCGATATTGGAGATCGTAAGGGAATAATACTCTCTTACTTCGGGTCTTCCGAATCTCTCAAAATGGTTATATGTAGCTATGCTGAATTTCTGTTCGGAAAGAGTGGGTATGCACCTTGAAGGATCGATCACCTTCTGAGGTATACTTACCTTTATCGTGGTGCCTTGTCCGGGTTCGCTCCATACGGTATAGAAGCCGCCGAGCGCTGCTACAAATCCTGCGACAATGGACATGCCGAGTCCGAGTCCTCCGATCGCTCTCGACCTCCCTGAATCGGACTGATAGAATTTACCGGCGAATCTCTCTACCTCCTCAGGATTCATTCCGATACCCGTATCGGATATCTCAACGCAGAGGTTTACGCCGTAGTCCTCCGGTACAGCGGAGAAATGAATATATACGACACCTTCTTTGGTATATCTCAGACCGTTTACAAGCAGGTGCTTTATGATCTTCTTAAGTTTGACGACGTCGGAATTCATGACAGCGGGGATGTCACTGTCTATATCTATCAGTAGCTCTGTATCGGGCTTCTTATACATTTTGATCTCGTTAATGATGTCATTTATCATGGATGAGATCATATAGTTTTCCTGCGATACAGCGACAGTCTTTCTGTCTATCTCGGAGTAATCGAGGATGTCGCTTATCTGGTCGGCAATACGTTTGCCGGCTTCTTTGACAGAAAGAAGATTGGACTTGATCCTGTCATCCTGCTCGTGCTCGAGGGATACTTCGCTCAGACCTATAACTGCATTTATAGGCGTTCTGATCTCATGCGATACGTTTGCAAGGAAGTCGCTCGCACTCTGGTTCTCATTCTTCAGATCATCTATCTCGGATTCGTAATTCTTCTCGGTCCTTCTAAGTGCATCCAGCAGTTTAATGATTACAAATGTACCTATGGCGACGATGACAAAGTGCCATACCGTTCTGGTTATATGTGAAGGTGTAAATCTAAACCTGTTTTCCGGATTGGGATCTGCATTTCTCATAAAGAGATGGAATGTCATACCGAGATATCCTACGCCCAGACCTATCCATGTGAGAAATCTCTCCTGCGTCATAGCAAGTATAACGAGTACAAGTATGATTACGGGAGTGGCATCATAGAGTGTCTTGATCTTTACAGAATAGAAAAAGAGCTCCATATAGAGGATTACGGAGTAAATATAGATCCTTACACGTTCGTCGAGCTTATGAAATATATGCATCCCCAGCGATAGGAGCATGCCTATCACTGCAAAGGGTATCGTCCATTTCTCCCAGTTAAAGATGAAATTGAATATGATCAGGATGACCGAAAAAAGAGATATGGTCAGGACCATCGCAATGTGAGATATGGATCTTATATCGTTGTTTTTCTTCATAAGCGCATTCTCCGCGTATTATTTTACATAATGGATGAGTGCTGAGATCCTCCGGCAGATGTTATTACATTCGTTCATTACTTTATCATGATTTAGATTTATAAAGTTCTCATCCGAATTGGACGATGCTTTCTCCAGAGCATAAGCATGCTCGAAGAGATTAACCGCACCGATCATCTTGGATGAACTCTTGACGGAATGAATGAGGGTACAATAGTCTTCCCAGTTCCCGGCAGCATACGCTTCCTTGATCTTCTCAAGCTTAGGAGGCTGCTCCTCGATATACTGCACCAGAAGTGTTACATAGAATTCTTTATCATTATCGCAATATTGCAGAGCATCATCCACATTAAATCCGAGTGCTCCGAAGAGGTTCCAGTCAATCCTGCTTACATCAGCTGCTGATCCCATATCATTCTCCTTTACGGTTACTTTTTCGACAGAGCATCATACTGCTCTCTCAGACTCATATATTTCTTAGCTCTCGTCAGCTCCATCAGATTTAGCTGTGTGATGTCGATGACATGTATTTCCGATGTATCAGACGAAGTGACTCTTCTCATATTCTCAAGAAGTGCTTCTCTGTCATTTGAAAGGCTTAAATTGATAAAATCTATTATCACAATCCCTGAGATATTCCTTAAACGAAGCTGCCTTGCTATCTCTTCGGAACTCTCCAGATTAAGGCACATCAGGTATTTCTCCCTGTCGCTCTTTCCGTGATCGCTTCCGCCCGTATTTACATCGATCACTGTCATCGCTTCCGTATGATCGATGATGAGATACCCTCCCGACTTAAGCCATACCTGCCTGCTCAAGCCCAGGTCCATAGCAGTCTCCAGTTTATAGAGCTTATGCAGAGGATATTCATCGAGGTAATATCTGGCCTGATATTTATCCTTTATCTTCTCGTATACATCCTCAGAGTCCGTTACTGTCTCAGATACTTCTCCAAGCTCATTCAGAGTTTCATCCAACACTCCCGGTGCTTTGAAGAGTACATTGAATGCAGCTAAGTGCGAGGATCTCTCTTTAAGAGATTCGCCATCGGGCATCCTCTTCCAGTCTACTTTCGCATTAAGCGCTGCGCGCTTTCCTCTCATCTCCTGTGCCTGAATCGTCACCGGCAGGAGCATTCCGCATTTGAGTTTAAAGTCTTTGGATGGGAGTCTGTTTAAACGAAGGAAGCCTTTTTTATCCGGAGCATATGATACGAATGCCGCATCGAGCTCCTCTGATATCTCATCCACTCTTCCTATGATCACATCTCCGACAGATACCGACGAATTCTTTCCCGAGAGCGCTTCCGCATCTATCAGTCTGATGAAGACAATGTTGTCATCTTCAAATCCGAATATGCCTGAAACGCACCTGCCTCTGTATTCAAATCCTTTGGAGATTATAAGCTTCAAACTACTCTCCCTTTTTCTTCTTCAGAATTTTGAAAAAGAATGGGAATGTCTTATGAACACCCTTTCTGGGTTTTCTGATGAGATATGACGGCGTATATGTCTCATACGTTCCGTCCTTATTCATCTTGCCCAGGTATTTATAATCATCCGTCAGTATCGGATACCCCTTCTTCTCCAGATCACGGTTTGCTATCTCACGTACACCTGCATATATTACTGCAAAGAGAGGTACACCGATGACCATTCCGAATATTCCCCAGAGGCCGCCGAATAACGTAATTGAAAAAATAACAAAGAATCCTTCCAGTCCGGTCGAGTCTCCGAGTATCTTGGGACCTAAGATATTGCCGTCAAACTGCTGGAGCAGGATTATGAAAAGCGCATAATAGAGTGTCGTCTTCGGCTCCATAGGATTTACCGCAAATACGAGTATGATCGTGGGAATGCCGCCGATGTAGGGACCGAAGAAAGGTATGATATTGGTCACTCCGATGATAAGGCTGACAAGTGCGGGATATGGAGTCTGCATCAGCGTCGTGCCTATGAAGCAAAGCATTCCGATGATAAGTGAATCAATGATCTTACCAACGATGAAACCGCTGAATGTCTTATTGGAGAAACGAAGTCCTGTGACTATCCTGTTGGACGTTCTTCTGTTTGCAAACGCATAGAGGCATTTCTTCATCCTTGCAACCAGCTTCTCTTTGGTGCCAAGGACATAGATCGAAATGATGAATCCGATGATGAAGTTCCAGAGACCACTGAGGAAGCTTAAGAAACTTGTGGATACCACGGTAAGGAGTTTGCTGGTCTTGCTCATGACATTCTCTCTTACCCAGCTCTCGATATCCTTGGAGAATCTGTTGATATTTGCGGTGATATAGGAGCTCATATCCGGATTCTTATCGAGGAGTTTCCTTACCCAGGATACGAAGTTGTTGGTATATGTATTGAAGTTTGATACGACATTCGCGATCGAAGGTATGATCTGTGAAAGGAACATCCACAAAAATATCGAGAGAAGTCCGAGTGCCATCACAACAGTGATGAGGACCCCGAGTGATCTGATGTGCTTCCTTCTCTTGGGTGTGATCTCCCATTTAAATTTCTCACAAAGAGGTATGAGCCAGTTCTGCTCAATGAAATTAAGCACGGGAGCAAGGAGATACGCTATTACCAGACCCATGAATATGGGTGATAATATCTTGCTTATATGCTGGAGATTTCCGGTGAAATTCTTGAAATGAAAAAGCAGATAGTAAAAAACCATGCAGCATACAAATACAGCAAATGCAGTAAAACCGTACTGAAAGAGCTTATTGCTCCACAGGGGATGTCTCGCACGCTTTTTCTTCGCTTCTTCGTATTCGCTATAGTCGTACTGTTCTTCTTTGTTCTCGTCCATGACCTTACTCCGATTATCTTCTTGCGTCATCCCACTCGAGGAGTTCTCCTATGCCAAGAGGTTTAGCATAATAGTATCCCTGGAACGACTGCACATTGAAAGCCTGCAATATATCACGCATTCCCGCTGTCTCAACGCCTTCAACGCATACATTTGCTCCGAAGGTAGATGCGACACCGGTGAAGTGATTCATGAGTTCTTTGGACTTTTCGTCATCCTCTATCTTGATGACGAAGGTCCTGTCGATCTTGATGGTATCGAAGGGCAGATTCTTTACCAGTCCTATGGATGAGAATCCGGTTCCGAAATCATCGAGTGCGATCTTTACGCCCCTTCCGCGGAGATTAACTATCACATTCTTGAGAAGGTCCATATCGAGGAGTCTGCATCTCTCGGTTATCTCAAGGCAGAGGTGATCTGCGGGGAAACTCAGCTCTTCGAGTATGCCGATTACCATGTCGACGAATTCAGGCTTCTCTATCTGAGAATATGAAAGATTTACATTAATGATGAAATCTGGAAATTCAGACATCATCTTCTTGGCAGTTGTTAAGGATGATACGAGGATCCATCTTCCGAGTTCGGGGAAAAGAGGATCTCTCTCAAGAAGCGGGATGAAATGATCGGGAGGAACTACTCCGTACTCTTCACTCTTCCAGCGAAGGAGAGCTTCCGCTCCTATTATCTTCTCGCTCTTAGCATCTATAACAGGCTGATAGAGAAGGTAGAATCCTTCATATCCTCTGGTTATGGACTCGCGGATGACATGTATCTTCTCGAGTCGCTGCCTGTTCTCGTCTGTAAGGTCATTTAAGAACTCTACGAGGTCGCCCTGACGTCTTACCTTGGACTCTCCGTATGCATAATTAAGACATGCATATACGGTCTGATCGCTTACACTGAAATTATCCAGAGTAAGAAGTCCGGCATTAAGCTCGAGATATATGTCCTTGCCGTCAATGGTGACGCCGTTTCTGAAATATGATCTGATGCTCTCGTACATCTTGCGGATCGACTGAGGGGTTTGGCCATCGCTGATAAATACGAATTTGGTTCCGTCGAGTCTGTATACGCTGCCCTTACTTCCCACGCACTCGAGGAGGAATCTTCCAAACACGGTAAGCACGCGGTTTCCGAAATGATAACCGTATACTTCATTGATCTCGGCAAAACGCGATATGCCGATCATCGTTATAAGGGATGTCTTTTTGAGACCTATGATATATTTCAGATCTTCAAAGAATCCGTACTGATTGCGAAGACCTGTAAGTACATCCACATGTCCGTGGATGCCGTGATTTCTGATGATACCGGCAAAGTATCTTGCTTCGCCCGTCTCGTCGTTAATAACAATACCTTTGCAGGTACATAAGTCATAATCACTGTTGGGGCGCTTAACACGATACTGAATATCGTGATTCTTGGCATCTCCGCCAAATATCGCAGCTAACTTCCTGCGGTACATATCCCTGTCTTCGGGATGAATGAGATTCTCAAAGATTTCCCCGGCTCCATACATATATTCACCGGGAAGTCCGAATGTATCGATCGCTTCTTTTGACCATCTCGAGTAGTCATGCCTCATATCGCAGAGATAAACATATGACCCTTCCGCGACGATAGCAAGAGCATTAAAAAGTTCGTCGAGATAGATTCTTTCTTTTTCTGAAATATTGTTATCCATAAGTTTTCCCTTCAACTTATGTATTTTACCATATTACAATTTCAAATACTATGGAAAATCTAGTATTTTAGCGACTTTTGGACACTTTTTTTATGATTTATCCGATTGTTATTTTTCATATTATTTGGTAAAATCAAGATGTTATGGGAAAAACAAAAAAATCAGCAAAAAACCACAATATATTGTTTTTGTTCCTGGTGGCTGCAGAGCTTATCCATATATTCGTATCCATCATTCCCGTTCTCAAAAATAACAGCGGAACATTCCTTTATACTCCCGATATGTTCACGGTATCCGAGGGCGAAAACGGGCAGAAAATGGCGGAATCGCCCGTATTTACACTGGATAAGGGTATCTATACCGTAAGTCTTAAAGTGGATGCCGACAGGGATCAGGAAATGATCATGTCCGTGGTCTGCGATACTCCGGGAATGGAAAAAAGCGTTGTTTATGATGATATTAAGCTTAAATATGCTGCAGACGAGATCTCGGAGAGGATCTACATATATGATGACAATGTCGATGTACACGCGAGATTTGAGACGATCAACAATTGCCGGATACTGAATAATGAGATCTTTACGGTTGATTTTCTGAAAAAAAGATCGCTCTTCTACTGGTTATTCCGCTATATACCGTTATTTGGCTTCGCGGATATAGCGATCTGGCTCCTCTTCTTCTCCGAAAATCCGAAAGTAGACAGTAAAAGACGTGCTGAAATAGTATATCTCGCTGTATTTACCATACTTGCGTCCATACCTTTTATCTCTGACAAAGTTGAATTCGGACATGATATGCACTTCCATCTGACGCGTATCGCAGGGCTTGCGGGAGGGCTAAAATACAGCTTCCCGGTTAAGATGCAGGCGATATTTGCGAATGGATACGGATATCCGGTGGGCGTGTATTACGGGGATGTGCTGCTGATCCCCTCTGCTCTTATGTTCCTCATAGGATTTCCTCTGGGATCGTGCTACAAGTTTTATATCTTCATGATCAATTTCCTGACGGCTTTCATATCGCTCATCGCTTTTAAGAAGGTCGCAAAGAACGAAACTACCGCGATTACTGCATCATTTCTATACTCTTTCGGGATCTTCCATTTTGTGGATCTCTTTACCAGAGCTGCATTCGGAGAGGCAGGAGCTGCCTGTTTTCTGCCGCTTCTGGCTGTCGGATTCTATATGCTTCTAAAGAAAGATAATGAGGAATATATCAAAAACGGCACCCCGTGTATATTTCTGATCGTCGGATTTACCGGACTTATACAGACGCATGTGCTTACTACTCTTATAGCGACTTTCTTTGCAGTGATCGCATGTCTGATATATGCGAAGAGGTTCTTTAAGAAGGCAGTTCTTAAGCCGGTATTTAAGGCATTTATCATCACTCTTTTCTTAAATATCTGGTTTATCGTACCCTTCGTGGACTACTATTTCACTGTACCCACTGCGATCACTTCAGAGACTCCCGCTATACAGAATGAGGGCTCCTCTCCCCAGCAGCTCTTTAGATTGGAGGATGCTCACAACTGGGGCTATGATACGTCTTACACCGAGCCTGAGATCACGCAGACTATAGGAATTGCGCTTCTCGCAGTGATCGGGTTTGGTCTTATCATATGGATCATCACATTCATAACAGACAGAGTAAAGAAAACAGATAAATGCTGCATTTCCATAGGTCTTGTCCTTATCGCTATTCTTGGTCTCTTTATGAGTACGTACTATTTCCCTTATGATTTCATCATGACCGGGATATCGCCGCTTTATCGTATCATCGGAGCGGTACAGTTCCCCTGGAGGTATCTGTCGCTGGTTCCCGCTCTTTCTGCTCTTATTTTCATACAGGTATCTGACTTTGCAGCAAACAGGAAAAGGTGGATCGCATATATCCTCTGCGGAGTATTATGCGCCGCTTCACTCGCTCAGGGACTCGTATTTACGAAGATGTATATGGATCCGCCTAAATATGTCTATCCTATCTATGCGGCTGACAGTGCATTCTTATCGACATATGACGGATTCCTGGAGTATGTGCCTGCAGACTGCGATATGCACTATTTACGCAAGACTCCGGGCGTCGGATATTCTGATGAGAATGTGTCCATACAGATACTTGACCGGAGCGACCTCAAGTTTACCTTGAATGCTGCGAATACTTCGAATACTGAAGGCTGGATAGAACTTCCTCTGGTCGCATATAAAGGATATCGCGTACTCGGTGACTCTGAAGGACTGAGCATATCACCGGGTGCTAACTGGAGGATGCATATAAGCGTAGCTCCGGGATACAAGGGGACATTTACTGTTACATTTAAGGAATTCTGGTACTGGAGAGTTGCTGAATGTATCAGTCTTATTACTATCATCGTGCTCCTCTCCTCCTACAGGAAGAAGAAAAAGAATGGCAGTACTTAAAGACGAAAATTATCATGATGCGCAAAACAGGCGCAATATACAGCATCTGCGTGAACTCTTAGAGACTATGCCTGCATTTTGCAGGCAGTATTTCAGGGGCATTGAGTCGAATACTTCCACTCGTACGAGAGTCGCGTACGCATACGATATCAGGCTCTTCTTTGAATTCTTAAAGACTCACAATCCTTCACTCAAAGACGTAGAGATCAAGGACTTCCGTACGGATATCATGGAGAGCGTACAGCGTGTGGATATTGAGGAATATATGGAATTCCTGAATCTATACGAGAAGGACGGACGTGAGATCACGAATGACGAAAGAGCGAAAGCCCGGAAGCTCTCTGCTCTTCGCAGTCTGTATCAGTACATGTTCGAAAACGAGATGGTAAGCCGAAATACGGCTTCTCTCATACCTTCTCCCAAGCTTCATGAGAAGAATATCATCCGATTAGAGCCGGGTGAAGTAGCAACTCTCCTGGATCAGGTGGATAGCGGTGAGAAACTTACGAAGAAGGAACTTGAATTCCACAACAAGACCAGGGTGCGTGATATAGCACTTCTTACTCTGCTGCTCGGCACGGGAATCCGTGTATCGGAATGCGTGGGCCTTGATATCAAGGATGTGGACTTCGACAATTGTGGGCTTAGTATCAGGCGAAAAGGCGGATATGAAGCGGTTGTATACTTCGGTGAGGAAGTTGAGGAAGCGCTTTTAGACTATATAGCAGAGCGTGAGCATATAATCCCTGAAGCAGGTCATGAGAATGCTCTATTCCTCTCCTTGCAGAATAAGAGGATGTCGGTGCGGGCTGTTGAAAAGCTGGTTAAGAAGTATGCTTCGAGAGTGACGACGCTTAAGAAGATAACGCCTCACAAGTTACGATCTACATACGGTACAGCACTTTATCGTGAGACGGGTGATATATATCTGGTTGCGGATGTGTTGGGACATAAGGATGTAAATACTACGAGGAAGCATTATGCTGCGCAGCTTGAAGAGAACAGGCGAAGGGCGGCAAATGCTGTTACCTTAAGAGAACCGGATCCGGATGATGTGAAAAAGAAATAGAAAAGGTTGCCGGTGGCGGCATGTGTTTGCGCGACACGCTCGTAACAACGATTTTCTAAGCGCTTTATTTGGAGATTCATACAGCTGCCGGGACCGGGCCTTACTCGGCATCCTGCCTCGGACGGCCACTGTCCTCGACATCCTGTCTCGGACTCCCTGATCCTTAACAGCGCTAAGAAAATGTGTTGTTCCTCGCTAATGGTCGCTGCAAATCACATCCCGTCCCCCGTCAACTAAACACCATCTTCCATAAGTTCAAATCTGTATTTCTGAGTGACTTC
>ODAI013916509.1_pt1 | contig 19626 bp, 14 predicted proteins | sample 1539321 | NCBI WGS metagenome assembly ODAI01 (sample SAMN02144231, study PRJEB22623) | gut metagenome | biome: sheep rumen | host: Ovis aries | place: New Zealand
AAACTGGTGTCGAGGGCGAGACTGGAACTCGCACGGCGTCGCCACTGCCACCTCAAGACAGCGTGTCTACCAATTCCACCACCCCGACGCGAGAAATGCTTCTACAGCAAGTCCGCCTCCATGGCAAGCGCTTTTTTTGCTCTCGAGCCGCATCTGCAGGCTGAGTCCTGCTGGCGTGGCGCGAACGGCGACGCTAGTCTTGGGGAATTGCAGGGCTTTTTCTGTCTGCCAGCCTGTCCGCTTGGCAGGATGTCGCTCTGTCGGACGGCAGGGAAGCCTGCATGAAACATGCTCTTGCCAGCAAGCACAGACATGCTATGGCCCTGGCAGGCAGCAGAAGCCCTCCCTGCGGGCGGGCCGGCCGCCGCAGAGGCATGGCGTGGCGGAAGGGAGCGGCTTGTTGCCCAGAAGCTGCCCAGAATTTGCCCAAAATTTGCCCAGAATTGCCCAAAAATGCCCAGGATGAGCGGCAAGCCGGCATGCTGGGCGCACAGGAGCAGTGCGGCGCCGGAAGGCCCGTGGCCTTGGCGCTGGCGGCACCGGTGCGGTGCGCCGCATGCCTGGCCTGGCAGGCGAGGGGAACGGCATGGATGCCGATGCGGAATCAGGCGTGCCCTCTGGAGCGGACCTGGCGGCGCGAGAGGGCGCAGAAGCGAAGCGTCGCCGGCGAGGCTTGCGGAACTGGCGTGAACTTGGGGCTGCTGCGCGAAGGAAGGACTTGCATGGATAAGAAGGACTTGCATGGATGAGGAATGGATAATCCGCAGAGAGATCATGGACGAGGCGAGCCTTTTTGGAGACAGGGAGAACGGCGCGGTCGAAGCCTGGCTCGCCAGCATCGAGGCCAGCTGGCTGGAGAAATATGCGCTCCAGCCGGAGGAGGTCGGCAAGGCCGTGCTCCTAGTCGCCATGGAAGCCCGCGCCTGCCTGGCCAGCCGCTTTGCCGGCCTGCTTGAGCAGGGCATGGACGAGGCGCTCGACAAGGTGGATCTTGAGGGGATGGAGCAGCGATGGGGGAGAACGTACGCCGACATCGCGGTGGACGCGCGCAAGCTGGCAGCCCTGCGCAGGTACGCAAAGGAATATGCAACGGACTTTGCCATGGGCGGAAGCAAGGCGGCAGTCGAGATTCTCCTGAGGATCAGGGTCAGCAAAGACGATGAGGGGACGCGCAGAAGGGTGATGGGCTACGTCGCTGAAACCATGCATCTTCCTCTGTCGCTTGTCGCCGAGGTCGCCGGCCTGCCTTCCATGGAACCGGAACCGGCCGAACCGGCGGGCGGCGGCTGGATGGCCAGAGAGGAGGCCATGCGCTTGTGGAGTGACAGCCGGGGTGAAGGATGCGTAGAGGGGAATCTGGAGGCCGTGGCCAGCGAAGAAGACCTTGCCCGGCGCAAGCGGCGCTGGCTGAAGGGCATGTCCTTCAGGCATGTCGTCAGTCGAGGGCTGAAGACGCTGGAGGAGGAGCGGGCGGGCTGGCGCGAAGCGCTGGCCGAGCGTCTGGAGGCGGCTGGCAGGAAGCACGCGGATGCCGAGGCGGTTGCGGATGCCGCGGCCAGCGAAGCAGAGCGCTGGCGCACGGCGCACTGGGAAAGCCTGCTGGAAGAGGGGCGCGTCGAGGCGCTCCGTTCGCCTGCGCTGGAGGACAAGGCATGGGGCTTCTACGCGAAGTGGCCCAGCTATGCAGCCGATGCCTTCATGGCCTCGCACGTGCAGGTCTTTGCCGAGACCCATGCCCGTCGCCAGGCCCAGGCCCATGCGGAGGCGGCGCTCGGTCTGGCGCCCTGGGTGGGCAGAGGCGTGGACGCCAAGGCCTTCTGTGCCTGGGCCGGCATGCCGGAGGACGTGGCCCGGCGCTTCATGCAGGCTGTCGCCTGCACGGCCACGCAGGCACGCGTTTCGCTGCCGTCACGTTCAAGCTCAGATGATTTTGCAGTTCAAGAGCAAAGCACAACGGAGTAAGAGTTGATTTAGTCTTTAATTTTGTCATTATGCGATGAGCTTTGCCACTAAAATAGAATATATGAATATGTAGCAGGTAAATATTCTAATTTTTTGTTGATTTTAAAGGCTATTGCAATCTGTGTCTTTCGTAGTGGCAAGGGGTGCGATGCTTGCGGGCAGCATTGCCGGTGCAGGGCCATGCGGCTGCGCCACGCGACGGCGCATGGCCCTGCCGACGATCAGCGAGCGGGCTAGAGACGAGGGCTGGCCCCTGGCCTGGCCTTGCCGCGCAGGAAGCGGGTAACGGATGCGCCGCTTCCCTTCATCCGCCGCTGGTAGTCGAACGGCGTCTCGCCGTGCTTGTTGTGCCGGTTCGGGTCGGCTCCGCCCGTGTCGATGAGAACGGCGGCCTGGCTCGGGCTGTCGGCGTAGTGGAGCGGGGTGTTGCCCAAGGCGTCGGGCACGCCGGCGTCGGCGCCGAGCCGGAGGAGCTCCCTGGCGGCAAAGGGCGTGCAGCCTTCGCCAAGGGCGAAGTGGAGCGGGGTGCGTCCGTCCGTGGCCTGCACGCGGAGATTGGCGCCGAGCTTGGCGAGGTAGAGGCGCATGCGCTCGCTGGCTGCCGTGCATACGGGGGTGCGCCCCCAGCAGTCGGACGCCTCGATGTCTGCGCCGTGCCGGATGAGGAAAGAGGCCGTCTCGCGGCTGGGGGCGTAGTGCAGGGGCGTCATCCCGCAGGCGTCGGGCACGTTGACGAGCTCTTTCAGGGCGGACAGGGGCACCGCCTTGAGCTTGGCCAGGTGGTTCTGGCTGGCAACGGCGCAGTGGAGCGCCGTCTGGCCGTTGACGTTGGACGTGAAGAGATCGGCGCCGTCCCTGATCCAGAAGATCATTCTGTCGGCCAGGCGGTAGAGCGCGCAGCTGCGGAGCAGCACGCTGTTGCCGTTGCGGTCGATGCTCGTGCGGATGCCGTGGCGGCGGTCGGCATGGAACTTCTCGCCTGCCGTCTCAAGGTCGGAGCACTCGTCCGCAGGCCGGTTCACCATGCGGCGCTGGACGGCGTCCCAGACGGGATCGCCCCGCCCGAAGGCGTTCTGGAGCATGCTGGCCGGCAGCTTGTGGCGGGCGTTGTGGAAGAGCAGGGAAGCGCCGCGATCGAGCAGCATGCCCACGATGTCGGGCTGGCGCGCCAGAAAGGCTGCGTGCAGAGGCGTGTTCCACTGCATGTCGCGGACGTCCAGCCTGGCTCCCAGGTTGAGCAGAAGCTCCGTCTGGGCTGGCTGGCCAGTCAGAATGGCGCAGAAAAGCGGGTTGAGCCTGGCTGGAAAGGGCATGGTGTAGAACCTGTCGATGTCGGGCGTCGCGAGGGCAAGGGGGGCGAGATCCCGGCAGGACTTGCGCGCAAGAATGCCCTGCATCAGGGCTGAGACGCCAAGGCGGTTCATGTCTGCCTTGCACGCGTCGGAAAGCAGGGTGGGGTGAGTTGTCATAGCGGTGTGCGGGTGCCTCGCCGGGGAAACTGCTTCTTGCGGGAATGCCGTTTCCCGAAGGCGGGCGCCCTTTCCTCCCATGATGGCGTTACGGCCGCACGGCAGGCCCGTGCGGGCCAGCCATGCCGGCTGCCTCAGGGAGTAGCCCGATGCGCAAGCCTGGGACAAGCGAAGGGCGCATAACTGCGAAAGGAGGCCGTCATGTCCCCTGCCTGCCAAAAAGCGCAAAAAGGGAAGGCGAACATTTCACCACATGGAAGACCGTGTCCCCGTGCCTGGCGGGCGCAGGCGCCGGTCCCGGGGGAGAAGCTCTTGACGGCGCCGGCCTGCGGGGCTGAATCCTGCCGGATCGGCGATTCGGCCGCTCGACCGGCGGCTTGACATGCATCTTGCATTTGGCAGGGAAGGCGTCTATCAAGATCTTTCTTCATTTGCCGGAGGCTTGGGAACATGGATGACGTCTTTCAGCGCTTTCTGCGCAAGTCCGGTCCCGTCCTCTGCCTGGACATAGGCAGCGGGACGCAGGATGCCTTGCTGGCGCGCGCCGGCGTGGCGGTCGAGAACTGGCCCCGCTTCGTGCTGCCCGCGCCTGCGCTCGGCGTGGCCCAGCGCATCAGGGAGCTGACGCTGCTCAAGCGCGGCGTGTGGCTCTACGGCGCCAACATGGGCGGGGGCTTCATGCCGGCCGTCAAGGCCTGCATTGCCTCGGGCAGGAGCGTCTACACGACCCTGTCCGCCTCCAAGGCCATCAACAACAGCCCCCAGGGCGCCAGCGAGACCGGCGTGCAGTTCAGCGAGGACTGCCCCGAGGGATGCGTTCCCGTGTGCCTCGGCGACTACGCTCCGCAGTTCTGGGACAGCCTGTTCAGGTCCTGCGGCCTGCCCCAGCCCCATCTGGTGCTGGCGGCCGCCCAGGATCACGGCGACCACGGCAGGAGCGGCAACCGCAAGGCCCGCATGGCCAGCTTTGCCAAGCTCCTCAAGACGAATCCCTCCCCCCTGACCTGGCTCTCCGCCAGCCCTGCGCCCGAGATGACGAGGCTCGCCTCCCTCAGGCAGGCCACGGGCGGTCCCGTGGCCGACACGGCCTGCGCGGCCCTGCTGGGAGCCCTTGCCGAACCGCAGGTCATGCAGCGCTGCTTCAGGCAGGGCGTGACCATCGTCAACGTGGGCAACGGCCATGTCTTTGCCGCGCTGGTCTACAAGGGGCTGGTTCGCGGCATCTACGAGCACCACACGGATCTGCGCACCCGCGACGAGCTCATCGACGACCTGAAGGAGTTCAGGCGCTTCTTCCTCCCTGCGGAGAAGGTGCTGGCCAGCGGAGGCCACGGCACGGCCTACGGCGCGCCCTGCGAGGACGCCGGCGGCTTCGAGCCCACCTACGTGCTTGGCCCGAGGAGGGCGGTGCTCTCGGGCTACGGCAAGTTCGTCGCCCCCTACGGGGAAATGATGACGGCCGGCGCGATGGGACTGCTCTGGGGCTGGGCCGTCATGCACGTCCAGCCCGAAACACGCTAGCAGGCCGGCCAGCCCGGCTCGCACAAGAAGACTTATGGAGATGATCATGGACAAGGCATACGACGCAGCGGAATTCTGGAGCAGAGACCAGATCGAGGCAACCCAGGCGGTGCGCCTGAAAAACGTGGTGACCCGCGTCTGGAACGGCTCTCCCTTCTACAGGAAGCGCCTCGAGGAGGCCGGCGTGACGCCGGAGAGCATACGCTCCATTGCCGACATCGAGCGCATTCCCTTCACCACCAAGGACGATCTGCGCTCGCAGTATCCCCTCAACCTGGTCATCGTCCCCCATTCCAAGCTGGTGCGCATGCACTGCTCCAGCGGCACGACCGGCACCCCCACGGCCATCGCCCATACCCAGAACGACCTGAACGTCTGGGCTGATCTCATGGCGCGCTGCCTGCACATGGTCGGCGTGACCAGGGACGACGTCTTCCAGAACATGTCCGGCTACGGCCTGTTCACCGGCGGCCTCGGCATCCACGCCGGCGCCGAGCGCCTCGGCTGCATGACCATTCCTGCCGGCGCCGGCAACACCAAGCGCCAGATCAAGCTCGTCAAGGACTTCAAGACCACGGTCGCCCATATCCTGCCCTCCTACGCCCTCATTCTCGGCGAGCGCCTGCGCGAGATGGGCGAGGATCCGCGCAAGCTTCCCCTGCGCATCGCCGTGGTCGGGGCCGAACCCTACACCGAGGGCTTCCGCAAGCGCATCGAAGACCTTTTCGACATGAAGGTCTACAACTCCTACGGCCTCTCCGAGATGAACGGCCCCAGCGTCGGCTTCGAATGCCGCGAGCAGAACGGCCTGCACATCTGGGAGGACGCCTACCTCGCCGAGATCGTCGATCCGGCCACCGGCAGGCACGTCCAGCCCGGCGAGGTCGGCGAGCTCGTCATGACCACCCTGGTCCGCGAGGGCATGCCCATACTGCGCTACCGCCCCCGCGACCTCACGACCTTCATCCCCGGCGAGTGCCCCTGCGGCCGCCGCCACATGCGCATGGGCCGCATCGTCGGCCGCGCCGACGACATGTTCATCTGCAAGGGCGTCAACATCTACCCCCAGCAGATCGAAGACGTCATCATGCAGTTCAAGGAAGTGGGCAAGAACTACCTTATCACGCTCGAGGACGACGGCCTGGGCGACCTGCTCCGCGTCAAGGTCGAAATCCGCGAGGAGTGCTTCGTCGAGGACATGCGCGCCCTGCAGGGCCTGCAGCAGCGCATCGCCCGCCGCCTCAAGGACGAGATCCTCGTCACGCCCAAGGTCGATCTCGTGCAGAGCAACAGCCTGCCCGTGCCCGAGGGCAAGGCCGTCCGCTTCAAGGACCTCCGCGGCGAAAAGTAGTAGCCTCCGGATCAGGGCCCTGCGCCGTCCGCAGGGCCTGCGTCCAGCCCGCTTGCTGCTGACGGCGCCAGCCTCCAGGAGAATCCCGTGTCCCTGTTCGCCATGGGCCTGTCCCTTGCGGCAGGCGCCTTTCTCTGCCTCCTCGGCCTCGTTCTGCTCCTCAACGTCTTCGGCCTGCCGGGCAACTGGATCATGCTTGGGCTGATCCTGCTCTACTGGTGGCTTGCGCCGCAGCACGGCGGGCTTTCGGCCTGGTACTGGTTCCTGGCCGTTCCTGTGCTGGCGGCCGGCGAGGCCGCCGAAGTCGGGCTCCTGGCCCTGCAGGCAAGGCGCTTCGGCTCGAGCGGGGGCGGCACTCTTGCCGGCCTTGCCGGCGCCGTCGCGGGCGCGGTGCTCATGGCTCCCCTCTTCTTCGGCCTCGGCGCCCTGCTTGGCGCTCTGGCCGGCGCGTGGCTCGGCTGCTTTCTTGCCGAACTCGCCAAGGGCAGACCCGGCGCTGAAGCCTGCCGCGCGGCCGTCGGCTGCATGGCGGGACGCTTTCTCGGCACCGTCTGCAAGCTTGCCTGCGGGGGACTGGTGCTGGCCGTGACGGCCCAGTGCATCTGGCCTGATCCCGCAAGCCTTCCCTTCAGCATTCCCTGGGTGCCGGCGCCGCCGGCGCCCGCAGGCCCCGGCCAGGATGAGCTCGATCTGGTGCTTTCGGCAGGGACCTTTCCCTTTGCCTGAACCCGCAAGGAGACAGCCATGGAACTTGAAGGCCTTCGCGTCGTGCTCGTGAACACGCGCTTTCCGGAAAACGTGGGCATGGCCGTCAGGGCCTGCGCCAACATGGGTTGCCCCGAGCTGGCGCTGGCTGCGCCCGAGCGCTGGATTCCCGAGAAGGCCGCGCCCCTGGCAACGCCCAAGGGCCTGCCCCTGCTCGGCCGCGTCGCCGTTGTGGAGAGCCTCGAGGACGCCACGGCAGACTGCCACCTCATCGTCGGCACCACGGCCCGCACGGGCGGCTGGCGCAGGGCCCTGGAAAGCCCGGAGCAGGCCGCAGGCGAAATAGCGGCGGCCCTTGCCCGCGGGGAGCGCGCGGCCCTTGTCTTCGGCTCCGAGGACCGGGGCCTGGAAAACGCCCAGATCGAGCGCTGCCAGCGCATCGTCACCATTCCCACCTCTGGCGAGGCGAGCTCCCTCAATCTCGCCCAGGCTGTCCTGCTCCTGCTCTACGAATGCGCCAAGGCGGCCAGAAGGCTGGCCGCTGAACAAAGGGGGCGTCCGGCGGCAGACGCCGAAGGCGAGGCCTCGCCGGGCATCACCGGCGCCGAGTCGGAGCGGCTCATGGCCAGCCTCAGGGACGCCCTCCTGCGGCTCGATGCCATCCACGGCGACAATCCCGACTACTTCCTCATGCCCTGGCGCCGGCTTTTTGCCAGGGCCAGGCTCAGGCGCCACGAGTACGACGCCTTCATGGGCCTGTGCCGGCAGATACGCAACAGAGTGCCTCCCAAGGGATAGCCGGGTCCGCTGCCAGGGCCCTCCCTTCCGGCCGCTTTCAAGCCGCGCCTGCCTGTGCTAGCTTCAGCATGGCCAGCAGGGGCGGGCTTTCTGCGCCCTGCCGGACGCCTGCATGCACAACAAAAGGAGCAGACCTATGGCAGAGCTCAAGGACTTCGCAACGCTCGACATCTCCTGGGACCTCACGCCCGAGCACGCTGTGACCATGTATCTGGAGTGGGGCAACAACGACTGGCATTCCGAGTATCCCCCAGTGCGATCCAAGGAGGACTACTCCAACTACTTCGTGGTGGACACATGGGGGGAGGAACCCGTGATCCGCCTGGTGCGCCGCAACTCCGAGCATGTCGAGGACCTCTTTGTCATGCCTATGCCGGAGGCGCTGCGCGCGGAGTTCGAACGCCAGAACGCCGGCCTCAAGGGCATCAGCGCCCCCCAGGGCGCGGTCAAGGAATGGCTCAGGGAACAGCTGCTCGGCAAGAGCTAGGCGGCGCGGCAGAGCCGGCAGTCTGCGCGGGATCGAAAATCTCCGAAAGCTGCTGTCTTGCGTTTTGAAAACGCAAGACGAATCGTGATGCATGTTTTGTCGATATCCAATATAGACAGGCAGAGAAAGCGTCAAAATGGAGTGTGCAATGTCGCGCATCATACCAACAGGAGAGCAAAAATTTGCAACTCTGCGCGAACGTAATTTATTTTACATAGATAAAACGCAATTCATACAAGATTGGTGGGATAGAAATGACAGAGTGACTCTTGTTACTCGCCCAAGGCGTTTTGGCAAGACGCTTATGCTTGACACAATCAGAACGTTTTTTTCTCCTGAATTCAAAAATAGAAAGGATCTTTTTGAAGAATTAGAAATCTGGAGAAATAAAAGATTCAGAGAAATGCAGGGGAATATTCCTGTAGTATTTGTTTCATTCTCAGGAACAGATAGTGATACTTATGAAGGAATGAAACAAGGGATAAAAAATATAATCGGGAACATTTATAACTCATTTAGAAGAGTACTAGATTTAAATTTACTTTATGATACAGAAAAAGAGCAGTTTAATTCAGTGTGTCGTAATATGTCTGATGAGACTGCTCAGATCGCTCTCCAAGATCTTTCCATATACTTGGCACGCCAGTTTGGCGAGTTGCCAATTATTCTACTTGATGAATATGATGCGCCATTGCAGGCTGCCTGGATTGGGGGTTATTGGGACAAAGCGATTAATTTTTTACGCGGATTGTTCAATTTTACGTTTAAAGCAAATGATTCTCTCGGACGAGGCCTTATGACTGGTGTCACGAGAATAAGTAAAGAATCATTATTTTCAGGAGTAAATAACTTAAAGGTAGTTACTATTACATCAAAATTATATACAAATTATTTTGGTTTTACTGAAAATGAAGTTTTTGCAGCGATGGATGAGTATGGTCTACAAGAAAAGGAAAAAGTGAAACAATGGTATGATGGTTTTATTTTTGGTGGAGTACAAGATATTTATAATCCATGCTCTATCATCGGTTATTTGTCTGAGCATAGTTTTGAACCTTATTGGGCGCAGACAAGTTCAAATGTTCTTGTTGGACAGCTTATTGCAAGTTCATCAGTGAAGATAAAGAAAGAAGCTGAAAGTCTGATTCAAGGCAAATCTATCACAGTTTTTTTTGATGAACAAATTGTTTTTTCGCAATTAAACAGAAAGCCAGGGGCGATATGGAGCCTTTTAATGGCTACAGGGTATGTAAAACCTTTATATTTTGATCGTGAAACATGTAAATATGAGATTACATTGACAAATTATGAAGTTCGAATACTTATGGATGATATAATTTCAGAATGGTTTAACAATGATAATAATGATGGAGAAAAATTTAGAAAAGCACTTTTGAGTGATGATATTGAAGAAATAAATAAAATAATGTCAGATATAGCTGAAAATACATTTAGTTTTTTTGATACAGGAAAAAAAGAGCCTGAGCGTTTCTATCATGCTTTTATTTTGGGTATGATTGTGGATTTTAGAGGTCACTATGAAATTGTGTCTAACCGTGAGAGTGGATTGGGCCGTTGTGACGTTATGCTGATTCCCCTGCGCGACGTTGAACGTGGAATTATTATTGAATTCAAAACAAGAGATCCTAAAAAAGAAAAATCGCTCAAGACAACTTGCAATAATGCGTTGAATCAGATTAAAAAAATGCATTATGCAAGTACGCTTCACTCTCGAGGCATTGCCAAAAATGCTATCTATTCTTATGGGTTTGGATTTGATGGAAAAGAAGTGTTGATAACAGGTGGACTGATAAAAGAATAAAAATCGGTGTTTGCCCTTGGTTGGTGAAATCGCCATGGCTCACCTGTAACTATTTGAATTTATTGAACGATAAAAGGACAAGCCAATCGAAAGTGACACATGCGTACGTCATTTTCGCCCCATGAGGCTTCAGGTGGTCAATAATTTCAGATGGTTACAATACGGGAAACCAACCATAGGCAAACGCCGATTTAAGAATAATTATAAATATCTTTGATTTATTCATATTGATTGTTTATACAATATAATTTAATTTTATATACAATAGTATTTTATCAAAATCAAGTTATATATCATATTATTAATTAATGTAAGATAGTGCACATTGTCAATGTTATAAACTTTTGATCATCAATGTGGGTTGCATTAATAGCTTGCTATGAATTGTCTATAGTATGTATGTAAGAAAATTTGAGTTAAGATAATACTCAGAAAGCAGTTGCGCAACAAGTGACGCATCTCCAATAAGCTATACAGTATAGAAAAATTATAAATTGTTGGATTATAAAACTTAAGTTACAATAAATTGAAATATATTGTCAATTATCATTTTTGAATGATTAAGACAGAAGTCGTCAAAAATGGAGAGATAAATGCCACGTGTTATACCGACAGGAGAGCAAGTTTTTGCAACTTTACGTGAAGATAATTTATTTTATATAGATAAAACTCGATTTATACAAGACTGGTGGGAAAGAAAAGACAGAGTAACACTCATTACTCGTCCAAGGCGCTTTGGCAAGACGCTTATGCTTGACACTGTTGAGACTTTTTTTTCTCCTCAATTCAAGGGAAGAAGCGATCTTTTTGAAGGGCTTGAAATTTGGAATAATGAAAAATTTAGAAAATTACAGGGAAAAATACCAGTAATTTTTATTTCATTTTCAGGAGCTGATTGTAGTAATTATGACGAAATGAATAGTGAAATAAAAAATATATTGGTTGATCTTTATAACTCATTTCGTCCAATATTAAATTTTGAATTATTTTATGATATAGAAAAACAGCAATTTGCCTCAGTGCGTAGCGACATGTCCGATGCAACTGCGCGCAGGGCTGTGCATGCGCTCTCACAATATTTGGCTCGCCAGTTTGGCGAATTGCCTATTGTTTTGCTCGATGAATACGATGCACCGTTGCAGGCTGCCTGGATTCATGGCTATTGGGACAAAGCTGTCGATTTTTTGCGTGGTTTGTTTAATCTGACATTTAAGGCAAACAAATCTCTCGGACGCGGTCTCATGACTGGTGTTACAAGAGTAAGTAAAGAATCATTATTTTCAGGAGTAAATAATTTAAAAGTTGTTACTGTAACATCAAAATTATATTCAACTTGTTTTGGTTTTACTGAAAATGAAGTTTTTCTTGCAATGGATGAGTATGGGCTTAAAGAAAAAGACAAAGTGAAGCGCTGGTATGATGGTTTTATTTTTGGCGACATAAAAGATATTTATAATCCATGGTCTATAATTGGTTATTTATCTGAGCATAGTTTTGAAACATATTGGGCGCAAACAAGTTCAAACGCCCTTGTTGGACAGCTCATTGCCAATTCGTCGGTAAAGATAAAAGAAGAAACTAAAAACCTACTTCAAGGCAAATCTATTACTGTTAATTTCGACGAGCAAATTGTTTTTTCACAATTAAATAAAAAATCTGGAGCAATCTGGAGTCTATTGATGGCTGCAGGGTATGTAAAGCCTCTACGGTTTAATCGTGAAATAGGTGAATATGAGATTGCATTGACAAATTATGAAGTTCAAATACTTATTGATACAATTATATCAGAGTGGTTTAATAATGATAATTCTGATGGAGAAGAATTTAGAAAAGCACTATTGAAAAATGATATCGAAACAATGAATAAAACAATGGCAGATATAGCTGAAAATACCTTCAGCTTCTTTGATACAGGAAAAAATGAACCTGAACGATTTTATCATGCTTTTGTTTTGGGCATGATTGTTGATTTTAGAGGGCGCTATGAAATTGTTTCCAATCGCGAGAGTGGATTAGGGCGTTGTGATGTTATGTTAATTCCTCTTCGTGATAGTGACCATGGAATTGTTATTGAATTTAAGACAAGAGATGCTAAAAAGGAAAAATATCTTAAGACAACTTGTAATAATGCTCTGAAGCAGATCAAGAAAATGCGTTATGCAAGTACGCTTCAATCACGCGGTATTGCCAAAGATGATATCTATTTTTATGGGTTTGGATTTGATGGAAAAGAAGTGATGATTGCAGGCGGAATAAATACAGATTGAGTATAACGCCTTAGCTGGCATCATCGTCGGGCTGGAAGGCGTGGGCGTGGCCAAGTCTTCCGTCCTTTCCCAGCTGCCAGGCTCGCTTGCCGCAGTGCACGCCGGCGCAAGCGTTGGCATCGGCCTTAACCGCAGCCGCATGCTGGGCCAGAGCCGATGTGCGGGTGGCCGATGCCGCCTTAGAGCGCGTGCTGGAGCAGCATAGGGATGAGCACGAGGTAGATGGCTGTGCTGACGAGGATGGAGAGGCAGATGCACATGCTGGAGTCGTTGAGCAGCTCCGGCGCCAGCTTGAAGGTGTAGACCGGGCCGAGGCCGGACACCGGCGAGAGCAGGAAGAGCGCGAGGGCCGCGCTCACGCTGCTACCCACGGGAAGCAGGAAGGCTGCCGCCGCCAGCAGGAATGCGCTGGCGTAGCGCACGGCGAGGATGCGGGCGACGGTGCCTGCCGCCTTGCGGCTGATGGTGAACTTGAGTCCGATCCCTATCATGAACATGCACAGGTAGGGATTGGCGAAGGCCGCCAGGCGGACCGGCGCCATGACCGGCTCCGGCAGCCGGAGGTGCAGCACGGAGAGGACGATCATGGCAACGTAGCAGTGGAAGCCCACGCACAGGAGCACGATCTTCGCCATCTTCCGGGCGTCCATGCCGGGCGCCCGGGCGGCTCTGGCGGCCACGGCGTAGTTGCCGCCCATGGTCATGATGGCGTTGCCCACGTCGCAGAGGCAGATGACCATGAAGACGGAGGCGTCGAAGAAGCTCTGGATGAAGGCCATGGCGAACATGCCGATGTTGTAGCCGGCGATGTTGATCATGCAGAAGCCCCGCACGGGCAGGGGACTTCGGCCTGCGGTCAGCCTGCCGAGGCCGAGGCAGAAGAAGTTCAGCGCAAAGCCCATGGCGAGCAGGGCGAAGTAGGCGGGGTCCAGAACCTGGCCGTTGAGCCCGCGCAGCACCGTGCAGGGCAGGGTGACGTTGAGCACCAGCGCCGAGAGCCAGCCTATGGCCTGCTCCCTGACGAGCCCGAGGCGCTTGGCCGCGTAGCCGACGAGGATGATGGCCATGAAGCCGAGTATCTTGGCGTAGATTTCCATGGCGCTAAGCCGCCGGAGGGCGGTTGGGGAAGGGCTTGGCAAGGGTTTCGGGATCGTCGGTGATGAAGCCCGTGACGCCCATGAGGGAGAGCTGGAGCGCCAGCGCAGGGTCGTTGACGGTCCAGGCCGTGACGAAGATGCCGGCCCGCTGGAGGCAGACGAGATGGCAGCCGAGAATGAGCTCCTCGCTTGGATGGTACCACTGGGCGCAGGCCTGGCGGCAGGACTCGACCGGATCCCAGGGGCGCTTCTTCTCGACCAGCAGCGCCCGCGGGATGTCCGGCGCGGCCTTGGCCGCGCGCGCAAGATAGCCCGGGGAGAAGGAGGAGAGGAGGACGCTGTCCTCCAGTCCCGCATCGCGGACGGCGCCGAGGACGTCTTCGACGATGGTGGCGTCGTGGGCAAGCTTCGCGTGGTCCTTGATCTCCACGTTGACGCCGATGCCAAGGCGCTTTGCCAGCTCAAGCGCCTCCTCCAGCGCTGGCACCTGCAGGCCCCGGTAGCCGGCGGCCTCCCTGGCGTCGATCCTTTCCGAGGCGATCGAGCCGAAGGGGTCCTTGTTCAGGAACCAGCTGCCGGCGTCAAGGGAGCGCACCTCTGCGAAGCTGCGCTCGCAGACGGCAAGGCGCCCGTCTCTGAAGGCCTTGCCGGCATTGGTGGTGCGTTCAAGGCTGTCGTCGTGCATGATCACGAGCCTCTTGTCGCGGGTGCAGGCAACGTCCAGCTCGATGAAGTCGGCGCCGGCGCGGGCCGCCAGCTCGAAGGCCGGCAGGGTGTTCTCCGGCGCCAGGGCGCGGAAGCCCCGGTGGGCGCCGAAGAGGATGCGGGCGGGACGGGTGCGGAAGTCCATGGGGATCCCTCCTTGGTCTTGTCTTGGGCAGCATAAGCCATGGAGGCGCAAGATCAAGGAAAAAGGGGATGCCCCCTGGCTGGCGCGCTCCGAACCCCAGGGTGCGCTCAACGGCTTGGCGCACGCCGGCACCGCAAGGCGCCCGGCGTCAGGAGGGCGTGGCCCCCTGCGTGGCGCCTTGCGGCGCGCTTCTTCTGGCAGCATCCTCCGGGGCCGGCTACACCTTCCGGTGCTCCGCATGGCCAAGCACCGTGATGGCTGAGACTGGACGGGACGGGCAGTAGTGCTCGCAGGCTCCGCAGCCTATGCACTTTTCCCTGTTGACCGCAGGCTCCTTGAGCTTTGCCTCCCCCACGAGAGAAATGGCTCCTGTTGGGCAGTTGCGCTGGCAGGCCGTGCAGGCAACCTGATCGGTCTTCACCACGCACAGGCTTCTGTCGATCTCGGCATGCCCGATTTGTATGGCAGACTTTTCCTCAGGCGTGATCTGCTGGATGGCCCCCGCAGGGCAGACTTGGCCGCAGACGGTGCACGAGGTCCGGCAAAAGCCGTGGTGGAAGCTGAGACTCGGCTGCAGCAGTCCGGCGCCGTGGTCAAAAGAAGCCAGGACCTGGCTTGGACAGGCCGCCACGCAGGCCTGGCAGCCTGTGCAGCTGGCCGCAAAGTGCCGGAGGCTTTGCGCGCCTGCAGGAAGCAGAGGCTGTTCCGTGCGGCGCCTGGGCTTGTAGCCCTGGGACAGGATCTCGGCTTCTGTCCGCTTGCCGCTGGCGGACAGGGCAGACGCGGGAGCGGCCAGCAGCCCCAGGGCGCCGATGGCCACCTTGCCCATCGCGCTGCGCCGATCCCCGCGTGCAGCTTCCGTTCTGCGGGGGCGAAAGCGCAGGGCGCCAAAGGCGCAGACAGACTGGCAGTTGAGGCAGCCCACGCAGCGCGAGGCGTCAATGGTGGACGCTTTGGCATCAATGCAGCCGGCCTTGCAGACGCTCTCGCACTTGCCGCAGCGGCTGCAGAGCTCTGCGTGGATGCGGGGCCTCAGCGGCGCAAAGCGGGAGAGCAGTCCCAAGACTGTGCCGACAGGGCAAATGTGCGTGCACCAGATGCGGCCATGGGAGAGCGTCAAATAGCCAAGGAGAAGCAAGGTGCCAAGGGCCGCGGCAAGGCCTATGGCGCCGTGGGAAAAAAGACGCTGGGGACTGAGGGCAAAGCTGTGCCCGCCCTGCAGAAGCCAGTCTGCGGCATTGTTGATCAAAATTGCCAAGGGCTGCCCTATGTCGGCGGCAATGCGGCCAAAGGCGCTGTAGGGGTCAAGCAGCGCGACAAGCCAGGGCAGGCCGAGGAGCAAAGCCGCAAGAAAGATCGCCAGGATGCCGAAGCGCAGCCAGGAAAGCGGAGCAAGATAGTGAAAGCGTCCCTGCTTGCGCAGGCTGAGCAGCACATCCTGCAGGAGCCCCAGGGGACAGACCACAGAGCAGTAGATTCGGCCGAAGAGCAGCGTTGCAACAAGCACGACAAGCACGCAGAGGAGACTGCCAGCCAGAAGTGCAGGAAGTAGCTGAATTTTTGCAAGCCAGGAAAAATGCGTTGCCAAAACACGCTGTTCGCTGAGATCGCAGAAAAATATCACAAAGCCAAAAAGAAAAAATAACGCTAGACACAGTCGCAATGCTTTCCACATACGCATATCCTAGACATTTCTACGTAGTAATTGTTCTGTATACTTTGCAATTTTATCCATTTCCTCAGGTATATTGATGAATTGTGGACACTGAGGTAGACATTGCCCACAGCCGGTACAATGTGCTGCGCTACGAAATTCAGGGATGCGTCTTGCCAATGAAGTGAGGTAGCCACGACGTGCTTCATCATAACTTGCACTTCTACTGTCTTTTGGAACTAGATCATCATCAAGACAGTCATTGTAGTGTTTAAAAACAGTTGGTATGTCTACACCATATTGACATGGCATGCAATATCCACATGTTGTACATCGAATATTATTTCCTTTAACAAAAACATCAAGAGCTTTTTTTAGAACCGTATGTTCATGATCAGATAATGGAATGTACGGAGAAAATGTGGCTAGATTATCTTGCAGATGCTCTTTGTAGGTCATGCCAGAGAGGATGGTCAGCACATTGGGCAGTCCGGCCACATAGCGGAATGCCCAGGAAGCGGCGGTATGCTCTGGCTGTTCATTCTGCAAAATATTCAGGGCCTTGCCGTTCAATCTGGCTAAACGGCCTCCCAGCAGGGGCTCCATGACCACAAAGGGCAGGCCTGAGGCCGCAATTGTGTCGAGCATCCACTTGGCGGGGGCAGGTTCAGGCACGTTTTTCTTGAGGTTGGGACGTGGCACGAGCTCGTGCAAAAGGTCATGGTAGTTCACTTGGATCATGGCAAAGTCCCAGTCGACGTCGCGGCTGAGGACGTACTCGAGCATGGCCTTGTCGCCGTGGAAGGACCAGCCAAGGTTGCGTATGCGCCCCTGCCGCTTCTCCTCGAGGAGATAGTCAAGAACCCCTGCGTCTTCGTAGGTGCGCTTGTAGTTCTCCACCAGCGAGAGGTTGTGCAGCAGGTAGTAGTCGAAGTACTCGACTTGGCAGTTTTTCAGCTGGGTCGCAAACATCTCCTTGGCTTTGGCCAGATCCGGGTTGAGATAGCCGGGCATCTTGGTTGCCAGGTAGAATGAGTCGCGGGGATGCCGCTTCAGGGCCTTGCCCGTGACAATCTGCGATGCGCCGTTGTGGTAGCCCCAGGCGGTGTCGAAGTAGTTCACCCCATGGGCCAGGGCATAGTCCACAAGCTCAAAGGCGCTGGGCTCGTTGATGTTGGGGCTGCGCGGAGAATTCTCTCCGGGCATTACCGGATAGCGCATGCAGCCAAAGCCGAGCATGGAGATCTTGTCGCCTGTGCGCGAGGCTGAGGTATAGGACATCAAGGCCTTCTGCGGTTCAGGCCTGCCGTCAACGGAGATGCCAGGACCGGCCTGGCGTGCTGTCTGTGCGGTGTCGTGAAAGGTCGCCCAGGCGCCAAGGCCTGCCGCGCCCCCTGCGGCCGCAGCCATGCCCGTCAGGAGCTGGTCTGAATTTTCCCTTTTTTTCTTCTAGGAAAAGTTAGAAAATTTTTAACATATTGATTTTTAACGATATATTTGTTCTTGCACCCCCTTGCCGTGCGCCTCTTATCTAGAATATTATTCTAGGAAGGAGGTTGCCATGTCAAGGAAGCCAGACCCAACGAACCCATATCGAGTCCGTCTGCATAAGGACAAGGGCTATAGGTACGCCTCTACCCAGCCAGGGACAGTGAATCCCGAAACTGGCAAGAGGGAATACACGCGCATCCACTGGGGGACAGTCGATGAAAACCTGCGCTTTCATCCCAACAGCACATACATCCTTGCCACGGCTGAGGAGCGCTCCAAGCTCATTTTCCCGGAAGGCTGGGATCTTAGTGAAACTAAAGTTCTCCCAGGACTGCCAGATGCCAGTGAGATGATCCCAGAGGGACAAAATGAAAATCGTCTTTATGGTGATTCTTGGTTGCTTATGGAAATAGCAAAAATTACTGGTGTTTTTGAAGATTTATGTTCTGTATTTAGAGATAATATAAACTATGCGAATATTGTTTTAACGATAGCATTTTTTCTTATTATCGAAAGAGATACTTATCATAATATCGAAGAGTGGCCAAACACTAGGAAGCTTCCTTATGATAATTCTATGAATTCAAAATTTATTACTGAATTTACACAAAATATTACAGAACAAAATAGAATGGATTTTTTAAAGTGTAGGGCTGCAAGACTAAACCCAGATGAAATTTGTGCAGTAGATTCAACAAGTAGATCTGCATGGGGCTCTTCTCTTGCAGAAATTAAATATGGATATAATAAAGATCATCTTCCTCTTCCACAAACTGTAGAAGTCGTTGTGTATACTCTAAGTCAACATGGACCAGTATATTATCGAATATATCCAGGAAACATGACAGATTCAAGAAGTCTTAAAACAATTAAAAAAGATCTTAATGACGCTGGGTTTAAGAATTTTGTACTAATAACTGATAGAGAATACGAAACATTAGATAATTTAGATTATCTTATAGAAGATGGTCAAAAATTAATAATGGCTACAAAAATAAATCAAAAGTTTGTTCTTGACAAAATAAAAAATTATGGAATGTTTAATCTTCATCCAGAAAGTATGAAACTTGATAGAGATTCAAAATTATACCATGAACAATTTGAATTTGATTTTTCTGATGTAAATAAAAAGTCTACAGCTATACCTGATAGATTAAAATTAAATATATATCTTAATTCTGTAGATAGAGCAGAGAAACTATTAGAAATTGAATTAACAGCAAGCAAACAAAAAACAGCGTTGGAAAAGATCAAAACGGAACAAACAGCACTTGGAGACGATGAAAGCATTAGAAAAGATTATTCGTATTATGATATAGATTTAGACAAGGAAAAAAGAACTGTTAATGATTTTTCATTTAAACATGATAAATACGAAAAGCATCTAATGACAGCTGGTTTTTTTGCAAACACTACACATAAACTTGATTTTGATTCTATGACAGCAAATCATCATTACAAGCTACGAGATGAACAGGAAAAATATTTTACAGCAATGAAAACTCGGCTTGGTGAAAATAGACAACGGGTATGGTCAGAGGAAGGAAAAACTGGCAGATCGTTCGTATTGTTTGTAACACTAATAATCAGTTGCTATTTTGATTATATTCATAGAACAAAATTAAAAGATAAGTTTGCAACTCCAAAGAAAGTTCTAGCATGCATGAGACCAATTAGATATATTGAACATCAAAACACAAAAGCATATATAACTCCATTTATAGGGAAGCAAATTGATATATGCAAAGCGTTTGGGATCGAGATACCAGAGGGATGTGCTCCAGCATATGCCATGCCGGCCCATCCAGCGAAGAAACGCGGACGTCCCCGCAAGGACCGAGCAGGAGCTACTAATTCCTAGAAGAAAAAAAAGGAAAATTCAGATGATGATGCGTTCCTGGCAGGCAGGGCCTTCATCTTCCAAGCTCTTCGTCCGACGACTTCCCAACAGAGGGCACCTTCCACCTTCCCGCCCTTCCCTGTTCATCGCCTCGGCGACGAGGTGCGACGACCCTGCCGGCGGCTGGAAGGAACGCTTTCTTCGAGGACACTGGAGGACGGAAGAAGGGTGGGATGGGCGCGGGATCTGGCCCGAAAGTGATACCGCGACCCAGGCGGAAAAAGGGCAGGGACGGCAACGGGCTAGAGGGGA
>ODAI013247080.1_pt1 | contig 19623 bp, 17 predicted proteins | sample 1539321 | NCBI WGS metagenome assembly ODAI01 (sample SAMN02144231, study PRJEB22623) | gut metagenome | biome: sheep rumen | host: Ovis aries | place: New Zealand
ATTTGAAGGTATGTTTAAAAATGCAAAGTGGGTGATAACACCGTTTGAGGGTACTTTAGATGAAGATTTGGCGGTTTTGGAAAAAATCATTAAAACACTGGGGGCAAATCCCTTATATACAACTCCGCAAAAACATGATGAGGCTGCAGCTATGATTTCTCATATGCCCATGCTTATTGCACAAGCCCTATTTTATTCTGCAAAGGATTCCGAATTAGCTTTAAAAATGGCATCAAGCGGATTTAGGGATATGACAAGATTGGCGTTGTCTAATGAAGAAATGGCTGTGGATATGATTAATATGAATCATAAAAATATTCAAACTGCAATTCTAAAATTATATAAATCCGTCGGTGATTTAACGTCAGGTGATTATAAGAGTTTAATCACTGAAATTAAACAAAAAAGAAGTAAAATGTTTATTAAATAAAAATAAAACCGATAGATATTCTACCGGTTTACTTTACAAGAAAGATAGATATTGATTAAGCGTATACATTTAATTGGGGATTTTGTTTAAGTTTTTTATCAATTTCAGCTAATTGAGCGAGTTGTTCTTTTGTTAACCCTTGCGCATATGGGTTTTGCGCAATCTCTTCAGGAATTTCTATTTCTTTTGCCCCTTCTTCTTTTTCTGCTTCTTGGGGTTGTCCTTGAACAGCTCCTGTTTGAGCTAAAGTTTCTTGTTGAATTTCTTCTTTTTGTTCGGTATAGCTTTTTCCTGTAACTAAGCTTGCAAGTTTATCACCTATCATACCTCCGATAACGGCGCCAACAAAAGGTATAGGACATAATGCTTGACCGATTGCCGCACCTGCGGTAAATCCTACCATTCTGCCTACTGTTTTTACCGTTTCCGCTGCGCCTGAAACAATACCTCCATCAGCAGTTGCTCTGAATATATTTGGAATTTCCGTCACTGCATAAATAGCTGAACCTATTAGAGGTAATCTTTTCCCTAAAGCTGATGAAGCTCCTTTTATACCACCCCAAATGCCTGATTTACTTGCGGCTTGCGCTGCCGTTTTCCCAGTTGTCCAAGCTGAGCCTACTTCTGATGGCAGTTTTTTAAAGGTGTTGCCTGCATATTTCCAAAAACTTCCGTGTTCTCTTAAAACGCCTTTATAGGCTTTTTCTGTTTCCAGAAATGATTTTCTTAATGATGTACCGAAGTTTTTGTAGCCTGCGCCGCCTATACGTTTACCGCTGGCGTCTTTTGTTCCGCGGACTAATTTTTCTAAAGATTCCTGCTGAACAATAGAGCCGTCGCATATATAGTAAGGTATCATCTTGCCAAAACGTTTTACGTTTGCAAAGTTTACATATGATGGAATTGATAAACCAAATGTCATAATAACTACCTTCAAATTAATTTAACACTAACCACATATATAAAAAGTTTTTATTAAATATGAAATTGCGTAAAAATAATATATTGTAACATTAATTAATAATTATTATAATTTGGCTAGTGCTAAAAATTTACTGTATTTTATTTTTTTGATATTATTCCGATGTAAGAAGTACGTAGAGGTTGTTAATGATTAATAATGAAACTTTTCTATACACCCCAATAAAAGAAAAGGACAGCAATATTAATTTTTGGATGGCATATCCGGGGCCGGAATCTTTTGCTATGTCTTCGCTTGGTTATTTGTGGTTATACAAATATCTTGACGAACATGAGGATATAAATGTAGAAAGGGTTTATGCCGACACCGCACGTACAAAGATAAGTTCGGAAAATGTTGATTTAATCGGATTCTCATTTACTTTTGATACGGATTTTATGCACATTTTTTCTATGTTAAGCAAGTTCAATATACCATTAAGAAAGAAGTTGCGAACGAGTAATTATCCGCTTATATTTGCGGGCGGGCCTGTCGTTACAACTAATCCTACACCCTATGAAGAGTTTTTTGATTTTTTTATTATCGGTGATGGAGAGAATATTATTATCAAAATTACAGAGTTATATCAAAATAATAAAAATTTGAGTAAAGAAGAATTTTTGACCCTAATATCCGAAATAGACGGTATCTATATACCGAATATAACCGTAAAAACAAAAAAAGTAACAGAAAAATTGGATAGATGCATTTATACTCCAATTCTCAGCGAAAAGGCCTTTTTCCCAAACACTTTCATTATGGAGGTGTCAAGGGGCTGTGCAAATCGCTGCGGATTTTGTATCGCATCATATCTTAACTTGCCGCTACGGTGCCTGCCTTATGAAAATATAATTGAAACAATAGATTTAGGATTAAAGTATACAAATAAAATTGCTTTATTAGGTGCTCAATTAAGTGCGCACCCAAAATTTGAGGACATATGTGATTATATATATAATAAGTTGCAAATAGATAAAAATTTAGAAATGAGTGTTTCATCGCTTCGTGTCGATTCTATTACTCCAAATATTTTAAAAACACTTGTCGCATGCGGTCAAAAGAATATAACATTAGCAATAGAAGCCGGAAGTGAAAGGCTGAGAAAAGTAATAAATAAAAATTTGACTAAAGTTCAAATACTAAAGGCAGTAGAAATTGCGGAAAAGGCTGGGTTAAAGGGCTTTAAATTTTACGGAATGATAGGTCTGCCGACAGAAACGGATGAAGATTTAAAAGAAATGGTTGCGCTCGCAAAAGAAATAAAGCAGGCTCACAAAGGTTTTGATATATCTTTTGGCTTTTCAACTTTTGTACCAAAACCAAATACCCCTTTTCAATGGTTTGGCAGAGAAAATATTAAATCGTTGGAAAAGAAAACTCAATACTTGAAAAAAGAGTTTCATAAAATAGGGGTTCCCGTTACGGTATCCAGTGCCAAATGGGACTATTGGCAAGCTGTTTTATCAAGAGGGGACAACTCTTTAGCTGATTTTTTGGAAGAGGTTTGGAAACAGGGCGGAAAACTCGGTGCATACAAGTCTGCTGCTAAAAACTTAAAAATTGATACTGACGTGTTTGCTGAAAAAACATATGACTATTATGAACCGTTGCCTTGGGACTTTATAGATATAAAACCCGGAAGAGAATTTTTAATAAAAGAAAGTCAAAGACTAATAAGCCAAAGTTAACAGCCTCTTGCGTTAAAAGTTTTATATGGTATACTTTCTTTATGATTATGAATAATTTAATTGAAAAACAACTCCATCATTACCATCATATCAACCTGAAAAGGCTGTAGGATTGGTGATGCGCTTTATAAAATTTCAATTCTAATAAAAATAGCCTTTTCAGGATTAGCGTGAAGGTTATTTTTTTTTATAAGAATTGGAGAATAATAAAATGATTACAAAAATAATATCAGCCATCGGCAATAATAACAGTATTTACCCTTTATTAGTCAGAGATTGCGGGATAGAAGTTCCTACGAAGGTTTATAAAACATATAAACAAAACTCTGACCAAAAGGACATTGCATTTTATGCAACAAGAGAAAGAATTATTGATGAATACGCAACATCTGCGGTTTGGTTAGGCGGAATTCCGCTTATAGGAAAGATTTGCGATAAAATTATTGAGAAAAAAGGTTTATCCCCAAATGTCAGTATTAAACTTTTGCAGTCTGAAGATAAACTGAAATTAATTGATGATAAAATGAAAACTCTTAAGCCTGAAGAGATAACCTTAGAAATGAAAGATGCGAGGGCAAAAGTATATTTGCAGTCTTTAAGCGGTAATATTGAAAAGTTTTCTAAAATCTCAGGAGCGGAAAAAGCCGTCGAAAATCTGAAAAAGATTAAAGAAAATCAAGGCTTGTATAAGAGCTTGCAGGCAGGTAAGTTTTTTGCAGAAATGGCGCTGCCAATTGCTTTGATGGGCTTTATTATTCCAAAGGCTGTGTATGCGATGACTGCGGCATCAAGGAGAAAGCGAGAAAAATTACAATCAGAAAGAACGCAGTCTTTAAAATTCTGTGGTATGGACGAATTTAAAAACAAATCAAAAAATGTGGCGTTTGGCAGTAATTTTACTACAAATCTGTGCAATTTTACTACGGTCCAAAAAATGGCGATTACTGATGGCGGATACGCTGCAGGCAGGGTAGTTACTGCGAGGAAAAAACGCGGCGCTATTGATATTGCCTTTAAAATGGGCGGAATGCTGTACCTTAATTTTGTAGCTCCAAAGCAAATAGAAAAATTACTTTCGGGTGTATCAAAAAATTTGTTTAATCTTGACGTAAATCTTGATCCGATAATTCTTAATGACAAAGAATTTATTGAGCAGATAAATAATAATACTTTAAAATTACCAAAGTCGGATAAATTGGCTGATATGCTCGAATTTATTGATAATAAGGAAAATTCTAAGACGTTATTTGTAAAATATTCAAAGAATTTGAGAAAAGTAAGGATGCTTAATAACGATATCCGAGATCCGGAAGCTTATGTCGATGAAAGCAAATTGGCAAATTTGCGAAATAACATGGAAAATTTTATGAAAAATCTTTCTGAAATAAGAGAAAATACCAAGAATAGAATTGTGCAAATGAACCTAAAACCTGAAGACGCAGAAAGTGTAGTCAGAAAAAGTATAAACAAATTTGCAAGAAGGGCAAAGGGTGCAAAAACATTTAATATTTTATCAAATGTTGCTATAAGCAGTTATTTGCTGGCTTGTGTGCTTCCCGATGTACAGTATTTCTTAAGAGAAAAATTATTGGGTACGAAATTAGAACCTGATTTACTTTAAACTTTCATATTGCCGCTGAAAGGATATGCCCTTGAATATGCTCGGCTTGTAAAGGATTCAAACATGGTTTTTCCGAGTTTTGTACTCAAACCGTTAGGATTCAGTGCTTTCCAATCATTGTAATGGTCAATCATTTTCTGCTGTTTTTTTGATGCGTACAAGTTCCTTAAAATAGGGGTAACTATGTTACAGGATAATATAGAACCGCTTAATCCGGCGATTACTTCCGCACCATTATTAAAGGGCTTAAATGTTGGCGCAATATCAAAACGATAGTTTCGCAGTTTTGTAATATCGAAATCCCAATCTCCCGCATATACTTTACCGGCAGCCCGTTTTTGCCCTTTATGCAGTATCAGTCCGCGATCCTCCAGCAATTTCTCAATTGCTGCTGAGCGAATTTTCGCGCTCTTGGTTAATTTTGAGCCGATATGTTTAATTCCGTTTGTTAGTGTGTAGAAAGAAATGATATTAACTGCTGCGTCACCCGCTTCTTGCGGTATTAAGAACATCTTTTGTTCGGGTGAAAGTTTATTGTTCATGATTACGGCAGAGATTTGGGCAGCAGAAGATAATACCCAGCCGATGGCTCCTGTATGAACAAGCATAGATCCGGGAGATTCCCCGTAGGCTTTAAATATTCTTTTTGTTAAATCTGACCAAAATGCTAAAGGAGTTTTCATGATTTATTCTCTCCTCTCATTTTTTGGTCCAATGCGACAAAAGCATTAGTAAGCTTTTTAGTCCAAGGAGCATCAACAGCGAAGTTTGTAAACGTCATAATACCCAGAGAAATAAATGTTCCAAGGGCATTACGATATTGTTCTACCACGTCAGGTTTATCCATATTTACACCCTCAGGTGTAAATAAAGTTTGAAGTCGTCTTGTGAGCGGCTTGGCATCTTTTGCTACCTCGTGGAATGGTTTGGAAGAATATTTTATGCCTTTTATGCATAGGTATCTTATAAAAAATCCTGTTGTTGTACCGACAATAATTTTTGCCATAGTACGGGCGACAGAACCTCTTCGGGTATCTTCATTTACTCTCTTGTTGTGCGCATCAATAAACGGTTGGGTAATAATGGCGGTAGCACCCATAATTAAACGTTGTTGCGGGGATGTCCATTTTCGTCCTATATATTCTACGGAATTTAATACTTTATTTTTTGCAACAGTAACTGAAGGGACATTATTGTATAAAGTCTTTGCCGTATTCTTTATTGGTGCTGTAATTCTGCTTATTGATACCATATGCCTACCCAAGCTGATAAAGATAATGAACATTCAAAATTGCTTAAACTTTGGGATAAATTAACAAATATTTACAATATATTTTGAGCAAATACAATTATACTGTATGTTAATGCTGATGTAAATATTTCAGTGCAAAATCAACCAATAATTGTTACATTGTACCTTAAATATTACATCCGTGATATAATGCATATTATAGGCTATCCTAAAGCATTTATTGCTAATACTTGCAAAAAATAAAGGTTGATTTAAAATAATGTTATAAAATTTAAGGTGATTATAGTATATGGATAATAATATATTTAATAAAATAAAAGAGACAGTATTTTCATCTGCTGTGCTTAAAATAATATCATTTGTCTTTTTTGTGTTGTTGATAACAACTATTGTTGCATCTCAAAATTATTTCTTTCAAAGTATAATTGAAAATGGTGTAAGTAAAAGAGAAATAAAAGCGGAAAAGACATTGACGGTTGTTGATGTAAAAAGAACGGAAAGCCGTAAAAAAGAGATTGCTCAAAAAGTTGATCCTGTATTGACGACTGCAGATGATGACTTTATAAAAAATAATCTTGAAACCTTGGAAACTTCAATATTCCAAATTCGCAAGAAAGATGTGGATGAAGGTGTTAAAGAAGAGGAATTATCGATACTATTTGATATTCCAAACCCAAATACAAAAAACTTTGTAATAGATTTTTTCTTAAAAACTGATGAAAATTCTCTTCACGAAGCTTTTGATAAAACGAATTTGACCCTGACGAACATTTTAAGTTCGGGTTTGTCAGAAAAAGATTTTGAAAATAACAATTTGGAAAATATTATAAATAAGCATTTGGTGTCTGATGTATCAAAACGTCAGGTTACAATTATAACTGCTTTATTGGATCAGATATTGGTACCAAATCTTGTAATAGATGAATTCGCTACTGAAATAGCGAGGAAAAATGCTGAAAACTCCGTTAAACCATATGAAATTACTTTTCAAAAAGGTGATAAAATCGTGTTTGAGGGTGAGCCTGTAACCAAGTTAAAAAGAGATGCTTTAAGACAGGCCGGGTACAATGTTTATGAACTAAATATTCAGGGATTGCTTGCTATGCTGGCTTTGGTGTCATTAGCAACATTAATATACATAGGATATGTAAAATTCTTTGAAAAACAGTATATGGAGTCTCGATATTTTTCGATGACTGCATTTTTGGCAATACTTCTTTCTATATCTGCTGTTGTGATACCAACCGGATTTTCACCGTATATATTGCCAATACCGGCTTTTGTAATATTAATGTCAATATTTACATCTCCAAGAGTCGCATTTATTTCAACTGCTGCGGTTTTGTCTGTATTATCAATAGGTATACAGTATTCACCGCAAGTTATAATAACCTTTATGCTTTTAAGTTTAGTTGCAGGAATAATGGTATCTCAAATCCGTTATTCTCGAAGATTTGATCTTATAAAAGCGGGTGCAATGGTATCTGCGGCAGGTCTTGTAATAGTTTTATCAATTTATATATTAGAAAAATGTTTGATAGATGTTAGCAATGATTTAATAATGAGGGACTGTACATATATTGTATTGAACGGAATTGCAAGTTCAATGATTGTATTTTTTGTACTGCCTTTGTTTGAGAATATCTTTAATATAATTACACCGTACGGGCTTGCGGAGTTGACTGACCATGAATTGTTAAAGACATTATTGGATAAGGCTCCCGGAACTTATCATCACAGTTTGATGGTATCAAATTTGTGTGAAGCGGCTGCCGAAGTCGTCGGTGCAAATCCGATTTTAGCAAGGGTCGGTGCTCTATATCACGATATTGGAAAACTTAAAAGACCGTTGTTCTTCGTGGAAAATCAGTCTTATTTCGGAATTGACAATCCGCATAAAAATCATAATCCTCACGCAAGTAAGATGCTTATTACAGCGCATACTAAAGACGGTGTTGAATTGGCGAAGGAATACGGTTTGCCGCCTATTATAAATAATTTTATACTCCAGCACCATGGGGAAGGTCTCGTGAGTTATTTCTACAATGAGGCTGTTAAAGAAAAGGGCATAGAAAATGTTCAAGAGGAACAATTCAGATATTCCGGACCTAAACCGAATATGAAGGAAACTTCTATTTTAATGCTCGCTGATGCGATAGAATCAGCTGTTAGGGCTCAAAAAAATCCGACAACGGAAGATATTGAGCATATCATTGATAAAATTATTGTTGATAGGTTAAATGACGGCCAATTATCTGACAGCCCGCTGACATTAAAGGATATCAAGGATATTGCCGCAACTTTCAGCAGAATTTTGAGAGGTATGCAGCATGAGAGAATTAAATATCAAGAGCTTGACGAAAAATTAATCAATGAAAAAGTAGCTATGCCAAATAAACTTTTGGATGAAGATTTAGAAAACAAAATTAATCAATTAGAATCGGGCGGAAATAAAAACCTTGATTCCTGATGCGTAGTTATTGAGGATGAAAATGGCAGATTATAATATTTTTAGTGAAAATATTTATACCGGTTGGGATATAGATGAAAAATATTACATAGATACAGCAAGAGATATTCTTAAATTTTACCTAAAGCAGTCTGAAATTAAAGACAAATGCTGTTTGACCGGAATAAATTATGATACTGTGTCTTTTGATTTTTTGTACTGTGACAGTGTAAAGACACATCAAATTAATAAAGAATACAGGAATAAGGATTATCCTGCCGATATTATTACTTTTGCGATATTTGCCGACACAGTCCCCGAGGAAAGATTTATTTTTGATGGTGAGGTGAATCTTGGAGAAGTAATGATAGCGTTGGATAAAGTAGTGGAAGAAGCCGAAAAGAAAGGAACAACAAAAGAATATGAGTTGATTTTTTTAATCAGCCATGGCATTATGCATTTGTTGGGATTTGACCATCAGACAGAAGCAGACTATAATTTTGTTGTAGGGATGCAAAATAAAGCAATTGAGGAAGTATGTCAAAATTTAAATCGCAAGGATTCAGAAAAACATTCAAAAACGCCCGTAAAGGATTAAGATTAGCAATAAAAAGTGAAAAGAATATTCGTGTGCACTTCTTGTTTGGTGCGTTGGCGTTGCTTTTGGCATTCGCTTTAGAGCTATCTGCAGTCGAAATATGTGTTATTATGCTGGCTATCGGACTTGTTGTAGGATTTGAAATGTTAAATTCTGCAATTGAGTTCGCTTTGGATTCTGTTTTTCATAACAGATATTCTACCCTTGTAGGAATGGCAAAAGATATTTCTGCAGGGGCGGTTATGTTCGCCACATTTATTGCTATAATAATAGGCTTGGTAATATTTGTACCGCCGATATATGAATTAATTTGTGACATCTTATAAAAACTAAATCGGCTCCAAAATACTTTGAAGCCGATAAAACTTATTATAACTTTTTTTATTAATTATTGCTTAATACCAATTTGAAAGTTGCAAGATTTTTGATAGACAACATTGTGTGTTTGTTATGCTGCTCTTCAGATATGTTGAAGATTCTTATAATTCTTTGAATTTCTTCCAAATCTTTTCTATTTCTGATATTATACACGTTGCAGATTGGATCTGATACTACTGACATCATTGTATTTAATTCTTGTTCTTTCATGTGGTAATCCTCTTTTCCTTATACTTAAATAAAGTATTTTTTGTATTAAAAATTGCCTTTTTTAAAAAAACATCTGTTACAAAATTTAACAATTTATTTAGCAATTTTATAAGATTGATTGTTTTAATATAGAAGTAGGGAAAATCGCAGCAATATGACATTTAATGGAATAAATAGTATTAATAGTGTTTATAATAAAAACGTGTATTGGAATAGCAGTGCCAAGAACAGTCCGGTATTTTGCGGTGATAAAGAAGACAGTAAACGCATATCTGAATTGCAAAATGCCGTAAATACCACTAATGTAAAAGTCCCGTTAACATATAGTAAATTGGATGAAAAAGATCTTCCTTACGGGTTAAAAGCTCATTTTTATAAGCTTTCTAACGGGCAAAAAGTTGTCATTTTGCCCAAAGAAGGGGAAACCGTTATAAGAAGTTACGTAAATACCGGCTCATTAAATGAGCCTGATAATTTGCGAGGGATAAGCCATTATATTGAGCATAACTTATTCAACGGTTCGGAAGGACTGGAAGCAGGCGAATTTTTTAAAACGACAGATAAGATAGGTGCTGAGACAAATGCGAGTACGGGACTTGCGGAAACGAACTATTTCATTTCTTCTCATCTGCTAAACAGTAATGATTTGGAGAACGAAATAAAAATCCATGCTTCAATGCTGGAAACGCCAAAGTTTTCTCTTGATATGCTCGAAAAAGAAAAGGGTATCGTTAATTCAGAAATAAATATGATAACTTCAAATCCCGAAAACATAGCATACAACAATACGTTAAAAAATTTATTTAATATAAAAACTTCCTCAAATGATGTGATAGCCGGAACAACTGATAATATAAACAATTTAACAAGGGAGGCTGTTGTTAACTATTTTAATGACAATTATTATCCGGCCAATATAGTTACAGTAGTGTCGGGAGAGATTGAGCCTGAGAATACTATGAAGTTGCTTTCAAAGTATTTTTCTTCAAATAAAAAGCAGCCTCCTGTCAGACATTTTGAAAATATTAAACCAATTGAACAAACTGTTCGTCAAGATATAATATCTGACAAGACAAAATCGCCGCTTCTTGTAATGGGTTTTAGAGGACCTGAAAATAATAATGCAAAAGATTTGATTTATACCGAAGCATTAACAAGATTAATGTTTCAATCGAGCGGAGCCGAAAAAACTTTCAGAAACATTAATGCAACAGTCGGGGCTATGCAAGAAAAAATACTGTCTAAGCCGGATGCTCCAAAAGCAATAATGATTGTAGGAGAAGCTTCTGAAGATAACAGTGAAGCTATGTTAAAAAAAATATATGGTCAAATTTTAAAACAGCAAAATAACTTTGTGAGTCAAGAAGATTTGAATATATTAAAACGTGATATGAAAAAATCGTTTACAAAGATGTTTGAATCCTCTTTTGCAATCAATGATTATATAGGAGTATCTTTACTTGAAAACAGGGTAAATTCGATCAATGAATTTGAGAAAATCGTAGATGAAATGACCCCCCAAGATTTGCAAGCTGCCGCAAAAAAATATTTTGACTTAAATAAAACGGCTATAACAATGCTGCATCCTATTGAAACTGATAAGAATACATTAACAAAGAATTATAATGCATCTCAAAATATAAGTTTTACCGGAGCCGTTAAAAAGCAGGCTTATAATATAGATAAAGTAAAACAATACAAACTTCCAAATAATTACAATGTCGTGACTTATGACAGTAATTTACCGGATGTTTATTGTAATTTAGCGATAAAAACTGAGGAGCCTGTTGACCCCAAAAATCCGGCAACTTTTGCGGTTCTGAATGAAATATTGGATAATGGTACGGCGAAAAACTCACAGGAAGAATTTTCTAAACAAAAAGAAAAATACGGAGTTGACGTGTTTGCCGAGGCAAACAGATATGGGATAATATGCGGGTACGACTGCGATATAAAAGATTTTAATGATGCTAACAATTTGTTTAAAGAACTTTTGGAAAGTCCCAGATTTACAAAAGAGACATTCGATAAAGCGGTTTCAGATATTTCTGACAGGCTAAAACGTCAAGAGAAATCTCCTTCCGACAAACTTAATCCTGAATTGATGAATTACAGCCATTCAAAAGACGAAATTTTGGAAGGGTTAAAGACATTGACTCTCGATGATGTTAAGCATACCTATGAAGCATTGAATAAAAATGCAAAAGGTCTTGCTTCTATTGCGGCGCCATATAGTTCAAATCCTGATTTTAAAAATAAAATATTTACGGAAATAAACGAATTAAAGCCTGTAAATCCCTATGTACCAAAGATATTTGGAGAATATTCTTCTGTTGATAAAACAAAAGTTATGACGGAGCCTGATAACAAGAATCAAGCAAAAATCGTTATGGCATATAAGTTTAGGGTAAATGGTAACAGAAAGGATGACGTTACATTAAAACTTTTAAATATAATATTGGGTGGAGGCCCGACATCAAGATTATTTGATGATTTACGCGAAAAACAAAAACTTGCATATGCCGTTAAGTCCGTCATCGATACGGAGCATTCAACAGGTTTAATTAAGTTGTCAATAAAAACAACAACTGATAATAAATTAACTGGCGAAAAAAGTTTCGACAATCTGCAAAAATCAATAAACGGCTTTAAAGCTAATATTGATAAAATAACAAAAGAAAAAGTTTCTGAAGAAGAATTAGAAAAGGCAAAACTTATAATGAAAAATAATATCTTGTCCGTTAATGAAAAAACATGTTTTAAAAATACCTGTATAATGGGTGACGCTATCGGAATGTACGGTATTGATAATGCAAATAAATTTTTGGAAATAATTGATACAATTACGACTGATGATATATACAATGCCGCAAATTATGTGTTTAGCGGTAAACCGTTGTATTCAATAGTCGCAACACAAGATACCTTGGATTATAATAAAGAATATTTAGCAGGTTTAGAAAGGTAGATAAATATTTTATGCAGAAAAAGTATCTTCAGCGGTTAATTTCACTTTACCCGCTTCGGGGTTCATTGCTTCTATCTCTATACGATTTAAGCCCTCGCATAAAGACTCTTTACCTTGCATTATAAGAGTTCCGGATTGTCCAAGTCTGAATGCAATCGGTTTTTCTTCCGAAACTTCCGTTCCCAAAAGTTCTTGTCCGTTAGTGATAAATTTTACGTCATTTGCATCGTATTGAACATCGTTTATTTTTACATAGTTAAAGCCGCTGATAAATCCCGGTCCCAAGACATTCTTTAAAACCAAACTAACTCCGTTATCCAACTTTTTTAGCGAGCCTTTTTGATAAATTCTTCTGATTAAAAATTCAGGAACAACAACCATTAGATTACCTCATTTACTTAAATAACTGATACATTTTTTGAGTACCTATCTGTATTATAACATTTTTCATATCAGATTTAAACCCCCATTGTGATTTTATATTTCTGTCTTTTTCCCATACTACTATTTCGAGGGTATTATGGGGTTTTAAAAATTCATTAATCAGATAGAACTTATCTTGAACCCGAGTGCGTTTTATATACCTGCCGATTTTTATTCCGTTCAGGTATATTGTTGCACGTCTGTACCAAAAATTTTCCAGCGACAGATATTTTGCAAAAAATACATTATCCGGTAAATCAACATCAAAATAAGCGGTTATTTTGGTTAAATAAGGATTATCACTTTCTTTCGAATATCCTCTTTCAATCGATAACTTCTCACAAACAGAGAATTCTATCGGAATTTTAGGGGCTGTTTCAAAGAATACGAGTCCCCTTGGATTGTTTGTATCCCCGGAAAAGCCTTTATCAAATCCCAAATTTTGTACCAGTATTGTTAATTCGTTAAGATCTTTTGACAGTATTTCGCTATTTAGGGGAATGGAAATTGTTTCAGGCACTTCTTGTAATTTTTCTAATTTATAACTGTTTCTGTTTAGAACTTCTTTTTCGTTAATATAAACGGCAAACAAGTGCCTTGCACTTAGTGTTATTTCCGTTATATTATCCGGAATTTGCGCTTTATACCAGACAAATTCGTCGTACATTTCGCAAGATAGCGCATCAGTCTTTTCTCCTATCTTTTTCCACGTAGAATAGTCATAATGGTTATCAATTTCAGGTGCGCAAAAATCAATACTTGCAATATCAAGAATTTCCGGTTTGTAAAAATCCCCAAATTCTGTTACAACACAGTTCTTTTTAGCAAACTTATGTTCTAAATCGAAATATGCAATCTCGGTATTTCTTTCAACGGCAACCGCTCCGTTCGGTAAAACGTAATCGGCATTAAAAATAATTTTATCGCCTAAAAGCCAGCTTCTGTCCGCCATTCTTTTAGACAAGAAAACAAATTGAGTTTTTTTACCGTTTCTTTGGAAGGTGTAATTTTGAAAATCTGATTTCTCTCCGTTGATGCAATTTCCATCTTTAATGTGTAAATTGGCATCTTTATCTGCAATCAGGAATACAGCTTCTTCTGTTTCATTTTTTAAGCGGGCAAAAATTTCTACGTCAGAAAATTCAATATTGCATCCGTACAAATCTAAATTAATCGGACAAATTTTCATATCAAAAGGCTTTAATTTAATCATTTTCCCGTTTGGCAGATTAACTTCAGTTTCAGCAGAATTCATATTTCTTATAAACAGCCAGTCGCAATTGTTTTCGTTATCGTGTCTAAGTTTTGCGTAAATGTTTTCCTGATAAAAATTAAAGTCTTTTGGGTCTGTGCAAGTAAACCCGAATGAATCTATTAAATAGTTTATTTCTTTAGCTTTGAAAAAATTGCTTTGCGGGATTCCGAATTCATCAAGAGGTGCCGCAAATTCGTAGCTGGTGTATACCTCGTCACATGCTAAATTCCCCCAATTTGTACCTCCGGCAGCCATATAGTGATTAAATACCGTTACGCCTTGGGATAGGGCTGTTTTTGTCATTATATTGATGTGCTTATCCTCTAAAGCTTCTCTTATGTGTCTGTATCCTGAGCCATCCCACTTATCAAACCAGCCGGATTGCATTTCCGCAATATATGGCGGCGAATCTTCTTTTGCGCTTCTGAATATATCTTCAACATTATCTAAAGTATCAAAGCAAAAATTATCCTGTTTCCAATTCTGATTAGGGTTAATATAAGGGTACAAATCCAGAGCGTAAATATCAACACAATTTGCCCACAACCCTGCAAAGTATGCATCATTGTGAAATATAGGGCAGGTTACCCCTCTGTCGCGAGCCATTTTATATAGCTCCCTCATGTAATCCTCTTCCATTGAATCCGTGGCATATTCGTTTTCAATTTGAAATAGAATTACGTTGTCAAATTCATTGATAATAGGAATTATATGGTCATACCATTCAGCTATATATTCCATGTATTTAGGAGAATATTTATACTCTGTCCCGATTCGATTTCTCGGAATAACGTCATTTTCTCTTAAAAGCCAAAAAGGTAAGCCTCCTGCATTAACTTCTGCGTTAATAAACGGCCCGGGGCGGGCTATTATAAATAGTCCCGCCTCTTTGGCTGCTTTTAAAACTTTTCTGACATCCTTAATTCCGCTGAAATCATATTCCCCTTGGCGTATACTGTGATAATTCCAATTAAAATATATATCAACGGCATTATACCCGCCGGCTTTCATTTTATTGAATCTGTCTCGAGCCATTTCTTCGCCTGGAGTTCGGAAGTAGTGAAAAGCTCCGCTTTTTATAAATACTCGTTTACCGTCAATTATAAGGGAATATTTGTCAAATGATATTTCCATAATAAATTTATTTAATACTTTCTACCCAGTTTTTTAACTCTTCAACATCAGGATGAGTGTTTAAGATTTTTCCTTCGATAATTTCAGTCGAGCCGGATACGCTGTTTTTTAAATTTTCGATTGTGCTGCCAAAACGGCTGCCGCCTGAGGTTGCAAATAATACAATTTTCTTATTTGAAAAATCGTGACGTTCCAAAAATGTATTAATTATAGTTGGCGCTATGTACCACCATATAGGAAATCCCAGAAAAATTGTATCATATTTATCGACGGAAAATTTATCTTTAACCATTTCAGGTCTTGAATTCCAATCTTTCATTTCAACGGTGCTTCTTGCTTTTTGATCAAGCCAGTTCAAGTCCGCATCTGTATATGGAACAGCTGGTTTAATTTCATAAATATCAGCATCTGCTGCTTTGGCCAAGTTTTGAGCAACTTCTTTTGTTACTCCTGTTGCAGAAAAATAAGCTACCAAATTTTTTCCCATAATTCATACTCCTATTAACAATATTAACATCTTATTGTACCATATTGCAGCAAGGTTTTGTCAAGATTTAAAGATATTTTAAAATTTTGTATATTATTATAAAAATCAGCATCAAACTTGTGCTGAATATCATTGCTAAAATAGAATTTTTATAATAGAATGTAGTCGAGTATAAAACGAAAATAAAACATGTAAGGAATAGTATGGATATATATTCATTTATAACACTGATAGGCGGGTTGGCGTTTTTCCTTTATGGTATTTCTATTATGTCTGGTGGTTTAGAAAAAGTCGCAGGCGGTCGTTTGGAAAAACTTTTAAAGAAAATGACATCTAATCCATTGAAAAGTTTTCTTTTGGGCGCCGGAATTACTGCTGTAATCCAATCATCCTCTGCGGTGACGGTCATGCTGATAGGTCTTGTGAATTCAGGTATAATGCAGCTTTCACAAACCGTAAGCGTAATTATAGGTGCGAACCTCGGTACGACTATTACAGCGTGGTTGTTAAGTTTGACTGGTATACAAGAAAGTGCCGGAGCATTATTAAAAATGCTTAAACCTGAAACTTTTGCCCCAATACTTGCGTTTATCGGAATTTTAATGATAATGATGTCCAAAAGTAACAAACGCAAAAGTGTTGGCTCGGTTCTTATCGGTTTTGCAATTTTGATGTTTGGTATGGAGTTAATGGCAGGAGCAATGTCTCCTCTAGCCTCTATGCCTAAATTCCAGAATTTAATGATAGCATTCACAAATCCTCTTTTAGGATTTGTTGTAGGACTTATTTTGACAGCTATAATTCAAAGTTCATCAGCTTCTATCGGTATATTACAGGCATTGACTTTAGGCGGCGGGGTTACCTGGGGTGTTGCTATTCCCATAATTTTAGGCCAGAACCTCGGTACTTGTATATCTGCTGTTTTAGCGAGTATCGGAGTTAATACAAATGCAAAACGCGTTGCCGGAGTTCACGTTATATATAATATATTAAGTGTCGGAATATGTTTGCCGTTATTTATAATTCTTAATTTAATTTTCAGGTTTAAATTTCTGAATACATCTATTTCCCCGTTTGGGGTAGCTATTTTCCACACGGTGTACAACATATTCACAGCAATGATATTATTCCCGTGTGTAAAACTTATTGAAAAACTCACAATAAGATTTATTCCGGAAAAACAATCTGAAACAGAAAAGAGTGTATTGCTTGATGAAAGATTGCTGCTGGCTCCTTCGTTTGCGATTTCAGAGTGTTTCAGAAAAACTGTCGAGATGGCTGAAATAGTACATTCCAACTATATTAGTGCTTCAAGAATGTTAAAAAGTTATCACCAGAAAAAAGCGGAGCAGATTAACGAAAACGAAACAGCTATTGATACGTATGAAGATAAGTTAGGGGCATTCTTGCTGAAGTTGTCCGGTAAAGAGCTAAATGATGAAGACAGTAACAAAGTTTCTCATATTTTGCTTTCAATAGGTGACTTTGAAAGAATGGGCGACCATTGTGTTCATATCCTAAAAGTTGCCGAAAAGCTGCGTGATATGGAGAAAAAGTTATCCCCTGAAGCAATAGATGAGTTAAAAACTATTGTAAATGCTGTTTCGGAAATTTTTGATACAGCGTTTCAAGCTTACAAAACAGATGATATGGTTTTAGCGCAAAAAGTGGAGCCGCTTGAGGCCGTTATAAAAAAAGGTGTAAGAAGAGCAAAAAATAATCATATCCAACGTCTTAAAGACGGGCAGTGTTCCGCGGAAGTCAGTTTCCTATTCTCGGATTTGTTAAATGACTTGAGAAGGATAGCTGCACATGCCGGAAATATTGCAACGAGTGTTATTCAGCTATATGATACAACATTAGATAAACACGAATACAATCACCGTAATAAAGATGAAGATTTGGAGTTTAAAACAAGATATAAGGATTACAAATCCAGATATCGTGTCACAAAAAAGAACATTGAAAATACGACTACAGTATAGAAATAAGACGCAAAATGTTCAAATTTGCTCGTAAAGTATCAGCTTGCGTTGGATGTCCGAATTATAATTGAATTAAATCTTCAAGTTTTAAATCCAACGCACGTAATATTTTTAGTAAGGTAGAAACGCGCATGTCAACATTCCCTCGTTCAATCTGTCCCAAATGCTGAAAATTTGGAATGTCCGCCAAATCTGCTAATTTCTCCTGCGAATAATGCTTCTTCAGCCGTTCTATACGAATTGCTTCGCCTATGATTTTTAAATCTTCATTTTTCTTCATAATAATATAATACTATATTGAAATTATTTATTCTAATTGTTATTATATTTATTATTATTGTTATTCTATTTATATAAAGGGGATAAAATGCAAAAAGATTTATTAAAAATTTTCGAAAAATACAACAATTTAATAATGCTTTCCAATGACATAAATAACATTTCAAAAACGCTAAAAATTGTGTATTCAAATGCTCCATCAGATGGTGACTTATATTTCTTAGAAACACTAATTACACTCCTCAGACATAAAACGACCTCTCTTATTAATACAGTTGAATCCTTTGAGATAAAATTTATCAAAAACTGCCTGCAAGCTGAGTCCGATAACCTAAACTAAAGTAACACCAATATCGGTAGTTTTTAAACCGTTCTTTATCCAATAGCCGTCAGCAGGTTTAAAATCCCCGTTTAGTTGATAGTAAGTAGACCCCGACCCTGACATTACAGAATCAGGATATAAGTCTTTGATATGTTCTAATTCTGCATAAGTATCTATAACAGCCCACTCTAAATCATTTACATATTTATCTCTGTTTATATCGGATGCGGAGTGTTTATTCGCAAACTTTGTATAAGCTTCTTTTGCGCTGATACCCAGCTCCAATGGTTTTATTAGAGAAACGTATTGTTCTTTATACGGAAGCGGTTTTAAAACTTCCCCCCGACCGGTTGTCATTTGGGTTCCCCCTTCAAGGCAGAAATTCAAATCCGAACCCAAAGTTGCGCATAGTTTATGTAATTCTTCCATAGTTAGCGGTTCTTCAAGAATTTTATTCAATCCGTACAAAGTTCCGGCTGCATCAGTACTCCCGCCGGCAAGTCCTGCTGCAACAGGGATGTTTTTTTCAACGTAAATTTTAACTGCATAATCAGATTTATTATCAGCTAAATTTGATATAATTTCATCATTTTGATTGTATTTAAAATCAGCATGACAGGATTCTAATACGAATTGATTAATCTTAGAATTTAATGTTTCAAAAAATAATTTTGCAGCCTTGTAAATAAGGTTTGACTCATCATATGGTATATCGGCACTGTTACCGTCTAACTCTATTGCAAGATGTGTTGAAGGGTTTACTGTAATCTTCAAATAATCATACAAACTTATCGTCTGCATAATACTTTCAATATTATGGAAGCCATCAGGACGTTTTCCGGTAATTTTAAGTGTTAAATTTATTTTTGCAGGACACTGCACCTTAATTTGCTGCATGTTTAATCAACACCTCCGATAATTTCCCGAAAGTTTCTATTGAAAGCTTTTCCCCTCTGGTGTTTTCGTCTAAACCTAATTCAGACATGGATTTTTGAATAGCTTCTTTTGAAAATCCGCCGCTTAATAGGCAGTTTTTAATGTTCTTGCGTCTTTGTGCAAAAGCAGCCTTAACTGTTTTTCTAAAATGCGTATAATCGCTTAATTCAAGTAAAGGCTTTTCTCGGACCTTTAAATATATTAGAGCTGAATTAACTTTTGGAGCAGGGAAAAAAGAACGTCTTCC
>ODAI011613112.1_pt1 | contig 19617 bp, 17 predicted proteins | sample 1539321 | NCBI WGS metagenome assembly ODAI01 (sample SAMN02144231, study PRJEB22623) | gut metagenome | biome: sheep rumen | host: Ovis aries | place: New Zealand
CATCTCGGGCATGCCACCCAGATACGTCGCATGCTGCCCGTAGTCCTCCTCGGTCGGCTCGAGCTCGCCCGGCGCGCATTTGATCGCGCGCACCGTTCGAGACCTGAAGCTCGTGAAACCGACGCGCGTCTCGATGCCCAAATCGCCCACGTGCATGTCGTCGTCGACGGTCCAGACGAAACGGTCGAAACCGGCGGCGAGCATGAGCCGACGGAAATCCTCAGCATACGAGGCCCCGCCGAGGCACTCGCCGCGCACGATGGGGTCGAAGCGAATCTCGTCGGGAAGCCTACGGCTCGCGTAGACGTCGGAAAAGTACAGCTCGCCGCCCGGCTTGAGCACGCGATGCACCTCTGACATGACGAGCTCCTTGAAAGGCGAGAGGTTCACGACGCAGTTGGAAACGACAAGGTCGACAGACTCGTCCTCGATACCACAACCCGCGAGGTCCTCGATGTAGCCGAGTTTGAACTCGACGTTGCTCTTCTCATAGCCGAACCGCTCGGCATGCTCCTCACGGTACCTTTCCGCAACCTCGAGCTGCTCGGGCGTCATGTCGACGCCGATCACGCGACCGGTCGGACCGACGAGCTTCGAGAGCACGTACACGTCGCGCCCCGTACCGCAACCGAGGTCGAGCACCGTGCAGCCTTCGAGCGCGGGCGGGATGGGCGAGCCGCATCCGTAGAAACGCTCGATGATCTCGTCCGCCACCAGCGGCATCACTTCGCGCACGTACTTCGGCGGCGCTTCCACGTGGCAACTCGTCGCGTTGGTGCGGAGGTCATCCGACCCCGCTAGGATTTTCCCGTAGTACTCGCGTACCTCGTCGTGAACCGTCGTCAGCCCCATCTCGTCTCTCCTGATTGTGCGTAGCGCGAAATGCGCGTTAGTCCTCGTTGCGCGAAGCGCATGCGCTCGCCAGTTACCGCCTCGCGAAGCGCGAAACGCGTCCGCTAGTCGTCGTATCTCGAGGCGCGACCGCCGTTGCGACGGCCCTCGTCGGCAAACCCGAAGCACTCGGTGAAAATGACGCGACACTTCAGGTTGTACTTGGACTTTATGGCGTCCATCGCGTCCTCGGCGATGTCGCCGAACGTCTCGGACTCGCAGACGGCGCGCGCGTTCACCACGATGGCGATGCCCGAGTACTCGTGGTCGAGCTTGCGCTCGAACTCAAGGTCGTAGTCGACGCCCACGATCGAGCATTTCACGAAATCATCGCCCTCGCCTGCGGCGAACAGCTTCAGGTGCGGCACGTTTCGGCGCGCCTCGATAAGGCCCTCGCGGATGGCTTCCATGAAGTCCTCGATGACGGCGTTGAAGTCGATGTTCTTGCCGTCGCGCTCCTCGGCGAAGAAGCGGCGGTTGTACCAGCACATCTGGGCCTCGGCGGAATCGAACTCGTCCGAGTCGGTGCCCAAATCGCGCCACTCGGCCGGCGCCTGGTGCGCGAGCACGTAGTCGACGACCTCGTCGACGCCCTCGCCCGTGCGGGCGCTCATGGCCATGACGGGCGTGTCGGGGTACGCCGCGCGAATGAACGCGAGGTCGGCCTCACGCTCGGCCTCGTCGATGAGGTCGCATTTGTTCAGCACGATGACGTCCGCCTCGGCGAGCTGCGCGTTCAGCACGAAGCGCATCTCCTCGGGCAGATGGATGTCGGCCTTCTCGGGAAGGATCATGCGCAGGCGGATCGGGTCGACGAGGCACACGAGCGGCAGCAGGTCGTATTTGCCGGGATATTCATCAGTCAGCGTGACGTACACGTGGTTGAGCGCCCCGACGCCGCATCCGGGGATGTCGGAGATCACGATGTTGGCGCCGTCGTTCGCGAGGCGGTCGATATGGCTCACCAAATCCTCGGTGACGTAGCAGATGCAATCGCCCGTGATCTCGTTGATGGCCACGTCCGCCGTGCGCGTGTAGTCGGCGTCAACCAGGTTCTTCGCGCCCAAATCGTTCGCGATGATGGCGGAATGGCCTTCTTGGCCCGCATCCTGCAGGCGCTTGTTGATGTTGCGTGCCATGGCGATCATGGTCGTGGTCTTGCCCGACCCCAGAAAGCCGCTGACGATCATGTATTTAGTGTTCATGAATACCTCTTGTTGCTCGTTCGCAATTCTCCTATGGTAACCGACCTCAACGCATGTTCGCCGGCAGGAACGCCGCCTTCACGTCTTCATCGGCATTTGGGAAGAACGGACACTCGTTGCGGCGGCACTCCGCGTTGCGCGGGAAGAACGTGCAGACCACCTCTTCGGGCAGCGTCATGCGGGACCCGAGCGTCTCGTTGATGTAGGGCACGGCGGAAAGCACGGCGATGTAGCCAGTGCGCTTGCAGCAGCGCGGGCCGCCGACATCGGCAAGCCGCCCCAGGATAATCGACGTGAGGCGCTGGCATTGCGCCCAAGGCTCGACGGTCATCGGCGTGGAGCCGTTGAGGATGCTCATGGCCTGCCCGGCGCTCGTCGCAGCGCCGCACGTGCCCCAGAACCCGCATGTTCCGCCCGGCACCTGCAAGCTGCGCTTCTTGAGCTCGGCCAGCGCAGCCTCCTTGTCGAACGGCCCGCCCTTGGGACTCTTGCCGCCCGCATTTGCGAACGCCGTGATGAGCGATGCGCCGATGAGCGTGTGATGCTCGGGGCCGTTTGGGTAGATCGACTTGTCGTTCATGGCCTCGTTCATGATTTCGATGGGATCGGTCGAGTCGCTGCCCGAGCACAGGCCCATGATGTAATCGACGCCCTCGGAGCGGTGGCACGAATCGCATACGTAATGCCCCGCCTCGCAAATCGAATGACCGACGTCCTTCTTGCCGCAGATATGGCACGTGACCTCTTGGGCGTCTTCCCAGTAGACCAGCGGCTCTCCGCAAACCAGGCAGTTCGCTTTCCCTGCTGACATGTGTTTTTTCCTCTCTCTCGAACCTTTTCAAACAAGTGCCAGCTGAGCGTTCCCCCGGGGAAACGCCGACCTGGCACCTGTTTCGCACGCTACCCGTCGAACGCGTCCGGTGCCATGTAGTCCACGTGCGCCGGCTTCGCGACGCCCTCGAGGGCCAGGCAGTGCCGAAACGCATGCTCGCCAATGAACACCATCTCGTCGGGAAACACCACATCGCTCAAAACGTTGCACCAATTGAACGCCCTATCCCCGATATCGAGCGCATACCGGAGCGGCTCGCAGGACACGAGCGCCTTGCAACCGGCGAACGCCTCGGTGCAAATCCCGTAGACTCCAGACCCCCCATCGACCCGTTCGAGCTTCGCGCACGAGCTGAACGCCTGGTCGGCGATGACCTCGAGCGTGCTCGGCACGAACACGCGCTTCAAGTTCACGCAATTGCGGAAAGCGCGGGCGCCCAAGACGAGCAGCCCTTCGGGCAGCACCACTTCCCGAAGCGACGTGCAGCCGATGAACGCCTCGTCGCCAATGGACTTGAGCGTCCGGGGCAGCGCGATGGACGTCATCGCCCGCTGCCGCGCAAACGCGCCGGCGTCGATTTCGGTCACGCCTTCGGGTACGGCGACGTGACCCGTTACCCGACCGTCGCACGAGCGAACCGCTATGTTCAGTTCCGCATTGATGTCATTCACTCCATTTGACCGTCTTGTTTATGAGAACGCCGACCAGCCCGTCGAGGATGGTCACGACGATTCCAACCATGATAATGCCGGCGACCACGTTGGTGTAGTTGCCGTAGTTCGTGTAGTTGATGACGAAGTACCCCAAGCCGCTCGACGCGCCGTACATTTCGGCCATCACGAGCATGAGCATCGCAGAGGGCAGCTGGACCTTCAACCCGGTGACGATCGTCGGGTAGAGATAGGGCAGCAACACGCGGAAGATCATGGTCGGCGTCGAGAGCCCCATCATTTTCGCCGAATCGAGGATGCGCTTGTCGAGCGACTCGACACGCAGGATCGTGTCCATGAGCGTCGGCCAGAATATGCCGAGAAAGATGACCATGACCGCCGCCGCCTTGAACGAATGGAGCAGCATGACCAGGTACGGCGTGAACACGATTGCAGGGACGGGGGCGAGCACCTTCGCGATGGGGAACACCGTCTCGCGCACCTTCGGAAGCCAGCCCACGAACAATCCGATGATCGTCGCCGCGACAAGGGACGTGATGAAGCCCTGGGCCAACAGTACCATAGACGATGCGACGTTTCCCAAGAGCTCGTCGGGAATTCGCTGGAACACGGCGAACACGTTCTCGGGAAGCGGGATGAGCACGGGATGCATCATCTTCAGGTCGGTCGCGAAGCCCTCCCAGCCGATGAGCAGCAGCCAGACCGCCGAGGCGATGTTCGCAGTCGAGCGCTTCCTGCCACCGGCAGCGTAACGCCAGATGAACAAGAGCTCGATGACGCCCACGGCGACGTAGAACGGCACGCTCGTCTTCGGGACGGTCTTGCCGGGGACGGCGATGGCGACGATGGTCGCCACGAACAGGAGCGTCGCAACGATGGACGACGGCTTCACGAACCGCTCGGGCTTCTTGCGGGAAGCGAGCTCCTTCTGGGTGTCGGCGAGGTCGGCCATCACTCCTCCTCCTTCCCCGTCGCGGTCGCCTCGAACAGCTCGAGCACTTCTTCCTTAATCTCCTCGACCTCCGGACTGCCGGCGCGATCGCGCACTTTGGGCAGGTCGAACATCTTGATCACATGTTTGGGCTCCATGAACACGATGCGATCGGCCAAGATGAGCGCCTCGTCGATGTCGTGCGTCACGAACACGGCCGTCTTGCAGCACGATCCCTCCCACAAATCGAGGAGCATGTCTTGCAGGCGCCGGCGGATCATGGGGTCGAGGGCGCCGAACGGCTCGTCGAGGAGCATGGTCGGCGCATCGATCGCCAACGCGCGGGCGATGGCAACGCGCTGGCGCATGCCGCCCGACAGCTGGAACGGGTAGCGATCGGCCGCATCGCCGACACCCACCTGCTCGAGCAGGGCCCGCGCGCGGCCTTCCGCCTCGGACTTCGATATCGGCCCGCCCGTCTGCTGGATGGCGAACATGACGTTTTTGACAGCCGTCTGCCAGGGGAAAAGCGAGTAGTTCTGAAACACGATGGAGCGATCGGGCCCCGGACCCTCGACGGGCTTGCCATCGATGAGCACTTGACCCCGCGATGGGGATTCGAGCCCTGCGATGAGGCTGAGCATGGTCGACTTCCCGCAGCCGGAATGGCCGACGAGGCACACGAACTCCCCATCCTCGATTTCGAGGTTGATCCCCTCGAGGGCGAGGAAGGTCTCGTTGCTGTCGACATAGGCGTAGTCGACATCCTTGAATACGATTGAAGGCATCGGTTCCCCTGCAAGCTAGAAGCGCTCGCGGCCGTCCTCGCGACCGCGAGCGCATACGTCATGTGCGCAAAAGCGACGTGGGCTACACGCCCATCGTGTTGTTCTTCTCGTACTTGGCAAGCAGGCCCTTGTAGAAGTCGGCGTTCTCGCCGCGGGCGATGAGCGTGTCGAGGGCCGCCTTGTAGATGGTGGAGTCCATGTGCTCGAGGATGAGGTCCTTGTTGGTGTCCTCGATGTCGCCGTTGTCGACCATGTCGCCGTAGAAGGCGTACACATCGGACGTGCGAGGATCCATCTCGAACTGCATGGCGGCGACGTAATCGTCCTTGCCGTAGGTGATGGCCTCGACGTAGTCCTCGGGCTGGCCGGAGTACTCCATGATGTCCTTGATAACGCCTTCCTTGTCGTTGGCGATATCGTACATGGCGCGAATGTTGGCGATTTCGAATTTCAGGAGCTGCGACTTCTTCTCCTCGAAGGCCGCGCGGTTCGTGGATTGGCGGCAGCACGGGAACTCGTGGCCGATGAGTTCCTGCGGCTGGAAGGCGACTGCGGTCACGCCGTCCTGAATGGCGACGTATCCCTGGCCGCTGTTCACGAAGCACATGTCGACTTCGCCGTTCTCGACGGCCGTCACCTCGGCCATCATGCTCTCGAGCAGGATGAACGCGACATCGGCATCGCCGTTGTCCACGTCTTCGGGCTTATCGCCGATCTTGAGGCCTTCCTTGCGCAGCCACGACTTCGTGACCATGTGGCCCGTCTCCATGCGGAAGCAGGCGATCTTCTTGCCCTTGAAGTCCTCGGCCTTCTTGTAGCTGTCCTTCATCTCGATGGGCACGATGGCCTCGGAGCCGTTCGTGACGGTGCCGCCGAAGATGACGAGGTCGTCGCCCTGGCCGACGTACGTGCACGTCGGAATGGAGCCGAACGGCAGCACATCGACGGTCCCGTCGGAGAGCATCGGCATGGCCTCGGGAAAGCCGCCGGACACAACCTGGGTGTTGACGGTGAGTTTCTCGTCGGTGTAGTAGCCGCGCTGGTTCGCGACGATGATGCAGGCGATCTTCGAGTCCTTGCCGAGCAGGACCGTGTTCAGCTCCTCCATCTCGTCGTTGGCGACGATGCTCGGGCCGGACGACGCGGCGCTCGCGGAGCCCGACGCACTTGCCGAAGCCGATGCGCTCGTGGAGCCCGACACGCTCGCGGAGCCACTTGCCGACGAGCTGCCGCAGCCGGCGAGCATGGCGCCTGCGCCCACCATGGCGGCAGCGGCGGCGCTACCGGCGACAAAAGACCTTCTGGATACAGCTTTGTCATTCATAGACACGATTATCAGTCCCTTCCGTCACTCCACCCAACCTTACGATTGGACCTACATACGGTCGACTATAACATGAAGCCTTTTAAATGACTATGTCTAATATGGGTCTCTATCTATCCCTAGTGAACTGGTATGATATGCGTTTTCGAAGAGGCGATCAGCGCCATGCTTCCACGATGACGCTTCCCGTCTTCCCGTCGACGTCCGCCTCCGCGATGCGCTCGAAGCGCTCCTCACGCCCCTTGCGTCGCGCCTTTTCGCGTAGCACGTCGAGCGTGTAGACGGTCTTGGGCTCGATCCTCGCCCCCGAAAACCCCACTTCCTCGAGGATGCGCACGTAGTCGTCTGCCGCAAGCATGCCGTTCGTGGTCCCGACGATGGCGCACACGTCATCGCGCGCCGAATCCGGCACGGGTGCGAACTCCACGATGTCGGAAACGACGAAGCGGCCCTGGGGCCTGAGCACCCTCAGCGCCTCGCGCAGCACCGCTTCGCGATCGTCTGAGAAATTGATGACGCAGTTCGACAGGACGACGTCGACCGACGCGTCGGGAAGCGGGATGTCCTCGATGAGCCCCTCCAGATAGGTGATGTTGCGCGCACCCGCCGTCTCGGCGTTCTCCTTGGCGAGGGCGAGCATGGCGGCCGTCATGTCCAAACCGTACACGTGCCCTGTCTCGCCGACGAGCCTCGAGGCGATGATCGCATCGACCCCGCCCCCGCAGCCGAGGTCGAGCACCGTCTCTCCCGTCCGCAAACGCGCCTTGCTCACCGGATCGCCGCATCCGCGGCTTGCGACGAGCGCCTTCTTGGGAATCCCCTCCACAAGGCGCTCCTCGTATATGTCGAAAGCCTCGCTGCGGTCCTCGATCGTGCATGCCGCACGGGTCTCGGTCACGATGTTGAAGCCGCTGCGGCGATCGACCTCGGCGGCCTCGACCATCCGAGCCACCTCGGCGTAATGCCGTTCCACATCCTCGCGCGCCATGAGCCCTCCTTACGCGCAGCTCTCGGAGAAGCCGCGGGCGCACACCTGCCGGCATGCCTCGACGGCCGCGAGAACCGCATCGATTTCGTCCTTCGTCGTGTAAACGCCGATGCTGACGCGCGCCGTGCCCACCATGCCCATGCTTGCATGGAGCGGCTGCGCGCAATGCCCGTCGGCGCGGATCGTGACGCCGAGCTTTCCCAGAAAGCCCGAGAGCGCGCCAGGGGCGATGCCGGCCATCGTGAAGGACACGAGCCCGGCCCACCCATCGGGCCCCGAATGGTCCCCTATCACGGTCACCCCGTCGATACGACGCAGCCCCTCGACCAGGTAGCGCGTCAAAACCGCATCGTGGCGCGACACGTTATCGACGCCCACGTCGTCAAGGTATCCGATTGCAGCCGCCCATCCGACCGCCTGGGAAACGGGCGGGGTGCCCAGCTCGTACTGGATCGATTTGGGCCTAAGGTAGTACGAATCCTCGCCGACGTGCGAGACGGTGCCGCCGCCCCCGTCAACCGGATCCATCTCGTCGAACGCCGAGGGAGATATCCACAGAGCGCCTATGCCCATCGGCCCGTACGCCTTATGGGCCGAGAACGCAACCCAATCCGCCCCGAGCTCCTTCACGTCGATGCGCCGGTGAGCGAACGACTGCGCTGCGTCGACGAGCACGCGCGCACCCGCCTCATGCGCTGCATCGGTCATCTCCTTGACCGGCTCTGCGATCCCAAACACGTTTCCCACCTGGGCGACGCACACGAGCTTCGGGCCCTTCGCGAGCGCTTTGCGATATGCCCGCTGGTCGATGCGCCCATCGGGGCCGTACGGGACGAGCTCGACCCGGGCACCCTTGCGCTCGGCAAGCATCATGAACGGGAGCATGGTCGAATGATGCTCTGACAAGGGCATGACGATGATGTCGCCCTCGCAGATGTTCCACTCGCCCCACGCGCGGGCGACCAGGTTCGTCGCCGCGGTCGTATTCGCCGTGAAGACCGTCTCGCGGCGTTCGGCCCCGATGAAGTCCTCGAGGCGCTTGCGCGCGTCGTTGTACGTGAAGGTCGATTGGGCCGATAAGCCGTACACGCCGCGATATACGTTTGCGTTCTCGTGCATGTCGTACCCGAGCTGAGCCTGCAAGGCGACGTCGACGCGTTGGGACGTCGCCGCGGAATCCAGGTAGGCGAGCTTGCCCGCATGCGCCCGGTCGTTCAACAGGGGAAAGTCCATCCGGCAGCGCTTGCCGAACGAATCGGCCCAGGCAAGTTCCTCGGCTTCGTCGCCATCGGCGGCACCAGCACATCCCAGGACACGCGCGGCGGCATCGACGAGCAGGGAATCCTCTTTGCCGAGGGGGGAAGGCTTGCTCGGCCCCATGAGCGAAAGCTGGCGGCTGGGCGCATAAAGGGCTTCGCCCGGATGGACCCTCGCATAGCGAGCGAGTCCGACCGCTTCGAGCGCAGTGCACGTGCACCCGTCGAGAAACTCCGCGATTGCGGCGTTCGCCGGGGGATTGGGCGCGAGCTTCTCCTCCCCAAACACGTGGTCACGCGCGCAGAGCCGCATGACGGGCCTGCCTTGAGCTTGCGGAAAGGCAAGGCGGCGATCCTCGATGTCTTCGAGGAAACCGCGCGAGAACAGGAACGGACAACGCCTCTGCCAGGTGATCCACGAGGCGACGACGTCGAGATCGGGGCGCTCGTCGAGATCGCGGCACAGGTCATACACGTGCTCCGGCGTAATGCGCACGTTGTCAGCGTCGACGACGATGACGCCGTCGTAGCCGTCGAGCTCCGATTGGGCAAGCGCCCGCGCCACCTCGAGCATGCCGAACGGCACGCCGTAGACCTCCAGGCCGCCCATCTCGGCGGTTCGGTCGGACAAGGCCGCCATGTCGACCTCGACGACTTGCGGCATCGCGCCGCCTCCCTTGCGCTTCGTGCCGTACAACACCTGCGACACCCGCTCGGCGAGGGAAGACGAAGCGACCACGTACAGCGCGCTCACCTGGGCCCCGCGTACGGCGTCGACTGTCCAGCAGACCGCCGGCCTGCCCTCGAAAAGCTGAAGGGGACGCGCCACGGCCTCGCAGCCCTCCGGCGGCGTGCAGACAACCGCGGGTTTTTCAGGGTCGTCGAACTGGACGGTGAGCGGGGTGGTCGATTCCTCCGTCGCGACGACGACGGCAACCATGCGGCCGCACACGCGATGGAGTTCCCCCGTTTGAATCCTCGGCCGATTAATCGGCTCCAAGACCGGTTGATGATCTGCGCGCGCCATAATCACCCTTCCCATAGGTATACTTCTTTGTATTGGATTATATCCAGTATTGGAGGGTATATGCAGATTTTCGACCAACGCGTGTACGACATCGTCGAGCACGGCCTCGAGGGAAACGGCCTTTCGCCCGACGAGACCCGCCTTCTCTTCGAGGTCCCGGAGCGGACGAAGGAAGCCGCCCTCATACGGTGGGCCGGGCAGGAGCTGTCGCTGCGAGCAGCCGACGGCATCGCGGAAATCCACGGGCAAATCGGCCTTAACGCCACGAAATGCCCCATGGACTGCGGTTTCTGCAGCTTTGCGAAATCAGCCGACTGCCGTACGGGCGATTTCGAGCTCACAAGGGAAGAAGTGATCGAATATGCGCAGCTGCATCTCGAGAACGAGGTGAACCTCATCCTGTTGCTCTGCACGGCGAGCTACCGGTTCGACAAGCTTCTCGAGATGGCCGAAGCAGTGCGCGAGACGATACCCGCCGACATGCCCTTGCTCGTGAACGCCGACGACTTGACGCCCGAGCGTGCACGGCAGCTTCGCGCCGCAGGGGTCAACGGAGGCTACCACGCCTGCCGCATGGGAGAGGGAACAGACACCCGCATTCCGGTCGAGAAGCGATTGAAAACGTTCGAAAACATGCGCGCGGCGGGGCTTTCCCTCCAGACATGCGTCGAGCCCATCGGCCCCGAGCATACGGTCGACGAGCTGGTCGAGGCGACGTATCGCTGCATCGACGCCCATCCGCAGTCGGCGGGCGCCGCGCGTCGCGTCGGTGTTCCCGGCACCAGGCTATACGAGCGCGGAATGATCACCGAGGTGAGAAACGCCGACTACGTCGCGATCTACCGCCTGGCCACCGGCCTCGAACCGCGGCTCAACTGCTCGGCAAACACGGTCATGACCGCTTCCGCCGGCGCGAACCTCGCCTGGGTGGAGCTCGGGCTCAATCCGCGCGACATCAAAGCACGAACCGAGAAGGGCGGACGCGCCATCAGCATCGAAACGGCCCGCAAGACGTTCAAAGCCGCGGGCTGGGAAATCCTCGACGGCCCATCGCAAGGCTGGATGCTCTAAGCCTGGCGAAACCCGCTCGGCTCGTCCTGTCCGCCCGGCGGACCCATCGGGCTATGCCGTTTGGAACCCGTCTGCCGCAAGGCGCCGCCTTGCGGCCGCAACCTTTGCTTCGAGCACGCCATCGTCGGCACCGTAGCCCCGGCTGCGCGGATCGCATCCGGCATCGACCCAGACGACGCCGCCGATGCCCCCGACCGGAACGCCCTCGCCGCATGCAAGGCGCGCAAGGGCGCCGACGTAGCGAACGAGGCCGGTCGGCGCCGGCTTCCTGCCTGCGACCTCGATGCCGGCCACGCCGGTCAAGCCGCATGCTCCCACGCAGAACGGCTCGAACTGCGGCAGCTCCACGATGCGCTCCGCGAGCTCGCGCGCATCGGCGTCGGCCCAGACGGGCTCGACGCCGGTCATGAGCGGGATTCCCGCATCCCTGAGGTTCGCCATCGTACGCCTTCTCGCGGCCGGCTCGATGTCGGTCAGCTCACCCTCGCCCAACCTGAGGGCGTGGTAGGCAGCTGTGGCGCCCGCATTTTTGAGGGCGCGCGCCTGTTCGGGCGAAACGTCACCGGCGTTCGCCATGACGACCATGTCGTCCGACACGCTTCGACGCACGGCACGAACCATCTCGAGGTAGCGCTCGAAATCGAGGCCCGCCGTCGCCATCAAGGAGATGAGGTCGACTCCCGTCCTGTCGAACAGGGTCGCGTAGTGGACGATGCTCTCGAGGGGCACCTCCACACGCTGCGGATCGTACGTGGATGCATCGACGTTGACGGCCGCGAACGAGCAGAACCGGCAGTTCTCCGGACAAGCCGTCTCGTCGACGCCTATCTGCGCGTACACGAAACCCCTTCCCCCGCAGGCCCGCATGCCGACGCGCCGCGCCTGGGCGCACACGTAAGCCGCCTCGGGGGAATAGGGGTCGAAACCGAGCAGGTACACGACGTCGTCAAGCGCCATGCGCCCATCGCGTACCGCTTCATCCGCGATTTTCTCAACTTGCCTGTCGAGCATCCTGCACCTTCCCGAAACAACGGCTGCCGAGACCCGAAAGCCCGGGCAAACCTACAAACGCCAGCCTTTCGAATACCCGTCGAGAACCTCCCAGCCGGCGTTTTCGTACACCCATCGATAGTAGGCGATATCGTTTCCGCGTCCGCCGTTCTCCGTGCGCTCGGCAACATCGCGGGGGTTCAGGCCCACTTCGGCCCAGCCGAGGTTCCCGCCCGAAGACGCCGTGATGGGCGTCGACACCGCGCAGTTGAGCGCCGGCTCGAGCCCGGTGGCAAGGCGGTAGACGGCCACGTTCTTCGCATTTTGCACGTCGTTGAGCTGGCCGCGGTCTTCGACCAGCGTTCCGGGGACGGTGATGCGCCTGCCGCATCCCGCCGAGTTCGCATGCGAGTCCATGCACCTCCGCGTCGCCTCGGTCAGCTCCTTGGGCGTATGCTCGGGGCCGATCGGCTCGACGCACGTCGACAGCGACAACCCTGCAGCATGCAGGTTCTCAATCGTTTGGAGGCGTTTCTCGACGGGTATCGTCGTGTCGACGCCCTCGCCCATGCGCACGGCATGGTAGGCGCCGTCGATGCCCGCGTCCTTCAAACGCTGCGCCTTCTCGAGCGTGACGTCGTCGTAGTTCGCGAGCAGCGGCATGGCGGGATCGAGCACCGACCGCGCGACCTCGGTCATCTCGAGGAACTTCTCGAACGGGTAGCTTGCCGTCGCGAGCATCAGAACCAGGTTCGCGCCCTGTTCCTGGTACACGTCGCAATAGCGCCTGACGTCGTCGGCATCGAGCTCGAACAGCTTCTTTCGCAACCCGTTGCACACCGCGAAGCTGCAGAACTTGCAGTTCTTCCCGCACGGGGACCCGTTCAGCCCGATCTGCGCATGGATTTCGGCCTTGCCGTCCGTCGCGCGAAGCGACATCAGGTGCGCATCGCGGCGCATCGCAAACGCCTCGCGGGACAGCGGGTCGACGCCGTAGAGGACCTCGATCTCGTCGTCAGGCAGTCCTGCGCCCTCCGATGCATGCTCCAGTATTTCGTATACGCGAATCTGCTCGTCTGAAAGCGTCATGTTCACTCCTCCTCCGAATACGCGATGTCCCCGTCGTCCGCCACGAACCACAGCATGGCCGGATCGAGGTCGAAGCACATCGCATCCCCTACCGAAAACTCCAGGCTCGCGGGCAATACCAGCTGCAACAGGCATCCGAGGCATTCCACGCGATACGACGTGCTCATGCCGCGGTACGTCACGTCGCGCACGACGCCCGAAAGCCTCCCCGCGCCCTCCGATCCGACGTTCACCGCCGCTTCGGGCCGCATGACGAGCAGCCCCGCATCGGGGGCATCGTACGCCTCCGACAAACCCGGCACGGCGAAGGCGCCCAGCGGCGTGCGCACGCAGTCGCCGTCACGCTTCGCCGCGATGAAGTTCTTCCACCCGAAGAACGAAGCGACGTATTCGGTTCTCGGACGCTCGTAGAACTCGCGGGGCGGCGCGACCTGGACGATGGCGCCATCGTGCATGACCGCGATGCGGTCGGCAAGCGCTATCGCCTCCTGCTGATCGTGAGTCACCAGAACCATGGTCGTCCCCGTCTCGCGGTTGAGCGTTCGGATGTAGTCCTGCATCGTCTCCCTGAGCGATGCGTCGAGCGCCGAAAGCGGCTCGTCGAGCAGCAGCAGCTTGGGCTCCACCATGAGCGCACGGGCAAGCGACACGCGTTGCTCCTGCCCGCCCGACAGCGCGGTGGCCTTCTTCTTCTCCATGCCCGCGAGCCCGACGAGCTCGAGCATCGCGGACGTCTTGCGCGCGAGTTCGTCCTTGCGCATCGTGCGGTTCACGCGCGGGGCGAAGTTCACGTTCTGCTCGACGGTCATGTTCCTGAACAGGAGCGCCTTCTGGAACACCATCGCAACGGGACGCTTCTCGGGAGCGATGCCGTCCATCGCCTCGCCGTCGATCAACACCGACCCGGCTTGCGCCTCCTCGAGCCCGGCGATGACCTTGAGCACGGTTGATTTCCCGCATCCCGACGCTCCGAGCAGCACGCACACCTCGCCGCGGTCGACGTCGAGGTCGAAATCGCGAACACACGGGACAGCCTCCCCCGGATAGCGCTTCGTCAGGTTTTTTACTTCGAGAAAGCCCATGCGATTCCTAAACCGTAGAAACGGCGCGCCAAGCACCGTGCTTCGTCCCCTGCTCCATCGTCACACCCCGGCATCCAGGCGCGTGTCGTCGTTCACCAGCAATTCCGAGAATATCACGAGGACGGCGAGGATAGGGGCGATGTAGAGAATCGCGCCGCACGCCGTGGCCGCGTACCCCCCGGCGGCCGTCGTGATCATGGGGAACATGAGCAGCGACATGGTCTTGAACGAAGGCGGCGCCACCGCTGCGACGACCAAGTAGGCCGACCACACTCCGATGAAGCTGAAGATGCACGTGACGATTACGCCGCTACGCACTTGGGGAAGCGTGACATGCCACAGGACATGCCATTTCGACACGCCCAGCGAGGCCGCCTGGTACTCGTAGTCCATGTCGTAGTTCTCGAACACCGCCGATAGGAGAAGCGTCATGTACGGCACGTAGAACACGAGCAGCGCGACGACGACTCCCGGCACGTTGTTGTAGAGCCCGAGCTGCGCGAACACCCGCTGCATGCCGAACACGAGCGCGATCTGCGGCACGAACGAGGGCACGAGCAGCAGCAGTTGGATGGCCCTCCTTCCGCGGAATCGCCGCGTCCCCAGGTTCTTTGCAGCAAAGAAGCTCAACGCGAGCGAGATGGGAACGACGGTCGCGCATAGAAGCAAGCTGTTTCGCATGGCTTCGAGCACCTTGGAGTTCGCCGCGAGCGTCCGCGTCCACGCCTGCATGCTGAACTGCGGCAAGACCTGGCCGAACGGCCATATTTCCGTGAACGACCACAGCGCCATGGGAACGATCGGCACGACGACCGCAACGAGCATGAGCGCTATCACGACGCGACCGAGGCGGCTCGACATCTACTTTCCCTCCTTCGGCATGGTCAAATGGCGGTACAGGAGTATTACGGCCATGAGCACGACGATCATGCTGACCATCAACACATAGGATTCCGGCCGGTTCATCATGGCGGGATCGCTGTATTTCAGATACGTGTAGATGGACAACACGCGATGGGTGGAGTTGCCGAGCACCATGGGGATCTCGTAGTCGCCGAACGCCGCCGCGAACACGATGATGGAGGCTATCGAAGTAGCCGGCACGATCATGGGAAGCGTCACATGCCAGAAACGTCTGAAACGCCCCACGCCGAGCACGGCGGCCTGGTCCTCGTATTCCTGCGAGGCGCCTTGCAGGATTCCGAGAACGCTCATTCCGATGTAGGGGAAGAACTTCCAGGTGAACGCAATGACGAGGCCGACGCCCGCCTGATCCTGAATCAAGTAGGGGAAGTCCGCCGTCCCCTGCGTTATGCCCGCGAAACGCGCGATCTGGGACAGAAACCCCGTCTGAGAGAGCAACAGCAGCAGCATCATGGCCGCAGCCATGCGCGGGATCGTGAGGTTGAACTGGAACATGAGCACGACGAGCTTCTTGCCCACGAACGTGCGCCTGAGCGCGAGGGCGCATGCGACCGCTATCGCCATGGCAAGCGCCGTCGACACGACGGCCACCTTGAGCGTGAAGAGCAGCGAGTCGATGAAATAGTACGAGGTGAGCACGGCAACCCAGTTGTCGAGACCGACGAATTCCCCCGTTTTATCCTGCAAGCTGCCGACGACGTTTCCGATGACGGGCACGACGTAGCCCACCGCCATCAGCACGACAAGCGGAACGAATGACGCTATGAACGAAAGCCGTCCCTTCATACACCCCCCATGCAAAAGGAGCCCGGCCGCGCGCCGGGCTCCCCTCAATCGCGCCTATTACGCGCTCGCCTGAACCTTCTGCGCCCAGCCGGTCGGGATCCACGCGGCAACCTTGCCGAACTTGTCGGTATAGGACTGCAGGGCGATTTCCTCGGTCGAGGGCGACAGCGACCCCATGGCGGCGAAGACGTCGTCGAACGCCTTCTTCTGCTCGGAATCGAGCTTGTCGTAGGACACGTTGTAGCCGTTACCGGTCGTCTGGAAGGCGGTGGCCTGTGCAACCGGATCGAGCATCTCGTTGGCGACTACCATGGCAGCCGCCTTCGCCTTGGCGTTCGACATGATGATCGAATAGTCCCAAGCGCCCACGGACGTCTGCAGCATGTAGATCGCGGGATTGGGCATATAGCTGTCGGGAGCGGCCGCGACGCGTTCGGACACTGACGTGCACGTCGTGAACGTGCATGCGAGGTCGCCCGCTATCACGCGTTGCATCATATCGGGCGCGGTCGCCATGTAAGCGGGGCCGCCGTCGCCCTGGAGCAGGTTGGGGGCGAGTTCGTTCAGATAGGCCCACAGGTAGTCGGCCTTCTCGTAGAACGCTTCCTCGGAAGCATCGGAGCTGTTGGACCACTTGTACCAATCCTCGATGTTGGCCTCGATCTTCTGACGGCGCGTCTTGGCGTCGTCGCCCTCGTCGTAGACGGCCTTCCAGCCGCCATTGCCGTCCGAGGTGAGCTCGGCGAGGATCGCCTTGAGGAAGAACAGGCCGTGGAAACTGCCCGCTCCGGTGAGGTCCATGTAGCTGAACTTGCCGGGATTCGCGGCAACCCAGGAAGCGAGCTCGGTGAAGTTGGTGGGCAGGCCCTTCTTTCCATCCTTCTCCTGATCCCAGCCGATGGTGTGGTCCCAAAGGTCGGTCGAATAGACGAGCGAGGGGTTCAAGCCCTGGAACGGGGCTTCTTCGCCGTTCGTGTCTGCCGCGCCATCGAACGTGACGTTGCTGTTCGCCGGATCGAGGTACTTGTAGTTGTCGAGCTTCTCGACCCACTTGTTGCCGAAGACGCCTTCGCCTGCAGCGCGAATGGGGGCCGTCATGGCACCGGTGTACCAGAACATGTCGTACGTAGCATCGGCCTTGTTCTCGAGGTCGGTCGCGATCTTGGCATACTCGGCCTGATCGAACTCGGCGTACTCGATCTTGACGCCGTATTTGCTCTCGACGTCTTCGGCGAGCTTGTCCCACCATTGCTGTACGAACGGGTCGGCTCCACCCGAACCCCAGGCGAGGAACGTAACCGTCTGGCCCTTGGCTTCGGCCAGGATGTCTTCCCATGACATGCTCGCAAAATCGGATTCGACCGACTTGGACGCAGCCGAGCTGGAAGCCGATGCGGATGCAGAGGCGGAAGCGGAAGCCGAAGCGGAGGCGGAAGCCGCGCTCTGGGTGCCGGAGCTGCATCCGGCAATTCCGGCCAAGGCCGCGAAACTTGCGGCCGCCCCGCCGAGGGCGACGAACTTGCGCCTGCTGATATCGGTGCCTGACATGATGGTCTCCTTCCACGAAATTACCTGTATATGGACCATATTTGCCAAGTCTAGACCCATTATTTGTCTATGTCAAATACATGCTATACTCCATTGAGTATGTCATAGTATTCGACCCAACCGAGAAAGGACCCCCCATGGAAACCTATTACAATCCTGCAGACCTCGCCAATTTCTCGGGCGACGGCGTCGGCGCGCTCTCGCCGGAGCTCTGGGAGAAGTTCATGGGCTACTATGGCTCGGTCTTTGCCGACGGAGCCCTTACCGCCCGCGAGAAAGCCCTCATCGCCGTAGCTGTTGCGGCGGCAGTGCAATGCCCCTACTGCATCGACGCATACACGAACACGTGCCTGCAGATGGGTTGCGACGGCTCCGAGATTGCCGAGGCCTTCCACGTTGCGAACGCCATCCGCGGTGGCGCCGCGCTCGCGCACGGCGTGCAAGCCCTCAAGATCATCGAGGAGCAGGAGCTGTAGGCAGCCGCAACAAGGGACGGGCGGAGCTGCGCTTCGCACGTAGAGAGAGGAGACCGTATGGCCGGCAAAACAATCGAAGAGGCCATGTCAGTGGTGCCTGATTTCGTGGAACAGGTGCCGCCCGAGCATCGAGTCACGAACGAAACCCTCACGACGCTGCAGGTCAACATCGGATACAAATGCAATCTCGCCTGCCGTCACTGCCATCTTGAGTGCAGTCCCACCCGGACCGAGACCATGAGCCGCGAGGTCATGCAGGCGTGCCTCGACGCTTTCGGGGCCGGCGGGTTCAAATCGGTCGACATCACAGGCGGGGCGCCCGAGATGCACCCCGACCTCGAATGGTTCCTCCGCGAATGGCAGAAACGCGGCATCAAGCCCATCGTGCGCACCAACCTCTGCATCCTCACGGACCCTGCATACTCCCGCTTCGCCGAGCTCTACGGGGAAATCGACGCCACGCTGTTCGCATCCCTTCCGTTCTACAGCGCCCGCAACGTCGACAAGATACGCGGCGACGGCACGTTTTCGGCCTCCATCGAGGGCTTGCGCATGCTCAACCGCGCGGGCTACGGCGACAACGACGGCGACGGGGACACCCATACGATCATCCTCGTGTTCAACCCCGCAGGCGCGACCATGCCGCCCAACCAAACCACGATGGAAGCGGAATACCGCCGGAGCCTCGCCCGCGATTTCGACGTGCGCTTCTCGAATCTCGTGGCCATCACGAACAACCCGGTCGGCAGGTTCGCCGAAGCGCTCAACCGCAAGGACAAGCTCGGCAGCTACCTCACGCGGCTGTGCAATGCGTTCAACCCCGCCACGACCGAAGGCATGATGTGCCGCGACCAGATCAGCGTCGATTGGCAAGGCGACGTCTACGACTGCGACTTCAACCAGGCGCTCGGGTTGAAGATCTCGACCGGCAAGACGATCTTCGACTATGCGCAGGAAAAGCAGCCGTCTCGCGAGATCGTGTTCGCGAACCATTGCTATGCCTGCACCGCCGGCGCCGGCAGCAGCTGCGGCGGCGAAACCGCGTAAGCCAAATCACGCAAAACGGGGTCCGTCCCCCATGGTTCTGCATAATCGGGACCGTCCTGAATGAGCAAAAACGTTCATTCAGGACGGTCCTTTTTTGAACAAAACGCCCCAGTGGGGAATCTGCGCTCGTCTCCTCGGATTGCCTTAAACATACAAGTAGGGACAGTCCCCAATTGTCGGAAAGGGTGGGGCATGCAGGTAGGGACAGTCCCCAAATGTCGGAACCTCCATTCTTCCGACAAGTAGGGACTGTCCCCAATTGTTGGAAACGGTTGCGCGTTAGGGGAGCGGGGCGGCGGCGAACCTGGGGTTCGCGGAGCCCACGGCGCCCGCGGCGGCCGCGGCGTATGCGGGGGCGGACTGGCCGGTGAGGGGCGCGGGCGGCGGGGCCATGGTGCCGTAGGTGGCGGCGAGGATGCGCTCGGCCATGGCCGGGCTCACGGCGCCCTCGGCGCCCAGGATGTAGCCCTCGCGCACCTCGGCAGCGTGCTCGGCCAGGAAGTCGACGGCGGGCGCGGCGATGGCCTTGCCCTTGTCGTTCTTCTCGTCCACGAGCAGCAGCACCGAGTTCTTCTTGCCGGCAAGCGCAGCGCCCACGAGCGCGTCGGCGTCCTTCAGGCCTGTGGCCACCACGGGAGAGGCCATCGTGGAGCCGTTCGCCATGGCCCACTTGGCCAACTCGATGGCGGTC
>ODAI010234822.1_pt1 | contig 19616 bp, 16 predicted proteins | sample 1539321 | NCBI WGS metagenome assembly ODAI01 (sample SAMN02144231, study PRJEB22623) | gut metagenome | biome: sheep rumen | host: Ovis aries | place: New Zealand
CAAACACCGGCTGGTGATCGCCGGCGGATGCACCGGCGGGGTTCACCGCAGCGTGACCATCGCGGAGGCGATCGGGGAAAAGCTGCGGGAGCAGGGACTGCCCACGGAAATCAATCACCGGGACCTGCTGCTGGAGCAGGCCCGCTGGAATAACCCGGTTGAGGACGGAGAATAATGCGTACAGGAGAGAAACAGAGCTTTGCGGCGCGGGTGCGGGAGGAGCTGATCCGCCTGCCGGCCGGGAAGGCCTGCTGCATGCTCAGCGAGATTTCCGCGCTGACCCAGACCTCCGGCCACCTGGCCTTCCGGGGCGGAGGCTGGCTGTCGGTCAGCTACCGGCTGGAGGACGCGGGCACCGCCAGGCGGCTGTTCCAGATGCTGAAAAAGCGGCTGAACGTCAATCCGACATTGCATTTTACCCAGACCTCGCGCCTGGGCGGCCGGCGGACCTGCGTGCTGACCCTGAGCGGGGCAGATGCCCGGACGCTGCTGGACGCGCTGCACATGACCGAGACGGATGAGCAGGGCCAGATGCACCTGAAGCGGACCGTGCCGCGGCATCCCATGACCCGGCAGTGCTGCCGGCGGGCCTTCCTGCGGGGGGCTTTCCTGGGAGCCGGCACGGTGACGAACCCGGAAAAGGGATATCATTTCGAATGGAAGGCGGATGACGAGCACCTGCCGAAGGTGCTGGAAAAGCTGCTGGAAAAATGCGGGCTGCCGTTTCATCAGTATGCGCGGGGCGGACAGCAGGTGGTTTACCTGAAAGGCGCCCAGCAGATCGCGGATGTGCTGGCCCTGATGGGCGCCGCCCAGAGCGTGCTGCAGATGGAGAACACGCGGATCCGCAAACAGCTGCGGGCGGCGGCGGTCCGGGCGGCCAACTGCGACGAGCACAACGGGGAGCGGATGCTGGACGCGGCCCAGAAGCAGGCGGAGGTGATCCGCCAGATTTCCCTGAAGCAGGGACTGTTCACGCTGCCGAAGGGGCTGCGGGACCTGGCCAGGGTCCGGCTGGAAAACCCGGACCTGAGCCTGAAGGAGCTGGGAGAGCTGCTGGATCCGCCGGTGGGGAAAAGCGGGGTCAATCACCGCATGCGGCGGCTGATGGAGACCGCGTCAGAGATCCTGGCAAAGGAATAAAAGGAAAAGGAGGGACAGAAGGATGATTGCGTCCGTGGCGTATCTGCTGCTGTATCTGTCCTTCGGCGTTCTTACGGTCCGGTTCCTGCTGCCGCGGCACAAGCCGCTGAACCGGATCTGGCTGGGGCTGAGCCTGGGCGTGCTGGAAGAGATGTGGTTTCCGGCACTGTTTGCATTCTTCTTTGGGTTTACGGCCGCGGCACACGCGGCGGCGGCCGGGCTGCTGCTGCTCCTGACGCTGGGGTGCTGGCTGGCGCGGGACCGGCGGGACCCGGCCCCCTGGGACGCGGAGGAGAAGGCCATGCTGCGGAAAACGCTGCCGGTGCTGATTCCCCTGACGATCCTGGGCGCTTACCTGCAGTACACCCATGTGATGCGGGTGGACGGGGCCGGATTCTGGCATGTGGGGCAGAGCACCTACGGCGACCTGCCGATGCACCTGAGCTTTATCACGGGGCTGGCCGGAAAGCGCTTCCCGGCGGATTACCCGTTCTACCCGGGATACCGGCTGAGCTATCCCTTCCTGACGGACTCCCTCAGCACCACCTTCTACCTGCTGGGGTGCAGCCTGCAGGCGGCGGTGATCCTTCCCGGAACGCTGATGATGGCCCTGTGCTTCATGGGTGTGCTGGTGCTGGGCCGGGAAATGACGGCCGGGGGAAAAGCCGTGGTCCTGGCGGCCCTGCTGTTTTTCCTCAACGGCGGGCTGGGATTCCTGTATAACTTCGACCTGGCGGGCGGAGCCTGGGAGGCGCAGGAGGGCGCGCCGCTGCTTAAGCAGATCGGCCAGACGGTCTCCGGCTGGTTCCGGACGGCAGGGGACCGGATGGAAACCATCCTGACCGGGTTCTACAAGACGCCCACCAACCAGCCGGATCCCAACAACCTGCGCTGGTCCAACGTGATCTGCGACCTGATGATCCCCCAGCGGACGCTGCTGGGCGGATGGTGCACGGTGATCCCGTGCTTTTACCTGCAGGACGCCTGCTTCCGGCCGAAAAAACTGGAGGCGGATTACGGCTGGCGGGGGCTGATCCTGCTGGGGATCTGGGCCGGGGCGCTTCCCCTGATCCACACCCACAGCTTCCTGGCCCTGGGCCTGGCTTCCCTGGGGTGCATGCTCTATGACTGGATCCACGGGGATCCCAACGCGCTGATGATCCGGCGGCAGCGCTGGCAGATCCTGGTGCGGTATATGGTTTACGGCGGGATCGCGGCCGCGGTCGCGGCGCCGCAGCTGTTCGAATTCACGTTCCGGCAGTCCTTTCAGACGGGGGGAAGCGCCTCCGCCAGCGCGCAGCTGTATCTGTGGTTCTATCTTTTCCTCCTGCTGGGCCCGGCTTCTTTCGCCGCGCTCTGTTATCATACGATGGGCGGCGGATGCCGGGGGGAGACCGGCTGGAAGCTGTACGCGAAGCGGATCCTGCCCGCCCTGGGGGTCGCGGCCGCCTGCGCGGCGCTGGGCCTGTTCATCCGGACCTTCCTGCGGGAATTCCAGGGCGGAGGCTTTGTGGTCTTCCAGTTCAACTGGGTGAATAATCCCGGCGGGCGGGGAATGCGGGACCTGTACCTGTGGTTCTACATCAAGAATATCGGGCTGCCGTTCCTGGTGCTGATCGCGGCGCTGTTCGACAAAACGCCGCGGAACCGGCGGCTGTTCGCCATGGCGCTGCCCATCATCCTGGCCGGGGAATTCATCCGCTTCCAGCCCAACGATTACGATAACAACAAGCTGTTCTACCTGGCCTGGCTGCTGTGCTGCATGATCGCGGCGGACTGGTGCGCCGCCCTGTGGCAGCGCCTGCGGGGCATGCGGAGCCGCTGGGTGCTGGCGGTGCTGGCGGCGGTGGTCACCTTCCTGAGCGCCGGGCTCACGATCTGGCGGGAGTGCGTATCGGACTACGTGGCCTTCAGCCCGGAAGCGGTGGAGGCGGGAGAGTTTGCCCGGGACCAGACGGAGAAGGACGCGGTGTTCCTGACCGGCACACAGCACCTGAACCCGGTGCTGTCCATCGGCGGGAAGACCATCGTCTGCGGTCCGGACCTGTGGCTTTACTGGCACGGGTTTGACACCCAGGAGCGGAAGGATGACCTGCGGCGGTTCTACACCGATCCGGAGGGACATCCGGAGATTCCGCAGAAGTACGGCGCCGACTACATCTGCGTGTCCTCCTATGAGCGGACGGAATACGGCGCGGACGAGGAAGTCCTCAGCCGGAACTACCGGAAGGTCTTTGAAAACGGGGACACGGTGATCTGGAAGGTGCCGGAGGGATGAGGCGGCCGGACGGAAACGTCCGGTCTTTTTTGTTGCTTTTTCAGCTGATTTGGAATACAATAAATTGATATAGTATGCAACGGAGGTGGCGGTATGGCGATCGTTGTCATTGCCCTCGAGCTGCTGCTTCCCGCAGCGGCTGCCCTGACCGGCGCGTTTTATACGTGGCCGGTAACGGTCGCCCTTTGCGCCTTTGCCGCTGCCGCGGGCGGACTGCTTTTTCCGCTGAAGGCGCTGCCGCTGATCCTGTTCTGGTGCGCCGCCAGCGGGCTGACCGCCTGCCTGCCGATGAAGCAGCGGCTGATGCGTCCGGTCCTGCGGGCCGGGATGTGCCTGGCCGCCTGGGGAATCGCCCTGGCGATGCTGCTGCAGGTGACCGGCGGCCAGATCGTGAACGGGCTGGCGCAGGCGGCCTGCGACTATGTGGACCGGAGCCCCGACAGCGCGGAGATCCTGGCCCGGGCTTATGCCGCGGGCTACGTCCGGATCGGCAGCATGCTGCCGGTTTACCAGCTGACGGGAACGCTGCTGCTCACGGCGGAGATGAAGGCGCAGATGCTCTTCAGCCTGCGGGTTTCCCTGGAGGAGGTCCTGCCCTCCATGCTGTGCAGCGCGGTGGTGTATCACACGGCGCTGACGGTGCTGCTGTGCACGGTGCTGCCGGACTGGCAGCGGCGGAAGCGGGGAGAGCGGGGAGAGTTTTCCCCCATGGAGCAGTGGTATATGCCCAGGCGCCTGGGCGCGGCGGTGTTTGCGCTGTGCTTCGGCTGGGTGATCGCGCTGATGGCGCAGGAGGGAATCGGCGCCTATCTTGGATGGATGTGCGCGGATGTTTTCCGGGCAGCGTTCGTCCTGCAGGGAATCTGCTGGATGCAGTGGATGGGGAAACGGATGGGAGTCCGTTCCGCGGCCCGGAACATCTGGTCCGTGATCCTGTCCGTGGTGATGCCGCTGATTCCGATGATTATGGGTATGATAGATCAACGCAGGGACGCTCGTCACCTGCGTCCGAAAGAGGAGGCTGATCAGGAATGAAGGTCGTATTGCTCAAGGATGTCAGGAATATGGGTAAGAGGGATGATATCCTGACCGTCAGCGACGGATATGCTCGGAACTTCCTGTTTCCCCAGAAGCTGGCCGCGGAGGCCACGGCGGGAACCCTGAAGGAAATTGAACGCAAGCGCGCCGCCCAGGACGCCCGGGAGGCGGAGCTGAAGGCCGAAGCACAGGCCAAGGCCGAGCTGCTGAAGAACAAGGTGATCACCCTGCAGGTGAAGTGCGGCGAGAAGGGCCGGCTGTACGGCAGCGTGACCGCCGCGGAGGTGGCGGAGGCGCTGGAGAAGCAGCACGGGATCAAGGCGGACAAGCGGAAGATCGACATCGGGGATCCGATCCGGGAAACCGGGATCCGCGACATTTCCGTCTGGCTGTATTCGGGAATCACCACGAAGATGAAGCTGGACGTGCAGCCCATTTCCAAGTAACCGGAGGGAGCCTATGGATAATCCGGAAGTCATGAGCGGAGCCGTGCCGCCCCACAGCGCAGAGGCGGAAACCAGCGTCCTGGGCGCCATGCTGCAGGACCGCGACGCTGTGCTCAGGGCGATGGAGCTGCTGAAACCGGACGACTTTTACCTGCCGGAGAACAAGGAAATCTTTTCGGTGATGGCGGCCCTGAACAGGGAGCAGACGCCGATTGACCTGGTGACGATGCATACGGAGCTGGAGCGGCGCGGCACCCTGGAGGGCGTCGGCGGCGTGGAAAACCTGATGCGGATCCTGAATGCCGTGCCGGTTTCCGCCAACGTGAAGGCCTATATCGACATCGTCCGGGAGAAGAGCACGCTCCGGAAGCTGATTTCCGCCTGCCGGAATATTGCCGGGGAATGCTACAAGCAGCAGGCGCCCCTGGAGGACACGCTGGCGGCGGCGGAAAAAGCCATTTTCGACATCGTCATGAACCGGGCGGACGGAGAGACCCTCCAGCCGCTGGGCGAGGTGGCGGTCCGGTCGCTGGACATCATCGAGGAGCTGGCCAGGAACCGCGGGTCCATTTCCGGCGTGCCGACCGGGTTTATCGACCTGGACAGCCTGCTGACCGGCCTGCACGGCGGCGAGCTGATCATTGTCGGCGCCCGCCCGTCCATGGGAAAAACGTCCTTTGCGATGAACGTGGCATCCTATGCCAGCATGAACAAAGGGAAAAAAGTGGCGGTTTTCACGCTGGAAATGCCCCGGGAGCAGATTGCCATGCGCGTGCTGTGCTCCGACGCCCGGGTGGACATGCAGCGGGTCCGCAAGGGAACGCTGACCCCGGATGACTGGGAAAGGCTGGCCCGTTCCCTGACGCCCATGGCGGCGGCCCCCATGTATATCGACGATACCGCCGGCCTCTCCCCGAGCCAGCTGCGGTCCCGGTGCCGCCGCCTGATGGTGGACAAGGGCCTGGACCTGATTGTGGTGGACTACCTGGGCCTGATGCGGGCCGACGGCCGGGTGGAGAGCCGCCAGCTGGAGGTCAGCGAGATCAGCCGCCAGCTGAAGGCGATCGCCCTGGACCTGAAGGTGCCGGTGATGGCCTGCGCACAGCTGAGCCGCGCGAACAAGGACCGGCAGGACAAGCGGCCCGTGCTGAGCGACCTGCGGGATTCCGGATCCATCGAGCAGGACGCGGACGTGGTCATGTTCCTCCACCGGGAGGAGTATTACAACAAGGATACGGAAGACAAGAACATCGGCGAAGTGATCATCGCCAAGCAGCGCAGCGGTCCGCTGGGAACCGTGAAGCTGGCCTGGCTGAGCGAAACCACCACCTTTGCAAACCTGGCCCGGGACAACGGGCCGGGAGGGGACGCCCCGTTCTGATGATCATAAGCAAGCTTTGACAGAGGCGATGAAATGGAAAGTTATTCGGTATGCCAGCTCCGGAAGGAGATGCGTTTTGAGGGATTCCTCCTGGTCCGGTCCGCGGAGAAGCGGAAGGACGTCAAGGGAAACGATTATGTGGACATGAACCTGACCGACCGGACCGGGGAGATCAACTGCAAGATCTGGAACTGGGAAAGCGGCGCGGAGGCGCCGGCGGCCGGGAGCGTGGTGAAGGTCCGCGGAACCGTGCAGGAATACAACGGCCGGCTGCAGCTGCGGGTGGAAAAATGGCGGGAAGCCGCCGCGGAGGACCCGGTGGACATGAGCCAGCTGGTGCCCTGCGCCCCCCGGCAGCCGGAGGACATGATGCGGGAGATCCGGGAGACGGTGGAAAGCTTCAAGAGCGAAAACCTGCGGAAGCTGACCGAGGGCATGCTGGAAAACGCCGGGAAGGACCTGAGCTGGTTTCCCGCGGCCCAGCGGATGCACCACGCGGAGCGCAGCGGCCTGCTGCACCACACCACGGATATGCTGCGGCTGGCCGGGGCGATGCTGGAGGTTTACCCCTGGCTGAACCGGGACCTGCTCCTGGCCGGGGTGATCATCCATGACCTGGGCAAGATGGATGAACTGAAGAGCGACACGACCGGCAACGTGAGCGATTACACAAGGGACGGACAGCTGCTGGGGCACCTGGTGCGGGGAATCACCAACCTGAACCGGGTGGCGGACCGGCTGGGAATCCGCGGGGAGACCGTGGCCCTGCTGGAGCATATGCTCCTGAGCCATCACGGCGAGAGAGAATACGGCAGCCCGAAGCCCCCGATGTTCCCCGAGGCGGAGGCGCTGCACTGGATTGATATCATGGATGCCCGGATGAACACCATGAAGGGCGTGGAGGACAAGACGCCGGAAGGCGCCTTCAGCGAGAAGATCTTCAGCCTGGAGCGGCGGATCTACCATCCCAGATACACGGATGACGCGGAATGAGCGCGGATTATGAATAACGGAGGGATCACACCATGTTCAAGAAAAGGATTGTTTGCCTGGTTCTGCTTCTGTGTGCCGCATTGCTGCTGACCGCCTGCGGACAGCAGGAAACCTTCCCGAACCAGCCGCGGCAGGACGGCGGAACAGCCCAGGAACAGTGGACGGCCGTGCCTGCGGCAGCGGCTCCGGAAACCGCCGCCCCGCAGCAGATCAATTTTGATGACGGCAGCTATGATCCGGCCTCGGAGGAGGGCGGACAGAGCGAAACCGTGGCGGCTTCCGCCCCGACAATGGCGCCGCTGATGCAGAGCGAGTATGCCGGCGCGACCCCGGTCCGGATCGACCCGGTGGACAAGCCGACCCCCACACCGCTGCCGACCCTGAAATTCTCCTATACCGAGTACCAGGCGGCCAACATGCACCTGGCCTTTGAAGGCCCTGCGGGCTGGATGGTGAACGACAGCGCGGTGGACAGCTATACGCTGACCAATCCGGATCCTTCCATGGACTACGAGGCAAAGGCGGAAATCCGTACGGTCGCCGTGGGCAAGGATTACACCCAGAAGGAGCTGATCGCGGAGGTGAAGGCGCAGTCGGACGCGGTGCGCAGCGCCGGCAACTTCCAGTCCTATGATCCCTCCGATACCGCGGCCCGCTTCTTCATCGACGGCAACGGCGTGTACCTGGCGTACAAGGGCGTCCTGAACGACGGGCAGGAGACCGGTGTCGCCGGACGGATCATCGTGAACACGGTCAACAAGACCCTGTATATCCTGCATGTGAGCTATCCGCGGGGACTGGCCGACACCTTCGCGGACGGCGTGTACAACAAGATCCGCCACTCCATGAAACTGACGAACTGATCCGGGAACCGGAAATCTTAAATGCCAGGACTGTGACGCGCTCCGCGTATGAAAGCGCGTCACAGTCTGTTATTCGGAGGCTTTGGGAACCATGAAGAGCAAGGCTATGCGTTTTCTGACCCTGCTGCTGTGCGCGCTGCTGCTCGGTGGCCTGACGGCAGCCCATGCGGAACTGGTGACGGTGGGGATTCTTTTGACGGGGACGATTCCCGAAGCGGACGGCTCCGTACGGACCGTGACGCCGGAGGGCGAGTTCCGCATTTACCAGAACGGGGAGGAAGCCGGCGTGATCGCGGCAGGGCGGGAAACCCTGACGCTCAACAGCCTGGAGCGGATCCGGATCGAGCCGCTTCCGCAGAGCTTTGCGCCGGAATGGGATGTGCGCGCGGCCAACCAGACCGTGACCCTGACCGCCAGCGGCGTGCAGATGATTCCGGTGACCATCACCCTGAAGGGAGAGGAAGCGGAAGCACCCTCTCCGGCGGAGATCCCGGCCGAAACGCCGGAACCCGCCGCCCCGGCGGAGGAGGAGGTCCCCGGCGGGTCAGCCCCGGAAACGGAGGTCCCGGCGGCTGAGACCCCGGTGCCCGAAACCCAGGCGGCCGAAACCCCGGCAGGCACCGTCCAAGCCCAGGGAACCGTTCCGACCCCGACGCTGCCGCCCTTCGAGGCCGCGGCCGCGACGCCGGAACCGGCGGCCGGCCAGTTCCCGGAAGGCGCGGGAACCGGGGCCCTTCGGATCCAGGTCTTTTTTGACAAGAATGTGAACGGGAACCAGGGGGATTACGAATACGGGATCCGGGATATTCCCATCTACCTGCTGAATGAGGCGGAGGAAGCCGTGGCATACACGGTGACGGATGCGGACGGATTCGCCCTGTTTACCCATGTGCCGGACGGACGCTACCGCACCCGGACCCTGCTGCCGGACGAATGGTACTTTACCGCCTTCGGCGGCGAGAACAGCCTGATCCTGAACGCCTACGACGTGACTCCGGCGGGGGACCAGACCAGCGGCGTGCTGGAGATTACCGGGGGAACGGAGGCAGTGCAGGGAATCGGCATCCACAACAAAGCGACCTCCATGAGCGGATTCTGCTGGCTGGAGGAAGAGGTGGACGGCCTGTATACGGGCAACGAGATCCGGGTTCCGGGCGTGACCGTCCGGATGAAGCACCGGGACGAGGACATCTCCTATGAAACCGTGACGGATGCGGAAGGCAACTGGACCATCGACCATCTCCATCCCGGCTACTACGTGATGAGCTGCGAGGGACCGGACGGACTGATGCTGACCCGCTACACCCAGGCGCGGGGGCGGCGCTCCTACCTGACCTCGGACCATCCCCGCAGGAGCGTCGAGGTGAGCCCGGACAAGAGCATTACGGATGCGAACATCGGCTTCAACTGGTCGGCGCAGATCGTGGGCCGCTGCTACCTGGACGCCAACTACAACGGCCTGTATGACGAGGGCGAGCAGCCCCTGCCGGGCGTCCGGCTCAGCGTCAAGTTCATGTATGACAGCGCGGAGGCTTCCTCGGCGGTTTCCGGGGAGAACGGAACCTATGTGCTGGACGGCATGCGGGGCAACCTTTACTGGATCCAGGCGATCCTGCCGGAGGGCGGAAGCGTCTATACCCGCACGGCGGCGGACGATCCCCTGGGCAACCTGTTTGAGGCCCGGGGAGACCGCCGGGACCAGTCCCTGAAGAACTATGTGCTGGCAGACGCGGAGAGGCGGGTGCTGAACATCGGCGCCATCTATCCGGCCGCCGTGTCCGGCACGGTCTATTATGACGACAATTTCTCGGCCACAGCGGACGACGCGGAGCGGAAGGTCGCCGGCTTCACGGTGACCGCCCGGGACGCGGAGGGCAACATTGCCGCAACCGCCAGGACGGACAATTCCGGCCGCTATGAACTGACGGACCTGACGCCCGGCGATTATACGCTGGACGTGACGGCCACCCAGGGGTATGCCTTCACCCGGAGCGGGGAGGGGAACGTGATCCTGAACCGCACCGGCGGCGCCGGATACTCAGCGCCCTTCCCGGTGGCGCTGGGCGAAAAGGTGACCGGCAAGGATATCGGCATGATCCTGCCCGGCACCGTGAAGGGCGCCGTTTTCGCGGACCTGAATGATAACGGCATCCGGGACGCGGGCGAAAACGGACTGGAGGGGGCGGCGGTCCGCCTGATGAGCGAAACCGACGGGGAAGCCTTCCGGGCCGAGATCGGCGCGGACGGGGATTTCCTCTTTGACGCGGTGATGCCCGGACGGTATTACCTGGAATACACCCTGCCGGAGGAGGCCGTGTTCGCGCGGCTGGTTGCCGGCGGCAACATGATTTCCGGGGAGGATGACGGGGGAAGGACGGAAACGTTTGACTTTGTGACCGGACAGGTGCTGGAGGCGCCCGTATGCGGCGCCCTGACCCTGGGACGGATTGAAGGCCTGGCCTACCGGGACCATGACGGCAACGGCCGGAAGGAAAACGAGGAAACGCTGTCCGGAATGACGGTGCAGCTGATTCCCTCCCGGGCGGAGCTGGAGACGGTGACCGCTGTGACCGGCGAGGACGGCCGCTTCGTGCTGGACAGCCTGCGCCCGGACGTGTACCGGCTGCAGGTGAACTGCCCGGAGGGATATGTCCTGAGCCGGACGGATTACCTGACGCTGCCGCTGAAGGCAGGGAAGGCAGACCAGGGCACTGCCCTGGAGGTGTCCATGGGCGCCCGGTGGCTGGACCAGGAAACCGGCGCGGTGCTCCCGGCAGCGCTGAACGGCCGGCTGTGGATGGATGAAAACGACAACGGCCTGTTTGACGAAGGCGAAAAAACGCCGGCCGGCGTTCAGTTCCGCATTACCGATGAGGCAACCGGCGCGGTCTTTGACACCCCGGTGACCGATGAGGAAGGATTCTTCTCCGCCGCGGGCATGATTCCGGGAGCGTTCTCCGTCTCCCTGCCGCTGGACGAGCGGACGCTGGCCGCCCGGGCCGGGGATTCGGTTTTCACCGTGAGCGGCGGGGCCCTGACCCTGTCCGGAATCCGGCTGCAGGAGAACGAGCGCCGCGAGGGGCTGCTGGCCGGCATCATCCGGCATACCACCGTCAGCGGACACGCCTGGATCGACCGGGCCGGGTCCATCGAGGACCTGGGCGGCGTACAGATTACGATGAAGGATCCGGAGGGCCGGGAGATTGCCGCCGCCGTGACGGACGGCAGCGGAAACTACAGCCTGGAGGGGCTGATGCCCGGCAGCTTCACCCTGGAAGTGAACGCGCCGGAAGGCTGCGTCATTATCGAGCCCGGCGATCCGCGCCTGGCGGGAAGCCTGCGGTCGGTGGTGGAGCATCCCTCCAACCGGCAGGGGACCACAGACCTCCGGGAGCTGCGGATGGATGAGGACATCCCGGGAATGGATATCGGCTGCGTGCTGCCCGGACAGCTGGGCGACTACTGCTGGGTGGACCTGGACGGGGACGGCCTGCAGGCCGGCGGCGAGCCCGGGATTCCGGATATGCGCATCGAGCTGCTGCGGGACGGGGAGGTCATCGCCGAAACCGTGACGGACCAGTACGGCTTCTACCGCTTTGTGGATCTGTATCCCGCGGAATATGTCCTGAAGGCCTATGCGCCTTCGGAGGTCAGGCCCACCCGCTACCGGACGGATATTCCGCTGATCCCCTCCGTGATGGCGGAATCGGAGGAATCCACCGCCCTTTCCATGCCGGTGACGGTGGAAAGCAACCGCAGCCAGTATAACGCGGACCTGGGCTTTGTGTGCCGCCAGGAGGGCGTGCTTCCCGCGGGATGCGGAGAAGGGAAGACCCAGGACTGGACTCCCAAGTATTGAGAAGGTGAATGAACGATGAGAAAATGGATCAGCCTGCTCCTGGCCGCGATCCTGCTGATGCTGCCGCTGAGCGTTCTTCCGGAGGAGGAAACGGCGGACGATACGGTTCCGGTTCCTGTGGAAGACATTCCGGAGGAAGGCAGGACGGAGAGCGAGCCGGAGGCAGGCGCCGTCCGGGGACTCCGGACGCTGACGGTCGGGGATGAGGGCGATGATGTGCTGTTCCTGCAGATGCGCCTGAAGAGCCTGAGCTATTTCAGCGGAACGGAAGACGGAAAATACGGGAAGGATACCCAGGAGGCCGTCCTGAATTTCCAGCAGGACAACAGGGAAAGCGGCGTGGAGGCCACCGGGACCGCAGACGAGGAAACCCAGGTGCTGCTGGCTTCCGCCAGGTACCGGAGGCTGGTTTACGGATCGTAGGGCGAGGACGTCAGCGAGCTGCAGACGAGGCTGTCCGCCCTCGGATACTACAAGGGAAAAATCAGCGGGAAGTTCCTGGAGGGATCCCAGAACGGAATCAAGCAGTTCCAGAAGAACAGCGGGCTGGACGTCACCGGGGAGGCGGATCCCCTGACGCAGGAGGCGCTTTTCTCCTATGACGCCATCGGCGCCCATGATGTGGAAGAGCCGGAGCCGACGCCTTCCTTTGATATCTCCTCCTACTACCTGGTGGACGAAGCCGAGAGCGGCGTCCCGATGCCGGCCGAGCCGGTGCCCTTCACCGGGGAACTGAAGAGGAATTCGAAGGGCGACGCCGTCCGGCTGCTGCAGGAGCGGATGAAGCAGCTGGGCTATTACGATATCGAGCCCAGCGGCCAGTACAAGGAGAAGACCATTGCGTCCGTCAAGAAGATCCAGGAGCAGAACGGGATGAATGTGACCGGGCGGACCGATGAGGAAACCTGGAACCTGATTTTCAACGACCCCCGGCTCGTGATGCCGGACCAGACGCCGAAGCCTTCCCCCACGCCGGTGCCGGTGCCCTTTGCCATCACGGTGGACGTGAAGAACCAGATCGTTTCGGTGTATGCCCGGGATGAGGAGGGCAACTATACGGTGCCCGTGCGCCAGATGCTCTGCTCCAGCGGGAAGAAGGGAACGCCCAGCCCTGTCGGGGACTGGGTGCTGAACGGCCGGAAGGCCAACTGGTGCTATTTCCCCAAATGGGGTGACTATGCCCGCTACTGGACGCGGATCAATTCCAAGGTAGCGTTTCATTCGCCGATCTACAGCGAAACCAGCCTGAAGGCGATGAAGGAAGCCAGCTACAAGGCGCTGGGCAACCGGGCCAGCCACGGCTGCATCCGGCTTTCCGTGCCGGATGCCAAATGGATTTACGATAACGTCGGCGCCGGCACCGTGGTTTCCATCCGGGAGGACCTGCCCAAGGATGAGGAGCTCAAGGAGGCCCTGCTGGCGGAGAAGCCCAAGACCTCCAAGTCTGAGGCGCCCTCCGTCACCCCCGAACCGGAATACATCCGCACCGAGGTGCCGCAGCTGAAAAACGCCCTTCGCTCGGGCTCCCGGGGAGAAGAGGTTTTCTGGATGCAGAACCGCCTGAAGGAGCTGGGATACTACACCACCAAGTGCACCGGGCATTTCAAAAACCGGACCGAGCAGGCGGTGATGGACTTCCAGAAGGACTACGGATTCTGGCAGAACGGTGTGGCGGACCAGAACCTGATCAATGCCATGGCGGAAGCGGAGAAGCTGACGCCCACGCCGGAGATCACCCCGGAGGCGACGCCCGGTCCGGAACCGACCCCGGCCCCCTGAAAAGGATTCAAAAAAAAGAGAGAGCAGATTGCATGCTCTCTCTCTTTTAATTCAGTTTCCTGTCAGTTGATCCGGTTCAGGATCTCCAGGGCATCCGCCCGGCCGGCCAGGGCGGCCTGCTCATACCAGCGGGCGGCCTCCGAGGGATCGGGATCCACGCCCTGCCCGGCGAGGTAGGCATATCCCAGGGCCATCATGCTGCGGGCATTCCCGAGCCGGGCCGCTTCCTGGTAATACGCGATGCCCTTCACGGTATCGCGGGCAACCATCTCACCGGTCATATACAGGTAGCCCAGGTAATCACAGGCCAGGGCGCTCCCGCCTTCCGCGGCTTTTTCATAATACGCCAGCGCTTCGGCAGGATCCGCCTCGGTGCCCTTGCCCAGGGCATAGCAGGCGGCGAGGCTCATCCAGCTGTCCGCATTCCCGGCCTCCGCCGCCCGACGGTAATAGGACATGGCGGTTTCCGGATTCCGGCGGACCACAAAGCCCTCCTCGTAAAAGGTGCCGATATACCAGAGGGCTTCCGGGATGCCGGCTTCCGCCGCCTTCTGGAAGTATTCCATGGCGGTGAATTCGTCCTGCTCCACCCATTTGCCTTCGTCGTAGATTTTTCCGAGCTCCAGGAGGGCCGGGGCATACCCGTGGTCCACCGCCTTCTGGACGCAGGCGAGGGCCTGCTCCGTATCCTGCGGGACCATCAGGCCGGTTTCATAATAGCAGGCCAGGCGGCACAGCGCGTCCCCGCGGCCCAGGTCCGCCAGGTAGCGGACGGCCGGCCAGGCGCGGAGCGGATCCCCGCAGGCGGACTGCTCCAGGATGGAGGTATCCACGTTTTTCCCGCAGGTGCGGCACACCCCGGAGAGGTTCCGGGTCCCGCAGCCCTGGCAGGTCCACGCGTCCATCGGCGCGGCACAGAAGGGGCATACATCCCCGGATGCCTCCGAACCGCAGAGCAGGCAGAGCCACTCCTCCTCCTCTTCCGATTCGGCATGCGCCGGGAAAAGGGCGGCGGTGAAAAGAACAACCAGCAAAAGGCAGAGCCATTGTTTCCGGATCATGAAGGTCTCCTGTCTGAATAAAAACATGAAAAGGGATCAGGACCGGGGCGCGAAGCCGATCTTTTTCTGCACCTTGCGCAGGGTCCTGGAGGCCAGGTACGCCGCCTTTTCGGAGCTCCCGTTCAGCACGCTGAAGAGGTATTCCTTATCGGCAATCAGGCGCTTAAACTCAGCCTGCAGCGGCTCCAGGGCAGCGATGACGCAGTCGGCCGCCCGGGCTTTCAGGGTGCCGTAGCCCTGGCCGGACAGTTCGGAGCAGATGCTGTCGGTGCTTTCCCCGGAAAGGGCGCTGATGATATTGAGCAGGTTGCTGACGCCGGGCTTGTTCTCCGGGTCAAAGCGGATTTCACTGTCGGAATCCGTCACCGCGCGCTTGATCTTGCGGCGGATGGTGTCCGGATCGTCCAGCAGGGAAACGAAGGTATCCTCCGGATCGCTCTTGCTCATCTTCCGCTGCGGATCCTGCAGGCTCATGATGCGGGCGCCGGCCTGGGTGATCAGCGGTTCGGGGACGGTGAAAACATCGCCGTAAACGCCGTTAAAGCGCTGGGCGATATCCCGGGTCAGCTCCAGGTGCTGCTTCTGGTCCGCGCCGACGGGGACAAAGCTGGTCTGATACAGCAGGATATCCGCCGCCATCAGCACCGGATAGGTGAAGAGGCCGGCGTTGATATTGTCCGCATGCTTGGCGGATTTATCCTTGAACTGGGTCATGCGGCTGAGCTCGCCCATGTAGGTGTAGCAATTGAGGATCCAGGCCAGTTCGGCGTGGGCGCTGACATGGCTCTGGCAGTAGATGAGGCTCTTTTCCGGATCAATGCCGCTGGCCAGGTAGAGGGCGGCCAGCTCCAGGCAGCGGCGCCGCAGGTCGGCGGGATTCTGCCGGACGGTGATGGCATGCTCATCCACGATGCAGTAAATGCAGTCGTACTGATCCTGCAGCTGCGCGAAACGGCGCAGGGCGCCGATATAGTTTCCCAGCGTCAGCACGCCGCTGGGCTGAATGCCGGAGAAGATCACCTGCTTACGGACTTGTTCTTCCATGCGTAAGACTCCTTTAATGTATGATATTCTATTATATGACGGGATACGGCAATTGACAAGGAAAAAAGGAGCCCCGGCGGCGGGGAAGGCCCGATTGACACAGGGATTTGCGCTTTGTATAATCATCGGCAGAACGGGGGGAGGGAGCCAGATGATATTCGGCAGGAAACAGACGCGCAGGCCCCGGTTTGACGATCCGCTCCGGACGCCGGTGATCCGCTGCAGCATCTGCACGGGAGAACAGGTGGCCGGCTTCCGCCGGAAGGATACAGGGGCCTTTGAGGAGGTCATGCTGATCCGGAACGAAGCGGACCTGCAGGCCTTCCGGGATACCTACGGGATTGACGGAACGATTGAAAAAATCTACTGAACTGCGGAGAACAGGAAGAAGGCGGACAGAAACATGAGCAGCAGGATCCGGATTACTTTTTTTGACGCAAAGGATTATGATACGGAATCCTTCAGGAATGCCCTGCCGGCTTTCCGGGAAGCCCATCCCGGCATGCCGGAATTCGAGATGAAGTTTTTTGATACCCGACTGGGCCCGGATACCGTCAACCTGGCGGCGGGCTCGGATGTGGTGTGCATTTTTGTGAACGATGTGGTGGACGCGGAGATGGCGGAAGCCCTGCAGAAGCTCGGGGTGAAGCTGCTGGCGCTGCGCTGCGCCGGCTACAACAACGTGGATGTGGAGGCCTGCTTCGGCAGAATCCATGTGGTCCGGGTGCCGGCCTATTCCCCCTATGCCGTCGCGGAGCATGCCATCGCCCTGCTGATGACCTCCGTCCGGCGGATTCACAAGGCGTATATCCGCACCCGGGATTTCAATTTCAGCCTGAACGGACTGACGGGTTTTGACCTGCACGGAAAGACAATCGGCGTGATCGGAACGGGAAAGATCGGCGCCTGCCTGATCCGGATCTGCCAGGGCTTTGGCATGCACGTGCTGGCCTATGACAAGTATCCGAACCCGGCGCTGCAGGAATCCGGCGTGGAATACACCGAGCTTTCCGGCATCTGGGAGCGGAGCGATATCATCTCCCTGCACTGCCCGCTGACGGATGAGACCCGGCATATGATCAACGCGGAAAGCATCCGGCGGATGAAAAAGGGCGTCGTGATCCTGAACACCTCCCGGGGCGCGCTGATCGATTCGGAGGCACTGCTGGAGGGGATCAAGTCCCGGAAGATCGGCGCCGCCTGCCTGGATGTCTATGAGGAGGAATCCAATATCTTCTTCCATGATTTCTCCGGGCATATCGTGGAGGATGATACGCTGGCCCGGCTGATTTCCATGCCGAACGTAATCGTTTCCTCCCACCAGGCCTTCCTGACGCAGGAAGCCCTGGCCAATATCGCCGATACGACCTTCAGCAATATCCTGGAGTTCAGCCGGACCGGAATGAGCGTGAACGAGCTGTGCTACAAGTGCGGCAAGCTGGAAAACTGCACCCGGGACCACGCGCACAAATGCTTCTGATAAAGGAACGAAAGCAATGAATCAAAAAGCCATACGGGGAAGCCTGCTGCTGCTCCTGGGCTCCGTTATCTGGGGCGCGGCCTTCGCGGCGCAGCGGGCAGGCATGGATTATGTGCAGCCCTTTACCTTTTCCGGAGTCCGGATGCTCCTGGCATGGCTCGTCATGATTCCGGCCACCCTCTGGATGCGGAAGAAAACCGGGGATGCGGCGGAAACCCGGGATCGGAAAGCGGAACAGCGGAAGGGCGGACTGATCTGCGGCCTTTTCCTGTTTGCCGCCACCTCCCTGCAGCAGATCGGCCTGGTGGACACCTCGGCCGGGAAAAGCGGGTTCCTGACGGCCCTGTACGTCGTGCTGGTTCCGGTGGCCGGCTGGCTGCTGCTGCGAAAGCGCCCCGGAAAGGTCATCTGGGCCGGCGTCGCCCTGGCGGTGGCCGCGCTCTACCTGCTGTGCGTCCCGGCGGAAGGCTATCAGGTGGAAAAAGGAGACCTGATGCTACTGGGCTGCGCCGTCTGCTTCACCGGGCAGATTCTCTATGTGGATTATTTCGCGCCCCGGGTGGACGGGCTCAGGCTGGCCCGGGATGAGTTCCTGATCTGCGGCGTGCTTTCCGTGATCGTTGCCCTGCTGACGGAATCCATCCGGCCGGAGGGAATCCTGCAGGCCGCGTTTCCCATCCTGTATGCCGGGATCCTCTCCGGCGCGGTGGGATATACGCTGCAGATCCTCGGACAGCGGGATGTCAATCCGACGGTTGCGTCGCTGATCATGTGCCTGGAATCGGTTTTTGCTGTCCTGACCGGCGCAATCGTGCTGGGGGAGCGCATGACGGGAAGGGAGGCCGCGGGCTGCGTGCTGATGTTTGCCGCGGTGATCCTGGCGCAGCTGTCCACCGTGCTGAAGGGAAAGCGCGGACTCAAGAAAGGAAACTGAAAGAATGAACATCCTGATCGCTTCAGATATCCACGGATCGGCCGCCGGCTGCCGGAAGCTGCTGGAAGCCTGGGACCGGGAAAAACCGGAGCGGGTGGTGCTGCTGGGGGACCTGCTGTATCACGGCCCCCGGAATGACCTGCCGGAGGAATACAATCCCCGGGCGGTGATCGCCATGCTCAACGAACGGCGGGAATCCCTCCTGTGCGTCCGGGGCAACTGCGACACGGAAGTGGACCAGATGGTGCTGGATTTTCCGATCCTGGCGGACTATGCCTGGATCGCAGCGGAGGAATGCCGGATTTTCGCCACCCACGGGCATGTCTGGAACGCGGCGCATCTTCCGCCGCTGCAGCCGGGGGACATCCTGCTGCACGGGCATACGCATATCCCGGCCTGGGAGGATCACGGAAGCTTCCGTTATTTCAATCCGGGCTCCGTGTCCATTCCGAAGGGGAACAGCGGCCCCTGCCTGATGACATATGAAAACGGCGTCTTCACCTGGAAGACGCCGGAAGGGCAGGCCCTGCACACGGAAGCGGTCAGTCCGGACTGATTTCATAAGCATACATGCCGTCCCGGCCGACCAGCAGGCCCTCATACAGCTCAACGGCCAGGAGATCCTCCCCCTCGGGGCTTTCAAAAAGATAGACGGCGGTTCCGCCGGTGACCATGGTGTCGTTCTCCTTTCCGGTGACGGTGCCGTTCAGGGCCAGACGGCGGATTTTTTCTTTCTGTTCCTCCGAAAGTTCGATGGCAAACCGGCCAGCCTCGCAGTCGGTGGTGAAGCCGGTGATTTCAGCGGTCTCCAGGCCCTCGCGGGTTCCGCCACAGAACTGCCAGACCGGCCGGGGCAGGGAAGCAGCCGCCTCTTCCGATTCATAGGGCCAGTAATCCTCCGGACCCCAGGGGTAGGAAGCATGGGTCACCCGGACCAGTTCCCCGTTCTCCATCACGCAGGTGGTGTTGTAGGGAATGAATCCGCCGAACATCCACAGATCCTCCAGGAACCCGTCCGCGCCGACAGGATCTTCCTCCTCCCCGGAGGAGACGGGCACAAAGGCGAACCGGTCCGGCAGGGGAAGCGTGACCCTGACCTCTCCGACCCGGGTGACCGGCACCCAGTCGTCGATGAGCGCGTGGAAGGTTCCGTCCCCGTTGGGCTCAAACACCAGATAGCCGTAATACTCTTCCGCGGGATAAACTTCATAGGTCGTCTGCGATTCGTCCCCGTCTGTCCGGTGAAGGACGATCTCGTCCACGGTCCACCGGCAGCCGTTCATCCACACCGTATCGCCCTTCGCCAGGGCCCGGATC
>ODAI012284799.1_pt1 | contig 19616 bp, 19 predicted proteins | sample 1539321 | NCBI WGS metagenome assembly ODAI01 (sample SAMN02144231, study PRJEB22623) | gut metagenome | biome: sheep rumen | host: Ovis aries | place: New Zealand
CCTTCCTCCTCGCCTATCAGCGCGCCGTCCGGTGTCATCACCCGCGCATAGAGGTTCTTGAGTCCGGGCGTGCAGGTGATATTCTTCGCTATCTCATAGTCGAACTGCAGTTTGCGGGCATGGCTGGCGATGCGGGTCTTTTTGTCTTTCTTGTTGAGCATCGTAGTCTTGCAGGCTGTGACCTCCAACATCGAGGCACGGGTCACGGTCTCCGTCAGCTTGGTGTTGTCGCGAGTCAGTTGCTCGTTGCGGGTCTTGACCTCCTTATTCTCCTGACGCACCTGGATATTCTCCTCGGTGAGGCGTGCGTGGGTAGCGTTGAGGCTGTCTATCTGGCGCACGTAGTCTTTCATCACCGCACGCACGGTAGCCAGTTCTTTCTTCAGTTCAGCTATACGGCGGGCGTTGGAGGCTTTGGTCTGACGCAGTTCCTCTAACAGATCCTGCACCCGCTGTTGCTCACGGCTCAGCAGGTCCTGCAGGCTGTCGTTACGGATATCCATCTGTTGGTAACCGTCGAACTGGATAGCCAGATCTTCGTACTCCTCCTGCAGTTCCTCTTTCTCGATCACCATCTGCTCCACCATCTCGTTCAGTTCCCGGCGCTGCGTCAGGTTCCAATATACCAGCCCGGCGATGATCAACACGAGCACGGCTGCCACACTATATACTACTTTCTTATTCATAATAACGGTATTACTTTTTCCAATTGGTTACTTCTGCTGCCTTTCAGCAGGATGCGGTATCCGCTGAGCGGCTCTTGTTCCAGATGCCGGCAGAGCGCCTCTACGTCGTCAAAGACGGGGTACGGCGCAGTCGTCTCTTTGTACTCTGCTCCAACTAACAGCACTTTATCCGCCTTGCGTTCCAGCAGCATATTGACGATATTCTGGTGCTCCAAATGGCTGTATTCGCCCAGTTCGCGCATCGCACCGAGGATATATGCCTTCGGCATTTGAGATGGGACATTTGATATTTGATATTGGTCAAAGGCTTCAATCGCCGCCGTCATGGAGGTCGGATTGGCGTTATAGGCATCGATGACGACGGTGTTCTTGTCGGTCTGCATGAGTTGCGAGCGGTTATTGGACGGCACATACGCACGGATGGCAGCCAGAGCCTCCTCATGCGACACGCCGAAATACTCGCCTACGCAGATCGCCGCCGACACGTTCTCCGCGTTGTATCCGCCCACCAGGTGCGTACCCTCCGGCATCACGCCGGTATGGTATAAGACGGTCTCCAAGGACCTTAAGGTCTTTAAGGACTCTAAGGACTTTTTTTCCATCTCCTCCAGATGCGGGTTGTCGGCATTGCGGAAGATGAGTCCGCCGTGCGCCAGCAGGAAATCATATAGCTCCGCCTTGGTGCGTTTGACGCCCTCGAACGAACCGAAACCCTGCAGGTGCGCCTTGCCGACATTGGTGATCAGACCGTAGTCCGGTTCGGCTATCTCCACCAGTTCTTTGATGTCTCCCGGATGGGAAGCGCCCATCTCCACGATCGCCATCTCATGTGCACGGGTGATGGACAGCAAAGTCAGGGGCACGCCCAACTGGTTATTGAGGTTGCCCTGCGTGTAATAGAGATTGTATTTGGTGGACAGCACCGCTGTGCAGAGTTCTTTCGTGGTCGTCTTGCCGTTCGTACCGGTGATGCCGAGAATCGGCAGCCCTAACTCACGCCGCCACGCGCGGGCGAGGTCTTGAAGTTCCGCCAAGGCGTTTTCGCCCGAGATGATATACTCTGCCCCATCCTTCCGTGCCTGCTCGACAAACGCGTTTCCATCAAAATGTTCCCCTTTAAGCGCAACAAAGATAGAGCCGGGAGTTACCTTCCGGCTATCTGTTGTGACGGTGAGCGATTCTTTATTTTTTATTAGGAAGCTCCAGTCCATAGTTTTTCTTTTTATCCTCCACCTTCAGTGCCAGCGACAGTAAGAATGCCAGTACGCCAAAGGACGCAAAGACGATCATCGGCACGAGGTATCCTTCTGTTGCCACACGCAGTTTGCCTATGAGCAGCGGTACGAGGCATAGACCTATATTCTGAACCCAGAAAATCAAGCAGTACGCCGAGCCGAGCACTTTCTCGTCGATTATCTTAGGCACGGACGGCCACATGGACGCCGGCACGAGCGAGAAGCTGACTCCCAGCACCAGAATAGTGATGAGCGCAAGAGTCTTGGACGGATACGCGGGCAGCACGAACGCAAACACACTATGGCAGGCAATCATGATTACCGCGCCGAGGAGCATCATGGACGCCCCTTTACCCTTATAATCGATGAACGCACCAAGGAAAGGTGTCAGTACCATTGCCAGTATCGGGAACCACTTGAATAGTCCTGCCGCCTCCGCATTGGAGATAGAGAGCGTCTCCTCCAGGAAGTTCGTAGCAAAACGCTGGAACGGGAAGATCGCCGAATAGTACAGCACACACAGCAGCGCTATGATCCAGAACATCTTCGAACTGAATATCTGCTTGAGGTCGGATACATGGAACTCATCCTCCGGATCCTTTACCGCCGTAGCCTCTCCGATTGCCACCAACTGGTTATCGAAGGTCTTATCCATGATCGTGAAGATGAAGAAATTGAGCAGACCTATTACCAACAGCGCGGACGCAAAGAGCAGCGGAGCCGTCACGGAGTTCACACCATCAACGGCAAAATTCTCACTAATCATCGGGGAAAGCCACATGGCTCCGAACACACCCAGACGGGCGATTGCCATCTCCAAGCCCATGGCTAACGCCATCTCTTTGCCCTTGAACCACTTAGCGAGGATCTTACTAACCGTTGTACCCGCCATCTCACATCCGCAGCCGAAGATCATGAAACCGAACATCGCCAGTTTGGCGCTACCCGGCATCGACGGCCACCATGCATTGAGCCACTCTACCGTATTGGCATCCGCCCAGGAGATACCCCAGAACTTTATCGCCGCTCCTATTACCATCAGGCTTGCGGAGAGCAGTCCCGTGAAACGAACACCCATCTTATCGAGGATAATTCCCGCGATGATGAGGAACCCGAACACATTGAGCAGGTATTCACCAGCCGCATATGTACCGAACACGCCTTGATCCCATCCGAGCGTGTCGTTGAGGAGCGAGGCAAGCGGCGAAAGGATATCTACAAACATATACGCAAAGAACATCATACTTGCCACGAGGATCAAAACCGTCCATCGTGCCGCAGCACTGTCACGAAGCGTCTTTTGGATTTTTTCTACCATAATTATAGGAATATGAATTTTTCTTTTTGAGCCACTCAGCCTTTTTCTTCTCATACTCGGCATAGTGTGACTCTAAATAGCCATCAGCCATTGCATTGGGTCATTTAATGCCTAACTCTTTCTTGACAGCCGGAGTAGCATCGGTAGCGTCTGCTCCGATATGCACCATCGCAGCGGAGTCAAAGATATAGGTGTATCCTTCGCGCTCGCCGACAGCCTTGATGGCCTTCGCCATACGCTCGTGTACCGGAGCGAGCAGTTCCTGCTGCTTACGCTGGATATCCTGCTCGGCAGTCTGATAGAAGAGCTGGATACGCTGCTGCATCTCCTGGAGCTCCTGCTGGCGGATCTGCTTGATAGCATCAGCCATCGTAGCCTCCTGGGCCTGATAGTCCTGCATCTTCTTCTGGATCTCCTCGTTCATGGAAGCCAGTTGGTTTTCATACTGTCCCTGGATGGTGTCCATCTGAGCCTTCACTTGAGCTACCTCCGGCATCTGCGAAAAGAGTTCCTGGGTGTTAATGTGACCGAATTTCTGTGCGCTGGCCAGCATCGGCAGAGCCAGCATGATTGTAATGATAATTTTCTTCATTTTATATAATATTTTGTTTATTTACTTTGCTCCAAGTTTTTGCAGGACTTGGTCGGAGACATCCAGTTTGGAAGACATATAAATCAGCGACGGGTCTGCCGAACGGTCCTTAACAACATCGATCTTCTTCTCGTTAGCCAGATCCTGGATAGCCGTGTATATCTCATCCTGGATAGGTTTGATGAGTGCTTCGCGCTTCTTATACAACTCACCTTCCTGCCCAAAATACTTGCGTTTCAGTTCAAGCACTTCTTGCTCCTTCTCCACTATTTCCTGCTCGCGCTGATTTCGCATCGTTTCGGAGAGGAAAATCTGCTCCGTCTGATAGTTCGTCGCCATCACTCGAGCCTCCTGTTGCGCAGCGTCTATCTCCTTCTGCCATCTGCGGGACAGCATCGTCAACTGCTCGTTCGCCTGTTCGTACTGAGGCAGATTCTTCAGTATATAACTCATATCAATGAACGCTACCGACTGATCCTTAGCAAAAGTCGTGCCACAAAGCAGCAAAGCTGCCAATACTATTGTTATTATTTTTTTCATATTCGTTTGTTATAGTTCTTGTCCGAGAACGAAATGGAACTGGCTGCCGCTATATTGTCTGGAGCCGTTGATCTCATCGAATCCCCATCCCCAGTCTATACCAAGGAGACCGAACATCGGCAGGAAGATTCGTACGCCGACACCGGCAGAACGCTTGAGGTCAAATGGGTTATAGTCCCTGATATCCGAGAAACAGTTTCCTGCCTCCAGGAAAACATGCGCCCAAATCGTAGCATTCTGCTCCAGCGAAATCGGATAACGAAGCTCCATAGTGAACTTATTATAGAGGTAACCCATATTACGACCGGATGAAACGTCATAAGGTGTTAATGAACCCGACGAGTAACCACGCATTGCCACATACTCCGTCGAATAACTCGTATAACTCGACATACCGTCACCACCCATATAGAACGACTCAAATGGTGATTTGGCATACTGGTTGTAATGCCCCAGATAGCCAAACTCAGCACGCGTCATGAGGACTAATTTACTATCCCTCGTTAGCGGCGTGAACACCTTTCCCGAGAACTTCCACTTGTGATACTCGATCAGGTTGTATTTCTCCGAGTTCGTCATCCGCGAATAGTCCTTTCCGCTGAATAGCGACCAAGGCGGGGTAAACTTGACACCGAGCGTGAACTGGCTTCCACGGCGGGTGTAAATCGGGTTGTCTATTGACGAGCGGCTCAACTGCAGATTGATTGCCAGGTTATGGCTCGTTCCATTAGCGATCAACAGGTACGGCCAGTCTTTCATCATATACATCTGATAACTCAGTTCGCCATAGAACGTAAAATAGTCATCCGGCCATCTCAACCTCTTTCCATAACCGATTGAGATACCCAGTGTACGGAGGTACTTGTCCTTATCCGCCTCCGACTCTGCCAGTTGCTGGTAGTAATTACTGTTACCGGAGTAGTAATAGTAGTTCGAGTAGGTATTGTAAAGGTTCTGATAAGCACGCTGGTAACGGCTTGAATAACCTGTTTGGTTCGCAAAATAGATACTTGCGCTCAAGCTATTCGGACGCTTACCGCCAAGCCATGGTTCCAGGAACGAGATGGAGGCTGAAGTATAGTATATACCATTCGTACGCGCATTAATGGAGAAGGTTTGACCTTCACCTTGAGGCACGATGCGGTAGGCTTTCTTGTTAAAAAGGTTCTGAATAGCAAAGTTCGTAAACTTCAGACCTAACGATCCCACCAGACCCGTGGCTCCCCAACCGAGCGAGAACTCAATCTGGTCGGACGACTTGGTCTCTAATTTGTAAGTTATATCTACCGTTCCGTCCTCGGGGTTCGGCTGAATATCCGGCACCAGTTTCTCTTGGTCAAAATGCCCCATCTGCGCCAACTCACGGAGCGAACGCATGATGTCCGACTGCGAATAGAGTTGTCCCGGTTTGGTATATAACTCACGTCTCACTACGTGCTCGTACACGCGCGTGTTTCCTTCTATTCTTATCTCATTGATAGTAGCCGGCTTACCTTCGTACATGCGCATCTCGAAATCAATCGAGTCGTTCGCAACATTCACCTCCACGGGGTCAACATTGAAGAAGAGATAGCCGTTATCGGTATACAACTTGCTCACCGCATCATCATCGTTGGTCAGGCGGTCATTGAGGGTCTTGAGATTATACACATCCCCCGGTTTGACACCCAGCGTAGCATCCAGGAACTCATACGGATAAACCGTGTTACCCACCCATTTGACGGAGCGGATGTAGTATTTATCCCCCTCGCTGATGGTCATATAGACATCTACACGGTTGGGGTCTTCCGGGTTCGGTACTACCGAGTCTGCTACAATATACGCGTCTCGATAACCGTATTCATTATATTTCTCGATTACCGCTTGTTTGTCTTTCTCATACTCCTCGGTCACGAATTTCTTGGTGCGGAAAAGGTTCACGATATCGTTATCGTTGGTCTTTTTCATCGCCTTGTTGATCTGGCGGTCAGTCAGGGCGTGGTTGCCGGTGATATAAATCTTGCCGACCTTGGTTTTCGCCTTCTTATCGACTCCAATCAACACCTTTACGTACCCGGGACGATCCTGATCGTCGCGTTGGATAACATGCACCACGGCGTTATGGAACCCCTTCTCCGCCAGATATTTCTTGATCACTGTTTTGGCGTGGTCCTCAAGGTTAGGCGTCATCTGGGAACCCTGACGGATACCGGCTTTCACCTCTACATCCTCGCGCTCGCTTTTCTTAAGTCCCTCATACCGCACCTCGCTGATACGCGGACGCTGTTGCAAGTCGATGATCAGCCATATCTTCGTTCCCTCGATCTTCTTTGCCCTAATCTTGACATTTGAGAAGAGTCCCTGTTTCCAGAAACGTTTGATGGCTTTGGTTATCTGATCTCCCGGCACCTCAATCTTGTCCCCCACAGCCAGGCCCGAGAAACCGATAAGCACAAAGTCCTCGTAGCTGTCCGCTCCTTGCACCTCGATACCCGCAATCTCGTAGGTCTTGCGCGTCAGTCCGTACTCAATCTCCGGCACAGGTTCAGGAACGCCCAAACTATCGCTCTGAGCGTACATTCCAAGACTAAATACCAGGAAAAATGCTATTTTAATGTATCTGTTCACTCGTTTTTCCAAATCTTCTTTCCCGTTTTTGATAATCTACAATGGCCTTATAGAACTCCTCCTCGGTAAATTCCGGCCATAAACAGTCGGTAAAATACAATTCACTGTACGCCAACTGCCATAAAAGGAAATTACTAATCCTATACTCCCCACTGGTGCGGATCAGGAGATCCGGGTCCGGCATTTCTCTCGTTGTCATAAGCGAGGATACCACCTGCTCATTCACATCCTCCGCACGCATCTTGCCCTCCTGAGCTTGTTTGACAGCAGCACGAACCGCCTCGGTGATCTCCCACCGCGCAGAGTAACTGAGGGCAATGACCATCGTCAGCCCCGTGTTATGACTCGTCTCCTCGATACATCCCAGGAACTTCTGTTTCGTACTCTCCGGCAGACGCTCGATATCGCCTATGGTCTGCAGCCGCACGTTGTTATTCATCAGCGTCGGTGTCTCTTTTACTATCGTATCCACCAACAGCGTCATCAGCGCGTCCACTTCCTCTTTGGGCCGGTTCCAATTCTCCGTGGAGAACGTGTAGAGCGTAAGGTACTCAATCCCTAACTTGGTAGCAGCCACGGTGATATTATGCACAGTCTCCACACCTTGTTTATGACCGAACATACGCGCCAGCCCTTGTTTCTTGGCCCAGCGCCCGTTGCCGTCCATTATTATGGCTATGTGGCGCGGCAAACGCTCTTTGTCTATCTGTTCTTTATATTCCATTTTTTTTACCAGTTACATATTCTACACGGCTTCGGCGCCCTCGCAAACTCAAAGACGATACCCGCTGTGAGCATTCCCGTTAAATCGCAGTTCATCCAGTTCCAACCATTCAAATGATGCTTGTCGTTCAGGGTGTCCTGAGCCTCCAGATTATCCGAGAAGTATATATTGTGTTGCCATGCAATATTCAATCCCACAAAGTCCGCGAACTTCCACTTGAATCCTATTCCTAACGGTATATACCCTGCGGCTGTTATTTTTTTTCCGCCATCCGGCGCTATGCCGTTATACATCCCCACACCGACTCCTAAAAAGATATAGGGTGTATAGGGCTTGATACGTTTGTCATTCTTATTGTCTTCGCCGAACCGGAAGAAATTGAATTCGCCCATCACATCCACATTATACAACCTGTTCGACCACTTACTGTCCAATTTCTCACCACGGATTGTATATTGGTTACCCTCTATCCGTTGGCCGGAAAACTTAGCCTGTATTGCCCACCGTTTGGTGAACTTATACCGGAAATGTGCGCCGTACGCCTCGCGCACGTTCATAAATATATGCGGTGTAGCATCCCCCACATAGTAACCGCAACCTCCCTGCAATCCGATTTCGCAGAGGTAAGGCTGACCTTGTGCAGACGCGGAGAACGGATGCAAGACGACAGATAGCAACCCCACCGTCATCATCACCACTATCCTATGTATTCCTCCACAGTTCTTCATTTCTCACTCTTCGCATTAATCAGTATTCTGAAAGCATCTGTCACGCGCTTAACGGGCACTACCTCTATCGTATACCGATTCGTGTCTACTTTCTGCTCCGCAGGAATTAATATCCGTTTGAAACCCAGTTTCTGTGCCTCTGCAACGCGTTGTTCAATCCGGTTCACAGGGCGTATTTCACCCGCCAGTCCCACCTCGCCACAGAGACACGTGCCTGCGTCCAAAGCGATATCCATATTACTACTCAGTACCGCCGCCAGAACCGCCAGGTCAATGGCTGGATCCTGGACTCTCAGACCGCCGGCTATATTGAGGAATACATCCTTTTGCAGCAGTTTGAATCCGATACGTTTCTCCAGCACCGCCAGCAGCATGTTCAGTCGTCTGCCGTCAAAGCCCGTGGACGAGCGTTGCGGTGTACCGTAAGCGGCAGACGAGACCAGCGCTTGTACCTCGATCAGGAAAGGTCTTACCCCTTCCACCGCCGCAGCGATGGAGATTCCAGAGAGGCCTTCACGAGAGGTGGAGAGCAGGAGTTCCGACGGGTTCGTTACCTCCCGTAAGCCGTCCCCGCGCATCTCGTAGATGCCCAGCTCCGAGGTCGAGCCAAAACGGTTCTTCTGCGCCCGCAGAATGCGGTACATATTATGCTGGTCACCCTCGAACTGCAGCACGGTATCGACTATATGCTCCAGCACTTTCGGACCCGCGAGCGAGCCCTCTTTGTTAATATGCCCGATGATGATGAACGGGATATTACGGGTCTTGGCAAACTCCATGATCCGGGCTGCGCACTCGCGAACCTGACTCAGCGAACCGATGGTGGCTTCCACTGCCTCGGTGCCGATAGTCTGGATGGAGTCGATTACCACGATCTCCGGTTCAATCTCTTTCACTTGCTCCAGGATCCGCTCCAGCGAGGTCTCGGACGATATATACAGATTCTCCGCATTGCCGGCGATGCGATCTGCGCGCAGCTTGAGTTGGCGCACACTCTCCTCGCCCGAGGCGTAAAACGTCTTACGCTCGCCCTGCTGCATCAGCACCTGCAGTGCCAAGGTCGATTTGCCGATACCGGGTTCGCCGCCTAACAGCACCAGACTCCCCGGCACTAATCCACCGCCCAACACACGGTTGAACTCCCCATTCCGCATATCCATCCGCATCTCCTCCGTCGCCACTACTTCTTGCAGCCTCTGCGGGCGAACGGACGTACCCGGACGGCGCAGAGAACGGGCGGAAGTGCCGCCGTTTCTTTCCACCACTTCCTCCTCGTACGTACCCCACTCTCCGCACACCGGACAGCGACCGAGCATCTGCGGAGCTTTGGCCCCGCAGGATGAACAGACATATTGGATGGTATTTTTTGCCATGTTTGGTCATCGTGCATCCATGCACGACTAAATCTCTATTACATTATTCTCCTCCGCCAGGATCGTGTTCTCAAAAATCGGCTTTGCTTCGTCGAGGAACAAGCTATGATCTTCCACCCTCGCCGAGTAATGTCCCAATATCAACTTACCCGCACCTGCTTTTTGGGCTATCGTAGCGGCATCGGCGGCTGTCGAGTGCTTCACCTCCTTGCTCCGCGCCTCCATCGATTGCAGGAACGTGGACTCATGATACAGCGTCTCTACACCCTCAATAATGGGCAGGATCTTTTCGCTGTACTGCGTATCGGAACAATAGGCATAGCGCTTACGCGTCTCGTAGGTGAACGTACCGTCCTCGTGCTTCACGCGGTGCCGCTCTTTGAAAAGAAACCCGCAGGTCGGCACGCCATGTTTCAACGGCACAGTCTCTACACTCACCGTCCTGTCTTCAAATATCACCTCATGCTTGCGCGGGTTGATGGGATGGAAAATAATCTCATACTGCCGGTCATTCGCATGATACTCCAACAGCGGCGTCAGTAGTTTCTCCAGATCCGAATGAGCGTATATATGCATCGGCTGGGTACGCTTGAGCATGCCCAGCGTCGTTAGCAGACCGATCAGACCGAAACAATGGTCTCCATGCAGGTGCGAGATGAAGATGTTATACAGCCGCCCCGTGCGGATACCCAACTTCTGCATCGTGATAACAGCACCCTCACCGCAATCCACCAGAAACGACTTGTCTCCCATCTCCACCAACTGTGCTGAAGGTGAAGTGGTCTTTGTCGGTTTGGCGCTCCCGCAGCCTAATATGGTTACCTTTGCTTCGCTCATTGTTATCCCGGTCGTTATAATTGCCCCAGTTTCTCCAATATGCTGTCTCCCAAGCGGGTCTTTTTCTCAATATGTTCGAGTACGGCTTTGACAAACGAGTTGGACTCAAACGAGCCGCGTACTTCCTCGAAATCCGCCTTCGCGGTCTTACGGTCTCCATCGGCGCCGAAACCCGTCTGACTGTTGAGGTCAAACTCCTTCCGTGCATCGTTGTAAACCATCTTGTCAAGGCTCACTACGGCCTCTTTCCACTCGGTTACGGTCCTTCTCACCTGCTCTACCGTCACTTTTTCCACACTGCATCCCCATACTCTCTCCAGATGCTCCAGTGCCCAACTCCATTCATAGGAATAGTAGTTGGCGTGCATCTCTATCAGACGCTCCTGGATAGTCTCCAGACTCAGTTTACCGCTCTCTATATCGTCCATCAGCACACTCACTTCACCTCTCGGCGCAATCAGTCCGGCGAGATCCACCCATACACCTTTTCCCTTCTCGCTGTCCGGTCTCAAAACTGCGCGCATCTCCGCCTCCGTGTGCCACTCGCTCTTCTCCAACCGGCTTATCAGACTGTTCCCTAAGAACTTCCGGATACCGATTGTGTATAGTTCGCGACCGTGTTTGAGGGATGAGTTACGGATCTTGCAGTTCTGATAACCGTACACCTCCGTGTTCTCGCCGCCTAACGCCACCAGTTCATCCAGCACCTCGCGTCCCCGCCACATTTTCTGAACGGTGTAAGGACTCAGGAGGTTGAAATTGATCTGGTCCAGCTTATGCGGGTCCTTGCGGTTATCGCGCTTCGGCCATTTCTGCGCATCGCGGATGGTACCCACGGTACGCAGGTTGGCACCGGGTACCAGATAACTCTCGCTGTTGTTCTCTATCAAATACGAGAACGGCAGGTCAGAGGTGTCTGCGTGGTGCGTATGACGCCCCATTACCAGAGAGAATGCACCTATCTTACTTGGCCAAAGCAGATAACTGTCGCTCGTTGTCTTCGATCCGCGTTCCGCTACACCTTGATGGATAGGGCCTAACTTGTACATATGGTTACTCTGGTTGCTGCCCGATCCGGCGTTCATAAAAGAGAACATACCGGCTATCAGCAGCGTGCTCTTATGATGCGTCACGGTGTACGGTCCCGCAAAAATAGCGCAGGCCTCGCCGTGCATTCCCTGGCAGTTGCTGAAGAAGAGGCTCTCTCCCGCCGAGTAATGTTTGTCAAAGATACATCCCTGTCCGACAAAACACTTATCTACCAATGTGCTGTCACCAATCTCAACACCCGATGCGATAATGAAATCCGTGCACTTCACACCGCTCCCCAGACGTACAGGAGCTGCCTCATTGGAGTTGATGGTACCGTTTTTAAGGCGGCTCACACCCGTTAACTCGGCATAGTCTCCGACCTTCACATTCTTAATTGAACCGCAGTTGAGAATTCGGACATTGTCGCCGATGAACCCCACCTCAGACGCCTGCGTCTCCGCATACGCATCGATCATGCGCTCCAGTTGATGAATCATCTGTGGCCGATGGCGATACAGCGTCAGAATATACGCCAGACTGGCGCTCAGCTCATTGAAGATCGGAATCTCGCGCCCGCCCCCCTCGTTCATTACCGGCACGCGTACACCGTTACCGAACATCGTACGCCCGTCCACAAGGATAGCGTTCACGTTCTCGATACAGGTGTTACGGCCGATACGGTAATTGGCGATGTAGTTATGGATATTATACAGATGTGCATCATCCCCCACCTCTACATTATGCAACGTTGCATTATAGATGCCCGAGTGAACCAGCAGTCCACCCGGCAGACTTATCTCGCGACGGAAAGCGCCCAGTCGGTTATGCCCCGAGAAATGAGCGTTCTTCACATAGTGAGGATCAAACCCTTCAGCCACTTCCACGTCCGCCCACTCGTGAGCCGAGCAGCCTTGCGCCTCCATCTGCGCGATCTCTTGTTGCGATAATTTGCGGTACATAATCGGTCTTTGTTCTTTGAGCACCAAAGGTGCGGTCTTTTCTCTTTGAGCGGCTCTGCCGCGGTCTATTTAATCATTCAGCAACATCGGCATCAGCAGCATCAGCACATCCTCACCCTCGGCGTTTTCTGCCGGCAAGATAAGTCCTGCTCGGGCGGGATCAGCCAGTTTCAACTGTACATCAGCACTTGCGATGGAGCTCAGCAAATCAACCAGGAACGGGGCTTTGAAACCGATAGCCATCGGCGTTCCGCTATAATCACAAGCTATCGTCTCTTCGGCACTCGTTGAGAAATCAATATCCTGAGCCGAGATTTTGATCTGGTTCTCGCTCAGCGCCAGACGCAGTTGCGCGGTTCCGTTGTTAGCGAACACAGCCACACGCTTGCAGGCGTTGATCATCGTCTGGCGGTCAACCGTCACTACATTCTGGTTGCCCTGCGGAATAACGGCATTGTAGTTCGGGAAACGACCCTCTATCTGACGGCACACAACGATTGTATTGCCAAACTCGAAACTTGCATTCTTGGCTCCAATCGTCACTTTCACTTCCTCATCTGCTTTTGCCAGCAGGTTCTTCAGCAGTCCTGCCGGTTTCTTGGGCAGAATAAAACTTGCCGCAGCACCTGCGGTCACACTCATGTTTGTATAACGAACCAGACGGTGAGCGTCCGTCGCTACCATCGTCACTTTGTCCTCTGCAATATCGAAGAAGATACCGTTCATTACAGGACGCAGCTCATCGTCTGCGGTACAGAAAATGGTCTTCTCAATCGCGCTCTGCAGTACATTCGCCGGCATGGTAATCGTCTTGGCATCCGCCTCGGCGGCAGGCATCTCCGGATATTCGTTTCCGTTCACGCCCACAAACGAATAGGTACCGTTCTGGCTCACCATGTTTACTGCAAAATTATTATCATCAATCGTGAAAGCCAGCGGCTGCTCGCTGAACTCCTTCAGGGTCTCCAGCAACAACTTGGCAGCAGAAGCCACTTTGCCGGTTCCCTCGGCACCTTCCACCTCCACACTTGTGCGGATCGTCGTCTCGCCGTCCGATGCGGTCAGTTTCAACTCATTACCCGCCAAGTCAAACAACACGTCATCCAATATCGGCAACGCATTCTTACTGTTAATAACGCGGCTTACCGCCTGCAATTGAGAGAAGAGTTTTGAACTCGAAACATTGAATTTCATATACGTATATTTTTAGTTATTTTTCCTTGTTTTTATTAAATGTTTACATTTAAGCGTGCAAAATTACAACTTTTTTCTGACATATGCAAGAATTATGCCATTTTTTTGACAAAAAAGCCATTTTTATTTGCATATTCTACTTTTTTGTACTACCTTTGCAGCGGATTATGGCGAAAATCGGTATTTTTGACAGCGGTTATGGCGGATTGACTATCCTGGATGCAATCCGCAAAGAACTTCCCGGGTATGACTATATCTACCTGGGGGACAACGCCCGTGCGCCGTACGGCACCCGCTCTTTCGATGTCATTTACCGCTATACCCTCCAAGCCGTCAAATACCTCTTCTCTCAAGATTGCGCACTGGTCATCTTAGCCTGCAATACCGCTTCCGCCAAAGCCCTCCGCACCATCCAGCAAAAGGACCTGCCGGAGATAAATCATAAATTTGAAAAAATCGTTCCGAAAGGAAAAGAAATCTTAAATCATAAATCTTCCAAGCACAACGTGCTGGGCGTCATCCGTCCTACCGTGGAAGCCGTTCCGTCTATCACGAAAACCGGACATGTAGGCATCCTCGCCACCCCGGCTACCGTCAGTTCCGAGTCTTATGTGCTGGAACTCCAGAAAATCTTCAAATCTTCAAATCCTCAAATCCTCAAATCACAACCGTTGACGGTTGTTCAGCAAGCGTGCCCTCTCTGGGTTCCGCTCATAGAGAACGACGAACATCAACATGAAGGCGCAGATTATTTCGTGGACCTGTACATGCGCCAGATCATGGAGAAAGATCCGCAGATAGACACCTTGATTCTGGGCTGCACACACTATCCGCTCCTTCTGCCGAAGATTAGCTGGTGGATTCGGAACAACGGAAAACGCTTTGCTGCAAGCGATATTCAAGTCATTTCACAGGGTTATTTAGAGGCCAAGAGTCTGGCGGATTATTTGTCCCGTCATCCGGAATACGAATCCCAACTCTCGCAAGGCGCCTCCTGCCACTATCTGACCACAGAAAATGCGGACCGCTTTTCGCAATCCGCATCGCTCTTCCTCTCCTCCCCCGTCCAAGCGGAGCACATCGATCTGGAGTAATTTTCGTAAATTTTAGTGTGAAAAAGCAGAATAACTGCGGGTACAGGGGTCTGTAACCCTGTATAATCGTCCGCGTATGGTCAAAGGAATAAACTACTAATCACCTACTAATAACCTACTAATAACCTACTAATTATATACTAATCGCATACTGTTGGACTGACATAGGGTAAAAGAAGGAGGAGAAAAGAAAATAAGAGGAGTGGGAATGGGAAAAACAAAGTGGGAAGGGAAAAAACAAAGTGGGGAGGGGAAAAACAAAGTGGGGAGGAAAAAAAAAAATAGTACTAATGCGCAAATTTACTATTATTCTTTGTAGGTTGCTTTGAGAAACCAATATACCAGAATCGGGGTAAATGTTATACTGCCAATGAAAAACAAAAACGCGAAAAACGAATTATCCAATACCCTCCAAGCGAGGTAACCATTGTAAATGCATAAGAAAATATACGCACACACAATATAACCGACAAGCCACGGAAAATCAAAGGCCCACAACATAACGCCTATTATGATTAGCCAAAGCAATAACATTGTTCCAAAATTTTCTGCAAAGGTACAACAAATTTTTGATATACGCAAATTTTGCATAATTATTTGCTGCTTTTGCGGCGGTTGCAATCGCGGCAGAGCATTTGGCAGTTGTCCGGCGTAGTATGCCCGCCTTGCGACCAAGGCGTAATATGATCGGCTTCCATTTCTTCTATCTCAAAATGTTTGCCGCAAATAGGACAAATTCCATTCTGCTTTTCGTATTGACGGCGCTTGGTGTTTCCGTCAAAAGCACGGATCTGCAAGTGCCGTTCGTCCGCATCAAAGACGTACCAATAAATGCCTTTCTGATTACCAACATCGGAGTCTTGAATAAGCGCAGAAATACGTTGCTCCATTTCCTCAATATTGATGTGTTCGGAGCCGTATTTATTGTAGATAGCACCCCAGTCCACCCCTTTCATCACAGAGCGGTATTTGAACTTGGCTTGTACCCAATTGATGACTTGTTGGAAATAGAGCCAAAGAGCCGTGGCATCGGAGTCTTTGATGGAATGTTCCGCCATGTATTGCTCGATTTGTCCGCCACTGATCCAGTCGAGTACGGTTTCCAAATAATCCTGCTGAATAGGCGAGTCTGTAAGATATTTGTTGCCCATGAGGTACGCGCCGCAGTTGGATTTGGAGAAATAACGCTTTGCGTCACTCAACCACGGCGAAGCATACACGGCGTTCAGCAGTTCCTGGTTCGTCAATTTCTTACCGGCTATATTGATGGTTTTAAACCATTTCAGTTTCTCTTTGTCCGAACCGGTACAACGATAGATGTAAAGTTCATAATTGAGAATCTGGTCTTTTTCCTCTTTAGTGAGATTGTCAAAATAACGGAACAAGTGCGCAAAGTCGCCGTTCACGTACTGGCAGATAGAAACCGTGCGTTGCTGACCGTCTATAATCTCAAAAGTGCCATCATCGTTCACCGACCAATACATCACATTGAGCGGAAAATCCTGCGTAATGGTATCAATTACTGCATCACGCTCTTTGTCGTTATAAACGAACTCACGCTGAAACGGCGGACGTACGTCCAATTTGCCACCATAGGCTTTCACACCTGCTTCCTGATTGTCCACGTAGCCTTCTGTCAGCTCGCGAACGGTAATTTTGTGTAATTCTATTTTCATGGCTTTCTATTTTTTACGACGGATTAAAATGCGGGCATAAGTAGCCTTTCCATTAAGTACAGGAGTTCCTAATCCTCCGCCATATTTCACATTAGGATCAAATTTCAATTCTTCCAAAATCTCTTTTGGCGCATTAGCATAAGAATTGCCACATGCAATCCAAAGAATCTCAAATTGATCAGGATTATATTTATCTAAGAAAGTAATAGGCACTCCCATTGCACCCATATAGTCCACGGGAATATCAGTCACTTTTCCAACTTCAATAGCCTCATAATTGTCATATTTGGGGTAATCATCTGGTGTATAGCGTTTGAATAATATTAAGTCCTCATGTCTCTTTTGAATATCAAGATTAGTATACCAAGCAATCGCAGGTGTTTTAACAAAGTTATCATCCGGATTATAACCTTTGTTTCTTACGTATTGGCGATTAGCTTCTAGTTTATTGGGGTAAGTTGTTTTAAATACCATAGATAAATTGAAGCCATTACCTGTCCACATCTTATTATTCCTTATAAGAGGGAAAATTTCTCTAAATGTTACGGCATTCATATTGCCCAACACAATAAACTTCTTTTCGTATTTAAAGAGTTGTGCAACGTAATCTCTAAAGAGCGAAAATGGAGGATTTGTAACGACGACATCTGCTTCTTTAAGTAATTCAACACACTCATCAGAGCGAAAATCTCCGTTCCCTTTGAGAATAGAAATCACGTTTTTATCATTCTGCATAAGATACTTAATATCTGCCAGATTAATTGCGCCATCCCCATTTACATCGGTAACTTCTGTAATTTCTACTTTATAAGCAATCTTCTTTGGATCATCTACTGTATCACCAAAATCCAATAATAACTCATTCCCAGAAACAGGCGAACCATTATAACAAGTGGCCATCAATTTTTTGAGACCAAGCGCATTAAAGTTTAACGCAAAATACTTGAAGAAATTACTTTCATATGGATCGTCACAGTTACAAAACACCACTTTTCCTTGAAAGTGTTGCTTATAATAACGTAGTTCCTTTTCGATATCAGGAAGTTGTGTGTAGAACTCATCATTTCTGCCAACTCTTGCAGAAGTTAAGTCTTCTCTTGCCATATAGATTGATAGTTGTTTTGTGCAAAACTATCAATCCACCAACGGGCACAAAAAAGTGTGAACCTCTATTCGCGTTCACGAAGGAGCCTAGGAAGAACCTCCGCCCTACAGTTATAGATGTCCACACTAAATTGTGAACTATTTTAACTGTAGGCAGAATGTCCCATTATAGGCACATTCGTGAAGCATTTACCCGTTTCGTTGAGAAATCAGTTTCCTAGGCTTTTTTCTTTTCGAACGCGAAATAATAGTCTGCTTTATTATAATATGTTATTGCGCAACGCTTTGCGCTTTTATATTTCTATATATTTTTACCGCTTTTTTACGCTGTCGGTGCCAGCATTTTCAAGGTTGCATTTTGTGACCTTGAAAAATTACATTTTACTCAATAGTTCGTCGGTTGGTTGCTCCAATTTGACAAAGCCGAACCATTTTTTGCCGAGGTCTTTGAGACTTGCGCCGATGAGATAAACAGTATCGTCGATACATAAGAATCGGTCATGTGCACGATCAAACTGCTTTACCTCAATGGGCGAGTACTGCGCGTTATGTTTCTCAAAATCAAGCGACAACTGACGCGATATATTCTTTGTATAAACGATAGCCTCCACATTCTCGTGACGTTTGTCAAGCATCGTTAACACGCTATCATCCACATAGTTGTCAATCAGTACAATGCGCTTCTTTGCCTCACGGATTCGGTCATTGATAAACGTATATGCATCAAAAATCTGACCGTCATAGAAAATACCTTCAACAGGAGGTAGAGATGTGCGCACGAAAAAATCTATCTGCTCCTGATGCTGTGCCAGCTGTTTCTACTGTGAAGCCAATTGGTCTTCAATATTCTGCAATCGTTGATTAACTGCATAGCCACGCAACATGTAATCCTTCAATACTTGGTTTGCCCACCGGCGAAACAATGTGGCATTCTTGCTATTTACACGATATCCGACAGATAATATAGCATCTAAATTATAAAACTGGGTACTATAAACTTTACCATCAGCTGCAGTATATTCCAAAATGGAATGAACTGAATTTTTATCTAATTCACCCTCCCGAAAGATATTTGATAAGTGTTTAGACACAGCTGGTTGCTTCACTCCGAACAAATCAGCTATCTGCTGTTGAGTTAACCATACGGTCTCATCTTTCAGTTGAACTTCTAGCTGAAACTGCTCATTAGGTCTATATAGTACTATCTCATCTTTCATCGTCAATAAACGTCTTTTATGTCACCGCTTTTTTACGCTGCCGGTGCCGGCAGTGCATTTTGCGCTGCAAAATTACAATAAAAAAATGACATACGCAAGAGGTATGCCATTTTTTTGAGATTTTTCGATAAATCGAGAAACTGAGTTATCGCGAGGCCGAAGATGCTCTTATTTCTTGCAGTTACCTTCGCAGGTGATGTACTTGTAGCAGAGGCCTGCGAGGGCTGCGCCAACGAGCGGAGCGACGATGAAGAGCCAGAGCTGCGGCAGAGCGAGTGCGTTCTCGGAGAAGAGTGCCTGCGAGATCGAACGCGCGGGGTTAACCGAGGTGTTGGTCAACGGAATAGAGATCAAGTGGATGAGGGTCAGAGTCAGACCGATAGCCAGACCACCGAAAGCACCGTTAGCGTGCTTGCTGTCCGTTACACCAAGGATCACCATGAGGAAAACAAAGGTCAGGATGCACTCGGTAGCGAAAGCACCCCAAACATTAGTCTGCAGATAGCCAGCCTCTACATCAGCTGCGCTGAAGAAATCTCCGTAGCCGTTCGCAGCGAAGGTACCGATTTCCATACCAGCGGATTTAGCGATACCGAAAAGGATTGCAGCCGCAGCGATAGCGCCGAGGATCTGTGCACACCAGTAGCAGAACATCTCTTTCGCGGACATACGACCGTTCACAAAAACACCCAGGCTAACA
>ODAI010765129.1_pt1 | contig 19614 bp, 16 predicted proteins | sample 1539321 | NCBI WGS metagenome assembly ODAI01 (sample SAMN02144231, study PRJEB22623) | gut metagenome | biome: sheep rumen | host: Ovis aries | place: New Zealand
AAATATATCAATCCTAAAAAAAATATTATACAAAAAAATATACATACATTACATGAGACAAATATAAACATATTTTTTTATAAAGAAATATCTTTTTCAACCACATTTTCAACAGCCACGGTCAAATAATTTTATCCCTAAATCACTCTAAAAAACATTATCTATTTTAATTTAAAAAAATAGAAATATTATTATTATAAATAATCTTTTAACTTTCAGGGGGTTAAATTATGTTAGGTCAAGTGGATGTAATAATATTCATTATCACTCTAATAGTCACAGCATTATTCACGGCTTTTGTACGTCGTGAGTTAATAGCCGCTGACATACGTGATAATCCAATAGTCTCAGAACATAGACAGAAAAGTGGGACACCTACAATGGGTGGATTTGGAATCCTTTTAGGTGTTATATTGGTCACATTGTTCTTATTTAATTGGCCATCAAATAGTTATCTTATAATAACTGTCCTCATAATGGTAGCTGCCGGATTTTTCGGAATGTTTGATGATTTATTAGGTTTTAAAGTCAAAGAATATCAAAAGGTGGTTTTAAATGATGGGGACGAACCAGTTAAGATTGGTTTATTAACACTTGCTCCTGGTGAAGAAGCAAGAATAGCTTCTCCAAAAGCTAAAGAGGATTATGCTCAAATAGTAGAAAAAGATCACAAGCTTAAAGTAGTCGATGAGATACCTATCAAAAGTGAAACAACAGAAACTGAAAAAATAATCATTCAGTTTGTTGTAGCATGTTTTGTTGTCATTCCTGGTGTACTACAAAGTAACATCATGGGAATAGAAATAGGTATTCTGATGATTCCATTGGCGATTTTAGCAATCATAGGTTCAATCAATGCCGTGAATTTAATTGATGGTATGGATGGATTAGCTGCAGGAATAGTTGCAATAGCATCTTTAGCTTCAGCTTTCTTTGCCAGCGCAACAATGGGAACCGTTGCCTCATTACCATTTGTAGTACTTTCAGGTGCATGTGTAGGATTTTTAGTCTTAAACCATTATCCTGCTAAGATATTCATGGGAGATACAGGTTCATTTGCATTAGGAACAGGTTATATGGTAGCTGCATTACTTGCAAATACATTGATTTTCTCAATAATCGCATTGGCAGTACCGATTGTTTCTGTCATAATTAGTCTAATGCATAGGGCACATATCATAACCCTACCTGTAGAACCGTTACATCATACATTGAACTATCATGGTATGAGTGAACAGAAGATAATATTATTATATTGGGCAATAACATTTGTGGTATCAATCGTTGCTTTAGTTATATTTGGAGTATTTTAATAGGTGAGAAATTTGCAAAATAGTATTAAAGCTTCACAACTTGCAGAGCTTGTTGAAGGAAGATTATACGGTGAAGATATAAATCTGAATGGATTATTCACATTCTTGAATAAAGCATCAGAAAATGACATAGTTATCCGTCATTGGATTAATGCAAAAGGAATTCAAATAGCCAGTGACAAGAATGTTTCATGTATCATTACACAAAATCCTCAGGATGGCGCCATTGAAGAGGCCGAAAAATTACATATGGCATTGATAGTTACTCAAAAGATTGAATTAGCCACTGCATATGCTATAAAAACGACCGTGGATGATTATGCAAGTGACAGTTTCAAGATGGCAGTCACGGGTACTAATGGTAAGTCCACCACTTCTCACCTACTTTATACTATTTTTAATGATTTAGGTTTTAACACATATACCAACACTGATGCGGAATCTGAGGGCAATACCTTGATAGATCCACGTGTGGCAGTAGAATTGGCAGATTATTATAAGGCCAACGGTAAAGTTGATGCTATTTCATTGGAGGTATCTGAAGTACAGGGTTGGGATGATAGAATCATGAAAAATCATGCTTATCAAATGATCAGTGCCTTGAATACCGATGTATCAATCATTACCAATGCATCAGCCGATCACATGAATCTTGTAGAATCATTTGATGATTTGTTAAATGAAATTGGTGGAGCAGCACGTGCATTACTAAATACTGATAAGAAATCATTGCTTGTTTTGAATTATGATGATGAAAATATCCGAAAGATGGCCAGTATCGTTGAAAATCATCCAAATATTACCGTGATGTATTTCGGAGAATATTCTGATGAGATTGATTTGGACATCTGTTATAAGGAAAACGATGCTATTTATGCAGGTAATCAGGCATATATTAAGTATGAAGATTTGCCTTTCACATCAAAGCATTTCATTCAGGATATTATGGCCGCTATAGCCGTATGTGTATATAAACAGTTAAATCAGGAAAAAGTAGTGGAGTCACTATCAAATTATAAGGCATTGTCCCGACGATTTATTAAACTCATGGAAAATCCCGTCGTCATCGATGACTTTGCACATAATCCTTCAGGTATAAAATTAACCATAGAAAACGGTGCAAAACTGGGAAAAAATCTTTTCGTTGTTGATGCAATCAGAGGATCTCGTGGAGATGACATTAACAAGCAGATAGCTTGTGCATTGGTTGAATCATTATCAAAAGAGGAAAATTATGTCCTGTTTTTAACATGCAGCAGGGATGTAGTAAACGAATTAAACACAGTTCTGGATTCCGAACTGGATATATTTACAAGGGTACTTGATGAAAATGATATAAAATATACCTTGTTTGATAACCTCGAAGAATCCTTATTAACTGTCATCGATACGGCTGATGATGATGACGTCATACTTCTTCTAGGTGCACAGGGCATGGATCCTGCAAGCAGATTACTTAAAAAGAATGATATAATCTAATTTTTTCCCTTTTTTTAATGGGATTTTCATAAGTTATTTTCTATTTTTTTAATTAAAACTTAGCATATCCATCTTTTTATTAACATATTTTCTTTCTTATATTTTACACTTATTTTATTAGTTATTAAAAACATAACTATTTATTATTAGATATTATATTGAAAATAATTATCATCAGAAAATAATTTACAAGAGGAGTTGTAGTTTTTGGAAATAAAGAATTGTATTGTAATTGGTGCAGGTAATGCAGGTAGACCAGTAGCAAAGTTATTGAATTATCTTGATGTTGAAGTCACAATGACCGATACTAAAAAATTGGACGAATTTACTCCGAGATTTCAGGGTTATTTAACCGATCTTGAAAAAATGGGAATAACATTATCATTGGGCGTTGACACACCCGACATAACAGGATTTGATGCTATATATCTAGCTCCGACAATCCCCGAATCAGCACCCATATGGAAATTGGCTAAAGAAAATAACTTGAAGATACTTGATTGTGAATACATAAGCGGACTAATCGATGAAATATTGGACATGGATAAAATAGGAATAACAGGTTCATTTGGTAAAACTACAACCACCACTATGATAACAAACATATTCCAGCATGCAGGATATAACGTCTATCACTGTTCCTCCATGAAACAAAACCTTGTAAGCGAAGCATTGGTAAATGATATAATAAAAGGAGAACATATAGGTGCGGATATCGCAATAATAGAACTGCCTCATGGAACACTGGGATTACTGGGTAAAATGACCCTTAAAATAGGTGTCTTAACGAATGTACTTCCGGAGCATCTATCTGAATTCGATGATTCCATGGAAAAATATGCAGAGAGAAAATCCATGATGTTGGATATGTGTGATAAGTTTATCGCCAACTGCCAATGTGGTGATTTGGTGGGATATAAACGTGAAGATACAATTTATTATAACATGCTAAGTTCATTTTCTGATGAGATAGATACCGAGAAGTATCCTCCTAAGTTTACCGGATTTTTCAAGGATGACATATTCCATATAAACTACTGTGATGATGGTAAACTCGTAGATGAAACTTTCAAATTGGATTCAATAGCCAACTATAATTATGAAAACCTCATAGCGGCCGTAGGGGTAGGTGTAACCTATGGATTACCGATGGATGCTATCAAAAAGGGCATAAATGCATTTGAATCCGTCGGCGGAAGGATGGAATATCTGGGTAATTTCAACGGTGCAGATGCTTATTATGATGCATCATTCGGTCCTAGTATAAGACAGGCATTGGAAGCCATAAAGGATAAGAACATAATCGTCGTCTTCGGATTCTTAGACACAACCACCATAAGGGATAAGAAATTAAACGGTAAGATAATCGGTGATTATGCCAGCATGGTAATAGCAACAGGTTATGCCGAGCTCATGGGTGAGTTGAATATGGACAATGCGTTTGAATTGCTCAATGCCATAGAAAATAAGGATGTTGTAAAACTGGCAGTATGTGACGTTGAAGAAGCATCAGAGTTGGCAGTCAAATATGCAAAAGAGGGAGATATCATCGTGCATCTTGGAACAGGGGCATCCAATTCCTATCAGGAAGTAAAGGACAAGATGATTAAAGGATTAACAGAAGGAAGTAAAAGATATGCTCGAAGAGATTAAGGATGATGCCGTATTCGGTGTTGTCGGTGTATGTGGAATAAACGGTAATCTGATTGCACGTATACTATCAGACCATGGATATAAGGTGATAGCCAATGATACCCAAAGTAGTAAAGACTGTAAATTTCTATCTGCGTTAAAAGAGTATCCTGACATAAAAATTTATCATGGTGACATTCCGGAATCATTCTATGATGAGATTGATTACGTTATTCTTCCAATGGCATTAATTAAATCAAAATCATCATTATATCAAAAATTTGAATCATTGAGTATTCCAATTTTATCTGTCTATGACATCTATGATTTATTTGAGCCAACCCATCCTGTTATATGCATCACTGGAACGAATGGAAAAACAACCACGACAACCTTATTAAAACACTTGGCATATCATGATGGGATAATGCCTGCCGAACATAAATTGGAGGGTATGCAGGGAAACGCCGGGGATATACCGGCATTACAGGCAAGATTAAAGTCCGATGTCACAATACTTGAGACCGGAACAGCCGGAGTCAAGGGCAGTTTAACTGATTTGGCCGCACCATGTAAACCTGACGTTGGATTAATTACCAACATTACACCTGATCATTTAAATGAAAGTTCAAACTTCATCAATTATGCAAGGGTAAAGGCGGAGTTAATAACCCTTGTCGATGATGCTACGCTCGTTGTTAATAATGATGATCCTACGATAATGGCATTGCTTAACGAAACAGAATTCAATGGCAATCTCATAAGATTTGGTATTGAATATGATTCTTCACAGAAGTCTAAAAAGGAATGTACCTGTGGAGAAATGGTGGATATTGATGAATACATTGCCGGAGTAGGGCAATATCAATGTAAATGTGGATTAAAATATTTAAAACCTGATTATCTTGCCTGTAACATAAACGATGAGCATAATCACTTCACATTGAAAACACCTTATGAGGATGTTGAATTTGAATTATCCATAACTGGATTACATAATATATACAATGCAACCGGTGCAATCATAATAGCACATGAAATATTAGGAATCTCCTATGACTCTATAAAAGAGGCATTGCTCTCATTTACTGGTGTAAGCGGAAGAATGGAAAAGATAGCACATGTCAATGATAAGGATATCATGGTGGACTATGCTCATAATCCTGCAGGTATTACAACAGTACTAAAGGAACTTAAAAATCATTACAAACGGGTCGTCAATGTAATTACTACCTCATCCGAAAGTGGTATGGAAGGAGATAAACAAATAATGCAAAGGGCATTAAAACATGCCGATGTGGTGATTCCCGCTTCATATAATTCCTATCTTTGTGCAAGGGAATTAATCAAAAATGACGAATATGCTAACAAAATAATACTTCCGGATTACATGCCCGAATCTACCAAGGTTGGAACATTGGGTGCTACACTGGAACAAGTATTGATAGGTTTTACCATTTCATTAGATATTGATGCGGATTTAATAGTCTGTACAGGTGAAGCGGCATTTAAATATAAGGATAAATTACTAAATTAACCTTATTTTTCTCATTTTTTTTCTTATTTTTAAAATATTAAATAGTATAAAAAAGATAATTATATACAGATTAATTTAATATAAAATTATTTAATGTAAGATGTACATTATAGATTCACGTTAATGAAGTTATATTAAAGGGGTGAAATCTTTTGTTTATAAAAGTTAGAAGAGATACTTTAATTATTTTAATTTTAGCATTTATGTTAATAGTATCTGGCCGGGTAATGGCGTATGTAGCTTTTTCAGCCTCAGATAATGCGGATGATCAAGTACCTATCGCCGGTGTAATGGTCAAAGGAAATGATGTAATTTCTTCAAGTACTATTAAGTCATATGTAGAATCAGCTGGTTTTAGGGATGGTAGTTATATCAAAGGAAATACATTGATTACATCTCAAAGACAGTTATTGTTATCGGATGCGATACAAAATGCAGAGCAATTGGCAAAACGTTCAACGATTCCAGGTACGTCCATTGCTCCAATAAATGCAGTTGATGTGCAAGTAGATACGAGTACTGGAAATGTTGTTGTTACTGTTGTCGAAGACTTTTCGGCTATTCCTATTGATGAATCAGTTATCAAAAATGCTACGGCAAACAGTTCAACCGCTAAGGTAAATACAACAGATTAAGGTGATGCGAATGAACAGATCAAAATTATCTAAATATGCACTCTTTGTGATTATTATATTAATGTTTTCTCCATTGGCATCAGCGACAATGAACGTTGCAGTAATAACTGATCCTACAGGTAAGGATCCTAATGGATGTGCTGCGGGAAGTCAATCATTTGCTATAAACATGTTCCAGTCAACATTCATATTCTCACAAGAGCATAAAATGGCCCTGCTTTCAGGGGGGGAAGGTACATCTAATGTAAGGGTTGTAGCAGTAATCAACGCTTTAACATTGTTACAATCCAATAAGACTCCGTCAGAAGTTGTAAGTGTAGCACAGAACTATGAAGGTATTCGTCTAATGGCGGTTAACCCAACACAGGGAATCGCGGTAGGTGGAGACTTTAAGGTATACATGGTTACAGTAGATAACAACAACACCATCAAAGTTCAAGCAGCTAGTGGTGGAGTAGCATCCATTCCACCAGGAACTAGAGGAGCTATGATACACCTTCGTAACTCAGAAGGAAACCCTAAATCCGGTACTGCTGATACAGTAAGGTTACAGACGGCAATCAATATGGGTAAAATGATACGTGATGGATATCCTGCTACCACAATTGTTTCAGAGGCATTTGGGGAAGTAGCTAGAGATTCCGGAGAAGACCACGGTGGAGGTGCCGTTAACTTAATTTCCGGTGTAACAACAGGAGACATGTTCACTCCTCAGAAATTAAATGATGTCGGTTATGAAATGGAAAAACCATACAGTAAGGTAAGTAGCTCCGGTTGGAGCGTAGGTTATCCTGAAGCAGAAAATTACCAAGTATCTCCTGTAGATGGAAGTCCATTAACGGATGTATACGCATATCAGGCATTGAAAAATGCGATTACCGTATCAAACGATAATCCATCAGTATCCACATATGGATCTGATAAGAAGGGTTTAAATGAAGCAACAACATCAGTAGTGGTCTCATCCGTAAGAAGAAATGGATATGATCCAGTTCAAATAGCTAAAGATATTAATCAGGCTATAGATGGTAGTATCATTGTTGGTGTAGAACATGTTGACTCTTCAGATTTAAATGTTAAAGAGAATATTAAAGCGGTAGGGGTATACTATACTGCAGCTCCTAATGGTAGAACAGCACCTGCATGGAACTTACCTATAGATTCACAGGTATTTGATGTTTTAGCAAATATTCAAAGTTTAATAGGTATATTATTAATACTATTAGCATTATTCAGAACTTCATTAACAAAATCATTCTTCAGAAGAAGATGATTTACTATTTTTTATTTTTTAGGTGATTATTTTGTCATTAATATTAATTAGAGCAGCAAATAAGAAAAAAGCGTTAAATGCATTGGCTGACATTGAACGTCATGCGAAGTTGACCATTGATGGAAAACCTAGATTGCTTGATGTTGATGAAGCGGAGGATGTGACAAGAAGCATTCTTAAACAAAAGCCAAAATCAGTTGTTAATTTGGCAGTTCTTGTAAGAGTACAGGAATCAACAACTACCAGTATAATGAACATTAAAAAGATTCATCCACCAGCTCATCTGATTGTCATCAGTGAAGAGTATCCTGTATATGAAGGATTGAATAAGAAATTCTCATCATTGAAGACATTCCAAGGTTACTATTCCATGAAAAAATAGTTTATTTCAAAATCTCTTTTTTTATTTTTTAAATTCTAAGTATAGCATATTCCTTTATGAGTGTATGTTCTCGTTTTTTGATGAATTAACCTAGAAATAAAATCAGTAAAAATAAGTTTATATTCTGGTATGAATTGGGTTTATATATTAAAAAAAAAGTTATTGTGGAGATTATTTTCTCTTGATACGAGCAATATCTCCTATTGTAGCTTCTCTATAACGTCCGATATCCTTAAATTCCTGTACGTCAGATTCTACTTTTTCAACGATTTTTATATTTAATAATTTTTCAAGTTTTCTTGCAATTTTAATCTCCGGGATCATCTTTCCGGATTCAATGTGTGAAATTACTGATTCTCTTTCGTATATCTTTTCACCAAGTTTTTTCTGGGTGAGATTCTTTTCTTCTCTGGCTTTTCTGATAATTGATCCATAATCCTCTACAACTTCATATTCTACATCTGGTTTTCTGGTATATGATTTATTGGTTGTTCTCTGATTGTATGAATTGTTTCTCATGTTGTTTTTGCTTGTTTTCTTAATGTTCTTATTTACTTTAGGTTGTGGTTTTCTTTGAACTTTACCATATCTTGAACATTCTTTGCAAGTAATCATTAAAGAATTATCAATTTTAGTTTTGTACGGTTCACCTTTTATTTCAGTTCCACATATTTCACAGTTCATCTTAATTCACTTATTATAATTCTAATACTTAATATCTATTTTTACTTACTTATATATTATGATTATTGGGTTATTATCATGAAAAAATTTTAATTACTTTTAGTATTTAAATGCGATATTATTAATATTAAGAAGTACAATAAAATATAATGTAGTAGTTTGAAAATGTAAATTTATAAAAATTGAAAAAACAGTAGAAAGACTAATGAATAAATAATTAATTCAACGAAATTAAACCCCATATAACTGATAGGAGGTTAAATACATGGATGAAGTTAGTCCAGTAAATACAACAAATAGGGATCAGGAAATTTCTGATTTAATAGATAAACACGAAACTATCGAACGTAATTTAACATGGGAGGTAAGAAAACTCGAAAAAGACAAAGTATTACTTGAAAATGAAAATTTACGTTTAGATAGGGAAGTTAAATCATTAAAAAGTGAGATTAACAGGTTTAGAACGCCACCTCTTGTATTGGCCACTGTATCTGAATTATTAGATGACAACAAAACAGTAGTAAAAAGTAGTACAGGACCATCATTCTTATTAAAATACTCTGATAAGGATGCTTCAAAAATGGAAATCGGTGCAAGAGTTGCTCTAAATCAACAAACATTCAGTATCGTAGAAGTAATCACATCAGAAAAAGATCCACTTGTATCAGGAATGGAAATCGAAGAAAAACCTGATATAACCTATGATAAGATAGGTGGACTTAAGGAACAAATAAGAGAAACCATAGAAACAGTTGAATTACCACTTAAAAATCCGGAAATATTTGAGAAAGTGGGTATAACTCCACCTAAGGGTGTATTGTTCTATGGACCACCTGGAACAGGTAAAACATTACTTGCAAAGGCTGTTGCACATGAAACCAATGCAACATTCATCAAGATTGTAGCATCAGAATTCGTTAAAAAATATATTGGAGAAGGTTCCCGTTTAGTACGTGGAGTATTCGAGCTTGCAAAAGAAAAAGCTCCTGCAATAATATTTATTGATGAAATAGATGCAATTGCAGCAAAAAGATTACAAGGTTCAACAAGCGGAGACCGTGAAGTTCAAAGAACACTCATGCAGCTTCTAGCTGAAATGGATGGATTTGAAGCAAGAGGAGATGTGGGAATCATAGCTGCCACAAACAGGCCGGATATATTGGATCCTGCATTAGTCAGACCTGGACGTTTCGACCGTATAATAGAAGTTCCAACTCCTGATGAAGAAGGAAAACTGGAAATCCTTAAAATACATTCAAGAAACATGACCTTGGATGTCGATGTCAACCTTGAACATATCGCTCATGAAGCAAAACATGCATCAGGTGCAGACCTAAAGGCCATATGTACCGAAGCAGGTATGTTTGCTATACGTGATGAACAGTACAGCGTATCACGTGAACACTTTGAACAGGCAATGGACAAGGTACTTAATAAAAACAAAAACCAGGAATCCACAGATGGAGTAATGTTCGGATAAGTTATAATCCATTTATAACTATCCCTTTTTTAGCCAGTGATGAACCCTATGAGCTCTGATATGATGATGAATGATGGGCGATCTGAGGCTAACTTTTATTAAACCTTTTTTTCTTAATTGATATTCTAATTTTTTATTTCTTTTTATTTTGCCGTTACATCTTAATTATTTAATTTAATCAATCCATAACTATGGAGGGTAATCTTCTCAAAAATCAATGATTCTATTTTATTAAAAAAAAGTTTGGGAGGTTATGTTGTTTAATCATATTATTTCTTTCAGTTCATCTATTGAACGTACGACGCTATGATTTTCCAATTCCTTTATCTCAGGTCTTAACACTAGGATGACAGGTATGTTCAATTCTAAGGCTGCGTTAATTTTTGTTTCTGCTCCACCGCTTTCGCCGCTTTCTTTGGTTATTATTGCAGATACGTTGTATTCCTTCATCAATGCCATGTTTAGTTCCTTGCTGTATGTTCCCTGCATAGCTATGATGTTTTCTGCCGGAACTCCGGTTTCCAAAGTTTTTGTGATGCTGAAGTTGTTTGGAAGAACTCTTGCCACTACTTTATTGGCATCTATTTCATTGACTGTGGTTGCTAATCTCATTACTCCTGCCAGGTGCATGAGTTTGTCTTCTTCATTTACCAATAATTCCTTTGCTTTTTTTGCTCCCTCTTCAAATGTGGCTACCTTTATTATCAAGTCAGATTCAGGTAGGATAGTTGATGCCCTTTCATATCTGATGTATCGTATGCCTGCTTTTTGACAACTTGCAATTGCCGTTTCTGTTGCTACTGATGCAAATGGATGAGTAGCATCAATTAGTGTTTCAATATTTTTTTCATTAATTACTTTTACAAAATCTTCCTCCTTAAGTGCCTTTGATATAACTTCATTTGCACCTGCAGATTTTGCTATTTCTGCTCCATAGTCTGTGACTGTCGTTGCGATAATATAATTATTTTCATCTTCATGTAGAAATTTAATTACTTTGGTTGCATCAGATGTACCGGACATTACCATATATCTCATTTTAACACTCTCGTTTTATTTTTTCATTATATATCTATATATTCTTTGAATTTATTTAATCTATGCTAAGATTTTCTTGATTTTGGCTTTATGTTTTTTTCCATAACCAATCAATATGGAAAATATTCCGTATTAAGACTTAGTTAGCAATAACTCTCAAATGATTATAGACATCAATGTAATAAAAAAACTTGTAAAAAAAGTAAATGATATAAAAATTAAGGAAAAAAAGTATTTTTTAATGCATGAAAAGGATATATTTTAAAGCACTTGTCTTTTCATCAAATAAAACACTTCTTTTTTATAATTTATCAATTTAAACTTGGGTCTTATTTTAAACGATAATGCCTCTGATGAAAAAGGTTTTAGAATACAGTCACATTCAACACTTGCCGCGACATCAGAGATGGATTTTTGCAATTCCTCTGGAGGTCTGATTGAATAAATCAAATCAGCATTTTCATAGATTTCATAGTTGGGATTTGTTATGTCATCCTTAATAATCTCATCATTGCTTGGATAAATATCTGTACATTTTATCGTGCAATCTTCCAATTTTTCCTTCAATATACTGCTCGGTTCCAATATGTTTCCCACACCAACCTCAACAATCAGTGATGCATCACCATAATTGCTTATTATATATTCTGCAAATCTATCCCATACTCCATTCATAGTATCGCCTTGTCCTTCAGATATTTTTTGATAATAGTATTATATATATTTTTTAATAAAGTTATAATTAGAGTATAAGAATTAGGAACGTGTTTGGCTGTGGATATTAGAAATTTTCAAATCAGTGACTTGGACGATGTATTGAGGATTCAATTTCAATCATTTGACGATCCGTATCCTGTGGGTATTATTCTTGATTTATATAATAAGGGAGCAGGTTTTCTGGTGGCTCAGGTTGGCCGGTCTGTCGTAGGCTATATTATCTTTTGGATTCGGGAGGGGATAGGTCATATAATCTCCATAGCTGTTGATGAAAGGTTCAGAAGTATGAAAATAGGCTCCATGCTACTGGAGAATGCGGTGGATATCCTCAAAAGAAACGATATCCCTTTGGTAAATCTAGAAGTCAGAAAATCAAATATCCTCGCAAGAAAATTTTATCTCAAGTGGGGTTTTAAACAGGTCAAGTATTGCAAAAAGTATTATAGTGATGGTGAAGATGGTATAATAATGAGATATACCATCACAAATAATTAATGTTGTTTTCAAAACTGTTCTCTTTTGATAAATGAATATTTAAACTCCTTTTATTTTTTTCAATTTTTTCCTTTTATTCTATAATAATTATAGATAAATTTTTTTATTATTAATTACTATATAATATTATTAGGAATGAACATTAAATAGAATGCTGAAAATTTATATTCAATAATGGTTTTTTAGCTATATTTTTTGAAACTTTGAACTTATAACCTTTAAATAATTTTTATTTAAGGGGAGAATGTTTATTAAGAGTAAATTTTGTTTATATAGTATGATTTGCTGTAAAAAAATTTTTAAAAAATTTTATTTAATAAATAAATGGTAGTTTGCCGGCAATAATTTAATTGCCTGTTGAAACGCTATGCATTTTATTTTAATTGTTTATTTATCTAACTGTTAAAAATAAAATTGATTTATTTGGATAAAAAATTATTCTTTTTTTGAATAATTCATAATCTTAATAATATATAAATAATAATCGGGGTTAAAACGTGGTAAAGACTGCAAAATTAGCATTGGAAGATGGTACAATTCTCATAGGTGAGGGTTTTGGAGCAGAAACTATCAAAACTGGAGAAATTGTATTTTCAACCTCTATGGCAGGTTATGTTGCAGCATTAACCGATCCTTCATTTAAAGGTCAAATATTAATGTCAACATATCCGTTAGAAGGAAATTATGGTGTTTCTAAAGATTGGTATCAATCTGATGATATAAAAGCAGAAGCATATATTGTAAGACAAGTATGTGATGAACCTTGTCATCCAAAAAGTGAACAATCACTATCTGACTTTTTAAAAGATAATGATGTACCTGGAATAAGTGGAATTGATACTCGTGCATTAACAATAAAAATCAGAGAAGTAGGTTCCATGAAAGCAGCAGTAGCAAACAAGGATATTGCTGATGAGGAATTACTTAAAATAGTGGCAGAACAACCAGGTATAGAAGACATGTACTTAGTTGACAAAATCACTACAAAAGAACCTAAATACATTACTGATAAAAAAGACTACAATGTTGCAGTATTGGATTGTGGAGTTAAAAAGAATATCCTAACAAATCTTATCTATGAGGACGTAGGTGTAGTGGTACTACCTGCAGATACCAGCGCTGAAGAAATCATGGATATGGATATAGATGGAGTATTAGTATCCAGTGGTCCTGGAAATCCGGAAAATGTGGATAAAATCCAAGATACAATAAGGGAATTATCTACCAAGATGCCTATAGCAGGAATATGTTTAGGTCAACAGATAATTGCATTAGCATTCGGTGCTAAGATTTACAAAATGAAATTTGGACATCGTGGTTCAAATCAGCCAGTAAAAGACTTAGCTACAGGACAAGTATACATAACATCACAGAATCATAGTTTCTCAATTGATCCGGAGTCAATTAAGGATACTGATTTAGAGATAACTCAAATCAATCTAAATGATGGTACACCTGAAGCAATCGTTCATAAAGAATTACCAATATCATGTATCCAATATCATCCAGAAGCAGGACCTGGTCCTCATGATACAAGAGAATTCTTTGACAAATTTGTAGAAGAAATTAAAAATAATAAAAAGAATTAATTATACTATTTTTTTAGGAGTTTAAACAATGCCAAAGGATGAAAACATTAATAAAGTATTAATTATTGGTTCAGGACCAATACAAATCGGACAAGCAGCTGAGTTTGATTATTCTGGTTCACAAGCATGTAAATCATTACGGGAAGAAGGCGTAGAAACAATTCTTGTAAACAGTAATCCAGCAACAATACAGACCGATATAGATTCTGCAGACAAAGTATATGTAGAACCGTTAACAGCTGAAATCGTTGCAAAGATTATAGAAAAAGAAAAAGTCGATGCAATTCTACCTACCATGGGTGGACAGACAGGTTTAAACATCGCAGTTGACTTGGATAAAATGGGCGTTCTTGATGACATTCAAGTCTTAGGTTCACCAATCCAAACAATTAAGGATGTGGAAGACAGGGATTTATTTGCAGAATTCATGGATAAATTAAATGAACCTATACCAAAATGTCATGCAGTAAATTCATTGGAAGAAGCATTTGAAGCAGTGGAAGATATTGGTTATCCTGTCATCGTAAGACCAGGATTTACCCTTGGTGGTACCGGTGGAGGTATAGCCAACAATAAAAAGGAATTTGAAGAAATCGTTACTCACGGTTTAGATATGAGTTTCAACAACCAAGTACTAATCGACGAATCAGTTCTTGGTTGGCAGGAAATAGAATATGAAGTAATGCGTGACAAAAACGATTCATGTATCATCGTATGTAACATGGAAAACATAGATGCAATGGGAATACACACAGGAGAAAGTGTGGTAGTTGCACCTACCCAAACATTATCCGATGAGGATTGTCAAAAACTAAGAAACGCTTCAATAAAAATCATAAGAGCTCTTGGTATACGCGGTGGATGTAACATTCAATTTGCACTACACCCTGAAACAAGAGAATACAAAGTAATTGAAGTAAACCCAAGGGTAAGTAGAAGTAGTGCACTTGCAAGTAAAGCAACAGGTTATTCAATTGCAAAGGTATCCTCTAAAATAGCATTAGGTATGACACTTGATGAAATCAGAAATGACATAACCAAGGAAACACCTGCATCATTTGAACCAGCAGTTGACTATGTAATTGCAAAAGTGCCAAGATGGCCGTTTGACAAATTCAAAGAAAGCTCCGGTGAATTAGGTGTACAGATGCAATCAACCGGTGAAGTAATGGCAATAGGAAGAACCATTGAAGAAGCATTACAAAAATCACTTAGATCACTGGATATAGATCAGGATGCATTTGAATACGTAGAATATACAGATTATGAATTGGAACATGCAACCGATCAAAGATTCTTCCAAATATACTCAGCATTAAAGGATGGAAGAGATGTTGAAGAATTAGCTGAAATAACAAAAATCAGCCCATTTTTCATAAACAAAATAAAAAATATAGCCGATTGTGAAGAAAAAATTAAAGAAGAAGGATTAGACATACTCAAAGATGAATACACCTTCAGAAAAATCAAACAATACGGATTCTCAGATAAAAGATTAGCTCAACTATTGGACACTACTGAAGATGAAGTTTCCAAATTACGCCATGACATAAACCTAACACCGGAATATAAAATGGTAGATACATGTGCAGGTGAATTTGAAGCAAAAACACCATATTACTATGGAACATATGACTCCCCATCACAATTAGAAGCAGGTAACGAAAAGAAAATTGCAGTATTAGGTGCAGGTCCAATAAGAATTGGTCAAGGAATAGAATTCGATTACTGTTGTGTACATGCAGCATTAGCCCTAAAAGATGAAAATGTAAAAACAATACTTATAAACAACAACCCCGAAACAGTAAGTACTGATTATGACATTTCCGATAAATTATACTTTGAACCATTAACCAAAGAAGATGTACTATCAGTAATAGAACAAGAAAAACCAGAAGGTGTCATAGTACAATTTGGTGGACAAACATCAATCAACCTCGCAGAAAGCCTAAACAATGCAGGAGTACCAATCATGGGTACACCATTTGAAAGTATTGACATGGTAGAAGATAGAGAACAGTTCACTGAAGTACTCAATGAATTAGAAATACCACAAGCAGACTATGGAATAGCAAACTCCTTAGATGAAGCAAGAGCTGCAGCTCATTCAATCGGTTTCCCTGTACTTGTAAGACCATCATATGTTCTCGGTGGACGTGCAATGGAAATAGTCTACGATGACAATGAACTGGAAGAATACATGAAAGAAGCAGTTAAAGTATCAAAAGAACATCCAATCCTTGTAGACAAATTCCTAGAAGACTCCATAGAATTGGATGTGGACGCTTTATGTGATGGTGACGACGTATATGTATGTGGTATAATGGAACACATCGAAGAAGCAGGTATCCACTCCGGTGATTCAGCATGTGTAATTCCACCACAATCTGTATCACAGGAAATCATCAATCAAGTTGAAGACTACACTAAAAAACTCGCATTAAAATTAGGAGTAGTCGGATTAATAAACATCCAATATGCTATAAAAATGGATCCTGAACCAAAACTGTACATCATTGAAGCAAACCCAAGAGCAAGTCGTACAGTTCCATTTGTAAGTAAAGCAATAGGAATACCAATAGCAAAAATAGCTACCAAGATAATGTTAGGTGCTAAATTATCAGACTTCGATTTAGTAAACTACTCAGACATCGAACATGTGGCAGTAAAAGAATCAGTATTCCCATTCATTAAAATCCCTGATGCAGACTCCGTACTAGGACCGGAAATGAAATCCACAGGAGAAACAATGGGTATCGATAAGAACTTTGGACTTGCATATTACAAGGCACAGCTATCTGCAAATATGAACCTACCGACAGAAGGTAAAATATTCTTAAGCGTACGTGACATGGATAAACCAAAAATTGCTGACATAGCAGCTAAGGCAAAAGAATTAGGCTTTGATTTAATTGCAACAAAAGGTACCGCTGAAGCAGCACCAGATGTTGAAATCGATGTAATCAGAAAGGTAAGTCAAGGATCACCAAATATCCGTGATGCCATGATTAATGGTGAAGTCGCATTTGTTATAAACACTCCATCAGGTAAACAATCAGCTGATGATGGATATATTATAAGAAGATTAGCCATTGAATTAGGTATTCCGTATGTGACTACAATTGCAGGTGCTAATGCAGTACTTAAGGCAATTGAAGAAGCATCTATCGGAGAACTTAACGTTAAATCCTTAAACGAATATGCTTTATAGATTTATTTTAAACTCCTAAATTTACTTTTTTTTATATTAACCTTTTTGAATTTTTATGGAAATATTGCTATTTTTACTTATATATACTGGAGGATGATTTTTATGATAACTATAAAAAATGGTTTGGTACTATGCGGTTTTAATCTCCAAGCAGTTAAAACAAATGTCATCATAAACGATGAAGGACGTATAATTAAACTATCACCTAATGATGAAAGTGGTGAAATAATCGATGCTACCGATTGTATTGTGATGCCTGCATTCCTAAATGCACATACTCACATCGCGGACTCTATACTGAAAGATGAAGGAGACGGATTAACTATAAGTGAACTGGTAGAGCCACCTCACGGACTCAAACACAGAAAACTAAATGAGGCAGATGACAAGCAACTGGTCGATGCCATGCATGAGGAAGCAAAAGAAATGCTCTACTCAGGAATATCAACATTCATCGATTTTAGGGAAGGCGGAATAGAAGGGGTAAAATTACTTAAAAAAGCAGTCTATGACCTACCGATAAACGCATGCATACTCGGCAGATGCAACGAATACTATGACCCTTCAACAACACCCGAACAGGCAAGACTCCTGACAAGAGAACTACTACAATACTGTGACGGAGTAGGCTTAAGCGGAGTTCAGGACGTGGATACGGAAATCATGATGCAAATAGCACAGGTATGCAACGATGAAGATAAACTTGCAGTAATACATGTTGCAGAATATTATGACCTGCAGGAAAAATCCATACAGCTAACAAATCAAACAGAAATAGAAAGAGCACTCCGAGCAGGATTTACCACAATAGTACATGCAACACAACCTGTACTGCAGGACTTGGATTTGCTAATGGAAAACAGTCCATTCATCATAGCATGCCCACGATCAAACGGAATGCTGGCCACTGGAATACCACCTGTATCCGTGTATAATGAAGTGGGACTCGACGTTGCACTGGGAACCGATAACGTAATGTTCAATAAGCCGGATATGTTCCGTGAAATGGAATACACCCTCAAGGCAATGCGTGGAACATATCAAAATAAGATAACAGCAAGAGACATACTAAAGATGGCAACAATAAACGGTTTCAAAATACTCGGTAAGGATATAAGCATAACCGAGGGAAACGTATCGGATATACTTGTAATAAAACAAAAATCAGAAGACCCTTACCTATCAGTAGTAAACAGGTCCTCATCGGAGGATATAATAAACTTTATCATGGGAAATCAGATGTAGTTGTAACCAACACAATTACAACTTTACCTTTTTATGTGGGATTATAAGTCCGATTCTATATAATCCACACTCTCTTTATTGTTTTTATTTTCTTTCATCTCCTTTTTATTACTGTTTTCCAGGTCTTCCTTTGTAATATAATGCTCTTTTAGCTTTTCTCTAATGTCCTCTGCTATGACTACGCTGCTTTGTTTAATAAAGTCAAAGTATACCATAGTGCAGGTACCGTTGGCACGCAGTTTTCCATTCTGCCATGCTTCATGAGTAAGTGTCAGTGAAGTCTTACCTATCTTTGTAACATATGTCCGGATTTCCACGTCATATCCGAAGTATATCTGCTTCAGGTAATTGAAGTCACAATGAACCATGATAAGGTTCCATTTCTTATATGTTAATTCAAGTGTCGGATTAAATATCTTAAATACTGGATTACGTGCTGTCTCAAACCATATGGGTAGTGCATTATTGTTTATGTGTCTAAGAGCATCAGTATCTCCAATACGTGGTGTAATCATAGTTTTAAACATGTTAAACTTCCTTTTTATATTATTTCTATTAATTGCGTGTTTTAATGTTATTATTATGAAGAAAGATATATTAATATTTATAAATTTTCTCAAATTTAATTATGAATTAAAAAATTAAAATGGTAAAAAATAAAAAAATTAGAATGGTAAGGGGTTTAGAATGGTTAATTACGTCTTTTTTGTTCTGCGGAGGTATCCTCATATTTGGTAGAATCTGGAGGAGAATTGTGCTTGCTTACACTATCATCAGTACTGTTGCTATTACTACTATTACTGCTATTGGTAGTGTTCTTCTTGGTGTAGTTTGTCACAGTCTTTTTCTGTTGTGGCTGTTTTATGGAAACGTTATACATGGTCGTATTTGTTTCCTTAATCGG
>ODAI013375089.1_pt1 | contig 19614 bp, 14 predicted proteins | sample 1539321 | NCBI WGS metagenome assembly ODAI01 (sample SAMN02144231, study PRJEB22623) | gut metagenome | biome: sheep rumen | host: Ovis aries | place: New Zealand
GGAAAACTCGCCATCAACATCAGTTGATTTAAGCTTGAATCTTGCGGTGTACTCATATCCGAGTGCATCGTAGAGATTAAGGTTAACGTATTTACCGGAATCGCTGTTTACATCGGTATCGTTCTTATCAATGATTCCGCTTACGGTTCCCCTTGTAGTAGCCTCAGGGGGATAAGTAAGGTTATCACTGCTCATGATACGAAGAGCCTGAACGGTATCCTGCTTGATCTGCATGGTCTCGGGATCAACACCCCATCCCATTACATTGTAACCGGTTGAGGTCATACAGAGATTTCCGACACCGTCGACATAGAAGGAACCGTCACGGGTGAAGTAATTTGAAAGGCCGTCTGATACTACGAAGAAGTTATCTCCGGTGATCATGATATCGAAAGGGTTTCCGGTAGACTGTGCGGAACCCTGAGAAGTAATGTTTACGTTGATGGCACCCTGCTTAACACCGAGACCGATCTGACGTGCATTTACACCACCGACACCGGTTGTTGCATTTGCACCGGATGCATTCTGGGTCGTCTGGCTCATCAGGTCAGCAAATGTGACTGAGCTTGACTTGTACGCAGTAGTGTTAACGTTAGCGATATTGTTACCGATAACGTCCATTTTGGTCTGGTGAGTCTTAAGACCTGCAACACCAGAGTAGAGAGATCTCATCATAAGGCATTTTCCTCCGTTTTTAAATCTGGAGAATTGCGTGATATACGCATGAAGCGATCGCTTCCGGTTATAACAAGAGGGGTCCTTCTGTCATTCGGGAACCCCGGCCTCCATCCAGGTCCGGCTTTTTTATGCTATAACTGCTCCGTTTATGTTGGTAAAAACATTTGTTGATTCACCGGCTTCAAGTGCTGTGATCACGGTTCTGGAAGGAACATTTACGATAAACGCAAGATCATCGATCATTACAAGTGAATCGCCTATGCCCTTTTCAGCAGCCATATCAGTTCCGCTTTTCAGCCTTCCAAGCTGTTCGTTGGACATTTCAAGTCCTCTGTCGCTCATTCTCAGTGATGCGTGCTTGGAAAATTTGATCTTTCCCGCTTCCTGCTCCTTTTCGCTTAATATATCCCTGAAAGAAGCTTTTTCACTGCCCGATTCAGCGGGAGAAGTTCTGGGAGTAAGCATTCCGGATAATCCGGCAGCATATAATGTCTGTATGTTCATATCCATTTGCATCTCCTTTCCTTCTTTTAAGTATATCGGATGATACGATACTTTTCTTAAGGCCCGGGAGAAAAAATACTTCACACGCCTTCTGCGTCATCACTGCCTTCGGGATCACCGCCATCAGAAGAACCTGCATCGTCATTATCCGTAACGATGGCATTTATGGCTTCATCCGATATTTCGCTATCCGAAGGAGCATCGGTTAAAGCGGCATCATTTACGGCAGATGCCTCACCAGCAGTCTCATTTTCGGTTTCCTTAGCAGCTTCTTCAGCCTGCTTCTTTGCCTGCTGCTCGGCTTCATAATTTGCCTGTGCAATAAGCTCGTTTAATTTTGACGCATATGCACTTACCAATTTGGCATCATCGTCGTCCACAAATCCCTTCTCATAATCGCTGAGACTGTTATAAAGACTGTTCAGATTGGAGATGGTATTTCCGTTGGCACTGATGGAAATGCTGTCAATGGCAGGAAGGCTCTTCAAAGTATCCGCTATGGTCTTTGCAATGCTTTCTGCGTTTGAATACTGGTTGCTGATGACAGATACCATATCTTCAGCCGCATAGAGATCGCCTTCAATTGAAAAATAAGCTTTTCCTTCCTCAAAAGTAACATAATCCACAAATCCGCGGACCTGGTTTGAATTGCCTGAAGAATCGGATGTCTCGATAACAACTTCCTTTCCGACATAAGAACTGTATCTGGAAAGTTCCATGGTGGTGGACATGTTATTAAGCGCCTCAACCTGAGAAAACTGTGCATACTGCGCAATGTATTCGGTATTGGATGTGGGCTCTAACGGATCCTGATATTTCATCTGAGCAACCAGAAGCTGAAGAAACGCATCCTTGTCCATTCCGGTGGATTCGGTTTTTTTCTCGGAAAGAGAATTCTGGGATGCAGATGTTACTATCTCACCGTTTTTTACAGTTGCTGATACTGAACTCATTAAATACCTCCTTTAAGGATCAGGCCATAAAATCAACGGTATTACCGTTTGCGGCCATCATTTCGGCTGTGATCAGATCCTCTTCTTCCAGATCGGAAGCATCGGGCATGCCGTCTTCACCGAGAGTTATTTTTCTGGTCCTTGCATTCTTTTTTTCGTCCCTGGTTTCATTTCCCCCGGAACCTGAACCTGCGTCAAAACCTTTGGGGGCAATGGTCACTTCTACAGCTTCAACTCTTACTCCCTGAGCTTCAAGCTGGTCGGAAAGCCTCATCATCTGGCTTTCAACAGCGGACTTAACGGCTTCGTTCTCCGTTACAAACTGTGCGGTAATGACTCCGGCATTATTGGTAACGCGGATGTGAAGATTTCCAAGGGACGCGGGATGAAGCTGCATCTCAACATCGGAAAAATCACCGTTTGTCACAGTCTTCATTCTGTCCATTATCTGCTCGGCGATTTCCTGGGCATTAGTGGAAAAAACAGGTCTTGCCTCTTCTACGGGAACTTCTGCTTTCACTTCCGATAAATTCGAAGAAACCGCAGGTGAAAGAAGCTGTGATCCTTTATCCTCATGCCTGCCTTCATGATCCTGTTTCTGCTTTCCTGTTTCCTGAGGATTCATAACTGTTTTGGCATCCGAAACCTTACCGGCAGAATCAATGTCAATCTGTTCAAGCTGTCCGTCTGAATTTCTGATAAACCTGGTAACAGGCTCATCAGACTCCTCACTTAAGGCTTTGGTATCAGGAAGTATAAGCGCCTCATCATCTGCAGATACCTGTGTTTCTGCCACATCAGCGGTATTTTCACCGGCCTGTATCTTTTCTTTAACGGCATCCAGAAGCTCGGAAATCTTCATTCCGAAGTTTTCCGCCTCCTGATCCATAACGGCATCAAAAAGATCCATGCCTGCGGAATAATCAGCATAATCCTCCTCATTTGTAAGAAGCGAAAGCTGTGAATCCGCGCCGAGAGCTTTTATCATGAAACCACTGAAGATATCCCTGTCAAGGATATCAAAGCCTTCAATGCCCTCCGCTGCAAGCATTTCCTTAAGTTCATCCGTACTTATATCAAGCATTTCCGCAAGGGAATTCATAAGAGCTGTCATCTGGTCAGAGATAACATCCGAAGCGGAAACTATTTCCTCATCCTTGAGCATTCCCTCGGATCTGTCATTTACGTTTTCCGGGGTCTTATCGGGGCTTCCTTTGCCCTTCACATCTGTCTTGGACGCATTGCCGGAACTGTCGGACCTGTCAGTCATACGCCTGTCATCGCTTGCGATATCGCTCTTTTCGGACTTTTTGCCTGAAGCCTTGGAAAAATCATCGCTCCTTACAGAATCTTTGTTTAAAGAATTCACAAGATCGCTTCCGTCAGCTCCGGTTTCTTTAGCCTGATTATTCCATACAGTCTTAAAATCACTGCCGGAATTATCTGACTGTTTTCCGAAAGAGACCTGCGGGATAAGCATATCCTGCAGACCGGCGGCATCCTTAATAGGTGTGATGCCCATTCGTTTTCCTTCCTTTCTCCCGTCAGGGGTATTTATGCGAATAAATAGTGCGCAGATACACTCTGCTGGGATTTATATCGGCACGGAAACATTAAAACTTAAGTCCCCGGGGACTTTTAAGTGAATCTTTACGGAAATCCGTCCTGCAACAAAAATGCCCCGGTAATTAAAAACGCGATATTTTACGTAGGATCAAGGATCTTGGTGATCCTTGCGGCCACTTCCTTATCCATCTGGTCAAAGATCTTAGCCCTGTCCTCGGCATTCATTGCTCCGAGTATCCTGGCTGCAAGCTGGATCCCCTCAGTATCCGTCATCTTTTCGAAAAGCGCAGCCGCCTCCTTGGGTTTCATGCTTGAATATGCCGTAACATAGTCCTGGATCTCTTTTGTAGCCTCTAATTCTTCAACAACCTGCTTATAAAGAAATTCCGCGGTTGTGGGATCCATGGTCTCATAATATTTTTTGTACTCTTCAGCGCCGGGACCGTTTTCGGCATAGATGACTTCTTCATAAAATTCATTACGTATACGCTGGAAATCCACCTGCATGGTCTCGAATTCCTTAAGTCTTGTGACCTCGGCTTCAAGCGCGGCGATCCTTTCGTCCTTGGTGGCCGATGAATTTCTGAGACCGTCAAGTTCGGTCTCAAGTGTATATATCTTATTGACCGCATCCTGGAGATTTGTATAACCTCCGTACATTTCCGGATCAAGAGATTCAGTGACTGCGGAATTAGGCAGGATCTTATTTATAACAGGCACATTCTTGAGTACCGGTGTAAGGACCGAGCTTCCGAATCCGCCGACATCAAGTTTGATGATGACAGCTATGACCGCAAGCCAAAGCAAAACAATAAATAAAGTGGCAATAAAAGTAACAAAGCCGCCGCCTTCTTCGTCAGCTTCGAGTTCTTCTTCCTGCTTTGCTATTTCCTTAGCTCTTTTTTTTGCTTCCTTTTTTTGCTGGGCCTGTTCTTTTTTCAGCTGCTTTTTCTCATTCTGAAGACGTTTTTTCTCTTCCTGAGCAGCTTTTTCTTCAGGTGTAAGTTCCTTAGCCATTTTCGCCTACCTTCTGTCCGTAAGTATATGTTGTAAGTTCATCAATAACTTTGCTCTCCGCCCTGTTTTCTTCGCGGACATATTCATCAAACTGTCTTTCTTTGAGTTTTTCGTGTGTTTTTCTTTCTTTTACGGCTTCTTCAAGTTCATTCCTGGCCTTTTCAAGCTCATTTTCCGCTTCACTGACCCGAACTTTCTGTGCAGCGATCTTCTCATCACAGATTATCCTGGACATCTGTGAATCCTCAATCTCATGCACATCAAGCTCTCCCATCAGTACTTTGCGTGCATTTTCTTCGATCTCTTCCTTCATCAAAAAAAGTCTTTCAAGCGCTTCTTCTTCAAGATCGAGATTTCTCTTGGCCTCACCGAACCGTTGCTTTGCCTGGGTCTCCATCTTTTCCTTTATGTTTAGGATATTCTGCATTGAATATCTGAATCTTGCCATATGGTCTCACCTTTTCTTTATTCGGCAAAAAGATTTTCCAAAAGCTCAACGCTTTCCTCAAAGGTATATTTTGCATCAGTTTCCTGACAAAGGAAATTATTAACGGCATCGATCTTGCTTATGGCATAGTCGATATTAGGATTGGACCCGCTTTTATATGCGCCTATATTGATAAGATCCTCAGCTTCGTTATAAGTTGCAAGCACTGTCTTAAGCCTGCTGGCGGCATTTTTATGTTTTTTGTCACATATGGAGCTCATACATCTTGAAATACTCATGAGAACGTCAATGGCAGGATAATGATTCTTATGGCCCAGTTTCCTGTCAAGGATGATATGTCCGTCAAGAATACTTCTTGCAGTATCAGTAATGGGTTCGTTAAAATCATCGCCGTCCACAAGCACGGTGTAAAGTCCTGTAATGGATCCCACATCCGATCTGCCGGCTCTTTCAAGGAGTTTGGGCATTTCAGAATAAACACTTGGAGGATATCCTCTTGTAACAGGGGGTTCCCCGCTGGCAAGACCGATCTCACGCTGTGCCATGGAAAATCTGGTTAGAGAATCCATCATAAGGAGAACATCCCTGCCCTGATCCCTGAAATATTCGGCAATCGCCGTTGCGGTAAGAGCTGCTTTTTTTCTCTCAAGAGCCGGACGGTCGGAAGTTGCGATAACAACAACGCTTCTCTTCATACCTTCTTCTCCCAGGTCTCTTTCTATGAATTCCCTGACTTCCCTTCCACGCTCTCCGATAAGTGCTATGACATTTATGTCAGCTTTTGTATTTCTTGCAAACATACCCATGAGAGTGGACTTTCCGACGCCGGATCCGGCAAAGATGCCGATACGCTGCCCTTTGCCGAGAGTTATCATACCGTCAACAGCTTTAACTCCCAGAGGAAGCACTTCATCTATTATGGCTCTGTGCATGGGATCGGGAGGAGTGTTTTCAACGGAATATTTTTGACCGGTGATCTCCGAGCCGTCCATGGGCTTGCCAAGTGCATTAAGAGACTTTCCCAAAAGTTCGTCGGAAACCGTGACCTGAAGAGGATAACCTGTATTGATGACCATGCTTCCGAGACCTATGCCGTCAGTCTGACCGTAAGGCATAAGAAGGGTCTTTTTATCCTTAAATCCCACAACCTCAGCAAGGATCTCCCCGGGAGCAGAATCAGAGTCTTCTCCGGGAGCAAGGATCCTGCATATATCACCGAGCTTTGCATCGGGGCCCGCAGACTCTATGGTAAGCCCCACAACATTCACTACTTTTCCCATCTTCTTGAAAAAAGTATACTGAACAGCCTTATTGTATTTTGAATAATCAACCTCGTTTAAACTGACCACTTCTAACCCGCACACATCTGATTAATCAAAAAGGCCGGCAGATCCGGCCTTTTTTAGTTTCTGCTGTAACTGAGCATTCTTAATCTTGATGACAGTTCGGACAATTCCGTTCCGAGACTGCAGTCAAATATTCCGCCATCAGTTTCTATCATGCAGGAATCCGGGGGCAGTGCAATATCCTCCACTATCTCAACAACGCTTCCCGGGACCATGACAGCTTCCTCTAACTGGCCTTTTCTGGAATTGACATAATCGAAATTATCCCTGCTTATATGGATGATAAAACTCCTTGCCCCGTCAATATTTCTCAGGGCATTTGCAACGAGATGTCCCGCAAGAGTCTTATGCAGCTTAAGATCCGCACCAAGGACATGCTCATAAACATCGGTTATGACTTCAACAAGTTCAGGCTCCATATCATTGAGCCTCTTTTGATACGTTTCTTCAAGTTCAGACTTTTCCCTGTCAAGAGCTTCTCTTGCATCCTGAAGTTCTCTTGAAGCCGCATCCTTGCCTTCGGTATAACCTTCGTTGTATCCCTTAGTCTTTGCCTCGGACAGTATGCTTTCAGCCTGGGCACTTGCTTTTGCTTCGATCTGGGACGCGGCATCCCTTGCCGCATCAATTATCCTCTCAGCCTCTGCATGTGCGGCATCAAGCATTGCCTGTGTATTTACATGGGTTTCCCCTTTTATGACATTACCGGAAAAGCCTTCACCAGGTCCTTCTGATGCATCCTGGACATTATCACTTAAGATTCCGGAAAGACCGGGCTCAAAGCCCGAAGTATCATCGGAGCCTTCAACAAGCTGCTCAACCCCTTCGGAATCCGCATAGATATCATCTACAAATCCTGCGTTTTCAGGGCTTTGCATCTTAAGGCCCAGTGACTCGATCCTCTTTTGAACAAGCTCGTTCATATCAATGACACGCTTGTCGTCACCTATATTCACATAAGCGGTTTTATATAAATTAGACAACTATCTCATCTCCACCGCCTCTGGAAATAACGATCTCACCGGAGTCTTCCAGTTTACGGATAATATTAACAATCTTCTGCTGGGCCTCTTCAACATCCTTCATACGTACAGGACCCATGAATTCCATATCTTCTTTTATCATGGTTGCAAGACGCTTTGAAAGGTTGTTGAATACGGCATTCTGTACCTGTTCATTGGCAGCCTTGAGTGCAATACCGAGATCATTGTTATCAACATCACGCAGCACTCTCTGAATGGATCTGTCGTCCAGAAGAAGTATGTCTTCGAATACGAACATCTTCTTTCTGATCTCGTCGGCAAGTTCGGGCTCTTCGATCTCCAGAGACTCCATGATATGTTTTTCCGTTCCTCTGTCTACGGAGTTGAGTATCTCCACCACGGAATCCACACCGCCGATGATGGTGTAATCCTGATTGACAAGGGAAGCAAGTTTTTGTTCCAAAATTCCTTCCACCTCTTTGATGACATCGGGACTGGTTCTGTCCATTACAGCGATCCTCTTTGCTACATCAGCCTGCCTGTCGGGAGCCAGGGACGAAAGGATCTGAGCAGCCTGCTGGGGTGCCATATAGGAAAGGATAAGTGCAATGGTCTGAGGATGCTCATCCTGAATGAAGTTGATGAGCTGTGAAGGATCTGTCTTTCTGATGAATTCGAAAGGTTTAACCTGAAGGGAAGCTGTAAGCCTTCCGATAACGTCAAGAGCTTTCTCTGCACCCAGGGATTTTTCAAGAAGTTCCTTGGCATATCCGATACCGCCCTCTGCAATATACTGCTGGGCGAGGCATACACCGTAGAACTCTTCAAGTATCGCTTCCTTTACTTCAGGACCAACAGTCCTTGTATTGGCGATCTCCAGAGTAAGTTCTTCTATCTCTTCTTCCTTAAGATGCTTAAAGATCCCGGCACTTCTCTCGGGACCGAGAGTAATGAGCAGGATCGCAGCTTTTTGAGTTCCGCTTATTTCAGATGTAGATGAAGCCATCCCTGATTTCTCCTTATGTCTTCCTTAACTCCAGTCGTCTGCAAGCCAGTTACGAAGCAGAGCCGCAGCAGCCTCAGGATTTTCATCAACAAATTTTTCTATCATCTTCCTGGTTTCGGATTTATTCTCAAGATCGATATCCTCAATCTGCGGCTCGGGATTGGACTGGAGAAGATCCTCCACAGAAAGTTCCTGCTCTGTCTCTTCTTCAACCTTCTTGCCGCCCATGCTCCTTAGTATTACAAACGCAAGAAGTCCAAGTATAAGCAGCATGAGGAATGCTGACAGAACCGTCGTCCAGCTTACATGGAAACTTTCCTTATCGTAAAAAACAGGCGATTCGTATGCCACGATGGTTATATTTTCAACGGGGATGCCTGTTGCATTGGCTGCGATACTGTAGAGATCCTCATCCACCTCAAGTTTTCTGTCAGCCGAATTGTTTATCTTATACTCTTCCCATGTGGTGCCGTCCAAAAGACCCTGGGCTTCAACTTCTTCTTCATGGATCTCCTTATAAGATATTGCGGCGATGGACATGGAAGAATTGCCGTAGTTAATGGCACCTGCGGGAGTTACCTTATATTCCGAGGATTCATTGGGAAGATAATCCCTTTCGTTCTCCGTTGATGACGAAGAGGAATTGCCATAATCGCTGGATACATAAGTGGTGTTCTCTCCGTTGGAATCGGTTCCGGGGATACCCCCAACACCGTTTTCGGAAGAGCTTTCATAGTTCTCTTCATGAGAAAGCATTCCCTCAGTACGTTCAGGATTGGCATAATACTCCTTTACCGTATTTTCGTAATTGGAATAATCCATATCGAGATGGGAAGTGACTTCCACATTATTGTAATTGGGAGTTCCGAGAAGAACCTTTTTCACCTGGTTGGCGATCATTGCTTCTGCCTGGTTTCTGAGTTCCTGCATGGAATTAGCTATGCCGGCGGATGAATAATCATCACCGCCTGCAAAAAGAAGCTGGCCGTCGGAATCAAGAATGGTGATATTGGCGGTATTGCTGTTTCCAAGGAAAGTCTGGACAGCTTTCGCAAGATTGGCTGCCTTAGTGGCGGTAAAGCTTCCGTCATGCTGTATCTGTATATAGGCTGAAGCCTCTTCTTCGTTTGATATGAGAGTTCCGGTATCTTCGGGAATATTGAGATTGACCTTACACTCTTCAACTCCGTCAATACTCTTAATGACAGTCTTTAATTTATTTTCCAGATACAGCTGGTATCTTTTTGCGGTATCGGAAGTGGTTGTGGACAGACTGCTGGTAAGAGCGTCCTCAAGTGAATATTCTTCAGGCTTATATCCCGATGAACCGAGCGCAAGCTCGGCTGCGGTGTACTGCGCGGCATCAACGCTTATTGTAAGCGCATCCTGTGATTCGATATGGGGGATCGCATTTTCATCAAGTATGGCGATAATGTCGGAAGCATCCTTGGTGGAAGTGGCAGTAATGAGAACTTTATACTTCGGCCTTGATACAAAGAAAATGATTATACCGAAAACGGCAATGGTAAACACAGCAAGGCCTATGATTATGCCTTTCTGTCTTGAAGTGAAATTATTCCACCACTCTTTTATCTTATTTAAAAGTTCACGCAGCCTCTCAGGCATAACTATCCCTCCGAATCATCAAACCTGCATCTGCATTAATTCTTTGTACGCTTCAAGAAGCTTATCCCTTACGGCAACCGTATACTGAAGTGCAGTCTGTGCTTTTGACAAAGCAACCGTAAGATCATGTGTCGAATCAGTCTGGCCAAGAGCAAAAAGGATCTCCTGATTCTCCGCATCGGACAAATATGCATTTGTGGTCCTGACACCGTCAACTACAGAATTAAAAACAGACGAAAACAAAGTTCCGTCAGATGTCTCACCCTGAAGTGACTGTATTCCCAGACCGCCGGATGTGGTCTTATAAAGATTACCGGCTCCCGTAAGTTCATGAACTAAAGATGCATTCATATCATTACCTCACAATATCAGGTGCTGTTACCGATGTTGAGTCCCTGCTGGGCCATGGCCTTAGCCGCATCAAATGCTGTGGCATTCGCTTCATAGGAACGGCTGGCATCGATAAGATTCGTCATTTCGGTGATTATATTTACATTTGGATACATTACATAACCGTTCTCATCAGCATCGGGATGCGAAGGATCATAGACCATGTTCTGGGGTGTTGCCTTATCTTCCAATACCTTTGCTACCTTAACACCCTTTCCGGCGTAATTTTTGCTGACGGAATTAAGAACATGACTGAATGTATCGCTGTTTCTGATTCCCTTTTCTTCAAAATAAACTACTTTTCTGACATAAGGATCGCCGTTTTCCGTACGGGTTGTATTGGCATTTGCAACATTCTGGGAAATGATATCCATTCTGTAGCGCTGTGCCGTAAGGCCTGATGCGCTTATATCAAAAGCCGTAAACATGGACATGGCAAACTCCTTTCATTACACTGACAAATATCACTTCATTACTCTCTGAAGATTCTGGAACTCAGTTGATATGCTCTTTATAAGTCCCTGATACTTAAGCTGGTTCTGGGCAAGCAGAACATTTTCGTTTTCTATATCAACATTATTGCGGTCGGTCCTGTATGAAAAACCTGCCGCATCCGTATATGCGCCTACTTTGAGTCTTGAAAGCTTGAGATTTCCGACTTTCTCATCCATGGACTCACTTCTCCTGAATCCAAGCTCTTTTTCAAGTACGGCCTCAAAATCAACATCCTGTCTCTTATAACCGGGAGTATCGACATTAGCAATATTATTGGCGATACACTGGTCACGAAGCCAGGCAGCATCTGCCGCCTTGTCCAGGACATTAATATAATCAAAAGCGCTCGTACGTACCATATAAGCTCCTTTCATGGCAATACATACCAAATATATGCCACACCAAATATATATTATATCTGAATTATGCAAAAACACAATATGTTTTTTGAAAAGGAAGGAAATATACAAAATATTGTGTGTCCCTGAAAAGATCAAAAAAAGGACCTACCCGAAAGCAAATCCTTTTTATAACACAGCCATTCCTTTATATTCAGTTATCGTATATATCCTGCAGAAAGATAATCTTTCAATCTATTTTTCGGATATTATCCCCGAAAAGTTAACCCACAAAAAACAACAATTGAAAAAGATCATTTTATCCCCTGGGAAACCTTAAGGTTTTCTATCTCATCAAAAACAAATTCATTGATGACCTTGATATATGTTCCCTTCATACCCGAGGATCTTGATTCTATTATACCGGCGCTTTCAAATTTCCTAAGGGCATTTACTATTACAGATCTTGTGATGCCGACTCTGTCCGCTATCTTGCTGGCAACCAGTATGCCTTCGCTGCCTTCAAGCTCATCAAAAATATGAACGATGGCTTCCATCTCCGAATACGAAAGTGTGCTGACCGCGGATTTTACAACAGCCATCTTTCTTGATTCTTCAGCGCTCTCTTCGCTTACGGATCTGAGCATTTCAAGTCCGACTACCGTGGTTCCGTATTCAAGAAGAATGATATCATCTATATCATATTCTTTTTTCATGCGGTACATGAAAAGAGTCCCCAGTCTCTCCCCGGAAATCTCTATGGGAGTGACAATGGCTTTGTAAAGGGAAGTATCGGTCTCTTCAAAGCCCAGGGTGTCAAGATTAACATTTTCTTTGGTGGAAAGAACCGAAAGAAGTCTCTCATTGAGCATGCGGTCGATAAATTCTCCGACCTCGCCCCCGATGAGTTCGGTGATGGGCTGCTCTCCGGGCAAAAGCCCCTGACCGAGAAGCTTTCCCTTACGGGAGATAACAATGACACTGGATGAGAGGATGTCCCTCATGACAGAGCAGATATCATTAAAAACAACTTTTCCGGAATTGTTGTTGTGAAGCAGTCTTCCGATCTTTCTTGTTTTGTCGAGTAAAGCAACACTGCTCATATCTGCCTCCGAAAAGTGTAGGTTTCTCCGTGAAGCAGATTATATCAGAAAAATTGGGACAATTCAATAATTTATATTAAATTATCAGATATTTCAAAGTATTATTCGGCAATTTCGATATTTTCGGAATAACCGCACTCCTTATCGGAGCATACCTTTTTCTTGCCCTTGATGACCATGTACTTGCCGCACTTTTTACAGTTTTCACCGGCGGGCTTATCCCAGCTCATGAATTCACATTCGGGATAACCGAGGCATCCGTAATATTTCCTTCCCTTACGTGTTATCTTGATAACTATCTCATTATCACACTGGGGACATTTAAGGCCGGTCTTTTCATAATAGGGCTTTGTGTTTTTACACTCCGGATAGCCGGGACATGCAAGGAATTTTCCTGAAGGACCGTATTTGATAACCATCCTTCTTCCGCACTTCTCACATACCTCGTCGGATTCTTCATCCCTTATCTCCACCTTTTCAAGTTCAGCCTCTGCTTTGTCCACAGCTTCCTTAAGATCGGGATAGAAATTACGGATTATGGTCTTCCACTGAACTTCTCCTTCTTCTACTCCGTCCAAAAGACCTTCGATATTGGCTGTAAACTTGGCATCGACTATGGTGGGGAATGCCTGGCCCATAAGATCGTCAACCGCATGTCCGATATCAGTCACATAAAGGTTTTTCTGTTCTTTTGTCACATAACGTCTCTTGATGAGAGTCGTGATGGTAGGAGCATAAGTGCTGGGACGTCCGATACCCTGTTCCTCAAGAGCACGTACCAGGGAACTCTCGGTATAATGTGCGGGAGGCTGGGTAAAATGCTGCATGGGATCAAATTTATCAAGTGTGAGTTTTGAATCAAGGCTTACTGCAGAATCAAGGCTCTTCTCATCCTCGGTGTCATCCGACTGTACATAGATCTTTCTGTAACCGTCAAATATAAGCCTGCTGGATGAAACGGTAAAAACATGATCTCCTGCGGATATCTTTATGGAAAGAGTCTCATACTGGGCAGGTGTCATGCGGCTTGCAACAAATCTCTGCCAGATCAGCTTATAAAGCCTGTACTGGTCTCTTGAAAGCTGGGACTTAATGGAATCGGGATCCCTTTTCAAAAGAGTGGGCCTTATAGCCTCGTGGGCATCCTGGATCCTCTTTCCGGTATCCTTTTCCTCTGTCCTTGTTGCCGCATACTCGGGCGCAAAATGCTCTTTCAGATATTCATCAGACATCTGAAGCGCTTCATTTGATATTCTGGTGGAATCGGTTCTTAGATAGGTGATGATACCGACGGTTCCCTCACCTTTTATCTCCACACCTTCATAGAGCTGCTGTGCAACACTCATTGTTTTTGATGTGGAAAAATTAAGGACCTTGCCTGCTTCCTGCTGAAGAGTTGATGTAGTAAACGGAAGGGGCGGCTTTTTCTGACGGCTTCCGGTTGAAACATCGGTAACCTTAAACTCCTTACCCTTTGTTTCTTCCATGACTCTGTCAGCCTCCGCTTTACCGGTAAGCTTTACTTTTTCGCTTCCCCTGCCGTAATACTTGGCAGTAAGAGGCTTTTTTTCACCCTTAACATTAAGAATGGCATCAATGGTCCAGTATTCTTCGGGAATAAAAGCATCTATCTCATCTTCCCTGTCACAGACCATATGAAGAGCAGCGGACTGTACACGGCCTGCGGAAAGTCCTCTTTTTACCTTGGCCCACATAACAGGGGAAATACTGTAGCCCACGATACGGTCGATAACTCTTCTTGCCTGCTGTGCATCAACAAGATTCATATCAATCTCTCTGGGATGCTTAAGAGATTCCTTTACCGCATTTTTTGTTATCTCGTTAAAAGTAATCCTGTAACATTTCTTGTTCTCAAGACCAAGGGCCGCAAAAAGATGCCAGCTGATGTCTTCTCCTTCACGGTCAGGGTCCGTTGCGAGATAAATATTGTCAGCCTTCTTTACTTCTCTTCTGAGTGAAGCAAGAATATCTCCTTTTCCTCTGATGGTTATATATCTGGGCTCAAAGTCATTATCGATATCAATACCCATAGTTGACTTGGGAAGATCTCTTACATGACCCTGGGAGGCAACAACCTCATATCCGGAACCCAGGAATTTCTTTATGGTCTTAACCTTGGCAGGTGACTCTACTATTACAAGATTCTTTGCCATACACGTCTCCTTTTGGCATTCATTTTCGGGAAGGGCATAAAAAAATTTTATGAACCGGACCCAAACGTATAAATATATATAACAAAAAAAATAAAAAAGCAAATATATTTATTTGAAATAAAAAAACTTACATACCTGTTGTATGTAAGTTCCGAGCAGCTGGTAGGGGAATCGAACCCCTGTTTCCGCCGTGAGAGGGCGGCGTCTTAACCGCTTGACCAACCAGCCATATGCAAGCCGCTTCATGTGCGACTTGCTTATATTACAATACAATAAAACAAAATGCAAGATTTATTTTTCCGGATCGTAAAAAACCTTCAGATCACATGAAATCAAAAAGACTCATCTGATTGGACTGGGGGATATCCCCGAGTATACCCAGTTTTTTCAGAGACTCCGTAACTGTCTGTGATGCCTTGGTGCGTTCTCTGAAATCATCGCAGCTCATATAAGGACCTTTTTTGCTTTCAAACTCGATGGCTTCTGCAACGGATTCACCAAGACCGTCTATGGTGGTAAGCGCCGGCATTATCTTACCGTCTATTACCTGGAACTGTTTTGCCTTGGCTGTCTTAAGATCTATCGGCATGAATTCAAAGCCTCTTGCATACATCTCCTGAACTATCTTAAGATCGCTTATCTGATCCTTTTCCGTGTTGGAAAGCCTTGGAGCGTTTTTATCCTTTTTGGAAAGCTCATCAATTCTTCTAAGTTCTTCCATCCTTCCTTCAAAAACCGCTTTTCCCCTGCACATGACCTCATAGCTGAAAGCCTTGGCTCTTATACTGAAATAAGCAGCATAATACTGAAGCGGGTAATTGATCTTACAGTATGCAATACGCCATGCCATCATGACATAAGCCGCAGCATGAGCTCTGGGAAACATATACTCAATCCTCTCGGCGGACCATATATACCAGTCGGGAACATCATGACTGATCATTTCTTCCTTCCATTCAGCCCAATCCTTGTGTGTGATCACGCCCTGGGCATTGCGGCTTGAAGCAACTTTTCCCTTACGTATGGCCTCCATTATGTTAAAGGATTTCTCGGATTCTATGCCCTTGCTGATCAGGTATGTCATAATGTCATCCCTGGTACAGATGGCTGTGGTGATGTCTGCTGTTCCGCTTTCGATAAGAGTTTCAACATTACCCTGCCATACGTTTGTTCCGTGGGACAGTCCGGATATCCTTACAAGATCGGAGAATTTGGTGGGCTTTGCATTTATAACGATATTCATTGCAAAATCGGTACCAAACTCAGGGATCCCCAGTATTCCAAGCTGGCATCCTCCGATGTCCTCAGGCTTTATCCCAAGAGCTTCGGTTGACTGGAAAAGTGTCATGACCTTCGGGTCGTCAAGAGGAATATCTTTAATGGGATCAAAACCTATAAGGTCCTGAAGCATTCTGATCATGGTGGGATCATCGTGTCCAAGAATATCCAGCTTTAAAAGGTTATGATCTATTGAATGGTAATCAAAGTGGGTTGTAATGGTATCTGTTGTGATATCATTTGCGGGGTGCTGAACCGGGGTGAAGGTATTGATATCTTCTCCGTTGGGAAGAACCACGATACCGCCGGGATGTTGTCCGGTGGATCTTTTGACTCCGTTACATCCCCCTGCAAGAAATTCTATCTCGGCATTTCTTCTTTTAATATGTCGCTTTTCATAAAACTTCCTGACAAAACCAAGGGCTGTTTTTTCAGCAACCGTGCCTACGGTTCCTGCTCTGAAGGTCTGCGAACTTCCGAATATTACTTCAGTGTATTTATGAGCCTTGGACTGATACTCACCGGAGAAATTAAGGTCGATATCAGGCTCCTTGTTTCCTTTGAAACCAAGGAAGGTCTCAAAGGGGATATCAAATCCTTCCTTGCAAAGATCCTCTCCGCACACGGGGCACTTTCTGTCCGGCATATCCGCTCCGGCTCCGCCTCTGTATTTAAGCACCTCTTCTGAGTCAAAATCCGAAAAATGACATTTGGGACAATAATAGTGAGGAACAAGGGGATTAACTTCCGTGATACCGGCCATGGTGGCCACAAACGAGCTTCCGACAGATCCCCTGGATCCTACAAGATAACCGTCCTCCATTGACTTCCACACAAGCTTCTGTGCGATTATATACATGACCGCAAAGCCGTTTGAGATAATTGACTTAAGCTCTCTTTCAAGTCTCTCCGTTACAACCTCCGGAAGCTCGGGACCATATATTTCATGAGCCTTGTTATAACAGATATTTCGAAGCTCCTCATCCGAATTCTCAATGACAGGGGGACATTTGTCGGGTCTTACGGGAGCGATGGCATCACACATATCGGCGATCATATTGCTGTTTTTTATAACAACTTCTTCCGCCTTGATGCTACCCAGAAATGAGAATTCCTCAAGCATCTCTTCCGTGGTTCTGAAATAAAGAGGAGGAGTTTCGGGAAGGATCCTGTCACGGTTTTCTCCCTTTGAATCATATATGACATCACGGTAGATGCTGTCTTCGGGATCAAGAAAATAAACGTCTCCCGTGGCAACAACAGGCTTTGAGAATTTTTTACCAAGTTCAACTATCTCCCTGTCTATATCCCTTATGTCATCAAGGGAAGAAATGGTCTCATACCTGTCATTTTCAACCATGAATTCATAAACAGAAGGAGGCTGCAATTCAAGAAAATCATAGAAAGACACCGCATTTGATATCTGTTCCGATGTATGCCCCTCAAGAAGCGATTCAAAAACCTCACCGTACATATTTCCGCTTCCCACGATGAGCCCCTCCCTGTATTTTTCTATAAGGGATTTGGGGATCTTGGGTGTCCTGTGAAAATAATTCAGGTGTGACTCACTTACAAGATGATAAAGATGTATCCTTCCAAGCTCGTTTTTTGCATAAATGGTACATCTGCTTGCGCGAAGCTTCGAAATTGCTTCAGCATTGGAAGCTCCCTTGTCATTGACGTCTTTTAAGGTTTTAAGGCCTTCTTTTACAAGTTCATCAAGCATTTTTACAAAAAAGAGTGCCGTACACTCCGCATCATCCACAGCTCTGTGATGATGACCGAGTTCCACCTTATATGCCTTTGCAACCGCATCGAGAGTGAATTTTGAGTGTCCGGGCATCTGGACCCTTGCAAGAGGAAGAGTATCGACATATACCGGAAGGATCTCGTTTCCCATCTCCCTGCATTTTTCCTTGACGAAGTTAACGTCGAATTCAGCATTGTGGGCAACAAGAACACAGCCCTCACAAAAAGCAAGAAACTTTGGCATTACAACGGATATATTATCTGCATCTTTTACATCATCATCCGTTATGGATGTAAGCTTTGTTATCTCATAGGGAATGGGTTCTTCCGGATTAACAAATGTCGAGAACCTGTCAACTATCTTGCCTCCGGAAACCTTCACGGCTCCGAACTCTATTATATTGTTTTTAACAGGTGAAAGACCTGTGGTCTCAATATCGAAAACAACATAATCGCTTTCAAGTATGGGACGCTCACTGTCCCCTGTAACTATCCTGTGAAAATCATCAACAAGAAAAGCTTCCAGGCCGTATATTATCTTGAAAAAATCCTGCCTGTCGGGGTTTTCATCACCGGCTGCTTTTCTTCTGGCCTTCTCTCCTTTTTTGCCGCCCCACAAGTCTTCATCCCACAGATGATATGCATCAGTAAATCCCTGTACTACAGCGTTGTCAGTAATCGCGACAGCCCGGTGTCCCCAGGAAAAAGCCCTTTTAACGATGTCTTTAGTCTCAGAGACACCGTCCATATCACTCATCTTCGTATGACAGTGGAGTTCAACTCTCTTTTTTTCGGCATTGTCTTTCCTGCGAATCCTGAAATCCTCGATCCTGACAATACCCTTGATATATCCCAGAGTCAGATCGCCTCTGTCGAAATTGTTTGAACTGATACTTAATGTACCCTTTATCTTCACAAAGGTTCCGGCTTCAAGCTTTTCGGTATATACACCCATGTCGCTTAAGGAAGCATATATCTTACAGCTGATGGAATCACCGAAATCACAGATGTTAAATGAAATGACGCATCTTTCGCCATCCTTAAGAGGTGTGCCCTTAACGGAAAAAACCATTCCCCTTACTGTAACGACATTCATACCCTCATTAAGTTCGCTTAAAGGTACGGCTTTTTCATCGGGATATTCGCTGCCATAGATAAAGTTGGGATCATCAGGCTTTGCAGGCTCTCTTTTTTTGAATGAATTATATCTGTTTCCAAAGCTTTTTACCTTGCCGCCGCCTGATGCAAAGCTTCCTGTAGAACCGCTTTGTCTGTTTTCGGATGTTGCTTTTTTTACGGATCTGTTTTCTTCCGCAGTCTTTACAGCGCCCTCCGGATCTGAAGATGCATTGCCTGAAACCGCCTTTTCATCATCTTCTTTTTCCGGAGCTCCAAGATATTTTGTATCGGATTTTCTCAGTCTCTCCGTTGCAATTTTCACATCCTCTTCAAATGCGGAATCATCCAAAGGAGCTATATCCACTTCATGATATTTGATCTCGATATCTCCCTCAGAACTGAACCTGTCAATAAAAACTTCCCGCAAAAAGGCGTTAAATTCTTTTTCTTTTTTATGATATACGGGAACATCACCTATTGAAACGCACATTTTATCGGGTGTTTCAAATGTAATAAGAGCATTTTTGAGCATATTAAAATAAAGCACACCGATCTCTTCCGTCTCAAGAAGTACGGAATCCATGTACTGAGCATGTATCTGTTCAAGAGTAAGTTTTACGGGAAGATTAAACTTAACGAAGATCCTGACTCTGGTCCTGTTATTGTTGATGACCTGCTTTTTTATCTCGCGCTCAACTTCACGTAAGATATCCCTTTCGATGATATGATCGCTTTCGATATAAACATTTAAAAAATCATGGTTCGGTGGTGTTGTGACTTTTGAAACGGTGGTTTCGTTCATAAGAAGAGCAGCGCGCTCTTTTAGATTAAGCGTAGAAAA
>ODAI010709374.1_pt1 | contig 19612 bp, 15 predicted proteins | sample 1539321 | NCBI WGS metagenome assembly ODAI01 (sample SAMN02144231, study PRJEB22623) | gut metagenome | biome: sheep rumen | host: Ovis aries | place: New Zealand
ACTAGGCTCGCCAGCTCCGGGATTATCGGTTCTCTTCCCTAGTAGCTGGAGGTTGTCAACCGCCACCTCAGTGGTGAATCTCTTGTTACCCGTCTGGTCAGTCCATGACCTTGTGCGAAGCTTGCCCTCAATGTAGACCTGGGTGCCCTTGCGGATGAATTTCTCCGCCACATCGGCAGAATTCCTCCAGGCCACGATGTTGTGCCATTCCGTGTTCTCGCGAAGTTCTCCATTGCGGTCACGATAGCGCTCAGTTGTGGCAAGGGTGAACTGGGCCACCTTTGTCGCACCCTGGTTAGGGTTGTTTCCATCAAGGTAACGTATCTCCGGGTCTTTTCCAACGTTACCGATCAGCATTACTTTGTTCAGTGACATGATGTTAGATGTTTAGATATTAATAAAAAACATAGGCTTGGCGAACGAGCGCCAAAACCTATGCAATTTAATGATTATTCGCGAAAACCGAAAGGGATTCTATAGAATCCTCAAGGTCTCCAAGTTTATTTTTCCGCTGCCAGCTATAATCAGAACGGGGCTATTCCAATGGACCAGGTATTGAACTCGGGCCAGTATTTCTTGTCCATAAGATTCATCGGCGAGTACTTCGCATAGATGCTGAAATACTTTAGGTTCAGCTGGAACATCGCGTCAACAGTGATTATATTGCAGTGGACACGTTTGTATTTATCCTTCATCTTATCCCCATCCAAACTATACTTGTTGACAATCGAGCTTCCGGTGTTGAGATTGACCACAGGGCCAAGTGTAAAACCGAAACCTCCTCCGAAACTGAAAGAATACAAAATGGGCACGTTTAGGCTGAACACCCTCAATTTGGAGACCTTCAGTGCCCCGCCTTGGAATGGCGCGACAGGGATCTGTCCATTCTCAGCCATGCTCATCGCATTCCCTCCTGTAAGCCCCAAATTCCTGAAAGAGATTCCCGGGCCGAATGAGAATGTGTTGTGTCCGTGGGTATATGTGTGTGAATCAAGGGCATAGTAATAGAATTCCAGGGAATTCTGCGGGCTGAAATCCAAAGGCGCAGCCGAGTTGGAGAATATCGCTCCCACTCCCATAGCACCCACTACCGCACTGGTGCCGGTTTTTTTAATCTTGTGATAAAAAGGAATATCGAAATCCAAATGGATGTGCTTCCTATCGGAGGAACCACTAGGTAGCTGGATCAGGATGGTATCTGTTTGTGACGTGACATCGGCCGCCTTGTTTTTTACAGTGTCCGCTCTTTCCTGAGCGAAAACACCGACTGAAGTGAAGGTTGCGGCAATGATGGCCGCGATAATTATCTTTTTCATCATCAATTATTTCTATCTGTGCTTAAAAATGACTTTCAGGTCAGACAACGAAGCCTTTCCCGTCAGGTAAACCACTGTCACGAACTTACCGCCGGACACTTCCTTGATTTGATAGCCCACGTACTTGTTCCTGTTCCTGTCAGCCGGGAAACTAAGCAGCGCGTAAACCAACTTGCCTTCCTCGGAATCCATCTCTTTGTTGACAGCAACCAATGCGTCAACCTCCAACCAGGAGATGATCTTGTCTATCTCGGCGTCTGTCGCCTTGAATCTGACGCTCCGGAAATAATCCAGATTGTACGACTTGAGCTCCTTACCGCTGACAACGGATTCAGTGATAGTGGAAGCCGGCACAATAGCCCCGTTAAAAAGACTGTCTATCTGCAGGCCAGCCTGAGCCAAGGCAGGTGGGGCCAAGGACAAGAATGCGCCTAAGGTTATGATTATGAATCTTTTCATAAGTACCTATTCTCCAAAAATACCTGTAAGTTGTTCTTCCATGTCTGTCCGGTCGGAAAGCAGATCAGCAAGGATGTTGTCGACGTCGTTCATTACAACTTCCTTGTCGGTGATCTTTTGTCCGCTCACGTACGAGACACAAACATTAGTTTTATTATATAGACTCACCCCGAGGGTGATGATTATTGCCAGACTTGCCGCAATAGCGGCAATGCGGCGCCAAACGATCTCCCGGAGTCGGAGACTCCTCCGGGAAGTGATGGCCTTAGTATTGCCAAAGATAACAGCACGGCCGGCGGCGAAATAGCCCATGACGGCGCACACCTCGTCATATTCAGGGCCCTGGCCTTCCTCTGATGCCAAGAATACCTTTAAGGCGGTCTCCTCGTCCTGCGAGAGAGTCCCCTCGAAATAGCCTTCTATCAATTCATTAACACTTTTCATAATCATCCCTGAATTTATCCCTTAACAGTTTCCTGGCTCTGGATGCCTGCATCCGGACCGCCGCCGGAGCCATATCGAGCTCATCCGCTATATCCTCGAAAGTCATCCCCTCATATTCGTGCATTCTTATTATTTCTTTCTGAGTCTCAGACAGTTCCTTCTCCACTGACGCCTCAACCTTTCTGAACAACGACTCCATCTCGCCCCGGGAACCTCCCTCATCCTCAATCGCCAAGCCCTCAAAACCAACTGTCCTTCTTCTGCTGGACTTCCTGAACTCGTCGATCTCGATGTTCTTTCCTGTCCTTGACAGCAGACCGACCGCCTCTTTCAAGCTCCTTGCCTTGTATTTCCTTCCCCAGAGGCGGCAGAAAGCCTCTTGGAGGGCGTCCTCCGCCTTCCACCTGTCCTTCAAGGAGATGAACGCCTCTGTCAGGAAATCCTTTGCCATCAATTTCAGTTCTCTACTCTAATAAACGAAAAAACAACGAAAATGTAACATGATGTAAAAGGCTATTTCTCTGGCTGTTTTTCAGAAATATTTGTGTATTACCACTTTACAAAAAATGCGTAGCCTATTAAGCTACACATTTTTTATAAAGCATTGTCTTTCAACTATTTCCTTGAAACGCTCAGATCAGGCTACAGTCCGGCGAAATAGCCCGGGAAGAGAACCATGGTCATCAAGTAACCCACGATTGTGGAGACGATCACGCTAATCAAACCAGGCATCATAAAGCTGTGATTCAAAAGGTATTTACCGATCACTGTGGTACCCGTACGGTCGAAGTTGACCGTGGCGATATCCGAAGGGTAGTTCGGGATGAAGAAGTAACCGTAAACGCTCGGTAGGACACCCAACAGAACCGGTCCGGGAATGCCAAGGGAATAAGCCAGAGGCAACATGGCGACGACCACGGCGCCCTGGGAATTGATCAGCACGGAGACCAGGAAGAAGACCAAGGCTATAGACCAAGGGTATTGTGTCACGATCCCGGTCAGCATCTCCTTGATCTGGTCCATATAGTTTCCGAAGTAAGTGTCAGCCATCCAGGCGATACCATAAATAGCGACGACGGCAACCATTCCAGACCGCCAGACAGAACCCGCGGCGGCTTTCTTCAGATCCACCTTGCTGAAGATGATCATCAAGGCTGTGGCGCAGAGCATAATGATCTGGATAGCTATATTCATCTTCGGGAGTTTGGCCAGAGCCTCCTTGCTCATCACCATCTGGCAGAAAGCCAGGGCTACGATCACAAGAATGGCGCAAAGGAAAATGTAAACAGCCAGTTTCGCCTTCTTATCGATAACCTTGTCAAGGGTGGTGGCATCACTTCCATAAACATAATCACGGACAGCGGGATCCTCTATCCTCTTCTGGAACTCAGGATCCTTGTCCAGATCTTTTCCTCGGCGGAAAGAAGCCATGGCGGCGAACAGCAGACCTATCAAGCAGGCGGGGATGGTCACCATAAGCACCTGAGGGATGGACACATCATAGCCGTTAGAGTTGGAAATGGTCACGAAAGCGACCACCGCGGCGGCGATCGGAGAACAAGTGATTCCCACCTGGGATGCGACAGAGGCCACACCGCAAGGCCTTTCGGGACGGATTCCCTTCTTGATGGCGATATCCACGATAATCGGCATAAGGGTATATACAACATGACCGGTACCCACGAGAACAGTCAGGAAGAAGGTTGTGAAGGGGGCCAGTATTGTGATACGATCCGGATGCTTCCTGAGCATCTTCTCCGCAAGCTGGATAAGCCAATCCATACCACCGGAAGCCTGCAGGACTCCAGCGCATGTGACCGCGGCGATGATTATGTAAATGACATCGGTGGGCGGCGTACCGGGCTTCATTCCGAAGCCGAAAACCAAAATAGCCAGGCCGATTCCAGAGATCGCGCCGAGCGCTAAGCTACCATATCTCGAGCCGACATAGAGGGCGGCGAGAACTATCAGCAGCTGAATGATCATTAATGCCATGTAGTGTTATTATATTATGTGGTTGAGAAGGGCTATTTCAGTTTTGAGGAGAGGAAGGCCCTGAGCTCTTTCTCAGAAGAGACAGTCGTCGGGTTGAGTTCCCCATTCTCGATAAAGAAGGCAACGGGCAATTCACCTGATACATTGTATGTGTAGATGACAGTGCTGGCAGCGCCGAACCCGTCGCAAACATTGACCCAAGGAAGGTTCTGGGACTTGACGGCACTGGCCCAGACTCCCTTGTCAGTGTCCAGGGAGATTGAATATATCTCCAGACCTTTGGGATGGAAGGTCTTGTAAATCGGAAGGAGAACGTCCTGGTTGAACATCTTCTGCGCGGCGTCAGCGGCCTGCCAGAAATAAACCATGATCATTTTTGAGTCCAAATCACTGATCTTCACCTTCTTCCCGTCGATGGAAGGCATCTCCACATCAGGGTAACCCGCCTCACCAGCGGTGCTCAGCTTCTGATTGATAGACAGGACAGTGAACCTCCTGTCAGTCTCACTACCAAGGGCGGCCACATACTTGGAATCCGGATACACCTTGGCAAGTGAATCATGAACCGTCCTGAAGTGTATAGCGTCTGTCGATTGGCTGAACACAGGGAAATCATCATTGATCTTCTGGTACAGGACCGGAATGGAAGTCAATGACTTGCAATTATCCATCACGTATTTGACCCTGGACCTGTAATACTCGACATACTTCCTTGATGCCGCGGGACTGTCACCGGCGTCAACCGAGGTAGAGAAATCTTTCATGAATGCGGCGAAGTCATCCTCAACCGACTTCAATTTGGCGCTTTCCTCGGATCCTTCGACAGTGTAGTTTCCATTAAGATCTGAAGTCACTTTGACCTTGTCACCCTTCTGGAGAAGGAGGGAAGCGACTTTGGTGTCATCATGGAAGATATACACGAATTCAGGCTGACCCTGAGCGACATCGATCTTATATGAGAAAGAACCGTCGGAGCCTGTCTTGACAGTGTCAAGCACGTTGAAGGTGCTTCCGGCAAGCTTGGTGAAAACAACCTTTGAATCAGGAGCGCCTGAAAGGACTCCGTCCACACGGACTTTATCAGAACACGAAGAAGCGGCCGCCAGAATGGTCGCCGCCGCTAATATAAAACTATAATTTCTCATATTCCTGGAATATTCTTTCGGCTATCGCCTTGTTCTCCTCCGGGGAGAGGTGGAGCTTCTCTTTCCTGAAATCCATGTCCGCCTCCGTCTGGAGAGGCACGAGATGGATGTGGGTGTGGGGAACCTCCATCCCCAGGACAGCCACTCCGACCCTCTGGCATGGGATGGCCGCCTTGATCGCGAGAGCTACCTTACGGGCGAAAGCCCACAGCCCCTCATAAGTGGCAGGATCAAGATTGAAGATATAGTCGTCCTCAACCTTTCTGGGAATCACAAGGGTGTGGCCGGGAGCCATCGGATTGATGTCGAGGAAAGCGTAGAAATCCTCGCTCTCAGCAACCTTGAATGAAGGGATCTCCCCCGCGGCGATCTTTGAGAAAATAGTAGCCATAGCCTTAAATGGTAATGTCAAGAATCTTGAACCTGATCACGCCTGAAGGCACCGTAGCCTCAACGATATCTCCCTTGGAATGGCCTAGGAGGGCACGGGCGATGGGCGTGGTCGCGGCGAGTTTTCCATGGGCGAAATCAGCCTCGGTCTCTCCTACGATGGTAAACTCCATGACACTCTTCATGGTCAGGTTCTCAACCTTGACCTTGTTCAACATCTGCACCTTGTCGGTACTGACCTGGGACTCGTCGATGACCTTGGCGTTAGCCACCAAATCTTTAAGTTTGGCTATTCTTACCTCGAGCAGGCCCTGCGCCTCACGGGCAGCGTCGTACTCAGCATTCTCGGAGAGGTCACCCTTCTCCCTGGCCTCCGCGATCGCCGCGGAGATGATGGGACGCTGGGCGAGAGCCTCGGCGAGATCCTTTTTCAATTTGTCTAACCCTTCCTGGGTCATGTAATGTATATCTGCCATAATACTTGGTTTATTCTCTTCACATAAACTGAACGGAGTTCCGCCCTTGCTTGGCAGAACCCTGTTCGTCAATTGCAAATGTAATCAAAAAGCCCGTAAAATCAAATCTTTTTCACTTCCCCCCGTAAATCGAGTATAACGTTTTGTCAAGAAGCATCTCTTTTCCTTTGGTGGATGCGGGATCTCCCGCCAGGATAGGCCTGAAATCCTTCCCTAAAAGGAAACAATGGCTGTCACGATTCTTCGGGATTGAAGGGTTGGCGGCGCCAAACGAGCCATCTTCGTCAATGAATATGTCAAAGGGGAAAGAGCGGTGCGCGACATCCGCGGCGATCGTTTCCCGAGTCTCAGCATTCGGCCATATTATACCCACCACTTCGAAATCCGGATACAGTGAACCAAGAGAAGTGTATTTGGAATACTGGGGCATACGATTAAGATGACAGGTTGAGCATTGAAGCGAGTCCACATAGATGACCAACCGCACCGCCGGGACATTCAGATCAGGATGTTTCTCCTGGCTGCCTTCAATCCTCAAGAGGTCGGAAGGAAAAACTATCTCACTGGACATGAACTTTTTCATGGCCTTTCCCTCATGAGAGGAACACCCCGCGGCAAAGAGCGCCACAAGGCAGAACAATGATGCTATCAAGCTCTTTTTCATTATCCGACTTGCTTTATACGAAATGTAAAGATAGCAAATAAAACAATCCCATTGAACATTTAACCTTCAAGGCAGGCCTGGCGGTCAAGAACCAATTGAGCTTTAAGGGATTCCAGAGAATCAAACCGCCTCTCTTCCCGAATCTTCCGCAGGAATGTCACCCTTAAATCAAGCCCGTAGATGTCCTCATCGAAATCAAAGATATTCGTCTCGACAGTCCGGTCGCTGCCAGCGTTGACTGTAGGCCTGGTCCCGATATTGCACATACCTTTGAATACTCGTCCAAGAGACTCGACCTCAACGAAATAGACGCCATTCCCAGGTAAGAGCTTAAGCGGCTCGTAGAGCCTCATGTTCGCCGTCGGGAAACCAATAGTCCGTCCGAGGTGATTCCCGGCCACAACCACTCCCAACAAGGAATAATTGTATCCGAGCATCTCCGCGGCGGTCTCCACATCTCCGCACGAGACAGCCTCCCGGATCTTGGTGGAGCTGATCACTTTGCCTCCAGGAACTGACAGGCGATCTGTCCTTATAACATCAAGTCCCACACTTTCAGCTATTTCCCCAATCTCATCAGGGCCAAGCAGGTCGCTTCCAATCCTGTTGTCATAGCCAATAAGTATGGCCTTGCCGCCGAAACGTCCTTTGACATATTCCTCAAGATACGCTTTGGTCGTCAAACGGCTGAAGGCCCTGGTGAAAGGCAATACCTCAACCTTGTCCACCCCGATGGACGAGATCAGCTCTTTCTTCTCAGACAAGGATGTCAGCAACCTGAGATTCCTGGCGTCATCCTGCAGCACGTTGCGGGGATGGGGCCAGAAGGTCACCACGACACTGCCTTCTCCCCTTTCCTTCGCGGAGGAGACAAGTCTCTCAAGCACAAGACGGTGCCCAAGATGGACACCGTCGAAAAAACCGGTCGCTACAACCATTTCACCAGCTCAAAGTCCTGACGATGAGGCATCAGAGGGTTCTTGGCGTACATCCTCGTAGCCACCTGGTACATACCAGTCTTGTCCGGTACTATAGCTGTCTGGTACTTGGCCACACCATCGTTGAACTCAACCACCTGGCATTCGTAACGCTCCTGGATGTGAAGCTTATGCTTGCGATCGATCGACGCGAAGATCACTTCAACCCCGATGTCCTCAGGAGCGAGATCGCCAATGTTCAGAACCACCTCAACCTTAAGGCTGTTATGCATCGAAAGATTGTAGGAGGCATCAGGCTGAGTCTGGGAAATCACCTCAATGTTCTTCCACTGGCGACGAACCATCTTCTTCCAAGCGGAGATCTTCCTGGCAAGGCGGAAGTCATCGGATATGACCTCTTCAGCCCTCTTGGCTTGAGGGATATAATACTGGTTGCAATAGTCAGTCAGCATCCTGTTGGTGGTGAAGTTGCTGGCCACCTGGGCTATTGTGTTCTTGATATAGCCAACCCACTTGGGTGAAAGCCCGAGGGCGGGATCCACATCATAATAAGCGGGCGCAATCTCGTTTTCAAGAATCGTGTAGATAGTAGCGGAATCAAGCTCATTCTGATAGCCCTGGTCATCATAGGCCCTCTCCTGAGGAAGCGCCCAACCGGCACCTTCCTTATAGCCTTCAACCCACCAGCCGTCAAGCACCGAGAAATGCATGACACCGTTCATAGAAGCCTTCTCGCCTGAAGTACCGGAGGCCTCCTGGGGACGAGTGGGGTTATTCATCCACACATCCACACCCTGGACAAGACGTTTTGCGAGACGGATGTCGTATCCGGGAACGAAGACGATCTTTCCGAGGAAACGATCCTGCTTGGAAATCTCCACAATCCTCTTAATAAGGTCCTGTCCAGCCTTATCGGCAGGATGGGCCTTGCCAGCGAAGAGGAACTGCACGGGATGCTCAGGATCGTTGACTATCGCGTCGAGACGATCGAGGTCGGTGAAGAGAAGGGTTCCTCTCTTATATGTCGCGAACCTGCGGGCGAAACCGATAGTGAGCACATCGTCCCTCAGATTCTCCTTTATGGCGACAATCTGACTCGGGGAATAGTGATTGCAAAGAGTGGAATCGGATATTATCTCCTTGACCACCTTTATCAGTCTCTCTTTCAAGATCTTCCGGGTGTTCCAAATCTCTTCGTCATCAACCTTGTAAATCCCGTCGAAGCAAGACTTGTCATAGTGGTGGGTCTTGAACTCCGGACCAAAGACCTTGGCATGGATCTTCTGCCACTCGGCCGCCGCCCAAGTCGGGTAATGCACACCATTCGTGACATAGCTGATGAACAACTCCTCGGGGAGATAGCCAGGGTACATCCTGTTGAATATTCCCTTGCTGACCTCACCATGAAGCCAGGACACGCCATTGACATTCTGTGAGAGGCTGGAGGCCAGGAAGCTCATACTGAACTTCTCATTCTGGTCAGAGCCGTTCGGCTTACCCAGAGACATCATAGTCTCCCAGTCGACCTTGAGGCGCTGGGGATAGTGGCCGATATACTTCCTGAGAAGGCCTTCGTCAAAGGAGTCGTGGCCAGCGGGAACAGGAGTGTGGGTAGTGAACAAAGACGACGCTTTGACCACCTCGACAGCCTCACCGAAGTCCAGGTTATCTTCCTGGATATATTCACGGAGTCTCTCCAGACCGGTGAATGCGGCATGGCCCTCATTGCAATGATAGATCTGAGGATTGATACCAAGATTCCTGAGGGCTCTGATACCTCCGACTCCGAGAAGCAGCTCCTGCTTCAGACGGTTCTCCCAGTCGCCACCATAGAGATAGTAGGTAACCTGGCGGTCCTCAGGGATATTGGCCTCATAATCAGTGTCAAGCAGATAGAGATCCGTACGGCCGACAGCCACTTTCCAAATCCTCGCGGTGATATTCCTTCCAGGGAAAGCCACACTTGTGGTCATCCAGTTGCCATTCTGGTCCAAGACCGGTTCGGCGGGAATCTTTGTGAAGTCCTGCGCGTCGTACTGGGCCACCTGCTCCCCCTGTCCCGTAAGAACCTGGGTGAAATAACCGTACCTGTAAAGGAAGCCGACAGCAACAAGGTTGACATTCATGTCGCTGGTTTCCTTGAGATAGTCTCCCGCGAGAATACCAAGACCTCCCGAATAAATCTTGAGGGAAGTGTCAAGACCGTATTCCATGCAGAAATAAGCTATCGAAGGATCTTTCCTCTCAGCCTTAAGGGCCATATAGGAGTTGAACTCGTCCATGACGGCCTTGTAGCTCTTCAGGAAGGCCTCGTTTTTGGCGAGGGAATTGAACCTCTTGATACTCACTATGTCAAGAAGGGCCATCGGGTTGTGGCTGGGGTTGTGCCAGACCACAGAGTCGATGGATTTGAAGAGAGCCTTGGCGCTCTCGTTCCAGCACCACCAGAGGTTCTTGGAAAGGGTCTCGAGCCCGGAAAGAGCCTCAGGGAGATGGCGAGTGACCATCACGCTCTTCCATTGGGGGGCATTGATTTCTATCTTGTCGTATGCCATTGGTTTATCTTTGTTAAGATCGTCGGGGAAAGCCCCTTGTGAGGCTATGACCTTGCCCAAGGCCACTGAATATGCCTCTTTATAATACTGTATCTGGTTCTCCCAGAGGGCGATAGTGGAGACATCTTTAGCTGACTCCATGTACTTTTTCCTGCCTTCGGCATCCAGGGAGGCTATCTCCTTTACCCTGGCCACGACACCGTCCACCACTTCGAAGTAATTGGAGTCGTTCCTGTCCAGGACTGTGATGCCGGGATGCTCTTTGCCATAATGGCTCCTGACCCACATTCCGAAGCCGGAAAGGCTTGTGGTCAAAGAAGGGATCCTGAATGCGAGACTTTCCAGAGGAGTATAACCCCAAGGCTCGTAATATGAAGGGAACAAGGTCAGGTCAAGTCCGGCGAGAAGGTCATAATACTTCTTGCCGAACACTCCGTCGTTACCGTTGAGATAGGACGGGATAAAATAGACCTTAACACGGCTTCCCTTGGCGTTGTTGAACCCTAATTCCCTGAAACGGCGGGTGATCACGTCTGACCAAGGATCCATCAGATAATGGGAAACCTGGGTCGTGTAATCCTGAGACCCGTTGCCTGAAAGTTTCGCCACCAACTCCTTGTCAGCCCCATTGTGGCCCGACGGAATCATGATGAAGGCCTGGATATCCCTGCCAGCGGGATCGGTGTCGGAAAGCTTCTTCAAAGCGTCGATGAACACGTCGATTCCCTTGTTGCGGTACTCGTACCTTCCACCTATTCCGATCAGGATGGCGTCCTTCGAGACCTCCTCACCAGACATGGCGGTGGCTACTTCGATAAGTCTCTGGCGGGCGCCTTTTCGCTTCTCGATGAACAACTCGTCAGTGGCGGGGGTTATGCTGTTCTCGAAACCGTTAGGAGTGACAACATCGACCTCACGGCCGAGGAAGCGCTCACATTCCTTCGCGGTAATCTCACTCACCGTGGTGAAAGCGTCAGCGTTCTGGGCGGAAATCTTCTCAATCGAATGACGAGCGATAACTCCAAACTGGGCCGCCTTCTGGTCCCCATCGTATACCTGCATCGAGTCATACAACGGAAGGTTGTTCCCGGCCAGGCAACGTCCGACAACGGTGGCGTGGGTTGTGAAAACAGTCGCTACAGGGATCTTGGTGTCCTTCAGGTAGAGAAGGCCCGATCCGGTCTGCCACTCGTGGAACTGAGCCACGACCTTGTCGGCGACAGTGAGGTTGAACTTGTAAAAACTCTCGATGACATGACCTGCGGCATAGCCGAACAGGACGTTCTCCTTGTAATCCCAGTTACCTGTGAGAGAATCGACTCCGAAACGTTTCCAGTACTCGGTCAGGATGTCGTTTTGCCTGGTGAGATACTGTTTGAAATCCACGAGTATCGCTATGGGACGGCCAGGGACATTCCAATGTCCGAGCCTCACTCTGAGTCCCTCAGAGGCGGCCTGGGCTTTCCATAGGCTGTAAAGGTGGTTGTCTTCGATGAAATCGGGATTACTCTCAGTGTCCATCCAGACATCCGGTCCGATCAGGATGTGGTGTTTGTGGAGTTGGCTTTTAAGGTAAAGCGACTTTGTCGCGATGACCGTATAGATTCCTCCTACCTTGTTGCAGACTTCCCAGCTGACTTCGAACAAGTAGTCCGGATTGATCAGTTCTTTTGCCATTTACTTCTTTTTCTTTTTAGCGGGTTTGACCTCTTCCGCGGCAGGGGCCTGCCCGAAAGTGGCGACTGCGTCATCAATCCTGATGATGAAGTCGCTCAGGGCGTTCATGTAATTGATGAACGCCTCGTAAGGTGTGTTGTAAGGGTTGAAATAACTGTGCACTTCCCCATCGGAGAAGAACTTGGTGCTCATGTAGTAGAGATGGTCGCTCTCCTGAAGGTGGCCGAAGTCCTCCCAAAGGACGGCGTTGTTGAGGAGGGCGAGCTTCTCGGACTGCTCATAGAGCTTGTTGAAGGCATCCTGCTGGAGCTCGTTTCCGAGCCATGCGGTGACATCCCTCTCCTCATCAGCCCATGAGATCGGATCCGGAACCTCGATCTCGCCTACGCTCTGATGCTTGCGGGCGCAAAGGGTAGGGGTAGTGAACTCAAGAGATCCGTCCGCCAGGACTACTCCGGGAAGGGCCTTCATGAAATCGAATATTCCGGAAGCCTCCTTCTGATGCTCACCGAAGGTCTCATAGTCCATGAACAGGTTGATGACTTCACCATCCGCTGCTTTCATCCATGAGAGGAACTTGTCCGCGGTAAGAGGCCAATCTTTCCATCCCTGGTCAGAGAAGCGGAAAGCGATGTCGTCGCTCAACTGGTAGTTGCGAAGCAGAAGCTTGAGACCCGGCTGGACAGGATTGGAATAAACGAAATCCGGGCTCTTCCATCCGAGGATGTGGCGGGCGCCCTCAGTCAACATGGTCTTGAATCCCATTCCATAGACCTGCTTGCCGATGCCATCGGAATATATCAACTCGGTATTTCTGAAAGCCTTGGGAGTGACTCCGAAATGATCCTCGATAGCTTTGACATGCTTTTCCACCTGGTGCTTGAACTCACCCTCATTGGCGAGGGAGGCAAGAGAGTGGTAATATGTCTCAGCGAGGAACTCCACCTGACCGGTATCGGCCAACTCCTTGAAACTCCTCACCACCTCAGGCTCATACCTGTCGAATTGCTCAAGAGCGGAACCGGTGATCGAGAAGGTGACTTTGAAATCTTTCCCATACTTCTTGATAAGATCCAGAAGCAATTGGTTCATCGGAAGATAGCACTTCTGGGCAATCCTATGGAGGATGGTCCTGTCCGTGAAATCATCATAGTAATGGGAGTCCTTGCCGATATCAAAGAAACGGTACAATCTCAACCTGGTGGGCTGATGGACTTGAAAATATAGACATATACTCTTTTTCATGGCTGATTATTTTATGACGGATTCGTAAACTTTCTTCATCTTGGCGGCGGCGTGGTTCCACTTCAACCGGTTGACCTCCTCGTAGCCTTCCTTCGCCGCGAAATCAGCGAGGGCGGGATAATTGAGAAGGGCGTAGATGTCGTCCGCCATCGCGTCGACATCCCAGAAATCGACCTTGAAGGCATATTTCAAGACCTCGGCCGCACCACTCTGGTTGGATATGATGGAGGGGACGTTGCTCCTCATGGCCTCGAGCGGGGATATTCCGAACGGCTCTGAGACAGAGGGCATTATGTAAACATCAGAAAGAGCGAACATCTTCTGGACATCCATTCCCCTCAAGAATCCGGTGAAATGGAAACGGTCAGAGATTCCCAGACGCGCGGCATGGCGGATACAGCGGTTCATCATATCCCCGCTCCCGGCCATCACGAAACGCACTCCCGAGGTCCTCTTAAGGACTTTGGCCGCGGCTTCGATGAAATATTCCGGACCCTTCTGGAAGGTGATCCTGCCGAGGAAGGTAACAACCTTGTCGCGGACTCCCCTCTCGACCTGGAGATTCTCACGGCCGCTGAAATCCACGGCGTTGTGGACCGTCACTACCTTGTCGGGGGAAATACCGTACTTGTTGATCACAATATTCCTGGTCAAGTCGCTGACAGCAATCACTTTGTCCGCGGCCTCCATACCTCGTTTCTCAATACTGTAGACCCTGGAGTCGATCATGTCCTCAGAACCACGGTCGAAAGAGGTGGCGTGGACATGCACCACAAGCGGCTTGCCGGTCAATTCCTTAGCGGCTATTCCGGCGAGATAGGTCAGCCAGTCATGGGCGTGGATGACATCGAACTCATCCTGATGCTCCACAGCTATAGTTCCACCGACCATGGCATAACGGGCGACCTCCTCCAGAAGGTTGGACCCGTACTTGCCGGAAAAACGGTATTTCGACCCGTAAATCTTGTCGGAAGACACCTCGCGCTGTTTCTTCTCGGCCTCGACGAGCTCATAGAACTCATCCGGGTTGGTGTAAGGAATCATGTTGGTCCCGACACGGACAAAACGCACCTTGTCAAGGAACTCGTCGACCGAGGAAGCGACCGACATGACAGGCACGTCGCTGGCGTTGATTATGGTGGCCACACTCCCGTCCTCATCTCCAGACGCGGAAGGCATCACAAAGATAGTCTCCACGCCATTCTCGACAAGGCCTTTGACTATGCCGTAACAGGCTGTTCCGAGCCCTCCGGCGATATGGGGCGGGAATTCCCACCCGAACATCAGAACTCTCATATTATAGTTCCTCCTCGTATTTCTCAATGATATTGTCCACTGTCAGCAGGGCTGAGGTGCTCAATGCCGATGATATGGCTCCGTGAGGCTCGTGGGGCGGATCGCCATCGTACAGCTCGGAGAATGCCCCGACACCGTGCTTGTTCAAATCCTCATAGAACCCTTCTACCAGCCACTGGGCTTTCTTCAGGAAGGAGGGGCCCTTCATCTTGAAGCTGACCGCCACATAAGGAGCGAGCAAGTAGACCCTGGTGCTTCCACCATGGTAGGCGAGATCCCTCTCACGCTGGGAACCCTCGTAAACACCCTTGTAATTGATATCCCTTGGAGAAAGAGTCCTGATTCCCCTGCGGGTGACAAGCTCGTTGTCAATCACCTGAAGCACAGCTTTGGCGACCTCCGGCTCGACAGGAATATCATCTCCCAAAAGAGCGTAAAGCATATTCGGACGAACCTCGAGATGCTGACCGTAATTATCCACATAATCGGCCAGGTAGCCTGCCCTTTGGTTCCAGAAGACAGCCTGGAAATTCTCTTTCACAAGACTGAGGATCCTGGACCAGAACGTTTCGAACTCTCCGTCGCTGCCATATTTCCGTTCCATCTCGACAGCGTAGAGGATGGACTGGTACCACATCGCGTTGGTCTCCACTTGGTATCCCGCCCTTTCCGTGACGGGCCTGCCGTCGATGTAGGCGTTCATCCAAGAGAGCGCCCAACCTTCAAGCTGGGCCCAAAGCAGGCCGTTAGGCTGCATTGAAACCTCGGCGCGCCTTCCCGGCAGGTAGCTCTGGAGAACCCCTTTCACGGTCTGCCCATATTTGTTCCAGACAGCCTTCTCGTCAGCGCCGAAATCAACATATTGCCTCAACACGTTGGTGAGTCTCAATGGAGCCTCCACCTGGGTGGTCTTGTGGAAAAGCCTCTCCTGCTCGTCAGCGATGAGGTTGTCAAGAATCTCCTCGAAAGAAGCCTTGTCGCCTTTGGAATAGAGGGTCAGGCCGGGAAGGGCCATCAAAGTCTCCCTCAAAAGGCCGGTCTGCATCCATGAGAATCCGGCTGTTATCTGCTTGCGCCCGCCACGGTTGCGGATAAGAATGTCCGAGCGGCGGACAAGCTGGTCATGGTAAGAGGTCACCGGAGGAATCTTCGACAGGACCGAGTCGAAATGACGTTTGAGCCCGACAGGCTTGATCTCTGACACGGAAGCCGAGAACACTATAGAGTCACCCTCGCTCATTTCCACCTCGAAATGACCAGGGACGTAAAGATCCTCCCTGCAGTCAAATCCCCTCCTGTACTCATCGGAATAAGTGATTCCTTTGTACCAGCAAGGGGTGTTGACAAATTTGACATCCTTGGTGTTGAACTGAAGGTTCAGATCCGGGAAGCCGTCATAAAGGTTCCAAGCCATACCATTGGCCACCTCCCAGCCCTCAGTACGCGCGGAGTTGTTCTCTTCGGTCAGGGCATGGATGTCGCGGAAGGCGAGGAAAGGAGTCAGCAAAAGCGTCTCTTTCGCCGGAGCGGCCAGCATCTCGTAGCGGATCAGTACCTGATCGGCGTCAGGAGCGAGAAGGATCGTTTTCGCGAACATGATGCCTCCGACTTTGTAAACCACCTTGGGAGCCGGATCAGCCTCGAAATCGATGATGTACTTGTGTCCCCTGGGCTCATAGATGTCGCCATAGCAGTGGATACCCAGATTGAACTGCTTGCCATTCAGCACGATACTCTCGTCCATAGAGGAGAGAAGAAGGTGCGTTTTGCCTCCGAACTTGTCAATCGGAACGGCCAGAAGACCATGATAACGCCTTGTGTTGCAAGTGACTATGGAAGTGTTGCAATAGGCTCCGGTCTTGTTGGCGTTGATAATCTCCCGTTTCAATGAATATGAGAGATTGACCAGCTCGGACTTGTTGAATTTCAAAAAAGCCATATTACTGTATTACTAATCTCAATCTTCTTTTTTCAGCACGAGCGCGCAACGGCTCGGCAGATAAAGCCTCAACTCTCCGTCGACGGTAAAGTGTTCGGAGTCTGGCCCGAGCCGGGAGAATCCGTCATACTTCCCCTCATCGGAATCGAGGACTTTGACATATTTGCCCGGAGGGGCCTGAAAGCCATAATCGGCAAAGGATCCGGCCGGGTTAAAATTCAGCGCGAAGATAAGGTTTTTGCGCTTGAATATCAAGATTTTCTTTTCCTCATCAGCTCTTAGCAACTCCGGCTTGACAGTCATGATACCATTCTTCTTCACAATGGCGATCATGTCCTTGTCGAACTCCCTCAGGCAGCCGTAACGGAGGAAGCCGTTGTCAGAGAGCGACCAAAGCCTCCTGGCGTGGTCAAAGCTCCATCCGTTTCCCTCTCTGGGGAAGTCAATCCACTCCGGATGGCCGAATTCGTTGCCCATGAAATTGAGATATCCGTCCCCGGCGGTTCCGACAGTGGCCAGACGGATTAGTTTATGCAGGGCTATTCCTCTGTCTACCAGCAGGTTCTGCGAGTCTTTATTCATTGAGAAATACATCTCCTTGTCAATCAGGCGGAAGATGATGGTCTTGTCGCCCACAAGAGCCTGGTCGTGACATTCGGCATAGCTGATGGTCTTCTCGTCAGCCCGCTTGTTCGTCAGCTCGTACCAGATCTCCCCGGGGCTCCATTGCTCATCGGATTTCTCCTTGATCCACTTGATCCAATGGTCGGCTATACCCATCGCCATCCTGAAGTCAAATCCTACTCCTCCGGCATCAAATGGTGCGGCAAGACCGGCCATGCCGCTCACATCCTCAGCGATCGTGATGGCCTGAGGTTTGATTTCCTTTATGAGCATGTTGGCGAGAGCCAGATAAGTCACAGCGTTCTCGTCAACCCCCTGGTCGAAATAGAGGGCGTAATCACCGAAATCCTTGCCGAGGCCATGATCCCAGTAAATCATGCTCGTGACCCCGTCGAACCGGAAACCGTCGAGATGGTACTCCTCCAGCCAGAACTTGCAATTGGAGAGAAGGAACCTCACGACCTCATCTTTGCCGTAATCAAAACAGCGGGAGCCCCATGCGGGATGGTGTCCCTGAGGACCCTGATAGAAATACAGGTCATCCCGGCCGTCGAAAAGGCTGAGACCCTCGGCCTCGTTGTCGACACTGTGTGAATGGACGATGTCCATCACAACTGCTATTCCCATCCCATGAGCAGTGTCAACCAGTTTCTTGAACTCTTCCGGAGTGCCGAAACGGGAACTCAGAGCGAAGAAGTTGGAGACTTGGTAGCCGAAGGATCCGTAATAAGGATGCTCCTGGAGTGCCATTATCTGGATGGTGTCGTACCCGAGATCCTTGACCCTGGGCAGCACATCTTTCCGGAACTCATTGAATGTCGAGACTTTAGGTTCCTCGGAACTCATCCCGATATGACATTCGTAAATAAGCGGATGCGGACGCCTGAGCGTCTTGTCATGTTTCCAGGAATATGGTTCGGCGGGATCCCAGACCTGGGCGCAGAATACCTTGGTCACCGGGTCCTGGACAAGCCTCGTGCAATAAGCCGGGATCCTCTCCCCGCCTCCTCCAGGCCACTCGATAAACAGCTTGTAAAGATCACCATGCCCGAGGAACATACCATCCAGACGCAACTCCCAGTTGCCGGCGCCGGCCACCTTGAACTCATAGGCCGATGTCCTCTTCCAGTTGTTGAACTCGCCGATCAGATAAATCCTCGAGGCGTTAGGAGCCCATTCCCGGATCACCCAAGAGCCGTCCGGTTCCTTGTGGAGACCATAATAAAGATGGTTGTTGACCCCATCAGAAAGACTTTCAGAGCCTTCTGGGACAATCTTTTTTCTCGCTGCCAGGATCCTCTCGTGGCGAGCGTCAATCGCCTCCTTGTAAGGTGTGAGCCAAGGATCGGTCTCGTATATTTTCTTCACTTTTCTCATAGTTTTACAATATACGAAAAATTTCGTGATAGTGTCCTATCGGCGCGGGATTTGTTGGAAAGATGGAAAAAGACTAACTTTGTGGGATTATACGTCCCGCCTGGATGAAAGAGTATTTGAAAAGAATATGGTTCCCGCTGCTTGTGGTGTGTGTGATCTCACTCCACGCCATCGGCATGAGTCCCCGCGCCTCAAAAGGAGATCCCGGTTTCGGTTTCGTATCCGCTGAGGGGCCGCAGAAGCCTGACACTATCAAGTACAAGAATATATTCATCAAGCGGGGTGGCGGGAAAATCATCGACGAGTACGACACCTCGACATTCCTCGAGTTGTCCGACACCACTCCCCTGGTCACCGCGCGGGACTCCATCTTCCCCCCGGATTCCCTTAAAGACATAGATCCATTCCGGTACAAATACTATGTCGCCATTATAGACTCCCTGGTACACAGCATAGTCAGCGACTCCCTGAAGAATGCCGGAGACTCGATTGACTGGCCTATCCTGGACTCCCTTTACACCTTGGAATACAACGCCCGCAAGAAAGCCGAGTTCGACGCTTGGTACGCCGGTTTGTCGAAATTGGAAAGGAAGAAATACGACATCGAGCAGAAGGAGAAGATCAAGAGGCGCATCGCTGATAGCCTGCAACTTGTAAAAGACAGCCTGATCGCGAGGAGGGATAGCATCAGGGAGAACACTCCGAGGATTTTGGAGACTTTCGCGTTTCCCGACTCGATGCTCTACAAGAGGATTATCCAGTGGACACACGAAAGGGAGTTCCACAAGATGGACATCCAACTCCCGGACACCTCGGCCGACTTCCGGTTCCACGACTATCCATTCTTCCGGAAAGACATGAATGCCACATGGTTAGGTGTCTCAGGTTCTCCTGTACAGTATTACAATTATTTCCGCCGGAACAGCGAGAACGGAATGTCGTTCTACGAGCCATACGAATCCTGGAGCTACTCCGCGAAGACACTGCCTTTCTACAACACGAAGACCGCATACACCGAATTGTCTTACTTCGGCACCTTGTTCGCCAATTCGCAGAAATCCTCTGACAACCT
>ODAI010422035.1_pt1 | contig 19611 bp, 19 predicted proteins | sample 1539321 | NCBI WGS metagenome assembly ODAI01 (sample SAMN02144231, study PRJEB22623) | gut metagenome | biome: sheep rumen | host: Ovis aries | place: New Zealand
TAAAACATTATTAAAATCATCATAAAACTTATCATATGTTATAGCATTATTATAATAAGTTTCTTTATCAATATGTAAAAAATCAAATGCTCTTTTTGTTAATCCTTCATTAACTGTTGGTAAAACATAATTATTATATTTACATAATTCATTGCCATTTTTATCAAAAATAACTAAACCAGCTTGAATTAATTCAGTAACAAATCCTTTACCCTTAAATTGGTAGCTAGGCATAGTCATTTCTAAATCTAAAAACATAACGTTTTCTAAATCATTTAAAAAATCATATAAATTATTATTTACTTTCTTCTTATTATAATAAACAATATGATCATATTTACCAAAAGCTTCAATTCTATTAATTATATTTACCGGATGAGCTAAAAAATGACCTTTTTTTACCAATTCAGGATTATATTCTAAATCAATCCAATTATCTTGATATAAATATCTTTTAAATAGATTCATTTGACTATTTTGAAAATAAAAAAACATAATTTTCTTATTTTGTTTAATTCCAATGATTTTATTATCAAGTTCAATCATATGAATTGGTCCAAAAATATGCATCTTAACTCCTCCTTCTTTTAATAATAAACATAATACTTAAAATTAATGTGCTAACTAAACAAACAAAAGCACATATAAAAAACAATCTATTTCTATTTTCAATTTCATAATTATAATAAATTAATCCACCTAGGATAGGTCCAATTACCGCACCTAATGAATAAAAAGATTGTCTTACACCTAAAATAACACCTTTATTCTCACTTTCTCTTGAAATATAAGTAACTGAGGCTGATTCAATAATAGCCTTAGTTGCCATAAATATTAAAAATGTTGAATAAATCATATAAAGTAATGCTTCATTTTTAAACATAAATGTAACAAATAATGTTACACTACCTATAACACCAGCCAATATTATTGATAAAACAGGTTTTAATCTTTTTAATATAAACGGAGTTATTAAAACATTACAGAATAATGTTGAAAGTCCAATAGTTAAATTTAATAAGCCTAGTTCAGATGTTGTTCTTCCTATATCAGAATAATAATAATCTAAATATCTAGTTGCGTTAGTAAATACTATTGAAAATAATGTTAAGCATATTAAGAATATAACATTCCAAAATCCAATATTCTTAACATTTTTTAAATTATAAATAAAGCTTTTCTTGTTAGCTTTAAATGATAAATCTTCATCATCAAGTCTAAATAAGAAAAACATAATTATACCACATGTGGTTAATATTAATGCTTGAGCATATAATACTAAATTTAATCTAGAAAAATAATCACCCATTAGTCCACCTAAAAATGAACCAAATGAATTACCTACAAGTTGAAATGATAAAACCCAAGGTATTAATCTTGTTTTATCAAAATCCCTTAAATCTTTAGATGAAGATAAATAGCTAACTAAAGCTACATTCAATCCACCACTAAAAATACCAGAGAAAAATCTTGCAAAAATAACTAAATATAAATTATCAAATAACCCAAACATAATCTGTCCTAAGGAATAACCTATAGAACAAATCAAGAATACAAATTTCTTACCATATTTGTCACCAAACGATCCCCATATAGGAGCGAATATTAACATACCTAAACTCATTGATGAGAAAAATATCGAAAATGATATTTCAGGCCATCCCATAGTTTTAACTAAATATGGAGTAACTGGATGAGCTAGATTTGTACATATTCCAATCATTAATCCAATAATGGTAACTATAACATATTTACTTCTTTTCATTTTAATATAGACACAGCCATACCATCACCAATATCATATATTGTTGAATTATAGCTTTCATTATTAAGTAAATACTCGTGGAAATTCTTTAATTTTCTTACTAAGCCTCTTAAGCTTCTAGACATATTTTCATAATTAGAATCATTAAATAATCCATGAAATAGCATATTATCACAGACAACCATTCCATTTTTATTTAAAAGCTTAGTATAAATTTCAAAGAATTTCGTATATTGAGCTTTAGCAGCATCTATAAATATTAGATCAAATTTAATATTCTTAACATCATCAAACGCTTCTAAAGCATCCTTAAATATAACATTAATTCTATCATTTAATTTACATTCATTAATGTTCTTTAAAGCTTCGTTATACATTTTTTCATCACGTTCAATTGTATAAATATTACAATTTGAATCCTTAGCCATCATAATTGATGAATAACCTATTGCCGTACCTATTTCTAAGATATTAATAGGTTTCTTTATATCAATAAGCATTTTCAAAAATACCATTCCATCATCTTTAATAATAGGAACATTATTTATTTTTGCATAATCTCTTATTTTGATTAATTTATCATCAAACTGTAATGTGTTAGTCTTGGCAGCCTTCGCATCCTCCACATTCACAGTCACAATCTCCTTGGCATCCTCCACAAGAACCGCCTCCACATGAACATCCACCATATGTAGAATTAATATAATCATTAGCTATTTTTTCAAGCATTTCCCATTCTACTTCAGTTTTAATTGGTAAAACCTGATCAATTTCATCTTCTTTATTTAATGTGTATGAAAAAGCTGAAATTTGATTAGTTTCTCTATCTTTAAATATTGCATAATCATTATTGAAATTATCAGAATGATAAGTAAATAAGATATCACAAATTATCTCTAAACTATCATTTAATTTCATTGTCACTGTTTTTGTTTTCATTAAAAAGAAATCCTATCTAAATAATTTTGTAAAATGACTACAGCGGCCATTTCATCTTTTTTAGCTTTTCTATCTTTTCTTCTTACATTACCCATAATCATTGTTTTATCAACAATAACAGTAGTTAATCTTTCATCTTCTAAAATAACCTTTAAATTAGTTCCATTTTCAAGGTTATTCTTAAAATCAGTAGATATTTGAGCTCTTATACCGCTATCACCATTCATATGCTTTGGATATCCTAAAACAATGTTTGTTACCTTTTCTTTTGCACAAATATCCTTAACATATTTTATAGCACTATCATAATCATCATCAGTAAATCTAAATGTATCATAGGCTCTTGCAATCATACCTAGCTCATCAGAGATTGCAACACCTAAAGTTCTTTGTCCTAAATCTAGTCCAATATATTTCATTAGATTGTAGCCTTTAAATGTTCTAATGCTTCTTTAACTTTAGAAGGATCTTTACCACCTGCTTGAGCTAAATCAGGCTTTCCTCCACCGCCACCACCAGTAATCTTAGTAGCTTCCTTTACAATGTTTGAAGCATTATAGTTACCTTTTGTAGCACATACAAAAGTTACTTTACTAGAATCAGAAGCTGCTAATAAAACAACATCTAAATTCTTGTTATTTCTTAACGCAGTTGCCATATCCTTTAATAAATTAGAATCAAGTGTATCTACTTCAACAAATAATTTGTTATTAACAATAAACTTGTCATATTTATCTAATTCTTTTAAAGCATTTTGACTCTTCTTTAAATTGTATTCTTTTTCAAGCTCTTTAACTTCATTTTGAATTTTTTGAAGTTCTTTTCTTAAAGCTAGAATATATCTATATCCTTCAACTAAAATCTCACGAGGCAAGTAATTGAAATGAAGTTCAATATTACTATATTTAGCTTCTTTAATTATTTCATTTGCCTTGGCAAGAGTTTGATTAATTGTTGAAATAATATTTTCTTGGCTCTTCTTAATTAATTCTTGAGCATTATCAGATGTATAAGCTAATGCTCTAAATGTACCAGAACCAATTGATTCAATTGAAGCAATATAGAATTTCTTAATATCAGATGTATTGATAACATGAGTACCAGCACAGAATTCTTTAGATACACCCATATCAACAACTCTTACTACATTACCATATTTTTCACCGAATAACATCATCGCACCAAGCTTCTTAGCTTCTTCAATTGGTAATACTAATGTATTAACATTATGAGCCTCATTAATATATTTATTTACTAAATCCTCAACCTTAATAATTTCATCATCAGTTAAATTTTGATAATTATTAAAATCGAATCTACAATATTCATTTGAAACCTGGCTACCTTGTTGGTGAATATGAGAACCTAAAGTGTTTTGAAGTGCAGCTTGAAGTAAGTGACAACCAGAGTGATTCTTACGAGTTAAATCACGATTATCCTTATCAACAATTGCCCATACTATATCTCCAACCTTAAATGGATTATTAGCTAATTTATGTAAATGTTGGCCATTAGGCATCTTAGTAACATCTAATACTTCAATGTCATTAATTGTACCCTTATCACATAATTGACCACCAGAGAATGCGTAGAATGGTGTTTCATCTAAAACAATTGAATCACCAAATACAGCGATTACTTTACTCTTTTGGTTTGTTATTTCATATCCTGAGAATCTAGATGGTTCTTTGAATTTTAAGAATTCTTCATTTTGACCCTTCATAGAATTTTCTTCTTTTCTAGCATTTCTAGCACGAACCTTTTGTTCTTCTAGATATTTCTTGAAGCCTTCCTCATCAACTTCAAATCCAGATTCTTCTGCATATTCTTTAGTTAATTCAATTGGGAATCCATATGTATCATATAAAACAAACGCATCCTCACCTGAAATAACCTTATTTGATTTTTCAATAATTGATTGTAATCTCTTTTCACCTGAAGATAATGTTTGTAAGAACTTTTCTTCTTCAGCTGAAATGATTTGTTTACAAATATCCTTCTTTTCATGTAAATAAGGATAATATGGGTCCATAATCTTAATAACAACATCTACAAGCTCACTCATGAATGGCTTATTAATACCTAATGATTTAGCATATTTAGATGCTCTTCTTAATACTCTACGAAGTACATATCCTCTGCCTTCATTTGATAAAGTAGCACCATCAGCGATTGCGAATGTTACTGTTCTAACATGGTCAGCAATAACCTTAAATGCCATTTGACCTGTATATTTAACACCAGATATTTCTTCAGTCTTTTTGATTATTGGCATAAATAAATCTGTATCATAATTTGTATCTACACCTTGCATAACACAAGCAAGTCTTTCTAGACCACATCCTGTATCAATGTTTTTAGAAGGTAATTCTTTATAATCTTCTCTTTTTACTCCAGCCTTTGAATTAAATTGAGAGAATACAATATTCCAAATTTCAATAAATCTATCATTTTCAATATCATCTCTAATTAATTCAGGTCCACGCTTATCATATTTTGGACCACGGTCATAAAACATTTCAGTATCAGGTCCACAAGGTCCTTCACCAATTTCCCAGAAATTACCATCTAATGGAATTAAATGATCTTCACTAATTCCATTTTGAATCCAGAAGTTTCTAGCATCAATATCATCTGTATAATGAGTGATATATAATTTATCCTTATCAAATCCAAACCACTTATCTGAGAATAATAATTCAACAGCGAATTTAATAGCTTCTTCTTTAAAATAATCTCCAATAGAGAAATTACCTAGCATTTCAAAGAATGTATGATGTCTAGCTGTTTTACCAACATTTTCAATATCATTTGTTCTAATACATTTTTGAGCGTTAGTAATTCTTGGATTTTCTGGTCTTATTGAACCATCAAAATATTTTTTAAGTGGTGTTACACCAGCGTTAGTCCATAATAAAGTTGGATCATTTACTGGTACTAGTGAAGCACTTGGCTCAACACTATGTCCTTTTGATTTAAAGAAATCTAACCACATTTGTCTTATTTCACTTGATGTCATATATTTCATAATTCTACCCCCAAGCTAAATTTAGCTTTTTAATATTATAAATATTAACAGTTGATATTTTATCATTTATGATAAATATATTCAAGAATAAAAAAAGGACTACACTAATTGTAGTCCATAAAAATTATTAATTATGAGTATTTGTGTCTTTAACAACAACATCATGTGCTCCACCTTCAACGATAGATACACTTGAAACTAATGTTAATTTAGCCTTTTGTTGTAATTCAGGAATTGTTAAAGCACCACAGTTACACATTGTATGTCTAATCTTAGATAAAGTAACCATAACTGTATCATGAAGTGGTCCAGCATATGGAACATATGAATCAACACCTTCAACGAATGAAAGCTTTTTAGAACCACCTAAATCATATCTTTGCCAGTTACGAGCACGAGCTGAACCTTCGCCCCAATATTCCTTCATATAGTTACCATTAACTAAAACCTTTTGAGTTGGAGATTCATCAAATCTAGCAAAATATCTACCTAGCATACAGAAATCACAGCCCATAGCTAAAGCTAATGTAATATGATAATCATGTACGATTCCACCATCAGAACAAATAGGTACATATATACCAGTTTCTTTATAATATTCATCTCTTGCCTTAGCAACATCAATTACAGCTGTTGCTTGACCTCTACCGATACCTTTAGTTTCTCTTGTAATACAAATAGATCCACCACCGATACCAATCTTAACGAAATCGGCACCAGCTTCAGCTAAGAATCTAAATCCTTCTTTATCAACAACATTACCAGCACCAACTTTTACTTTGTCGCCATATTTAGATCTAATCCAAGCGATTGTATTCTTTTGCCAGCAGCTGAATCCTTCACTTGAATCAATACATAATACATCGGCACCAGCTTCAACTAATGCAGGTACTCTTTCTTCGTAGTCTCTAGTATTAATACCAGCACCAACGATATATCTCTTATCCTTGTCTAGTAATTCAAGTGGATTATCTTTATGAGATGAATAATCCTTTCTAAATACGAAAGCTACTAAACAACCGTTCTTATCAACGATTGGTAAACTATTTAATTTATGTTCAAATATTATATCATTAGCTTCTTTTAGTGTTGTTCCTTCAGGTGCAGTAACAAGCTTAGCAAGTGGAGTCATAAACTCCTTAACCTTTAAAGAGCCATCCATTCTTGAAACTCTATAATCTCTTGATGATACGATACCAACTAACTTACCAGAAGGTGTACCATCACTAGTTACAGCAACAGTTGAATGTCCTGTTTCATCCTTTAATCTTAATACATCTTCTAATGTATCTTCAGGTGATAGATTTGAATCACTATCAACAAATCCTGATTTATATTTCTTTACTTTTCTTACCATAGCTGCTTGTTGCTCAATAGTTTGAGATCCATAAATAAATGAAACTCCTCCTTCTTTAGCTAAAGCTATAGCCATAGTATCATTAGATACAGATTGCATAATTGCAGAAATTAAAGGTACATTCATAGTAATTTCAGGTTCTTCACCCTTTTTGAATTTAACTAAAGGTGTCTTTAAACTAACATTACTTGGAATACAATTCTCATCAGAATAACCTGGAACTAATAAATATTCACTAAAAGTATGAGATGGTTCATCATAATAAAAAGCCATACAATATTTTCCTCCTAATTTTTGATATTTCAATTATTTTATCACTTGATTAAATGTATTTCAACATAAATTTTATTATTTTTTTTGATTACAAATATTAAACATATTTGATGATTTAAATTTATTCGAAATATTAGATTTTATTTCATCTAAATCTTTATTGATACTACCATTTATTTTTCTTTCTAAATCAAAATATTCCTTCACTTCTTCATGAGAATAAAGCTTTGCTTTAGCATTAATAAAATCTTTTTTTATTTGATTAAAATCTTTATAATAATCTTTATTTTTTGAAGCATCTAAATATTTAGATTCTAGTGTTTTAAAACTAACAATTTCTTTTTTATAATCATTATTAATTTTATTTTTCAATTCTATTAATCTTTTAAAATCATCACTTGATTCAATTTCATCAATATAAAGATCTATTAATTCATTAAAATCCATTAATATCACCAGAAACAATTTTATCATAAACCTCAAAAATATAAAAGTTTTTAGCATTTATAATATTATTATGATATAATTCAAACGGAAGTGATATTATGAAGTATTTTGAAAAAGATATAGTTAAAGAAGGTTGCCAAATTTTAAGAGAAAAATGTACAAAAGTAAACCTTCCATTATCAAGTGATGATTTGGCTTGTATAAGAGGCCTATATGAATATGTACTTGCATCTGCGATAGATGAATTAGTTAAGCAATTTGGAATTAGACCAGGTGTAGGTATAGCCGCTCCACAGGTTGGTGTTACTAAAAGAATGTTTGCGATGAACGCAGATGATTTTTTAGATGAAAAAGGAACTAAATATAATTATGCAGTAATAAATCCACAAATTATTGAGAAAAGTGAGCAATTAACTTATTTACCTGGTGGTGAAGGATGCTTATCAGTTGATAGACCTACACCAGATTTAGTGACTCCAAGACATTATAGAATTAAAGTTAAATTTGCATCATTTGATTACAATACAAATAAAATCAAAAATGTAACAATGACTTTAGAAGGTTATCCTGCAATAGTATTCCAACATGAATATGATCATTTAGATGGAATTATGTATGTTGATAAAATGTATAAAGTTAAAGATTTAGATAAAAATATTCTTCCTCTTTATACAACTGAGGATGATGAAGAAAATATAGATGAAGAAAAATAACAGCCAACAAGCTGTTATTTTATTTTTCTACTAGATCTTCTATATTACAATTTAATGCTTTAGATAACATATAAATTGTTTCTAAGTTAGCCTTATTAATATCTTTATTTCTTTGTTCATACATTTGAATAGATCTTAAGGATACATTTGATTTAATTGATAATTCCTTTTGTGATAAACCATTCATTATTCTAAATCTTTTTAAGTTAGTTTCTGGATATTTATTAATTATTAAATCATTAACAATTTCTACAAATTTTGAAATATCTGCCTCATGCAATGTATAATACATTTTTTCTAAATCATCAAATGATAATACATCAAATATTTCTTTAAATTTTCTATTTGTATACCATTGATAATATGAAATAGCATAACCAATCCAATACTCAATTGTTCTTTCAAATTTGCTGATTGGTTCAAATCCTATTTCATATTTTTTTATTTCATAAATAATATCATATACTATTTCGTAGCCACTTCTACCTAAAACCATAAATATATTTCCATTTTCAAGGTTTTTAGATACACTACTAGCTAAGAACAAATTAATAAAATCATTCTTATTAATACCACAATCATTTATTGCAAAATCAAATGCTAAGCCTATTTTATTTTGAATACTATTAAGATATATTTCTTGGTATGCGTGGGTCATCATTTTTGATACCTCCATTCATAATATCTCTAATATATAAATCACTTGAATCTTCTTCTAATATTTTTAAATACAATTGATTTGCTTCAACATTTCTATTGACTCTTTTAATATAATATTCATCTTTATTAGCTTCTTCATATCCATCAAATTTTAATAATGAAAAAGCATATTTAGATTTAATTACAATTTGTTCACCAAGCTTCCCTAATTTCATACTTCTTGCAAGCTGATTAATAGATATACTATTATTAATAAAGCTTTCCGCAAAATCAAAATATGAATCATCAGCTCTATAACCAATAATTAAATCATATTGATTTAAATTAATACTAAAATTATCTATTAAATATTGTCTTGCTTTTTTAGCATTTGGAGTATTTATAGAAAATAATCTATACTCAAGTAAAATAGCAATCCAATTTAAAATTGTATATTTTTCACTATTAAGATTTAATATATTCAAATATTCAGTATCAATTTTATAGCAATTACAAAAGCCATCCTTTAAAGAATTAACAGCCCATTCCTTTGCTAATTCTTTGCTCTCTGTACAGTAAAACCCTAATCCAAAATCATTATTTTTTCTTCCTTCACCAAAAATAGGTTTTTCTATAATATTGTTAGAGCCATGATATATAGTTATAATTTTTGACATGTAATCATCACCTTCTAGCTATATTATATCACTATAGTGATACAGTTTCAAATGTGCAAATAAAAAATACCTCAAATTGAGGTATTTTTTAACTAATTATTATAAATATATTCTGATGGTTTATTCTTATTATTCTCGTCTGTAACGCCATAAATTAATAGTAAAATACCAATAATTAATGAACCTAAAAATAATGCTAAAGCACCAATAACAATATATGGTACATTTACTTTTGGATTAACAAATACTACAACTAAAGCTGCAACATTAATACCAAAAGGTAAAATACATAATACTCCAGCTACATTAAATAATATTTTAAATAGCTTTTGAGCAAGCTCAATTTCTTCTGTATCAGTTGGACGTAAAATTCTACCATTATAAGTAACTGACATACCTTCTTTAACCATTTCCTCAACGTCAATAACATTTCCAACAACGAAGAACAAAATCATACCAATTAATGCAATAACAATACCAAATATTGCTAAAATCTTTATTGCTAATTTCATAATTAATTTCCTCCTTAACGTAAATGATTATACCATTTTATAACACTAGTATCAATAAAATTAAAAATGCCGTATAAGAATACAGCATTTGACAAAATTATTATATTAACGATATACGGTTACGGACCATTTTCGCTTTTCATTCTTTTCAATACCTGTAAATAGACCATTCTCATCGAAAACAAGTAAATAAGTAATTCTTTCGTATCCATTAAGTTTATATGGTCTAATGGTTTCAAAATTATCGCCAAAACGTAAATCTAAACAATCGGATAATTCTTCTACTACATCTTCTCTTCTAGACCCTTTTGAAATATAGAATAATTTATAAATTTTACTATCAATAGCTTTTTTAAATAATACCTGTAAAATATAAAATATAATTAAATTTGCGATAGAAAAAACAAATATAGAAACAAACCAGAATGTAAAGTGATCAAAAATAATCATTTTTACACCATACACAATAGAAAGAATAAAATATGTAAGAGTTGGCACAACGCTTATTATTTTTTGGATAATATATGCTTTATAATTTATACTGACTGTAAGTGGATAGGCATTTTTAATCATAGATATTGCGAATAAGTAGATAGAAACTGATACAGCAAAACTTATAATAACAATACCAACAAAAAGTAGAGGATAACGAATACTTAAATTATTTTTAAAAGAACATACTGAAGTAAAAATAAAATTAAAGATAATAATAGATAAAATTAAAACTATCATAATTTTTTTAAATTTTCCTTCATTTAGATGGATACCATGTGCAAGTAAAGCAAAAATTCCAAAGATAGTTGAAAATATTAAAAAGATTATTATACTAGGATCGTTATCGTGACTACCAGCAGATGTAGTACATAAACCAGCTGAAAAACCTACTGCAAGTGATAACATAATTAATAAATAAAAATATTTAAAAAAAGTTTTCATTTTCCTTCTCCATAATCAAAAAACTATATTAATTATAGTATATATATATATATATATATCAAGGCATATTCTAAAAATTATCCACAATAAAATAAATATCCACGTCTAAAAGGCGTGGTTTTGCTCATAAGGCTCCAAGCCTTGTTACTGGCGGCCCCGATTTCAGGGCCTTTTTGTTTGCCAATTGCCTTTGACACTCTTACTTACCCGTAAACGGGTCTTTGTACTCCTTCAGGCTCTTCTTGTCTTCCAGTTGGTCTTCCAATTCTTGGTTCTTGATGTAATTCTGAACTGTCTTCTTGTTCAGACCAACTGTCGATACATAGTATCCTTCGGCCCAGAAGTGCCTGCTTCCGTAGTTGTATTTCAGGTTGGCGTGCTCTTCGAATATCATCAAACTACTTTTACCTTTCAAATATCCCATGAAAGATGATACTGCTAATTTTGGTGGTATCTTCACAAGCATATGAATGTGGTCACTCATTGCATGAGCTTCCACTATTTCGACGCCTTTGTATGAACAAAGTCGTCTAATGTACTTTCCTATATCAGATCTTAGTTTTGCATATATAGCTTTACGCCTATATTTCGGCGTAAAGACTATATGATACTGGCAATTCCACCTTGTATGTGATAAACTACTTGTGTCATCGTTCTTAATGTTTGACATAAAAATCTTTCCTTTCTTGAGTGTAGGCAATTGGACACTGCCATTATATCATATCGGAAAGATTTTTATTTTTCACCAAAGCTTTAAGCACATATGGTCACACCCGCAAAGCAGGTGGTTTTATGTTACTCTTCGAGCAACATAATAAAAAAGGTGTAAGAATACACCTTAATCTTTTAAAACATACATTATAATACCACCTGCAACACTTACATTTAATGATTCAGTATTATTAAGTGGAATATAAATATTTTTATTAACTAATTCTTTTACTTTTTGACTCACACCATTGCCTTCATTACCTAAAATGATAGCAATTTTATTTTTTTCTTTTATTTCATTTACATCAATACCATTAACTACATCAGTACCATAAATATCATAATCTTTTAAATTTGATATAAATTCAACTAAATTAGCATGAATAAAAGATAATTTAAATATAGCTCCTTGACTTGATCTTATAACCTTATCATTATAAATATCACAACAGCCTTCACCTAAAATGATTGTTTCAAAGCCAAAAGCTTTAGCACTTCTCATCAAGGCTCCTAAATTACCTGGATCTTGTACAGCATCTAATATTAATATTTTATTAGATAATTTATTGTTTTCTAATATTTTACATAAACCTACTTCTGTTGGAATTGTGTCTGTATTAGAAATTTTTTTCATTATCTCTTTAGTTACTTTAATATAACCATCAATATCATTTACTGAATAAGCTTCAACAAGTAAATTAAGGTTTTTAGCTTCCTTTACTAGGTGTGCTCCTTCTACTATAAATAAACCTTCTTTTTTTCTATACTTCGATTGATTTAATTTTAATAATAATTTAATTTTTGGATTATCTAATGATGTAATTTCCATAATATTATCCTATAGATTCAGTCATTTCTAGCTTTATTAATCTATTAAGCTCAACAGCGTATTCCATTGGTAATTCCTTTGAAAAAGGTTCAATAAATCCCATAACAATCATTTCAGTAGCTTCAGCTTCTGTTAAGCCTCTACTCATCAAATAAAATAATTGTTCTTCATTTACTTTTGAAACTGTAGCCTCATGTTCAATATACATATCACTATTCTTACCAATGTTTGTAGGAATAGTATCAGATGTTGATTTATCATCTAATATTAATGTATCACATTCAACATGGCTTCTAGCTCCTTTTGCGCTCTTTTCACAAGAAACAATACCACGATAATTAACTTTACCACCACTACGACAAATACTTTTTGAAATGATTCTTGAAGTTGAATCTTCACCTATATGAATCATCTTCGCACCAGCATCTTGAAGTTGTCCTTCTGATGCGAATGCGATAGATACTGTTGTTCCTCTAGATTTTTTACCTTTTAAAATACATGCAGGATATTTCATATTTAATCCAGAACCAACATTACCATCAATCCATTCCATGTGTCCTTCATCATCAACTAAAGTTCTTTTTGTAACTAAATTAACAATATTGTTAGACCAGTTTTGAATAGTTGAATATCTACAGTGTGCTCTTTTACCAACAAATATTTCAACTACAGCAGCGTGAAGTGAATCTTTTGAATATAAAGGAGCTGTACATCCTTCAACATAATGGATATCAGCATCATCATCAACAATAATTAGAGTTCTTTCAAATTGGCCCATTCTTTCTGTATTAATTCTAAAATATGATTGAACAGGCTTATCAAGCTTTACTCCCTTTGGAACATAAATAAATGAACCACCACTCCATACACAGCTATTTAAGGCAGCGTATTTATTATCATCAGATTTTACTAATGTTCCAAAATATTTTTTAAAGATTTCAGGATGTTCTCTTAATCCTGTATCTGTATCACAGAAAATAACACCTTGATCTTCTAATTCCTTTAAATTGTTGTGATAAACAACCTCTGATTCAAATTGGCTTGATGAACCAGCTAAATATTTTCTTTCAGCCTCAGGAATACCTAGTTTATCAAAAGTTTCTCTTATTTCTTCTGGAACATCTTCCCATTTATTCTCAGTCTTATCACTTGATTTAATATAATATGTATAATCATTAAAATTAATAAAACTTAAATCAGGTCCCCATTTAGGGTTATCTATCTTTAAGAAATTTTTGTATGCTTCAAGTCTATATTCAAGCATCCATTCTGGTTCGTTTTTAGCTTTAGAAATAAATCTAATAACATCCTCATTTAAACCTTTACCAGATGATAATACAGTTTTAGCATCAGTATGAAAGCCATATTTATAATCACCGACTATATCGTTAGCTAAATCTTTGCTATTTTTCACTATTTATCACCTCATCAATTCCTTTTTCGATAGCCTTCCATGCCAATGTTGCACATTTAATTCTAGCAGGGAAGCTTCTAACACCCATATAAGCAATTGCTTCACCTAAGGCCTCATCATCAATGTCGTCTTTACCCATAACCATTTCATAGAAATCGTTAATGATTTTTTTTGCTTCTTCTACTGTTTTACCGATTAAAACATCAGTCATAACTGAAGCACTAGACATTGAGATTGAACAACCAGAAGCTTCTTGCTTAACATCAACAATCTTACCATTTTCGATTTTAACTTCAACATTCATGTTATCACCACATGATGGATTATTTAAATGAACGAAATGATAATCATCAGTATGGACTAAACCTCTATTTTTTGGATTTTTATAATTATCCATTATAACTGTTCTATATAATTCGTTTAAATCCATTTTTAAATCAACTCCCTAAAATTGTCCAAAAAAATCTTTTGCATCCTTTACAGCTTCAATAAATCTATCTACATCCTCAAGTGTATTATAAAAATAGAATGAAGCTCTTACTGTACCAATAGTATCAAGCCATGAAGTAATTAATTGAGCACAGTGATGACCTGCTCTAATACATACTCCATGATTATCAAAAACACTTGCTGCATCATGAGGATGAATTCCCTTTAAATTAAATGAAACTGTACCTGTTTCACATGTTTCATTATAAACAATAACCTCAGGTATTTCTTTTAATTTACTAATTGCATATTTAGCTAATTCATTCTCATATTTAGAAATATTATCAAAACCAATTTTATTTAAATAATTAAATGCTTCTGATAAACCAATAGCACCAGCTATTATAGGTGTACCTGTCTCAAATTTATATGGTGTAGCTTTATATGTTTGAGAATCCTTAGTAACAGTATCAGCCATATCTCCACCAAATTCAATTGGAGGCATTTTTTCTAATAATTTCTTTTTACCATATAAAACACCAATACCAGTTGGTCCACACATCTTATGGCCTGAAAAAGATAAGAAATCACAATCTAAATCTTTAACATTAACCTTCATATGAGGAACTGCCTGAGCTCCATCAAGTGATACTATAGCGCCAACCTCATGTGCTAATTTAATTATTTCTTTTATTGGTGTAACATAGCCTAAAACATTTGAAACATATGTTATCGCAACAACCTTAGTATTCTTAGTTAAAACCTTTTTAAAGTTTTCAACAGTAATTCTACCTTCTTTATCTAGTGGTATATATTTTAAAGTCGCACCTGTTTTTTCACATACATTAAACCAAGGCATATGTGATGAATGATGCTCAAGCTCTGAAGTGATAACCTCATCGCCTTCTTTAATAAAATTCATACCATAGCTTTGAGCAACTAAATTAAGTGAAGCTGAAGCTCCTCTTGTAAATACAATTTCTTCAAACTCTGCTCCTAAACAGTTAGCTATATTAGTTCTTGCTGCTTCATATTTATCAGTTGCTTGATAGCTTAAGCCATAAACACCTCTATGAACATTTACCCCAAGCTTATTGTAATAATCATCAACTGCCTTAATAACACAATCAGGCTTTAAAGCCATCGCAGCTGAATCTAAATAAGCTAAATTTGGATTATCTCTTAATACAGGGAAATCCTTTTTATATACTGATAAATCCATAATAAATTTACCCCTTAATCAAATTACTTAAACGATTAGATATTTCTTCTTTAAATTTTTCATCTGGAATAGAATCAATATATGGATTAACAATTCCTGAAATAATTAAGAAGAAAGCATCTTCTTTTGTTAAACCTCTACTTCTTATATAAAATAAAGCTTCATCACTCATTTTTCCAATTGACGCACCATGATTTGCAAAACAATCATATTCATCAATCAATAAAATTGGTTTAGCATTAATAACTGACTCATCATCCATTAAAATACCTTTAGATAATTGAGAACATCTACTTTTAGCCATACCACTTTCAATTTTGCCTGTTACATCAAATATAATATTCGCTCCATTTGAAGCGATACCTACATTTTCAATATTAGAGAATGTAGATTTATTTTTATGATCAACATAATAAACAAAACCTGATTTAAAATTATCTGAATATACTAATCTTTTTAAATTAAATTCTGCATTTTCAGATAATAAATTAACATTAATCATTTCATGTGTTTCATCTAAAGAAACAGAAATAACATTAACATTACCAAAGATATCAAATATTCTATCTGTGTTTTGACTTAATAATATAAAATATTTCAACACTGAATCTTTATTAACATTAACAGTTACATTACCATTTTTTGTAACATCGATAATAGTAACATTTGAATTAATGATTTCAACATTAGTGTTCTTATCTATTAAATATATTTCATCAAATCTATTTTCTATTCTAACAATATCCAAAGAACCCAATTTGGAAACATTAATAATATTTGCCATTATTAATTATTATTCTTTGGGTTAAAAGCACATGAAGATAACATCGCATGGGTTCTCTTTTCTTCTTTTTTCTCGATATCAACTCCAAGTTCTTCCTTTACCCAATCATAACCGTTCTTATCAATCTTTTCGATTAATTCTTTACCACCAGTTAAAACAATTTTACCGTTAATCATAATATGAACGAAATCTGGTTTTATATAATCTAATAATCTTTGGTAGTGAGTAATTAATAATACACCTAGATTATCATCTACCATATTATAAACATTTTCACCAACTATTCTTAAAGCATCTACATCCAAACCAGAATCTATTTCATCTAATATTGCAAATTTAGGCTTTAGCATCTTCATTTGTAAGATTTCATTTCTCTTCTTTTCTCCACCAGAGAATCCTTCATTTAAATATCTATGAGCTAAATCCTCAGGCATTTTTAAATCATTTAAGGCTTTGTCATAATCCTTAATGAAATTAAATAATGAAGGAGCCTTACCAGTTTGAGCCTTTAAAGCCGCTCTAATAAAATCATTATTAGTAACACCAGGAACCTCAACAGGCATTTGGTATGCAAGGAAAATTCCTAATCTTGCACGTTCATCTACTTCCTTATCTAAAATAGATTCACCATCTAGCTTTACATCTCCACCTGTAACCTGATATCTAGTTTGACCCATAATAACAGATGACATTGTAGATTTACCAGTACCATTAGGTCCCATAATTGCATGAACCTCACCTGATTTTATTTCTAGGTTTAATCCTTTTAAAATTTCTTTTTCTTCTACTCTTGCGTGTAGATTCTCAATCTTTAATACATGTGACATAAAGATTCCTACCTTTCAATTCTTTCCCACAAAAAGTGTTGTGATATTTTAAATCACTACTTTATAACAATGTTTACAATCTTACCCTTAACTACGATAACCTTAACAATTTCTTTACCAGCAGTTAATTCTTGAATTCTAGGTAAAGCAAATGCCTTTTCTTTAACCTCTTCATCAGTTGAAGATAATGAGATACTGAACTTATCTCTTACTTTACCATTTATAGATACTACATATAAAACATCATTATCTTTTGTTTTTTCTTCATCATATGTTGGCCAGCTTTCAAAAGCGATAGTTTTATTATGACCTAGTATCTCCCACATTTCTTCACAGATATGAGGTGTTACAGGTGATAATAATTTAACTAAGCCTTCAATGAATCCAATATAAATTTTATCTGCTTTATAGGCTTCGTTAACAAATACCATCATTTGACTTATAGCTGTATTGAATGCTAATTGTTCAAAATCATTAGTTACTTTCTTAACTGTTTGATGATATACCTTCTCTAAAGTATTATCATATTCTTTAGTGATTCTTTTTGTATATTGTTCATCAGTAACTAATCTAAATACTCTATCAATAAATCTCTTAGCACCTTCAACACCTTGATTGCTCCAAGGCTTAGATGCCTCAAGTGGTCCCATGAACATTTCATATAAACGAAGTGTATCAGCACCATAATCTCTAACTATATCAGATGGATTAACTACATATTCAGGGAATCTCTTACCCATCTTAATACCGTTTGATCCTAAAATCATACCTTGGTGAACAAGCTTTTTAAATGGTTCTTTAACTGGAGAAATACCTTTATCATATAGATATCTATTCCAAATTCTAGAATACATTAAGTGTCCTACTGCGTGTTCAGGTCCACCGATATATAAATCAACAGGCATCCAGTGCTTTAATAATTCTTTATTTGCAAGCTCCTTATCATTATCTGGATCAATATATCTTAAGAAATACCAGCTTGAACCAGCAGAACCTGGCATTGTTGAAGTTTCTCTTAAGCCCTTAACACCATTCTTATTATAATTCTTCCATTCTACTGCGTTTTCAAGTGGAGCTTTACCATTTCTTCCTTTATAATCATCAAGTTCAGGTAAAACAAGTGGTAATTCCTCATCAGGAAGTATATACACACCATTTTCTGTATGAACTACAGGTACTGGCTCACCCCAATATCTTTGACGAGCAAATATCCATTCACGGAAACGATAATTAACTGTTCTTTTCGCAACACCCATTTTTTCAAGCTTAGATGTGATTGCTTCCTTAGCTTCTTCAACTGTTAAGCCATTGAATTCCTCTGAATTAATTAATTTACAGCCTTTACCTAAATAATCTTCTTTTTCAAAAGCATGATCCTTACAATCTCTACCATCAATAACTTGAATCATAGGAATATTATGAGCTACAGCGTATTCAAAATCTCTTTGATCATGGCTAGGTACTGCCATAACTGCACCTGTACCATAATTAGCTAATACGAAATCACCAATAAACACTTGAACCTTTTTACCATTAACAGGGTTAATTGCATAAATACCCTTTAATGGGCAACCAGTCTTAGTCTTACTTAATTCAGCTCTATCTAAATCACTCTTCTTTAATGTTTCATCTATATAAGCTTTAACTTCATCAATGTTTTCAACTCTATCAAGTAATGATTTAGTTACTTCTCCATCTGGTGCTAAAACCATGAATGTAATACCATAGATTGTTTCAATACAAGTTGTGAAGATTGAAAATTTACCACCATCTACAATTTCAAATTCAACCTCAACACCAGTTGATTTACCAATCCAGTTTCTTTGCATATCCTTTGTTGATTCAGGCCAATCAATTTCATTTAAACCATCTAATAATTTTTCAGCGAAGGCAGGTTGATCAATAACCCATTGTTTCATATTCTTTCTAATAACAGGATATCCACCACGTTCACTCTTACCATCGATGACTTCATCGTTAGATAAAACTGTACCTAATTCTTCACACCAGTTTACTGGCATATCGATATATTTAGCATAACCATCCTTATATAGATTTTTAAAAATCCATTGACTCCATTTATAATATTTAGGATCAGATGTTGAAATA
>ODAI013872966.1_pt1 | contig 19609 bp, 14 predicted proteins | sample 1539321 | NCBI WGS metagenome assembly ODAI01 (sample SAMN02144231, study PRJEB22623) | gut metagenome | biome: sheep rumen | host: Ovis aries | place: New Zealand
GGTATAATAGATGCAGCGGCCATTGTACTTGTACGTGCCGTTATCTTGTTTATACAAAATAAAGATATTATTGCTTACAACTTTGTTTCTTTGTATGAAAAGATCAGAGACTATTTCTACAAAAAGCAGATTGAGAAAAAGAGAGGAGATTTATGAAAAATACTGTATTCAAAAAAATCGTAGCAGTATGCCTTGGAACCGCTCTTGCCGTATCATTGGCAGCCTGCTCTAAAGGCGGAAATGGCAGTGGAAACGGGGGAGGCTTTGGCGGCTTTGGCGGCGGAAGCGGAAATAACGAAGTACAGCAGGTTGATCCTTCTGTTTCCAAGCAGGGAGTTTTTAGCTATAAGTCAGTCGATCTCGGACTTAGAAGTGATGAGAACGGATATTCCGATCTTGTAGCTGTGTCTGCGTATGAAGATAAAGGCTACGCCTGCTACAATACCATTAACTATAATGACAACACAAATACTTATTATCTTGCGACCATAACAAAGGACGGGCAGATTGAACAGACCGTCACTCTTGAGTTGCCTGAAGTAACGCAGGAGGTTCCCGAGGGAGCTATAGATTCTAACAGCTCCAATAATATAGAGTATTTAAAATTTGGTGACGGACGCATTTACGGTGCATACACTGCATATCTGAGCTATACCGATGAAAACCAGGAGTACGTGTCAAACAATGTATGCATGATCTGTGGCTGGGATTTAAGCGGAAAGCTCATTTGGAGCAAGAATCTTTCCGAAAAGTACACCTATGATTACATGTATTTCAACGATTCATGCGTATACTCCGGCGGCGTATGCTTTATGGTTTATTTCTACAGCCAGGAAGAGCATAATATGCTCCTTAACCTCGACAAGGACGGAAACTTTGTTAAAGAGGCAGACCTCGGTGTAAATACCGATTTCTACAAAATGTTTGTTATGAAAGACGGTAAGTACGGAGTATATACAAACGATGAAAACTACAACACCGTACTTAAGTATTTCGATATAAATACGATGACAATGGGAGATGTTATCACTGTTCCTCAGTTGGCTATTACCTCCGGCGGAAATTTGGTACCCGGAGCTGATAGCGATTTCTATTGCCGTATAAACAACGGAATCGGAAAGTTTAATATCGGTGATGAAAATATTACAACCGTAATGAACAACGTCAATTCCGATCTTAACAGCTATGGAGTTGATGAATTCAGCTTTTTCGATAAAGAGCACTTTATCGCTTCCTACTATGATGTTGATTCTGACAGCGAGGTTGTCGGAGTATTTACATACGTGGATCCTTCAACAATCCCCGATAAGACAGTTCTTACCGCCGCTGTTTACTATCTTGATTATGAAGTAAGAAAGAAGATAATCGAATACAATAAAAACAGCTCAGAGTACAGGATCGTTATCAAGGATTACTCCGAGTACTCTACTCAGGAGGACTGGCAGGCCGGAATGACAAGACTTAACAATGACCTTCTTTCCGGAAACCTTCCCGATATCATGTATATCAATCCTACAAGCTCAAACTTCGATCTTTACAGCCTTGCTAAAAAGAATCTGCTTGTTGATGTTTGGGAACTTTTAAAGAACGATCCCGAGCTTGGAAATAATAATTACCTTGAAAATGTATTTGATGCTTACGCTATCAATGGCAAGCGCTATGTAGGTGTTCCCACATTCTCTTACGGAACATATATTGCAAGCACAGACTATGTGGGAGACCGTACAAGTCTTACTGTCGACGAGTTCCTTGATGTTATGAAAAAGGCAGGTCCCGGAGCTAAGTTTTCCGATTATATTGAAAGATCAAACTTCATCTACAATATAATGAATTATGACGGAACAGAGTTTATCGATCCTTCAACCGGAAAATGTGCTTTTGATTCCGATGATTTTGTAAAGCTCCTTGAGTATGCGGGTACTCTTCCCGAGGAATATGTTTACGATGATAACGAAATGTATACCGACTATTATGACCAGTTCAGAAGCGGTAAAGCTGTTTTCTTAGCAACCAATGTATATGACCTTCCTTCATACAAGATGCAGGCTTACAGCGCATTCGGTGAAAAAGGAACCATTATAGGATTCCCTACTACCATAGGCCAGAGCGGTGTTATCAATACAAGCTCAACACCTTTCGAGATCATAAACGGCAAGAATGTACAGGCTGCATGGGACTTCGCTAAGTACTGCTTCACACCCGAGTATCAGGCTTCGGCACAGTATGGTATTCCTGTACTTGAAAGCGCCTTTGACGCCTGGGCTGCAAAGGGAATGAGCAAGCCTTACTGGGAAGATGAGAACCATGTTAAACAGTACTACTCAAACACCTATTATGTTGATGGTGTAGAGAAGGAAGTACCTGTTATGACAGCAGAGGAAGTTGACAAGGTCAAGTCCATTATAAAGAGCTGCACAAAGACTACTTACTACAACGAAAACATCAATGCTATCGTTGAAGAAGAGGCTTCAGCTTTCTTCTCAGGACAAAAGACTGCAAAAGATGTTGCCGGCATCATCCAGAGCAGAGCACAGATCTATATTAACGAGAACAACTAATGAAACAGTGTTTACTTATATGTGCGGGGGAGTCCGATCCGGGCTCCCTTGCATTTTACAAAGAAAAGAATAAAGATAAGAGCATTTATATAATAGCCGCAGACGGCGGAGTGAAAAGCTGCAAGGAAGCGGGACTGGTACCGGATCTGATAGTAGGAGATTTCGACTCCTTGGAGGGTGATTATCCGGATTATTACCCAATGGATATTTATCCGGGTATAGAGGTGATATCTCTTCCTGGGGAAAAGGATGATACGGATACTGTGTACGCAATTCGGCTTGCCGCTGACAGAGGCGTTAAAGAGATATTTATGTACGGCTGCGGCGGCGGAAGAATGGACCATTATATCGCTAATATCCAGACCCTTCTTTTTGCCAAAGATCTCGGGATAGATGCGTTTCTTTGTGACAGCTTTGAAGGAAAGGTCACAAAGGCTTTTGTCATTAAAAACGAAAAGGTTTCCTTTGATAAATCCTTCAGCGGATTAGTCTCGGTATTTTGCCTCGGCGATGCGGCCCGTGGCGTGGACATAAAAGGGCTTAAATATGAGGTTTCGGGCGGTGAGATCAGGTGCGATTTTCCCATCGGAGTATCCAATGAATTTACCGGGAAAGAAGCGAGTATTTCCGTCAGGGAAGGAGCATTGCTTATTTTTCTCAATAATGCTCCCGGCTTTTGATTGCAAAAAGGGTGTGTCTATTGTATAATTTTTCGTGTTTTGAGTGATACTGATTATCAGAAAGGATTTTAAATATGAGTAAAAAACCTGTTGTATTACTTATCCTTGACGGATATGGACTTAATGACAAAATCGAAGGCAATGCCGTAGCTCAGGCCAAGACTCCCGTTGTTGATGGACTTATGAAAAATTATCCCTTTGTTAAGGGAAATGCCAGCGGAATGGCTGTAGGACTTCCCGACGGACAGATGGGTAACTCAGAGGTCGGACACCTGAATATGGGTGCCGGACGTATCGTTTACCAGGAGCTTACAAGGATCACTAAAGAGATCCAGGACGGAACTTTCTTTGAAAATCCCGCTCTTAAGAAGGCTATGGACAACTGTAAGGCCAAGAATTCATCTCTTCATTTCTTCGGTCTTTTATCCGACGGCGGTGTACACAGCCACAATACTCATCTTTACGGACTTCTTGAGATGGCTAAAAGAGAAGGCCTCGAGAAGGTATATGTACATTGCTTCTTAGACGGAAGAGATACTCCTCCCCAGTCCGCAAAGGGATTTGCAGAGGATCTTGAAGCCGAGATGAAGAAGATCGGTGTAGGAAAGATCGCATCCGTTTCAGGAAGATATTATGCTATGGACAGAGACAACAACTACGACCGCGTTGAGAAGGCTTACGATGTTCTTACTAAGGGCGTTGGAGCTGAGGCGGATAGCGCTCCCGAAGGAATTCAGGCTTCCTACGATGCGGGCGTTAACGATGAGTTCGTAGTTCCTTTCGTTGTTAAGGAGAACGGTGCTCCCGTTGCTACTATTAACGACGGAGACTCAGTTGTATTTTTCAACTTCCGTCCCGACAGAGCCCGTGAGATCACTCATTGCTTCTGCGATGATACTTTTGATAAGTTTGACAGAGGAGCAAGAAAGGACGTTACCTACGTTTGCTTCTCAGAATACGATCCTACAATCCCTAACCACGACGTTGCTTTCCACAAGGTTGAGGTTACCAATACCTTCGGAGAGTGGCTTGCCGCTAAGGGTAAGCGCCAGGCGCGTATCGCCGAGACCGAGAAGTATGCACACGTTACATTCTTCTTTAACGGCGGCGTAGAGACTCCAAACGCCGGAGAGGACAGAATCCTTGTTGATTCCCCTAAGTACGTTCCTACCTACGACAAGAAGCCTCGTATGAGCGCTTATACTGTTTGCGATAAGCTTTCGGAAGCTATTACCAAGAAGGATGAAAACGGCGAGCCTTACTACGATGTGATCATCTGTAACTTCGCTAATCCCGATATGGTAGGTCATACCGGAGTCCTTTCAGCAGCAATCGAGGCTGTTGAGACTATCGATAAGTGCGTAGGAGAGGTTGTTAACTTTGTAAATGAAGTAGGCGGAGTGCTCTTTATCTGCGCTGACCACGGCAACTGCGAACAGCTTATCGATTACGAGACAGGCGAGCCCTGGACCGCACATACTACAAATCCCGTACCTTTCATTCTTATCGGTGCCGGAGATGTTAAGCTTCGTGAGGGCGGATGCCTTGCAGATATCGTTCCCACCCTTATCGAGGTAATGGGCGAGGAACAGCCTGCCGAGATGACCGGAAAGAGCCTTATCGTTCACTAAACAGGTGACTTCCGAAAAAGTATAAGTTTTTTAGCTGCAAACTGTGCAACTTTGTAAAAAAGGCTTGCACAGTTTGTGTTTCTGTGGTAATCTAAACAAGTTGACGGCAATTTGTAATTGCCTTGTTACATTAACTTACGAGGATTGAAAAATGGTTTTAAGAATTATTCTTACAGTACTTTTTATCATTATATGTATTGCCCTTACTCTTATCGTTCTTCTTCAGGAAGGTAAGTCAGCCGGACTTGGCGCTGTAGCCGGAGCCGCTGAAAGCTATTGGGGCAAGAATAAAGGCCGTTCTATGGAGGGCAATCTCGTTAAGATTACCAAGGCGCTCGCTATTCTTTTCCTTGTTTTAGCGATTGTTCTTAATCTTAATATATTCTAATTAATGGAATTTTCGCACTCCTCGGAAACGGGGAGTGTTTTTTACTTTATAAGTAAAATGCTTCGCGTTTGATGCAGATTTATTTTTGAGGGACAGGTAATGGCTGACAAGAAAGAATCGTCAAGGCTTATAGCCAACAATAAAAAAGCGTTTCACGATTACTTTATCGATGAGACTTATGAATGCGGTATCGCTCTTGCGGGTACTGAAGTTAAATCCCTTAGGATGGGAAAGTGCTCTATCAAAGAGGCCTGGGTCAGAGTAGATGACCATATGGAAGTTTGGATCTACGGTATGAACATCAGCCCTTACGAGAAGGGAAACATATTCAACAAAGATCCCTTAAGAGTACGCAAATTGCTTCTCCACAAAGCTGAGATCAACAAGCTTGTGGGAAAGACCAAGGAAAAGGGCTACACCCTTGTTCCTATCGAGGTATATTTTTCAAGAGGCAAGGTTAAGGTTAAGGTCGGTCTTGCCCGCGGTAAGAAGCTCTACGACAAGAGAGAGGATCTTGCTAAGAAAGACCAAAGGAGAGAAGCCGAAAGAGATTTCAAAGTTTCTCTTAAAATATAGCCTGATCAGCCGATAAATGTTATAATGGAGGCATCAGAAACGGCCGGATATATCGGCGGTTCCTATATATTTTTACAATTTAATATGGGGTAGTAAAGGTTTCGACAGGGGCTTTGCAGCTGGAGAAGCTATCCGGTGCGATCCGTTAATCGCAAACTTAAATATAAACGCTGACGAAAATCAGTACGCATTTGCAGCCTAAGCTGTAAATGACGCCGCTTTTGCGGCTCGTCTGTCCCGGTGCACTCACACATCGGGGTACAGGCGTCAAAGATGTGAGAAACGACTTGCGTTAAGCTTTGCGCGCATGGGCGTATTATGAAGCTACCTTTAGGTAAGGTTTGTTAATGGGGCTTATCTAAAGGGAAACGGAGCAATCCAAAACCATTAACTATGATAGAAGAAGTACAGGGAATGGGTCTTTGGACACGGGTTCGACTCCCGTCTACTCCACTCGACGAGACATTGGGCGAACCCGTCGGTTCGACTCCCACCGGATTGTCTCCACTATTTTAAGAAATGCCGTAAATGGCTGAAAAAGCACTTACTTATGTAGGTGTTTTTTTTGAATTAGACCTTGTAATGTGGCGGTGGGATGATAAAATCTTTTTATAATGTAAGGCAACATTCTTTAATATAAAAGGACACGGATATATATGACATCACCTTACCATGGGTTAGCAGATGAAATTATATACAGCCGCTTCTTAAAGGAACAGGACGAGACTTTGCTTGCAGAGCTTTTGGACAGACATGGACAAAGCCTTGTGCTTTTTTTAAACGGAATGGTTCAGAATATGGAAGACGCAGAGGAACTGATGCTGGACAGCTTCGCTGTTATAGCTTCCGGGACGGTGCATTATACCGTGCGAAAAGACAGTACATTTAAAACCTGGCTTTTTGCCATCGCCAGAAATAAAGCAAAGATGCTCCTTCGTAAGAGAAAGTTCGTCTTTACTTCCATAGATGAGGAAGTATTAGCTGATAAAAACTTACCGGAGTCTGAGGTATTTGATAAAGAGGAGCGAAAAGAGCTCTATAAGGCCCTCTCTGAGATCAATAAAGATTACAGACAGGTACTTTATCTTACTTATTTTGAAGATATGAAGCCCGAGGAAATAGCAAGGGTTTTAAATAAAAGTATCAAACAGATATACAATCTGACAGCAAGGGGGAGAGAGGCTCTTAAGACTGTGCTTTTGAGAAACGGGTTTAGAGAGGGAAGATACTAATGCCTTAAAAGGAGAATGAGATGCCTCTTCTTGACAGTATAATTCTTATAATCCAGATTGCTTTGCTGACGATCGTAGTAGTTGCTTCCGGCAGGCTTATAAAACGTGGAAATGATATTTTTCTTGCAATTCTGTTTATATTTTCAATCGTAAGCTGGCTTTTGAGCGATCTTTACTGGCTTGCGTTTGATGTATTGCGCTCAGGGGAGCATATGCCTCTTGCTGCCAATGAACTTGGCGAATGCGCAATGTTTCTTTTGCTTTCGACAGCCATATCCAAATACAAAAATAAAGAGGAGAGAATTTCTGTATTTGCAGCTTGCTTTGCATCAGTTTTTACACTGGCCAATATTGCTCTTTGGATAATCTGGTCGGGTGAGTGGCTGCAGGATATTGTGAGCGGTATTTGTTTATTTGTTTTGCTCCTTACTTTTTTGCAGGTCTGTGAAGAAAAGAAGATGCTGAATGTAAATGTAAAAGTGGTCATGTCTTTGGCAGCTTTTTTGGTAATTCTTTTCCAGGTGCTTACAACTTACCGGCAAAATACATTTACCCTTATCCTTGAGTATATAAGCTATCTTATCATGTTCGCAGCTTTTTGTTTATTTATATTCCTTGCAATTGTTTATATGCGTAGAAAAGAAAAAGCAAAGCCTTTTTTATTTAGCATCGCGTCTCTTTTGTGCGGCGTTTTTGGGATTTATATGAGTCCTGGTATAGTTTATTCCGTAATCTTTGCTCTTACTTCCGTACTGGGTCCGCTGATGTTTTTAACAATCAGAAGGGAGGTCTTGCCTGATGATATACGCTGAAAACATCCTTATCTGTATTGCAGTACCTTTAATAGTATCTCTCTTTTTCCTTACAAAGAGCGCTAAAAGATTTGTATCCGCTTTTGTGACAGGAATGATAATCTGCCTTATATCTGCTTATATCAGTGGATTTATTGAATATGCCTCGAAATGGCAGGAAGGGGAGGCAGCGATATTTTTATCTCCTATAGTCGAAGAGAGTATGAAGATCGTACCTGTGCTTTTTTATCTCCTTATATTTGCCCCGAAAAACAGTTATCTACTGCTTTTTTCCATCGGAATAGGGGCAGGCTTCGCAACCTTTGAAAACTGCTGCTATATTCTTTCTTCCGGCGCGGATAAACTACCTTTTATTCTTATAAGAGGTCTTGCTGTTGGGGTAATGCATATCGTTTGTACCGTAATGCTTGCTCTTGCGATGATCCTCCTTAGAAAGTACAAGGCTTTGTCGGTAGCCGGGGTTGCCGGGGCGCTTTCTTTGTCAATGATCTTTCATGCGCTGTACAATCTGCTCGTTTCGGAGAGCGGAGTATCTTCCTACATCGGGTACACATTGCCGCTTTTATCCGCTGTTATAATGCTTATACCATACAAGAAACATCTAAAAGATCTATAGTTTTTATGCCGCGTCAATAAAGGCGCGGTTTTTTATTAAAATTTCTAATATAGGTGAGTAAATTTTCAAAAAACTGCAATTAATAAGTATGAAGGGAGTATTTATATGAAATATTCAAAAGATGAAGCCGTTTCCGAGATTATGAAACGGAGCAAGAGAATAAAGCAAAGAGTCAGGCGTATAGAAAATGCGATAATTTCTTTTTGCGGAGTATTGTGTATGGTTTCCGTACTGGGGCTTGGAATCCTATCTTACAAAAACGGAGGATTCGACATTGAGAGTACGGCATACGGCTCTTTTCTTATACCGGGAGTGGCCGGAGGTTATGTGCTCGCAGCGGTTATAGCCTTTGTACTTGGAGTAACAGTGACTCTGATCATTCTTTGGCGCAGGCATAAAAACAGCAAAAGCGGTACTGATCCGGAGGATGAGAAATGAGCAAGAATATTATTCCGCTTGCAGCCGCTTTTATTTTTGCAGTCGTTCTTGTATTTTTATTTTGCAGAAATGTCAGATGTTCAAAAGAGTCTGCAAGTGACATAATGAGCCCGGAAACAGTAAGCTTTGAAACCGGAGCCGGGATATTTGGCGAAGACGCAGCAAATACAGATATAGATTCCATCGCGTCTTCAGTTGTAAAGCTTGAAGTCTACGATGATAAAGACAATAAGATTTCTACAGGTACCGGATTTTCCTATGGCGATAGGAAGCTGGTTACGTCGGCTCATGTAATAGTCAATATGAAGTATATTGTAGCTTTTACGGACGGCGGAGGCTCCTTTAGGATTGAAGAAGCGGCGGCTTTCGTGGACGAAGATAAAGACATTGCGATGTTTAATCTTCCGAAGGATATTAATTTGCCTCCGGTCACCGTAGCAGACAGCATCCCTAAAAGGGGGACGGAGATTTTTACCATAGGAAGCCAGGCCGGTCTTGTTAATCTACTTACAACCGGGATAATAAGCGGCTCTTGGAGCGAAGACGGCGCTAGTTATCTTCTTTTTACTGCACCGGTTTCAGCCGGAAACAGCGGGGGACCTGTTTTTGATAAAAATGGTGAGCTTTTGGGAATTGTGATAGGAACTTATGAAAAAGGACAGAATCTGAACATAGCTCTTTGCGCGAAAGAGTTAGAGTCCGAATAACTATTGAATATGGAGTGGGAAAGATGAAAACTAAGCTGAAAAGAATCTTATCTGTATTACTTATAACCGCTCAGGTTATGACATGTTTATCAGGGTGCGGCATCGGAGACGGAAGCTTTTTCGATATCTTTAAGAAAAAGGTGACTGTTTCTTTTGCTTTGCCCGATGATGCCTCTTTGTTTGATAAGGAGGAAACTTATCTTCCCGAACCTGTAAAGGTAAAAAAGGGAACCCTTGTTGCATCGATGCCTGAGTCTAACCGCACGAGCAGTATTTTTATGGGGTATTCTTACGATCCCGAAGGCCTTAAGTCGGCAGGAGAAGGTGACTCTATCGAAGAAGACCTTACACTTTATCCTCAATTTAAAATATCTGAGGGAATGACCAATGTTTTCGATATGAACTTCGTATCGGGCCAGGATGTTTCTTCGGATTACACCATTGAGCTTTCGGCATACGGTCTTACAGAGGCCGAGGTAAGAGAGCTGATCACTTTAAAAGATCTTTCTTTGGGCGAAGAAGAGGTTCCTTATTTGATCGAGGAAAATGGTGCAACTTTGCCCGCTGACCTGAATATCTCCGAAAGAGTAATGCCATATGTTAAAAACTTGATCGAGAGCAATCTGGAGGATAATACTGTTAATCTTTCAGAAGGCTTAGACGCGCTCGGACTTGATTCGGATACGATTTACAGACTTGTTCTTATATATGCTCCCGAAGAAAGAGTTACATTTTTAAACGAAATAGCAAAAAAGACCGGGGATGAACCCCTTACAGGCTTTGCAGAGTCCGAGATCATCGGTATCGGTAATAAGACCGAGAATGAACTTAAGGCTCTTTACGGTATTGAAGAGGGAGAAAGCCTTGAAAAATACTGGCGCGAGGAGCTGGGATACGAACTTGAGGATGTCCTCAGACTCAGCGACGTTGTTAAGGCAAATTCTGTCTTTGCGGAGACTTCCAGATTTATTGTAAAGCCTTCAGAAGAGGGATGGGCTGAAGGTGACCTTTTCCAGATTGAGATTCTTAACACTGAAAGACTCCGTTTCGTATTCGGCGACGAGATATGCACAAAGTATATTACTTATTACAACTTTACTACGCATTGTGAAGAAAAGAAAAATCTGTCTGTGGACAGCAAGGTTGTATTTATCCCTTCCGCAGAGGTAAGCGGAGTTACTCTTGGCAGTATGTTTGAGGTTTCTGTAGACAAGGACGGAAACCAGACAGCTACCGAGAGAGATATAAGCGGCGTCCTTACGTACAAAGGAAATGAAGCCATTGACAAGGGATCTACCATCGCCGTTTATGACGGAACGCTTAATGATGACGGCAGCGTTGATGGTGAAGTCGGATACTTCGAGATCACCGAGAATCAGGGTGAGGGAAAGTACGCATATAGGAGCGCAGACCTTAAAAATGTCCTGGCCCTTCCCGAGATCGTTCCCGTTAAAGCGGAAAGAATCGGCGAGGAAATGACGGCCCTTATTCCGAAGTCTGATCTTAAGTTTGATAAGAGATTCCGTGATATATTGGGATTTGATGAAGTAGCCGAGGTGGACCCCGGAGATTACCTTGCTTTCTACGAAGGCGATATTTCCAAGGTTAAAGATCTCGATTCGCCGGAAGGTATTGAGTTTAAAGGCTATGCAAAGGTTTTGTCCGTATCGGAAGAAAACGGAAAGTTAAAGGTTACCTTTGAGAACGCTTCCGCTGAAGATGTGGTATCCTCCGTTAATCTTTATATGAAGACCGGGGAAGTAGCCCCCGAACTTGCCGAGATTGACGAGGAAGCTATAAAGCAGTCCATGCTTGATGAGATCGAGAGAAGTAATCTTGTTAATGAGGCAAGTGATTATCTTTGCGATGCGCTTCTTACCGATGAGGCTGATCTGTCCAATTATAAAAACAGAGATAAACTAGCCGCTATGAAGTTCAAGACCGGAGACGGCGACGAGCTTACTTTTGATGAGGTAAGAAAGCTTGCGGACGGTGGAAAGAAGGTTGAGGTCGGAGATGTCAACGTTTCTTTCGTTGTAAGCGGAGCGCTCCAGCATTTCGAGGGAAAAGCCGGACTTCGCGCGGAGGTAACGGTATCTTTAAAGATTACCGTATCTCTTGGAGAGGCCGGAAACATCGAGATCACACCTATGATCGTATTTGAGCAGGAGGTTCTTATAAGCCCTGCGATTAATGTAAAGGGTAAGTGGGGATATTTGCTTGGATTCATCCCTTATCTTGCTTATATTGATATCGACCCTACTTTTGAATGCGGTACTTATACCGGATTCGGACTTAACGTTACTATTATGACCACAGAAAAAGAAGACGAAGACGGCGAATTCGCCGATATGGTCAAGGAGTACAACGACAACGCCGGAGACGGAAAGTATAAGCGGGAAGATACGGTAAAGAACCTGATCAAGTCGGGAGATTCTTTAAAGAAACTTGCAGACCTTAAGAAAGGTGCGGAGTCAGGCGCCGGAGGCCAGTGGGAAGGCGGAAAGAAGAAGGAAAATGAAGATGGTCCTCTTATGGAGAACCAGTCACCCGGTGTCGGAGGATCTCTCCCCGATAAGTATTCGGCGATGCTTGGAAATGACGCGGCCTACATCGATCTTGTAAACAAGGAGATCGGCACCTTCGCAACACCTGTGGATCCTTTCCATCTTGTTGAATTCAGTATCGGTGCATACTTTGTTGTTTCCTTTAAGCTTAATGCGATGATCGGTACAGGTGTATCCTACGAGAACGCTAAACAGTTTACCTATCACGTAAGAAAGTATGTATGCGCAAGGGGTGAGGATGAGAAGGAGTCAAGTCAGGCCGATCTTGCAACACCTCACTTCAGAGCAGACTTCTATGCCTTTGGTATGATCGGTATCAGAGTCGGTATCAGGATTGATGTACGTCTCGGTATCATCTCTACAAAGCTTGCATCTATAGGCGTTACAGCCGAGATCGGTCTGTATGCAGAAGTATACGGATTCCTGTACGTCTGGTATGAGTGGACTTCGGGACAGGGCTCTACGTCGGGAGCTATGGGCTCTGTATACTTTGAAGTAGGTATTTATCTGGAGATCAATTTTGTAGCTCAGTTGGGCGATGGAAAGTATTCGAAGGAGATTTCCCTCTACGAGAATACATGGCCACTTGTAAAATTAGGAGCTGAGTCTGTACCTCTTGATTTTACCATCGAGAGGTACAGCGATGATCTTGATATAGAATATCCCGAGGGTAAAAACTATGTTTCTCTTCCCGAGGATCTATACAAGATCAATATGATGGATATGAAGTCCGGCGAAGTCTCCGAAGAAAATGTGGATTCCCAGGAAAGCTGCGGAGAGGGCACATCCTTTACGATGCGCGGACGTACATATACTCAGTACGATGAAGAGAATTTCTATATTGAGTGTTACGATACTGATGAGGACGGAAATAAGCTGGATACCTGCTCGTTTATCTACGTTCCCGCTACAAACGAAGTACTTGTTAAGCCCGCAAACACCCTGACAAATGAGGTTTGGGGAGAGGTAAAGTTCACATACAAGAATACTTCCTTCGGATTTAATACAATGAAGATGAGCCGTACGGTTAGTCTTCACTGGGAAGGTACTCCCGCTGCGGCTACAGTCGAGTACTATGTGGAAACAAAGCCCGGAAGCGGCGAGTACGAGCTTAAGGAAGAGGGCGAATTCGACGGCTTTAACGGCATCGAGTATGATATCATCGTTGATGATGACTTTACATACAAATACGACGGATACAGGCTTTCAAATGTTGTATTTGAAGATACCGCTATATTGAAGGAAAAGTATTACAGCCTTCTTGAAGAGTACAATGAAATGGCAAGTGCATACTTAAGAAACGGAAACAACGCAGATGTGGTTGAATCTATGCGCCTTCGCCTTGATGCTGCCTTTAAGAACTTAAATACATACGGACAGAACCTTCTTGATACTATTAAAAACGGCAAGGGAACGTTATATTTCCTTATGGGAGAGAAAGAAACCGTTGTTAAGGTTTACTACGACCATATCGTTAATGACGTAACCTGGCGAGTATTCGGCGATCCGAATATGGCCGGTGAGATGGGTACTATCCTTGGACATGGCAAGGTAGAAAATGTTGCAGAAGGTGAGAGCATAAATGAAAAGCTTGAAGATGCAAGAAAGATTCTTTCAAAGTACGAAGACGCAGTAGAGCTTGATAAGATAGAGATTGCTGAGGATGTGGAGGATGCTGAATTTAAAGCCTTTGATGAGAAGGCCCTTATGGAAGATAAGCCCATTGTAGTTGACTTCTATGTTAAGGCAAAGACCTACAACCTGACCTGGGTTTTTGATGAAGAAAATGTTGCGACACAGGAAGTTGGCGCATACTACAGAACAGAGCTTACGCCTCCCGAGATCGATGTAACCGAAGGTTACTACCTCCTTTACTGGGATACTTCGGATATGTCAAAGGACCTTGGACTTAATATCTACATACCCGATATCCTGACCAAGGGTTATAAGTATGTGATGCCCGCAAGGGATGCTGTCATAACGGCAAAGCTTCAGCCTAAGAAGTATAAGATTGAGTGGTACAGCGGTGACAGAATTCTTGCGAGGGATTATTTTGCAGAATACGGCAGCGTGATTTCGAAGAGCCCCTGGTTCCCTCATAACTCAAATGACCATCAGATAGAACACTGGTCTTTGGAGACGGCAAACGGCCTTGTCCCCCTCGAAGAATCTATGACCATGCCGGCAAGCGATATTAAGCTCTTTGTTGAGTATGAGTTTATACCTTATACCGCAACCTTTATGGATGGCAACAGGGTAGTTGCAAAGATCGATGAGGATGAGGACTTCTTTGTAAAGACGCCTGCATATACTGATGAGACCAGAAAAGCTCAGGGATATGACCTAAAATGGCTTTTCCACGCTCCCGCATACTCAGGTCTTTCGGACAGTGAATACGCACCGGGAGATAAGGTCAGAATGCCATATTCGGACGTAACATTTACCGCGGTTTGGACCTGCGCTACCCACAGGTGGGACGGAGGAGTAGTTACCTCGAATCCTACCTGCACATCCGGCGGAAGCAGACTTTATACTTGCCTAAACTGCGGCGAGACAAGGACGGAAAGCATCCCTGCTACAGGCGTTCATACCTATGGCGAAGCAAGCTATACCTGGGGACAGGATCACGTTGCATGTAATGCGAGAAAGGTTTGTACAAGCTGCCAAAGAGAGGTTACTGAGACAACTACAGCTATTACAGCCGAAATAATAGTTCAGCCTACGGCTACGTCTACCGGTATCAAGAGATATACCGCTACGTTCTCCGGAGCAAACGGATTCGGAACCTGCATAGATGATGTGGAGATAGTTTTGGACAGAGGTTTATATTACAGCGTGTTCGATACAATCTATGCTCCTGTAAGCGGAGACACCATAACGATAACTATTCCCGATGATTTTGTTTTGGATGATGGTGCAGCTGCTAATTTGCTTCTTGATGACCTTAATATATTTGTATACGACGGAAGCGGATATTATGTAGCTTACAGATATGACGCATCCGACCTTGACAGCCTTACATACGGCCAGGTACAGATGAACACAGTATATAATCTGACTCTTGATCAGGATGTTGACCCCGGCTTTACCGGTAGCATTTCGGAGTACCCGGCAGCGCCCACGAAGGTTATATTTACAAGACAGTAAAAACAAATAAACAAATAATCAAAAAATAACCGGAGGATAGCTTATATCCTTCGGTTATTTTTTGCTTGTACCTTGCGTAAGATAAAGGTCACTCGATTGTATAAGAATAGTCTTCAAAGTCTGCCGTCAGTTTGATACTTGAATCAAGATTTGTACGGGAGATGATAAGCTTTTTCCCCTGTATGCTGACGTTTACGATGCTGTCATTGCCAAAGGCAGTGCTTTGATTTCTTAGTTTTATAAGCTCTAACTGCTTTTGAACCACAGGTTTTTTCAGAGCTTCTAAAATACTTTCTTTTGAGAGATTTGTACGGTTTATTTCTTTGTGACCGTCTTTTCCGGCTCTTTTTACAGCTTCATAATCATTTTTACCGGCGAAAAGATCCAGGTACCAGATCTGGGGTTTGCCGGGCATAAAAAGCTGAACAGCTCTTGCAAAAAGGAATTTCTTGTCATCTTCTCCGAGAGCGCTGTAGTAGGTAGCATTTACCTGGTAGTAGATATTTTTTGCTCCGTGGAGGTCTTTTACATGGCCGCCTCTTTTTACTAAGAGGTCTATCAGCTCTTTGATCTCATCATCAGCTATCAGGCCCTTTAGATCGAGAACGGGTATACCGTCATGGCAGCCCAGCATATTTACCGTTTTGATATTATTGTCTATTAACTCGCTTGCCCAGATTGCAAGCTTTGTCGGATCTTTTTTCTCTATCGCATAGATAAGGAGTCCGGGAAGGAAGAAATCGTAAGTCATATAGCCTTTATCGGAAATCTTTTTATAGATTCCTTCGCTGTATGAAGCGTGTATCTCCGGCAAGAGATTTAAGTCATATTTCTTAGCTATTTTACTTACCTTTTCCAAAAGATCCCAGGTGTCAGGTTCATTAAGGAAATTCTTTTTCCCGGGAGATTTCGGAGCGTAGGCAAAGGCATCCAGACGGACGATTTTTGCGCCGTAAGAGGCGAGCTTTTTTAAGGTCTCCTCGTAAAAATCCCAAACAAGAGGAGAATTTATATTAAGATCCATCTGTCCAAGATAAGGGACCCCTTCTTTCTCCATAAGCTCTTTATGGGGGGCGTCCTCGGAGAGAGTCTCCCGGTAAAAGGTATTCCAATAGGGGATCTTTTTGCCGTCAGGCATATCAACCATCAAAAGCGGAAGACCGGGCTTTCTGAAAAACATATTTTTTATGTATTCTTTATCGGGCTCTATATAGCCTTCTTCGTTAAGCTTTCCGCAGCCATCCCAGAATTTGTTCCAGTTAATAAAAAAATCCGCATATTTTGAGGCTTGTCCGTTTTTTAAAAGGTCTCTGAACTGAGGGGAGAGGACGGAAGCGTGGTTTAATATAAAATCAAGCTTTAGATCCAGTCCCATTTTGCGGAGAGATTCAAGGTCGCCCTTATCTGCAAGATCGCCCAGATTGTAATCGATGACGGAAAAGCCCCTGTCAAGGTCTGTATTATAGAGGCTTGGCAGGATATAAAAAGAGCCAAAGGCACCTTTTAACCCGGGATTATCAAGAATCTCCACAGCTTCGGAGAGATTCTTTCCGAGACTGTCGGGGTATGCGTTAAGCATAGGTGAAAGACTATCAGAGTTTTTATTATCAGACATAGTTTTCCTTTCTTTAGAGCTTATTTAAACAATCGCTGTAATCTATGAGCCTGCCGCTTTTTGTAAGAATAAGCTTTGCGTTTTTGGCGCAGGAATCAATCTTTTGCTGTTCAATACCAAGTACGAGAGTAGTGAAAGGACTGTCAGCGCCTTTATCGCGGCCTCTTAAAAGCCTGTACTGCATTGTTTCCTCCGGAGTACTTTTAAGAAAGATGGGAATATCAATGTTTTTTACAAGATCGTTTCCCGCATGCGTCCATTCAAGGATAAGTACATTGATACCGCGCATATCCTTCTTCTCATACCAGAGAGCGTCCTCTTCGCGTCCCATTCTTTTATAATAGATATAAGAGTCTCCCTTTTTGAAGGATTCGGTAATGGCATTTACTTCGTCAAAGCCCTGTTCAAAAGGGGTTCCGAGGTATCCTGAGAGCTTTTCTTTTCCTCCTGTTATATAAGTTTCAAAGAAACTGTATTTATCAATAAACGAAGGATCGGAATCAAGGTTTTTGCGCTGAAGATCCCTGATAATCTCTACCGCTTCGGGCGTAAGGAGATCTTTGTCGCGAAGGGCACAGATACCGCCTTTTCTGTATATTCTGAGTCTTTCGGCGTCATTTTGAGCCGGGATCCTTAATGGATAATTATCTCCCGACATAACGTATGTGCCGATACCTGAGTTGTTTAGTATATAAGCCAAAACGGAAGCTATGCCACTTTTCCCTACGCCGGAACCGCCGGCGATAGAAATTGTTGCCTTGGAGTTTACCCTGCTTTTAATTATATTGTTTAGATAACCGGTTAGTTTTGTAAGTATTATCTTTGCCTGATCGATTTGCCCGGCGGCGATGTTTGTTTTCTCACCGGGCATGTCTCCGCCGGGAATATCCTGCGGTACGGACATATTCGGTGCATCGCCTAACATGTTCATAATATCCATATTTTTTCCTCATGTTTTTTGCTGAACGGGTCAGTAATCTTGACAACTTATGCGCATAAGTGATATCTTTGTAACAACATACTATATAAAATTTTTTTTGTAAAGAGGTTTTTGAAATGATTACAATTAAAGAGATTGCCGCCGCCCTTAATATGTCAACAACAACCGTGTCAAATGTTATTCACGGAAAAAGCGGGGAAGTGTCGGAAGAAAAGAGAAAGATCATTCAGGATTACCTTGATAAAGTAGAGTATGTTCCAAATATCAACGCCAGAAATCTTGCTCAAAATGAATCCAAGATAATCGGAGTTGCTTTAAAAGCGAGAGCGGACAAGTACGGTAATCTTCTTAAAGATCCTTTTGTTGCGGAGCTTATAGGAGCCATTGAGCAGACGATCAAGAATGCCGGTTACTTTATGATGCTTTATATTTCAAGAGATACCGAGAAGATAATGAGAAGGGTATCTACCTGGAATGTCGACGGGCTGATCCTATTCGGTATGATCGATGACGACGGTATAAGAGTAAGCCAGAAGTACAAAAAGCCCATCGTTTGCATTGATACTTATTCTATCGAGGGTATCAAGCATTTTACCAATGTGGGACTTGCTGATGAGGAAGGCGTGTATGAGATGGTAAAGTATATGATCTCATGCGGCCACAAAAAGATAGCGTTTTTATCTGATAACTCAAGGGGCGTAGATTTTGCAAAATTCTCGGGATATAAGAGGGCTCTGGATGAAGCAGGGCTTGTATATGACAAGGACAAGGATTTTATTCGCATCCGTCCCGCCGATAATGAAATAAAAGAAAGCATTGAAGAAATCTGCAAAAGGACAAAGGATTTTACGGCTATTATGTGCGTTTCGGATCTTTACGCCGTAATGCTTATGGCAGCTTTTGCTGACAAAGGGATCAAAGTTCCCGAAGATATTTCTATAGCCGGATTTGATGATAATATTCTGGGTATGTACCACAGACCCGCTCTTACAACAGTCCATCAGGACGTTTCTTTAAAAGGTGTTACTGCTGCCAAAACCCTTCTTACTCAGCTTAAGGGAGAGGAGACGGAAAGGCAGATAATACTTCCTACCAGGGTTGTTATCAGAGATACCGTTACAAAGCCACGCAGTTAACAAAATTAAAATTTTTATAAATTTTTTAAACTTATGCTTGACCTTATGCGCATAAGGTGATAATATACGTTACAACAACTTATGCGCAAAAGTTCTATCAAGTTTTACCAATTAGTTGTGCAAAATGCACAACTAAGCACCAAAATCTTTAGCAAATAGACTTAAAACAGATTTTTTGGAGGAAAAATGATGAAAAGAAAAGTGTTATCGTTTCTCTTAGCGGGAATCATGGCTGCTTCACTTACCGCATGCGGCGGAGCGGGAACTTCTGACAGCTCAAACGGCAGTTCTTCTCAGGACGGATCTGAGAGCACCGTTTCTGGTGAAGTAAGACTCTTAAACGGAAAGCCTGAGATCGACGCTCAGCTTCAGAAGCTTGCGGAGCTTTACAAAGAAGAGACCGGAAATATTCTTAAGGTTGAGACTATCGGTGGTGATACCAATGCCGCTGATGAACTTAAGAAAATGTATCAGGCAGACAATATGCCGGATATCTTCGTAATCGAAGCAAACCAGGCTTCAACCTGGGACGGCCTCCTTTCGGATCTTTCAGGAGAGGCATGGAC
>ODAI011036330.1_pt1 | contig 19607 bp, 18 predicted proteins | sample 1539321 | NCBI WGS metagenome assembly ODAI01 (sample SAMN02144231, study PRJEB22623) | gut metagenome | biome: sheep rumen | host: Ovis aries | place: New Zealand
AAAATTATTTAATGGAAAACTTACCCTTATTCCTGTATACATAACCAGTCCGGCACCAATTGACTCAACAAATCCTAAAGCAGAATTATCAAGGTTATTAAATACGCTGTAACTGATATCCTGTATTAACTGAATTTTTGTCGACCAGGCCTTTATAGCAGGAGTTGCAAAGGTACAGCCGACAATACCAGGAAAAAAGGATGCTTTTATTTCTTTTCCATTATCTGGTAAACAACCGTGGCCAAAAGAAATTACAGGTCCGGCGTAAATTTTAAAATAATCGTTTATAGTTGCAGTAAATAAAAGAGGAATCTGGAAAAGTTTATTGCCGGTGTTGAATCTAAAATTAAGGGCCAGACCTGGCTGCAGGGGCCATTTAGCGTAGCGTACATCGGTCTGGATATCCACTCCCCTGAAGCGGAACATGAGTTCGGAAGGGGCTATAAAAGACCAGCCGCCGCTGGCAGAAAGGGCAAAGATAACGTTTTCTGCCACAGAAGATTCCTCTGCATAATTTTCTGCTTTTTTTTCTTCCTCAATCACATCTTCACTTATTCCGGACTTAAGGAATTTTCCGGTACAAACATATTTTGGCTTCCAGTATTCCTGCTTTAAGGAAGAAACAACAACCCCGGAATTTGGGCCGTCACTAATTGCTGAAATAAACTGATTATTTCCAATATAAATTCCAACGTGAGATATTACATCCTGGGAAGTAGTTTTAAAAAAGAGAAGATCACCAACCTCGCGGTCTTTATCGGGAATAACTTTACAGTAATTGTAAATTGCCTTTGCGGTTCTTGGCAGCTGAATCTGCAAAGATTCCCTTGCCACAAAATAAATGAGTCCGGAACAGTCAAAAGAGTCCGGACCAACGGCCCCGTAAACATAAGGCGAGCCTACATATTTTTTTGCTTCTGCAACAAAGGAATCGCGCATAACCTGGGCCTTTGCAGGAGAAACATCTTCGGCACAAAGGCGCAGGGCACTCATTTCAAATATCAGAAAAAAACTAAAGAGAATTCTTTTTGCCAGTAGACCTCTATCAAAATTTTGCATAAATATATTATCGGAGGCTGGGGCTTATTTTTTATAATTTCTCTTTACCTTCAGAGAAGTTGTCATCGCTAAAGGTTCTTTTAAGATAGTGATTTTAGAAATATGCTCATAAGACTGAAGGGTTTTATTAACCTTTGAAACTATCTTCTGAATAGATTCAAGAACTTCGTCCTGAACAAAGTTATTATTTCTTTCTACACCAAGTTTTGCAAATAATTCGTCGCTTGGGTAAATAAGGGCTTCAATTTCTTCTGAAGTTTTATCTCCATCCTTGTAGTAGCCCTGAACAGTTACCTGTTTTACTTCGTCATAAAGCTGGAAAGCATCTTCAATTTCTTCAGGATAAACGTTTTTTCCACCGCTTGTAACAATAAGATTCTTTGCACGACCGCAAAGCATGATGTAGTTTTCTTTATCCATCCAGCCAAGGTCTCCGGTCTTAAAGAAGCCGTCTTCTGTATACATTTTTGCAGTTTCTTCAGGCATTTTGTAATAGCCCTGCATTACCATTGGACCCTTTACAACAATTTCACCAACAAATGGAGCTTTTTTGATTTTCTCGTCAACATTAATAATTTTTGCTTCCATATAAGGATAAAAGGCCTGACCAACAGAAGCAAGCTTAAAATGCTCAAGAGGATTCAGGGCAATAATTGGAGAAGTTTCTGTTAATCCGTAACCCTGAATAAAATCAATACCCATTGCCTGATACTGCTTAAATACAGATTTTGCTAAAGGACCGCCGCCACAAATTGCAACCCTTAAAGTATAGATATTTGCCTGCTGTAAAACAGGTTTAAAGATTTTGTGGCCAAGATTTTTGCCGGTAAGTTTTTTGATAAGGAAAGAAATTCCTCTGAGGCAGGACATAATTCCTGCAACAAGAGCGCCCTTAGCACGAATACCCTTATTAATTCCAAAAAGAAGCTTGTTATAAAGTAAAGGAACTCCCAGCATAATGGAGATTTTTCCTTCCTTAAGTTCTTTCATAAGGCGGGAAACAGCCATACTCTTTCCAAATACAATTTCTGCACCAACTTCCATAGGACAAATAAAGGCTGCCTGCATTGTATATGCGTGATGAATTGGAAGTAAGGCATAGAAAACATCGGTAGGAAGGATAAGAAGATTTGTCTGAGCAATATAACCGTCAGAAATTAAATTCTTATGAGAAAGCATTACACCCTTTGGATTTCCGGTTGTTCCGGAAGTAAAGAGGATTGCCGCAGTATCTTCGCAGCTGACCTTTTCGTTTGGAGTAACTGCTTTTTCTGCCCTGAACTTCAATACATAATCATCTTTGGCAGGATTCAAAGAATAAACCTTCATATTCTTGTAATCTGCCTTTAAATAATCATATTTATCATCTTCGCAGAAGAACATCTTTGGTTCTGCTGTATTTACAATATTTTCAACTTCCTTCTGGTAAAGACCGTTGTCTACAGGAACAATAATTGCACTTGCATAAAGGGCAGCTAAATAAACCATACCCCACTCAGGAGAGTTCTTTCCGCTTACTGCAATTCTGTCTCCCTTTTTAATTCCTTCAGAAATCATAAAATCTGCAATCTGATGAACAAGGGCATTTACCTGTGAGTAAGTCCAGCTTCTTTTTGAACCGTCTGGTCCGTCAAAATCTGTAAAATAAGGACGTTCTGCAAAACGTTTAGACTGTATTTCTAAAAGTTCAGGAAAGGTTGGCCATTCGCCCGAAAAGTCTCTTCCCCTGTATTCGTCCAGAAATTTCCATGGTATTCTTTTTTCTTTTTTTGCCATTATTTTTTCTCCCTTAAAAAAAAGACCCACTGAAAACCAGCGGGTTTTGTATTTATTTAGATTCGTCTATACAAACTACTACGGAATTGTCAGCATTAGAAAAAGGTGCAGGAATGTATTTGTCTGCATCCCAGTCGTTCTCCCACTTTATTCCATCGAATAAGTATCGGAACTGATACTCCCTGCCTGCCTGTAACTCTAATGTAACAGAAAAAGAACCGTCCAGATTTTGCTGTAGAGGAGTATCTGTACTACTCCAGCTGTTAAAATCGCCTGCAATATTAATTTTTTTTACGCCTTGTGCTGCCTCTGCCGAAACCAAAAATGTAACGGAGCACTTTTTCTTATCTTTTGAAAAGCTTTTAGTTAAAGCCATAACAGTCCTTTCCTTAACATTTATTATTGGTATTAACTTAGAATATTGCATTTTTGTTTTTTTTTCAATATATTGTATTTCACAAGATAATTATAAAAGTCGGCGATTTATCCAAATTGCAACCGGCGTTACTTCTTTGAGGTAACAAATATGCTAAAAAGGAGACTAATATGTCTGTTTTAACAAAAAATCACTCTTTATTTACATCAGAATCAGTTGGAGAAGGCCATCCTGATAAACTTTGCGATCAGGTATCAGATGCAGTTTTAGACTACTGCCTTTCATTAGACAAAGATGCCCATGTTGCATGCGAAAGCTTTGCTTCAACAGATTTTCTTCTCGTTGGCGGCGAAATCGGCTTCCAGAACATCACTATAGACAATGCCTTTACAAAGCAGTTCAACGCTCAGGTAGAAAAAATTGCCCGCCAGGTAGCTTTAGACATCGGCTACAATGCTGCTGAAATTGGTCTGGACGGAAAAAACTGTATGTTTATGAACCGTCTTCATGCCCAGTCTGCAGATATTAACCAGGGAGTTGTTGGACAGGGACTTGAAGAATACGAAGGTCAGCAGGGGGCCGGTGACCAGGGAATGATGTTCGGTTATGCCTGCAACGAAACTCCAAACTTTATGCCTGCTCCTGTATATTATTCACACCAGCTTTTATTAAAGGCTCACGAATTACGTCACCAGGGCGTTTTAAAATACCTTCGCCCGGATGCAAAATCTCAGGTAACCGTTGAATATGATGAAAATCATAAACCATGCAGAATTGATACAGTTGTACTTTCTCACCAGCATGCCCCTAACTTTTTTGACAAAGATGACAAAAAAGACCATGAGCTTTTAAAGCAGTCAATAATCGACAACATCATTAAACCGGTGCTTGAGCCCACAGGTCTTCTGGACGAAAATACAAAATACTTTGTAAATCCAACAGGAAGATTCGTAACCGGAGGTCCGGACGGAGACTCTGGTTTAACCGGAAGAAAAATTATTGTTGATACTTACGGTGGAATGGGACGCCATGGCGGTGGAGCTTTCTCTGGAAAAGACCCTTCTAAGGTTGACCGCTCTGCAGCATATATGGCCCGCTACATTGCAAAAAACATTGTTGCGGCAAAGCTTGCTGACCGTGCCGAAGTAGAACTTGCCTACGCAATCGGTGTTCCTGAACCAGTTTCAATTTCTGTAGAAACTTTTGGAACAGAAAAAGTTGAACGTTCTAAAATTGAAGCCGCTGTAGAAAAAGTTTTTGACTGTACTCCTGCTGGAATAATCAAGACCTTAAACTTAAAGCAGCCAATCTACAGAAAAACCGCATCTTACGGACATTTTGGTAGAGAAGGCTTCCCTTGGGAAAATACAGACAAGGTAGAAGCTTTAAAAGCCCAGCTTTAATATTATAATACAGGAAGGATTTTATGATTTTGTTATCTGAAGCAGAAATGACTGAAGCCTTTTTAAGATGGCAAAAACAAAATCCTTCCCCTGTATCCGAACTTGAATACAAAAATCCCTACACCCTTCTAATTGCCGTAGTGCTCTCCGCCCAGGCAACAGATAAATCCGTAAACAAGGCAACAAAAGCCCTTTTTGAAAAAGTCACCAGTCCGCAGCAAATGCTGGACCTTGGCTACGACAAGCTTCTTCCCTACATAAAATCAATCGGTCTTTATAAAAACAAGGGCGCCAATATAATCAAACTTTCAAAAATGCTGGTAGAAGAATATAACTCAGAAGTTCCCGGCACAAAAGAAGAACTGGTAAAGCTTCCGGGAGTAGGCCCTAAAACCGCAAACGTAGTCCTCAATGTTATTTTTAAGCAGCCAACCATGCCGGTCGATACCCACATTTTAAGGATTGCTCCAAAAATCGGACTGGCCCCAGGCAGCACCCCGGAAGAAGTAGAAAGAGGCCTTTTAAAAAGAATCCCCCCGGAATTTCTTTTTAATGCCCACCACTGGATTTTATTACACGGACGCTATGTCTGTACTGCAAAAAATCCAAAATGCAACGAATGTCTGATTGCAGATTTATGCAAACACAATTAATATATATACATATAATTATTTAACTGGAGAATAAAAATGAACGAAACAGAAAATTCTATTGCAACAGCGGCAGAAGAAGTAGGAGAATCATTTATTGAACACACTTCTACTTTTATTGCCTGGGTCAAAAGTTTCTTAAACTGGGGCAACCTCTTTAAGGTAATTGGTGCAGTAATTATTTTATTCCTTTTATGGATAGTCTACAGAGTTATTCTTAAGGCTATTAAAAAGGTACCGGCAGAAAAGACAACACCTCACCGACAGATGATACTTACCCGCTTTATAAAATATCTTTTTTATATAGTTGTAGTAATGTATGTTTTAAGCCTGTTTGGTGTAAAGCTTTCTGCTATATGGGGAGCTGCAGGAATTGCCGGAGTTGCAATCGGTTTTGCCGCACAAACTTCTGTCAGCAATCTTATAAGCGGACTTTTTGTACTTACTGAAGGAGCTCTAAAAGTTGGTGATACCATCATCGTAAATGGAGTTACAGGTGTTGTAGATTCCATCAACCTTATTTCTGTAAGAGTTCACACCCTTGATAACGAAATGGTTAGAATTCCTAACTCATCAATCATCAACACAAATCTGATGAATAAATCTTACCACAACAAGCGCCGCCTTACCCTTTCAATTTCCATCAGTTATGATACAGATATGAAAACCGCCTTAGAAGCTTTAAGCAAGGCTCCTTCTTTATGTCCAACTGTATTAGACACCCCTGCTCCTGCAGTATGGTTCGACGGCTTTGCAGACAGCGGAATCAATATGACGGTTGCCGTATGGTTCAAGCCTGAGGATTTCTTAAAAACTAAGAATGATTTATACATTGCCATGAAGCAGGTATTTGACGAAGCAGGAATTGAAATTCCATTTAATCAGCTTGATGTTAAAATTAAAAAATAACTATGAAAAATATTTACGATGGACTTTCTTTTGAGCAGATTATAAGTAAATATCCAAAACAGGAATATGATGTAAAAAAATATCATCATATTCTTGAGCCCGATTTTCCTGATTTTTTGAATAAATATATTCAGCTGCCTCTTTTACAGAGGCTTTCGGGAATAGGGCTTTTATGCGGCTCCGACTGGACCAGACTTTTTAAAAACCGCTTTTACTATTCACGCCTTGATCACAGTATTGGAGTTGCCTTAATTACCTGGCACTTTACCCGCTCAAAGGAAGAAGCCATCGCAGGACTTCTTCACGATATTTCAACCCCGGTTTTTTCTCATGTTTCCGATTTTAGAAACGGAGATGCTCTTACCCAAACAGCAACAGAAGGCCCAACCCAGGCCTTAATCCGCTCAAATAAAGAACTTCTGGCCCTTCTTGACCAGGACAATATTCCGGTTGAAAAAGTAGAAGACTATCACCTTTACCCGGTTGCAGATAACGAAATTCCCCGCCTTAGTGCAGACCGCCTTGAATACATGTATCCGTCCGGAATGGCCCTTGAAGGCAGCTGGACAATGGATGAAATAAAAGCTACCTACAATGACATTTCGGTTTTAGAAAACGAAGATGGCCAGAAGGAACTTGGCTTTAACAGTCTGGAAGTGGCAGAACTTTACTGTTCAAAATTCTGTATGACAGGCCACATTCTTCAGCTGAACGAAGACAAAATCTGCCTGCAGCTTTTAGGTCAGATTATGAATCAGGCAGAAAAAGAAAATATTCTTTGTGAAAAAGATTTTATGACCCTGTCAGAAAAAGAAGTCTTAGACAAAATCGAAGACGCTGACGGTTCAAAAGAATTCAAGCGTCTTTACAGAACCTTCCGCAATATGGAAAAAGTTTTACATACACAGGAAGCTCTGGATTCTTCCGAATACTTCTGCCTCAAACTGGATGTAAAACAAAGATACATAAATCCCCTGTTAAAAACAAAAAGCGGAATTGTCCGCTTAAATAAAGCGTCACCTTCCGCATCCAGAATCATCTCAGACTTTCTTTCTTTTCACGACACAGCTTACGGCTGCGTAAAACTTTTGTAAAAAAAATTAAAGGCTATATTTTCTGTCTTCCTCTTTTTCTGCAAGTCTGAATAAGATTGCAACATTTCCAATAATTCTTACTAAAGTTGCATTAGTAGCACTGCAGATTTCTTCGGTAAGTTCTTTCTTTTCATCCTTATATTCATTGAATTTAACCTTAATCAATTCATGGGCCTCTAAAGATGAATCTACCATTTTTGTAACGCCTTCTGTAAGACCTGCGCCACCAACGATAACTACCGGCTGCAAATCGTGAGCAGCCTTTTCTAAATATTTTCTCTGTTTACTAGTTAATTCCATATTTATATACTAACATTTTCCGTATTGCTTTTCAATTTCCAGAATCTGATCTCTTACGCTGGCAGCCTGTTCATATTCCATTCTGTCTGCAAATTCTTCCATCTGTTTTTTAAGGGCATTAATAAGTTTCTTTCTGTCCTTAGGATTAAAGAGATTTGCATCCTTTTTGAGCACTTCAAGGTTGAGTTTTGCATCTTCCTCGGCATCCTCTTTTTCGTGAACAAGGATATCTTCAACCGCCTTTTTAATTGTAACCGGCGTAATTCCATGTTCCTTATTGTAAGCTTCCTGCACTTCACGTCTATGCTTAGTTTCCTTAATTGCCGCTTCCATTGCAGGGCTCATATGATCTGCGTACATTACAACCATACCGGCTGCGTTTCTTGCGGCACGGCCAATAATCTGAATAAGGGAAGTTTCAGAACGCAAGAAGCCGATTTTGTCAGCATCCAGAAGTGCGATGAAGGAAACTTCCGGAAGGTCAATTCCCTCGCGAAGGAGGTTGATTCCTATGAGGACGTCGATTTCGCCCGCGCGGAGTGACTTTAGTATTTCAACCCTTTCAAAGGTATCAATTTCTGAGTGAATATATTTTACCTTAAGATTCAGTTCTGTAAGATACTCGGTCAAATCCTCTGCCATTTTTTTAGTCAGGGTAAGAATTAAAGACCTCTCTTTTCTTTCTATGCGGATTTTTATTTCTTTGTAAATATCTTCCATCTGACCTTCGCTTGGTCTTACTTCAATTAAAGGATCCAGAAGGCCAGTTGGTCTGATAAGCTGCTCAACAACCTGACTGCTCTGCTTTACTTCTTCAGGACGCGGAGTTGCTGTAACATAAATAACCTGATTTATCTTCGCATCGAATTCCGCTTTCTTTAAAGGGCGGTTATCGAGTGCGGAAGGAAGACGGAAACCAAAATCAATAAGATTCTGTTTGCGGCTTCTGTCACCTTCATACATGGCGCCAATCTGAGGAACCGAAACATGGGCTTCATCAATCATGCAGAGAAAATCGTCGGGAAAATAATGCAGCAGAGTTGCAGGCGGCTCTCCACGGGCACGGCCCGAAATTGGACCAGAATAATTTTCTATACCCGGACAGGTTCCCATTTCCCTGAGCATTTCTACGTCATAGGTTGTACGGGTCTTTAAGCGTTCTGCTTCAAGCATTTTTCCGCCTGCCCTTAAGTCCTCTACCCTGGCTTCCATTTCTGCAAGAATTCTTTCGGTAGCAAGGTTCAGCTGATCCTGAGGCACAACGAAGTGCTTGGCTGGATAGAATACAGTTTCATCCAGTTCGCCAGTTACACTTCTGTTAAGAACATTAAATCTTCTTATGCGGACAATTTCGTCAAAATCAAGTTCAATACGGTAGGCTTCGTCAGTTTCCATGTAAGGAGGAAAAACTTCAATTACATCTCCCTTTATCCGGAAGTTGCCCCTTTCGAGCACATCATCATTTCTGGAATACTGGAGTGAAATTAATTTTTCAGCAAATTTCTTTATATTAAGTTCCTGACAAGTTTCTACATGAACCCTCATTTCCTTATAAAGATCCGGCATACCAAGACCATAAATGCAGGATACAGTAGCAACAACAATTACATCCCGCCTTTCCATTAAGCTGTAGGTAGCGGCAAGACGCAGCTGGTCAATTTCTTTATTGATATCGCAGTCTTTTTCTATGTATAAATCGCGTGCAGGCACATAAGCTTCTGGCTGATAATAATCATAATAAGAAACAAAATATTCTACGGCATTATTTGGAAAGAAAGATTTGAACTCCCTGTAGAGCTGGGCACTTAAGGTTTTATTATGACTGATTATTAAAGTAGGTCGCTGAACCTTTTCAATAATTTTTGCCATGGTAAAGGTTTTTCCGGAACCTGTTACACCTTTTAAAGTCTGATACTTATCGCCCCGTAAAAATCCCTGGCTGAGCTTTTCTATAGCCTGCCCCTGGTCTCCGCTTGGCTCAAAAGAAGATACAACTTCAAATTTACGCATTAAAAATCCTTATTAAAATAATTCGGCAACGCTGCCCCCCCCCCCCGCACGCGCACCAGGTCAATTATTCTTATGCCGGCTATTCAGCAAGCACAACTTTAAAAGTCAAATCCTTTCTGCCTCGTCTTACAACCACAGTTACTGTGTCTCCCGGCTTTTTTGTTTCCAGGGCAAGATAGTAATCTGCCAGAGAAGAAACTGCAACATTATCAATTTTTGTAATGATATCTCCGCCAAGATATACAATGTTGTTTCTGTTACCGTAATAAATTGCATTATTTCCGGCTTCAATTCCTGCTTTCTCTACGTTTCCGCCGCTAACAAGCTTTGAAACAACCACACCGGTAGAAATATCATAGCCGGAAAGCTGGGCAATTCTTCTGCTGTTCTGGATGACAGTAGCCTCAAGAGTTCCGCGCAAAACCTTTCCGTACTTAATTAAATCGGCAACCACGCGAACTGCAGTGACCGAAGGAACTGCAAAGCCTACCCCCGAAGAAGAACCCGACGAAGAAAGAATCATAGTATTAATTCCAATCATTCTTCCGCTGGAATCCAGCAGAGGACCGCCGGAATTTCCAGGATTTATGGAAGCATCGGTTTGAATCATATCGCGGATGATGCGGTTATTTGAATTCTGAATAGGTCTTCCAAGGGCAGAAACAATTCCTGTAGTCATTGTTCTTTCCATACCAAAAGGATTACCAATGGCAATAACCTTCTGTCCAACCTTGAGGGAAGTTGAATCTCCAAAAGAAATAGTCTTTAAGGTCATTCCCTCCGGAGGATTAAATTTAATTACGGCAAGGTCACTATCCAGATCCTGGCCTACAACTTCTGCCTCATACTGGGTTCCGTCAAACAAAGAAACATAAATTTTTGTTGCCCCGGAAATAACATGAACGTTTGTAAGAATATATCCCCTCTTATCAATTATTGAACCGGAACCTGAACCGCCATCCTTTACGTAAGGTTCAAGGAACCAGTCATAAGAAGTGATTTTAGTATTAATATTTACTACGGCCTCGTTGCACATTTCGTAAATATTGATATTCTGAATTTCATCCTGAGTATAGGTGTTTGAACTTACAGGAATAGTAAGGCTGTTTTCAGAGCCGGAAAAGGCAGATCCACTGGTCAAGGCTGACTCACCATATCCGCCGGCCAAAGTTGATTCGCCTGCCCCGCCGAGTTCACCTTCTCCGCCCGGTGCAGACTCCCCGGAAGTGGCAGCCTCACTGCTTTCGCCGGTACCAAAACTTTCTGCGGCTTCCTGGCCCTGAGCAATATTTTTTTTAGCCTTTGCAGGCGAAATTAAATTAAAAAGCAAAAAAGAAAGAACAAACACAAAAAGAGCTGTTCCTGCTACTGAAAATATTAATTGTTGACGAGAGTATAATTTCATACTCTATAATTTAACTATTTAGAATAAATAAGACAAGCCGAATTCTATAAAGACATAGTTTTTGCCGTCCAGGAAGCTGTTTCCGTTAATTCTAAAATCCCCCTGCCACAAGGAAGTTCCCAGCGAGAATAAAAGCTCGGCCCCGTAGTCCAGGCTTTCAAATGGATAGAAGGTTTCAGCCCGGTAAGGAGAATTAAAGCTTGAGTTCAAAGCCGCCCAGGTGTTTAAAGAAAGATTCTTATTCACCTTAAACATTAAAGAAAGTCCGTTTTTCCACAAACTTCCCTGAGAAAAATCCTTTCCGTTTACAGGAGCCATAATATAATCCGAAGAAAGACCAAGATGCAGCAGAGGAAAATCCAAAGCCACAAGGGCAGAAAGTCCAAGCCCGTTTGAAGTGTCCATTCCATAAGGGAAGATGGAATCATCACTTAAGAAGCCCCAGTGCAGTAAAAAGCCGTAGCAGAGTTTTGTTGAGCTGTCAAACTCTACGGAATCAAAAAGCTTCAGACTGGTATAGAAAAGGAAAGGAGCATCCTCTTCTGTATAAAGGCGGGGACAAGCCCCTGCTCCAATATTAAATTCTATATGATGGGCAAAATCAAAAAGGAGACCGCCAGAAATATCAATATACTTTTTTGAAGGATTATCCAGCTGGAAAAATCCCAGTCTGAAATAAGGTGCAAAAAAGTTCAGGTTATTTGCAAATACGGCAGGAAGATTTCCCGCTCCGCTTCCCTTCGAGTTGATTGCAAAAAGTGAGTAGGTAGTTGAACGGTCCAGGGTGATTGTTAAATCTGCATAGTAATCATCATCAGAAGAAGAAATGGTAACCGTATAAAGTCCGTCACTTAAATCATTACCCATGCTGTCGCGGCCATCCCATCTTACACTCTGGCTCCAGGTAGAAAAAGAGGTCCATTCCTTATACCAGACCACCTGCCCGTAAGCATTCCAGACCTGAATAAGGGCAGAACCATTTGCCGTAACTTCAAAAGAAAAATCTACCCTGCCCAGCCTGTTTTTATAATCCGGATTTATAGACTCCTTACTGATTCTAAAATCACTTATGGCAAAAGGAACTGGAGTAAATTCCGGATAAACATTTTCATATTCATAAGCCTTTACATAAACATTTTCGGTGTAGCTTGTATAACCGAATCTTTTAATTTTCAATTCATGATAGCCCGGAGTCGCTTCAATTACGTTTGTACTTTTAAGGCTGCCGTCAAGGTAGACAGACGTATTGGAAGGAAGATTATTAATCCTTATTTTTCCAAGTATAAGCTTGAGGTCAGCCCTGTAAACACTCCTGTAGCCCTTCTTCAGGTGGATTATAAACTCTTTTGTTTCGTAACCGCTTTTTTTAAGTTCAACTCTATAACGGGAAGGAGACAAATTTTTTACGACAAGATTTGTTCTTCCATAATAAGTGCCGTTTAGATAAACCTCTGCTCCCGAAATATTTGTCCGAAACTCTGCCTCACATAAAGCTGAATCAGAAAGTTCCTGTAATTCGTATGGAGTTTCAGTGCTTACAGGCAGCAAAGTCTGTATTGCAAGATTTCCTACAGCTTCCAGTAAACTTTCTGCAAAAAGACAAGAGAAAAATAAAATAAAAAGACAAATTACTGATATTTTTTTCATACTTTGATTTTATCGCTTTATTCTTCACAAAACAATAAATTGTTCTCCAAAAAGCTGTAATAACCTTCACAATCAACAATTATGTGGTCCAGTATAGGAATTCCAATAACATTTGCGGCTGCAAGGAGGGTTGCGGTAGAGTCGATATCTTCTGTGGAAGGGTGGCAGTTGCCGGAAGGGTGATTATGACAGAGGATGATAGCCGCAGCATTTTCCTTTATAGCCTGCGAAAAAACTTCCCTCGCATGCACCAGAGACCGGTTAATAGTTCCTACAGACGCCACATGAATCTCAATTATTTCGTGGCCTCCATTCAGAGTTACCACAATAAAGTGTTCCTTTGAACTTACCGCATAATTTCTTACAAAGGGAACCAGGTCCAGGGGCTTCAAAATAGGGGCTTTAAGATGCCCACTCCTTCGCCTTCCAAGCTCCAGCGCCGCCACCAGAGCAAGAGACTTCCCCACCCCCATCCCCTTAATCTTTAAAAGAGCCTCCATAAGGGAAGAGGTATCCATATCATCAAGAAGGTTTAAAACCCGGCAGGAAAGACTTTCCACAGGATTTTCTTTTGTACCCGTTCCTAAAATCAGAGAAATCAACTCACTGTCAAAAAGAGTTTCTATTCCGTGTTCCAGAGCCTTTTCTCTGGCATCTGCTTTTATTGCAATATAGTTATATTTCATCATATATATAATTGCAAAAAAAAATCACTTTTTACAAAAGTCGCAGGAATTTCTTAGAAAAAATTTTATTAAGACTGATTTTTTCTTCCTTATTTTTCAATCTTTATTTATAATTTTATTAATTTTATGAAAAACAAGATAAGTATCATTTTTGCAGCACTTCTGCTTCCCCTGCTTTTTTCCTGCCAGTCTTTAAGACATCCTGCTAAAAAACTTTCCCGAAACCTTATTGCTCAGGGACAGCTTAGCCCTGAAGAACTCAGCCGCTTTTTTTTAAGTCAGAATCCCGCTTTTGATCAGGATTACATTTATATGCTTGCCTGCCTTTATTACGACGAAGCCCTTTGCGAAAACATAAACTCAGATGTGGCCTTTGCACAGATGTGCCTTGAAACCGGCTACTTAAACTACGGAAACTTAGTTCAGCCTGAATGGCATAACTACTGTGGACTTGGCGCCATAGATAAAGAGCATCCCGGAGAGATTTTTGAAAGTGAAGAAGTGGGAGTTAGAGCCCATATACAGCATTTACAGGCTTATGCAACAAAAGAAGAGGTTCCTCTTGTAAAGGAACTGGTTGATCCCCGTTACAACTGGGTACACAAAACCAAATTTGTAGAAGACATCTTTGGCCTGGCAGGAAGCTGGGCTGCAGATCCTGCCTACGGTCAAAAACTTGATTCCATTCTAGTAAAAATGGAAGAAAGCACTATTCGCCGATAGTTGTACCGACAAACTCTTTATCGTTTAAGATAGCTTTAATATTTTCAATATTTTTTCCACCAGCACAGATTACCTTTAACTTAAGTTCCCTGGCTTTTTTAGAAGCAATAGGATCAAAAGGACAATTCTTTCCAGGAGTCCATTCATCACCTACCATCTTACGGAAATCTGCCCAGGAAATTGTATCAAGAGGCTTTGCATCCGGATTTTTTCTTGGATCATCAGTATATACCTTTTCAATATTAGAAAGATTTACAACAGTTTTTGCTCCAAATTTTTCACCAAGATATACTGCATCTGTGTCGGTAGAAAAGCCTGGTTTCCAGCCGCTTGCAACTAAAACCTGACCGTCAAAAGCAAGATTTTCTTCTGTAGGATTATAAACTACAGGATTTTTACAATAATCACCAAAGCATGATTTTACCAGCTGGGCATTAATTCTTGTAGCCATAATTCCAATCCAGTCTGCTGAGTTTGCATCAAATTCTTTTCCTAATTTCTGGCAAACATCCTTATAACCGTTCTGATAAACTCTGGCAGGAGCACCGCCTCCGCAAACCAGAATTAATCTTCTAGATTTATCTTCATCAAGCCATTTTGTACACATTGAAACAAATTTAGACAAAAAATCTGAATCTGGAGCATCCGGTACAATAATCGAACCTCCAACGCTTAAAACTTTTGTATCCATTCTATCCTCCATATTAATTAATATACACCACGAATAATTGGAACGCTCCAGTAAGAACTGTATTTTACTGTACTTTCTGAAGCTTCTTCCCAGATTGCCTGCAGGGCAAAACTTCTTGGATGCTGAACAATTTTATTTTCCTGGCTGAAAGGCTTTAATTCTGCCCAGCCTCTCGAAAAGAGAATATGATGAGAATCCATGTTTCCAAAATAGAAGTCACGGGAATCAAGGCTCTTTCCGCCTTCTGTCCAGCTTTTGTATTCAAGCCCCGCACCAATTGCAGGGTCAACAGGAAGCCAACCAAAGCCAGGAAGGTAAAACTCACACCACCAGTGAGGCTGAGTTGTTAAATCCTGCAGAACCAGAACACCAGAGTTTGTAAGACATGGAACTCCAGCCGCCCTTAAAAGAGCTGTATACATTATTGCAAAATCGTAACTGTCCCCTTTTTTTGATTTGATTAAATCCAGAGGATCCGCATCATTCTTGCGCACTTTTGAATTAATTTTACATTTATCGCAGAAATAATCATAAATTAATTTTGCTTTTTTATAATTATTCTTTTCTTTTCCTGTAATTTCCGCAGCCAGTTTTTTTACTTCTTCATTTTCAGAAGGAATCAAGGCATCACTTTCAAGGGCCTTATCTACAAAAGGAATATCACCCTTTTTATAATTTACAGTCTTATCTGCATTTACGCTTGAAAGTCTTTCGTAAACAGGAAGAACGAAAGTCTGCTTAAATACAGTTTTTGGAAAATAATTCTTAGATTTTGAAAGCTGATGAATTATTGCATTCTGATAATTTGTTAAAACAGGATTTGGATTAATTTCTGTAATCTGAACTTCCGGCTGGTAGTAGGTTTCAAGAGGAATTGGACAGCGCAGGGTTACGGTAGAAATGTCATTTGTATATAAATCTGCAATATCAGCACTATATTCCATAAGATAAATTCTTCTTAATTTTACACTGCTACTTCCATAAGAAGAAATTTCGCATTCATAACCTTCAGATTTTTCGTCACCCACCTGAATCTGCACCAGACCGGAAGAAGCTCCATCCGGAATTCTTACCTTAATTTCTGTATTGCTCCAGAACTCATATCCGGCTTCAAATTCAGAAACAGGCACCATATTTTCGGTGTACATATTTGAGGTTACAATTTCTGCATTTTTGATTTTATCATCATAATCGATTGTAAAGTAAACTTTTGAATCGCCCCGGGTATCACCAAAGTTATTTCCCGTAATGGTAAGCAGGTCTCCCCTGTAATGGAGCTTTCCCGTTATTGCAGTTATAACCGGCTTTGTGGTCTGCTTTACGGTAGGAACCAGAACCGGAATATCAATTTCGTTTGCAAAAAGGGCCGGCTTAGAACGGATGTTTTTATTTCCAACAACGACAAGTCCGTCCTGAACATTGGCAGGAAGAACAAGTTTTATTTTGGTATCTGACCAGGAAATATAGGCACTTGAAGTTAATTTTGAACCGGAAAATTCAACGTAATTCATATCCCGTTCTTTTCCGAAATTTTTGCCGTTAATTACAATTACATCACCGGGTACTCCCACAGGAGGATTAATGGAAGTAATTTCCGGTACAACTTTTGAATGATAACTGATAAGGAATGATATTCCGACTATAAGAGCAATTACAAGCAAAATGCAAATAAATCTTACAGCGGAATACCGTCTAAAATAATAACTGATTTTCTTAGTAGAGTTCACTTAAAATCTGCCCGAAACAAAATCTACCGGCAGATTTACCTCTGTTGTTACAGGAACTGAATCAATGCCAGGTAGAGTTATTTTTATTGAGATTGTTTCAAATTCCGGTTTAAGAAGTTCTACATCACCATCATGAACAAAAGAGAACTGATTCTGATTTTCAGAATTAGCCTGACTGCTCACGTTCTGTAAGAAAGGATTTGCAGAAGAATTTCTTCTGGAAGATAAAACTGCTTTATCTATATTACCCGAAATTACCCCACTGTTTCCACTGGTATTTAAAGAAACATTTCTGGCGGTTATAGGAAGGGCTTCGGTTACAGATTCCTTTACAGCAGAATTGCCTGTAAGTCTAAGAGGTATAATCAGGGCAAAAACTGCAGCGGCAGCCGCACTAATTACTCCAAGACGATTATATGATTTTCTACCATTGTCAGATGATTTTCTTGAGGTGTTTTTTGCAAACTTCATCTTCATCTGCAAACGTTCAAAACTCTGGTTTAAATAAGTTGCATCTGGTGTAATAGATACTGAGTCAGAAGTAAACATTTTATGAAGGGCTCTTATTTTTTCCAGTTCCTTCTGGCACTGAGGACAATTTTTAAGATGCTCTTCATATTCGGCCTTATAAATTTCTGGCAGTTCGTTATCTAAATAAACAGAATGAATATCTTTACTCGGGCAAGTAGACATTTTCTTCTCCTATTAATTTAACAAGCTGTTCCCTGGCTCTAAAAATTCTTACCTTTACATTACCTTCGGTAATGCCCAGAACCTTTCCGATTTCTTTGTAATTCAAGTCGCCGTACTCACGAAGCATAAGAACATCCTGAAGATTCTTAGGAAGCTTTTTTAAAGCCTCTCTTGCTTTTTTTATAGATTCACTTTTAAGCAAGTCAACTTCACCGTTATCAGCTTTTTTGTGACCTTCGTATAAAACTTTCTCGTAAGCCTTGCGTTCCCTGTCCTTTCTTTTTATATAATTCAACGAGGCATTTTTAACTACACGGATTAACCAGTATTTTGCATCGTTTAAAGAAGGAAAAACAAGTTCTTTTTCGTTTGCTTTAATTAAAGAATCATGTGCAAGATCTTCTGCGGCTTCTTCATCATTTACAATTCTGTAAGAGATTTTATAAAGCATTCCCATACATTCATCATAAATCTTTTTGAAATCAGCGGGATTTCCTGCATTCAGCGATAAACTTAGTTCTGTCTGACTTTCTTCCACTACCTTAGAAAACACTCTTCTATCCTAAAAGTTACAAGCGAATAAGCTTAATTTCTTTTCCATGCAGGGCCAGTAGGAGTATCAATAATTGTAATTCCTCTTTCTGCAAGCTGATTTCTTATTTCGTCTGCTCTTGCAAAATTCTTTGCTTTTTTAGCAGCAGTACGTTCCTGAACAAGTGCATTAATTTCTTCTGCCTCAGGGTCTCCCGCATGAGAATCAGAAGTATTATCTGATGTATTATTTAAAGCAGCCTGCTCTTTTAATAATTTAAATGCATTTTTAATGATATCAAGGCTTAATACCCTGTCCATATAATCAACATTACCAAGGGCAACTGCTTCGTTACCAGAATTTTTCAAACTGATTTCTTCGTTTAATGCGGCAAGGGCTCTTGGAGTTGAAAGATCATCTTCCAGGGCTGCCCTGAAGGCATCTACACATCTTGCCTCACTTGCAGTTTTAGTATGGTTTTCCGGATTATTATAATAATCCAGGCCTGCCTTATAATTTTCTTCTGTAAGTTCGCTGATTCCAAGTTCCTTATAATTCTGCCAGAGTTTTTTCTCGTTGGCAGCCTTAATCAGCTTAGCAACTCTTGCATAAAGAGCAGCACGACCATTCTTAGCAGAAGCCAGGGCTTCCATGCTGAATACAAGCTGCTTTCTGTAGTGTCCGCCCAAAAGGAAGAATCTGTAATCAAGAGGTTCAAAGCCCTTATCTTTAAGAGAAAAACCTTTTTCTGCAGGAAGCGGAGTCTGAAGAGTAATAAAGTGTCCGCTTGACTTACTCATCTTTCCGCCTTCCAGAATAAGGAATTCGTTGTGGAGCCAGTATTTTACCCATGGACCTTTAGCGCGCTCAGCTTCATCAAAACTTCCTTCGCTCTGAGCAATTTCATTTGTATGATGAACCGGAATATGGTCAATTCCGCCGGTATGAATATCAATATGTTTTCCAAGATATTTCATACTCATGGCAGAACATTCAATATGCCAGCCAGGATAACCGCGTCCCCATGGAGAATCCCAGGTCATAGCCTGATCTTCAAATTTTGATTTTGTAAACCAGAGTACAAAGTCCCCCGGATTACGCTTATTCTGATCAACAACAACAACCTTGCGTTTTCCAGCTCCGGCCTTAAGTTCCTCTACATTCAGATTGGCAAGTTTTCCGTAATCAGGGTAAGTAGAAATATCAAAATAAAGATTTCCTCCAGCCATATAAGTATGGCCGTTCTTTTCGATTTCCTTAATCAGTTCAATCATTTCAGGAATGTGTTCAGTAGCCTTGCAGATTACATCCGGATGGCGGATGTTCAGGGCGTCAATGTCCTTCATAAAAGCATCTGTATAAAACTGGGCGATTTCCAGAACCGACTGATGGCGTTCTTCCGCAGTTTTTACCATTTTATCTTCGCCGTCATCGTTGTCTCCGGTAAGGTGACCAACATCGGTAATGTTCATTACATGCTTGATGTCGTATCCCAAAAAGTTCAGGGTGCGGTCAAGAGTATCAAGAAAAACATAAGCGCGCAAATTTCCGATATGCGCATAATTGTAAACCGTAGGTCCGCAGCCATAAAATCCCACAAATCCCGGGTGAATCGGTTTAAATTCTTCCATTTTATGACCCATCGTGTTATACAATTTCAAAGACATAGTAACTCCTGAAAAAAACAGCAATACTGTTTCCTGATTAATAGCAAAGCGTTAAAAAAAAATTACAATACAGCAATTTCAGCCTTTATTTTCCGCAAAACCTTTGCTGAATAAAATATTTTAATGAAAAGAATTATTGTTTTCAATGTAAATTCATATAAATGTAAATTCATAAAAATCATTTTTCTCTATTCCTTCAACATTACCATCTAACTTCCATTGTTAAAACAGCAGAATTTTGTTATATTAAATATGGTGG